>Ga0335085_10007573_pt1 | contig 16785 bp, 12 predicted proteins | sample Lox_Sample_45_FD_206712 | JGI IMG/M metagenome (GOLD analysis project Ga0335085, IMG submission 206712) | Soil microbial communities from Loxahatchee National Wildlife Refuge, Florida, United States - Lox_Sample_4.5 | ecosystem: Environmental > Terrestrial > Soil > Wetlands | place: USA...
GCCTCGGTCGCCCTCGACCCGTACGCCATAGCTACACAGGCAACTAGCCTCTTCCTGTGACAGGACTTTCACCTGCAAGATGCCGAGCAGCTTTCAAACCACTCAAAAAGGGATGTCGTCGTCGTCGGGACCGGCCGGCGGCATCTCCGTCGTGAAATCCTCCGGCTCATCCATCGCGCCGCTGCGCGGTCCCGCGCCCTCGCCGCGGCCGCCGAGGAACTGCACGCGCTGCGCGACGACCTCGGTCCGATTGCGCTTGCCGCTGCCGTCCTTGGCTTCCCACTGACGCGTGGTCAACCGCCCCTCGATGTAAACCTGTCGTCCCTTCTTGAGATACTGGCTGCACAACTCGGCCTGCTTGCCGTAAACGACGACGTTGTGCCACTCGGTTGATTCCTTGTTGGTGCCGTCGCGGCCTTTGAAGCGTTCGCTGGTCGCCACCGAAAAATTGGCCACCGGCTGACCCGAGGGCAGATATCGCACCTCGGGGTCGCGGCCGAGATTGCCGAGCAGAATGACTTTGTTTACTGACATCGTGGTCCAGGCGAGGCACTCGAGCGATTGAGCCCGAAGCCGCGCGTCCTTTGACGGAATGCCGCCATTTCTATGCTCGAAAGCTAACCCCCGAGCGCATCGTGTGCAACCGCCCGGGCCGCGGCCAATCCACCGGCTGTTGATACGATCGGCAAAGCCCAGCAGGGCTTCCGCTTTGCGTCGCGGCTGCTCCCGAAGCCGCTTTCGCCACGGACGGTGGCTTTATATAATCGACGGCGGTTGCTGGGTTGAGGTGGGGCTCAGGTATGACATCCCACGGATTGACATCCTCCTCCGTCAGAATCGTGCCGCTGGGCGGGCTCGGCGAAATCGGGCTTAACCTGACGGTGATCGAGTGCGCCGGGCGAGCAATCATAATCGACGCCGGGGTGATGTTCCCGGAAGAGCGAGCGCTCGGACTCGGCGTGCTGGCGCCGGATCTCGCCTACCTCGAACAGAGCCATCTCGAAATTCTCGGCGTCGTTCTGACTCACGCGCACGAGGACCACGTCGGCGCGCTGCCCCATCTGCTGCGCCGCTTCAAGATGCGCGTTTACGGGACCGAAGTAACGCTGGCCTTCGCCCGCCGCCGCCTCGATCAGGACGGTCTTGTCGGCGCGCGCATGAATACCATCGCGCCGCGCCGCCGCTTCGAGCTCGGCCCGTTCGGCATCGAGCCGATTCGCGTCACCCATTCCACGCCCGATTCGGTGGCGCTCGCGATTGCGACTCCGGCCGGCCTCATCGTGCACAGCGGCGATTTCAAGATCGATCCGGCGCCGATCGACGGCGAACTATTCGACCGCGAACGGTTTGCCGAACTGGGTGTCGAGGGTGTGGCGCTCCTGATGTCAGATTCGACCAACGTCGAGCGCACCGGGCGCTCGGGCGCTGAAAGCTCGATAAAGCCGGTGCTGCGCGATCTCGCCTCGCGTAGCCGCGGCAAGTTCTTTCTTTCGGTCTTTTCGTCCCATCTGCATCGTATCCGCCAGTTGACCGAGGTCTCGCGCGAGATGGGGCGGCGCGTGGTTCCGCTGGGGCGCAGAATGGCCGAAAGCGTGCGGCTCGGCCTGGAACTGGGCCAATTGCCGTTCGGGCCCGGAACGTATATCGACCCGGCCGAGGCGGAATTCCTGGAAGCGCGCAAGTTGACTTTTCTCGCAAGCGGCAGCCAGGGCGAGCCGCTCTCCGCGCTGGTGCGGATCGCCGCCGACGCCCATCCGCGCGTGCGGGTCGAGCCGGGCGACACCGTGGTGCTCTCTTCGCGTTTCATTCCCGGCAACGAGCGCACGATCAACACGCTGGTCAACCGGCTGTACAAGCGCGGAGCCGAGGTCTTCTACGAATCGGTCGCGCCGGTGCATGTCTCCGGCCATGCCAGTCAGGACGAATTGTCGGAGTTGATCGCGCTGACCAAGCCGAAATTCTTTATGCCGATTCACGGCGAGTATCGTCATCTGCGCCGCCACGTCGCGCTCGCGGCCGCCGCCGGCATCCCCGAGGCCAACTGCTTCCTACTCGAGGACGGCGAACCGCTGACGCTCGCCGCAGGCCCGACGGCCGCTCGTGCGCGCGCGGTTGAGGCCGGACGCGTCCTGATCGAGGACGGTGAATTCGGCGACCCGGCGCTCCTCAGCGAACGGCGCACGCTCGGACGCGACGGCACCGTGTTCGCGGTGGTAGCGGTATCGTCTAAGACCGGCGAGATCGTGGCGGGTCCGGAGATTGTATCGCGCGGGCTCTTGATTGGCGACGGAACCTCGGCGCATATGCGGCGCGCGCGCTCGCAACTGGCCGAACGGCTGAACCGCGTCGAGGGGCCGTTCACCGTCGAGGGTGCGATGCTTCGCACGGAGATCGTGCACACCCTGCGCAACTACTTTAGCCACGCGCTCGGCAAACGCCCGCTGATCGTACCGCATATCATGGAGGTCTGAGCGCCATCGCGCGTCAGCCCAAAGCTCCGATCGAACTCGAACCAGCCGCCGCGGCGGTCGAGGCTGTGCCCGCGCCGTCCCCTCAAAGCCGCGTCGCGCGCGAACTCGCGGCGCTCGCGCTGCTGGCGCTGGCCGTCTTCGGCGTGCTGAGCCTGGTCTCGGCTGCGGCCGGCCGGAACCCCAATTTGTGCGGGATCCTGGGCGGCGCAGCCGCCGCAGCGGCGAGCGGCGCGCTTGGCCTTCAGGCCTATGTGCTGGCCTTGCTCGTGGCCGTGCTTGCAATTCGCGTTTGGAGCGGTGCATCCGCGCGCACCCTGATGCGCGAGAGTCTCGGCGGCGCGGTTTTGCTGGTCGCGCTCGGCGCCGGCGCGGGACTGTTCGCCGGCGGGGGCGCGCAATCGGCCGCGGGAGAAGCGGGCGGCGCGATCGGTGGCGCGCTCGCGTCCGCGCTCGGCAGTTATCTCAACCTGGGCGGCGGTTATATCTGCGTGATGCTCGCCGTGATTGCGGCGCTGGTGATGATGCTGCGGCGCTCGCCGACCGAACTTATGGCGGGTCTCGCGTCCAGTGTGCGCGTGCGGCGGCGCGAGCCGCGAAACCTCGCGCTCGATGACGGCGACGGCGATTGGTCCTCCGGCGACGCCGATTTTCCGATCGGTTCCACCAAAGGCGAAGCGGATCGCGCGCAGGCAGGCGGGCCACCGAGCGCCGACGCTCGTCCGCTCAAGGTCCGCCGCCTGGAGACCGTCGAGCTTCGCGGGCGCGATGCCAGGCCGATGCGGGCCGGTCGCAAGGGCGGTTACGAATTGCCGGCGCTCTCGTTGCTCGATATGCCGCCCGCCGAGCATGCGCAGGTCGATGAGAGTGCGCTCGAGCGCAGCGCCCGCGTGCTGGAGCAGAAGCTCGCCGATTTCGGCGTCGAGGGGCGCGTGGTCGAGGTCCAGCCGGGCCCGGTGGTCACGATGTACAAGTTCGAGCCGGGCTCCGGAATCAAGGTCAGCCAGATCGTAAACCTGGCCGACGATCTGTCGATGGCGTTGCGGGCGGCTACGGTGCGAATCCAGGCGCCGGTGCCGGGCGAAGCCGTGGTCGGAATCGAAGTGCCCAACCGCAAGCGCGAGAAGGTTTACTTGCGCGAGATCATGGAGGCCGAGGAGTTCGCTGCGGCGCGCAGCCAGCTCACGATCGCGCTCGGCAAGGACATCTCGGGGCGGCCGATGGCGGCCGACCTTGCGACGATGCCTCATCTGCTGATCGCGGGCGCGACCGGCACCGGCAAGTCGGTGTCGATCCACACGATGATCGCGTCGATCCTCTTTAACGCGACCGCCGACGACGTGCGCTTCATCCTGATCGATCCCAAGATGCTCGAACTGTCGGTTTACGAGAACATCCCGCACCTGCTGGTCCCGGTCGTGGTCGATCCGGAAAAGGCGGCGGCGGCGCTGTTGTGGGCGACGCAGGAGATGGAGACGCGCTACCGGATGATGCGCGAGATGGGCGTGCGCAATATCGACGGCTACAACCGCGCGCTCGGCGCGGCCGGCAAAGTGGTCGAGCTGAAACCGGTAAACCAGGTCGAGGAAGGTGCAGGCCGCGCGCGCAGCAGCGAGGACGGCGAGCCGATCAAGCATCGCCGCCTCCCCAAGATCGTCATCGTCATCGACGAGCTGGCCGACCTGCTGCTGAGCGAGGGCAAGACCGTCGAACGCGATATCACCCGCCTTGCGCAAAAGGCGCGCGCCTCCGGTATCCATCTGATCCTCGCCACCCAGCGCCCATCGGTCGACGTCCTGACGGGCCTAATCAAGGCCAACCTGCCCGCGCGAATTTCGCTGCAGGTGACCTCGCGCGTCGACTCGCGCACCATCCTCGACTCGATCGGCGCCGAGCGCCTGCTCGGCGCGGGCGACATGCTCTTCATGCCGCCGGGCAGCGCAAAGCTCCGCAGGCTGCACGGTCCGTTCGTGTCCGAGACCGAGATTCGACGGGTCGTCGATTTTCTCCGTGCGCAGGGCGCCCCGGACTACCAGATGGAAATCCTCGAGACCAAGGTGGCTTCGGAGGACGGTCTCGAAGGCGGCGGCTTCGAAGCCGACGACCTCTACGACGAGGCGGTGCGAATCGTGCTCGAGACCAACCAGGCCTCGGTTTCGATGATCCAGCGGCGCCTGCGGATCGGCTACAATCGGGCGGCGCGAATGGTCGAGCAGATGGAACGCGAGGGGCTCGTGACGCCGGGCGACGGGATGCGCCCGCGCGAAGTCCGCTCGCGCAACGTGAATTAAGAGTCCCCTTTTCGCAGGAATTCTACTGGCTCCGAACAAATTTCGGCGGCGGGGCTTTGTCCTATAAACTTTGATCCGGATGCTTACGATGGCGATGGTTGAAAACTCGTGCGGGGGGGTGCGCCGTGCGATATTTGCGGCGGCTGCGAGCCTGATCGTTGCGTTGCTCGGCCCCGTGACGATGGCCGAGGCCCGCTGCACGACCATTGCGGCGAGCGCTTCCGTCGACTCGTCACCGAGCCTCGACACCGCGCTCACGCGCCTGCAGCAGCGTTACGATTGTTCGCGCTCGCTGCAGGCCGATTTTGACGAGACGCTGAGCAGCCCGGGCGGGATGAAGCGGACGCGCAAGGGGACGGTCTATTTCAGGAAAGTCGGGCTGATGCGATGGGCGTTTGCCGCGCCGTCCGAAGGCACCGTCGTGAGCGACGGCGCGACAATCTATGACTACGAAAAGGACCTTAACCAGGTCGTTGAATTGCCGGTGAACAAGGCGCTCAAGAGCAGCGCCACCGCTTTTTTGCTCGGGCTCGGCAATATCCGGCGTGATTTCAAAGTGTCGATGCCGCCGGCTTCATCCAGCGACGGCCTGGTTCACTTGGTCCTCGTTCCCAAAAGCGGCGGCGACAGGATGGAACTCGGGCTCGACCCGAAAAGTTACAATATAGTTAAATTGAGGCTGACCAATCAGGTAGGTGGCGTTACCGAACTTAAGTTTAGCGATATTCGGACAAACTTGGCTTTGGATGACTCATTGTTCGTTTTCACTGTGCCCGAAGGCGCTGACGTCGTTCGTCCCCAAAAGAACTGAAATCCCGATGCCATTCGGCATCCCCGATTGCGCGCGCGCAAGGGGGAGAGTAAGCATATAGACCCTGTTTTTTATCCAGTTATGGAAAGCGTTCACCTGATCAGCCTGGGATGTCCCAAAAACACAGCCGATAGCGAGCTGATGCTGGGCGCGCTGGTGCGTGCCGGGTTCGACGTCACGATGGATCCCGAGCAGGCGCAGGTGCTGCTGGTCAACACCTGCGCTTTTATCGAACCGGCCAAGAAGGAATCGATCGACGCGATCCTCGCCGCCGCCGAGGTCAAGAAGAATGGGTCGGGCAAGCGGCTGGTGGTTGCCGGATGCCTCTCGCAGCGCTACGGGAACGAGCTTCGCGAGCAGTTTCCCGAGGTCGATATCTTCGTCGGCACTGGTAATTTCCTCGATCTACCCGAACTGCTGCGCCGGGGCGAGCGCCCTGAGCTGCGGCCGATTCCCTATGCCGGCGCGGCTCATCTGCTGCCCTCGGCCGCTGCGCCGCGCGTCAGCACCGGCGAGCCCTTCAGCGCCTATCTGAAGGTTTCCGAGGGCTGCGATCATCGATGCGCCTTCTGCATCATCCCGAAGATCCGCGGCCGGCATGAGAGTCGTCCGCTGGACGACCTGGTGGAAGAGGCGAAGCGGCTTGCGGATAGCGGAGTGCGCGAGATCAACCTGATCGCGCAGGATCTGACCGCATACGGCCGCGACCTTAATCCGCGCGCGTCGCTCGCGCAGTTGCTGCGCCGCCTCGCGCCGATCGACGGTATCCGATGGATTCGACTGCTTTACTGCTATCCGAATTTCGTCACCGATGAGCTGCTCACGGCCATCGCGGACATTGACAAGGTGGTTAAGTATATAGACATGCCGCTGCAGCATGCGGACGGCGCGATACTGCGGGCGATGAAGCGGGAACGTTCCGCCGATGCGTTGCGGGCGCTTCTGGAGCGGGTGCGCGAGACCGTTTCCGGGGTCGCGCTCCGCACTTCGTTCATCGTTGGTTTTCCGGGTGAGACCGAGGCGGCATTTGCGAACCTCGTGGATTTCGTGCGCGAGCAGCGTTTCGATCGGGTTGGAGTTTTCACGTACTCGCGCGAGGAAAATACCGCCGCCTACGAGTTTGCCGACCAGGTTCCCGAACGGGTCAAACGGCGCCGGCGGGCAGAGCTGATGGAGGCGGCGGCGGAGATTTCTCTGGCGAAAAACCGCAGTCTGGTCGGTAACGAAATTGAAGTCATGGTCGAAGGGACGGCCCCGGGGAGCGCGGTGCGGTTGCGCGCGCGGACCGCGGCCCAGGCGCCTGAAATCGACGGTATGGTCCTGCTCAGCGGCGAAGCCGAGCCGGGCGAGATCGTCCGCGCGCGGATCGAACGCGCGACCACCTACGACCTTCACGGACGAATCACAGGCGCGCCGGCGCAACGATAAAGGGGCGGCGAAAAATGCCGAAAAAAGCAGCAGCCACGAGCAGAAAGAAGTTTCTGGCCAAGATGCGCGAGCAGCTTAGCGAGATGAAGGCCAAGCTGCTTAGCGAACTCGATTCCGACTTGCGCGCCGAGCGCGAAGGCAACAAGGACGAGGGCATGGATACTTACGACCTCGCCTCCGAGGAGCGCGACCGCGAAATAAATTTCATCCTTTCCGACCGCGAACGGGTGAAAATCAAGCAGATCGATGACGCGCTCGGGCGGCTCGACGATAGCACCTACGGTGTCTGCGAGTCGTGCGGACTCGAGATCGCCGAGGAGCGTCTGCTGGCGCTGCCGTTCACGCGCCTTTGCCGCGACTGTCAGCAGGAACAGGAAAAAGAGGCCAAGTCGCAGCGCCGCTTCGACGACGAGCGCAACACCTATCGCAAGCTGGGCTCGACCGACGCCGACGAAGAGACTCCGTAGCCTGCGGTCGCGTGGAGGACTCTCGGAGACGCAAAATTATCAGGTTTCGCGCACACCCGTTGGCGCGAGTAAGCCCGCCTGTTGCAACCGACGTGGGCCAAGACGCGCATCGGTGAACAGGATGCTGGCGGGCGTCTTTACCGGATCACCGCCGGCGGGCATTCTATTTATCTGAGGGGGCAGAGCGGCGGCTTTCTTGCGGGAGCTGGGCTACGGTCGCGCGGTCGGGGGAATGTGCTTGCCGGGTGACGCGTGGGGCGCGTCTGACTGGTTATCAATTCGGAATGGTGTCATTAACGACAAGAATTTTCTGCGAGACGCACTTGGCCTCCGCGTCTCTCGGCACTGGCCTGGAGAACGGTGCGGCGCCAATCCTGAAGCCGGCCGAAGTGCGTGCCGTCGTGGCTGTGGCCAGCGCGAGAGGAGGTGTTGGCAAGAGCGGAGTCTCGGTCAACATCGCCGCCGCCCTGGCGATGGCCGGGCGCAAGGTCGCCCTTATTGACGCCGACCTCAACTCGCCGAATCTGCTCGCGATGCTTGGCCTGAAGCCGCTTCGGCGCTTCGCCCCCGGCGAAGCGATCGATCCCGCTGCGGGTCCGCTGGGTATCCGGGTCGTCGCTTCGAGCCAACTCGCCGACGGGGAACCCGTGGCCTTCAGCTTTGTCGAGGGCGAGGAAGGACCGGCGCCGGCTGCAGTGCAAAACGGCGCCGGCTCCCTCGAGATCGACAGCCGCGGCGCGTTGCGCCGCCTAATCGAAGCGCGCTTCGGGCCGCTCGACCTGATGCTCATCGATCTCGCCTCGGGTCTGGCGCCGCTGCACTCTTTGGCCGAGGTGGTCGAGCTTAGCGGCGTGCTGATGGTTACGCGTCCGTCCGAGGCCTGCCTGCGCGCGACCCACGACGCGCTCAAGACGCTGCTGCGGGACAAAATCCCGGTGCTCGGGCTGGTCGAGAACATGCTCGGCTTCAACTGCGACAGTTGCCACACCGTGCGTCCGCTTTTTCCGCAAGGCAACTCCGCCGGGTTGGCGCAGGCGGTTGGCACGCCGATCCTCGGACGGCTGCCGTTCGATCCGCGGCTTGCGGATTGCGCCGAGCGCGGCGTGTTGTTCCTGCGCGAGCATCCCGACGCGCCGCTGACCAAACAATTTGCGACGATGGCCACCAACCTGGAGCAGGCAATCGCGCGCCGCGCGGCGGCGAAGGCAGAGCCGCAGCCGCTTGCGACCGAAGACCCCGCCTGAGTGCGCTGCCGCCCTGTCCGATTTTTTCAAAGCGCTGTTTTCGCCAATCCCCGCGATTTTGAACCCATGACATCCGAGCTTTGGAGCTTTTGCAGCGAAGCGCGTTCATGTTAGTGCGATGGAATGTCTGATCCGGAACACACCCACATGACCGGGATGTCGAAGCCGGCGGGCGTCCGCTTCAGGGCCAGGGGCAGGTTGGCCGTCCATACGATTTGGGACCACATCACTCGCCCGATCGCAAAAGCTATTGACGACGTCCCCTGGTGCGCGGAGGCAATATCGCCGGAGTGGCTCACGGCCGTGCTATGCGGCGGCGTCGAAGGCGCACGCGTGGTCTCGGTCGAAGTATGCGGAGGCGACCAGGGCTCGAGCGTCCGCAGGCGGCTTAAGGCGGAATACAACGACGCTGGAAAGGCTGCGCGCTTGCCCGAGAATCTGTTCTGCAAGACGACTCCAACCGTCTTGACCAGGCTTGCGACCGGCCTGTCTGCAGCCGGCGAGGGTCGCTTCTACCGCCAAATCCGTCCCGAGCTGAATATCGAGGCGCCGCGATGCTATCACTCGGCGTGGGACCGCAGCTCAGGACGTTCGGTGCATCTGTTCGACGATCTGATTGCGAACAAGGCGGCCCAGTTCTGCAAGTGGCACACGCCGATCTCCCGCCAGCAGGCGGAGCAGATCATGGATACGCTTGCCACCGTGCACGGCCGCTACTACGACAGCGCGCGCTTCGGCTCCGACCTGAAATGGCTTCTGACCTACGAGGACTTCTTTCACGCGGGCGAAAGGGTAGGGCTCGCCGACTGTCACGAACAGGCGATGATCAAGGCTGAAGCCGTCATCCCCCCGGACCTAAGCCGCCGTCGCGCCGAGATTTGGCCTTTGGCGACGAGAGCGCTGGAGCTCCACGCGAAAGCGCCGCGCACGTTGATTCATTCCGACGTGCATCTCGGAAACTGGTACGTCACGGGAGAAGGCCGGATGGGGTTATGCGATTGGCAATGCCTCGGCAAAGGGCACTGGTCGCGCGACGTTTCCTATGCTCTGTCCACGACGATCGCAATCGCGGATCGGCGCGCATGGGAGCGCGATCTGCTCGCGCGCTATCTCGAGCGGATGCGGGAGGGATGCGGTCTTCGCGTCACCTTCGAGGAGGCCTGGGACTTCTACCGCCAGCAGATTGTTCTTGCCCTGATGATGTGGACGCCGACGCTGGTTCATACGCGCACGACACCCGACATGCAGCCGGAAGAGATGTCGCTCGAAATGATCAAACGGATGACCGCCGCCATGTCCGACCTCGAAAGTCTCGACAGCTTCGTCTGACCGGCAAAACTGCGGATCGGCACTAAAGAGCACGACATGGGGCGGGCGCGAACAGGGAAACATGATGGACACCGAGCTGGTAGAGGAAATCTCGCAGGAAATCTCGCTCGACAATTGGGGCAGGCAGCTGATGGAGAATATCCTGCTGACGGCGGCCGAGGCGGTCGGCGAACGCAAGGAGAGAGCCGACTCGGTCGCGGTGACGCTGACCTTCCGCTTGACGCCGATCGTTTCGAAAGATCAGCTCGAGGTCAGGGTCGCATTCAAACGTGATCCTACGCTGGTGACTTACATCCCGCGGCAAATTTGATTCGGTCTGATTCCCTTCGCCGCGGCAACGTTAGTGTGATGTCCCGCAAATAACTTGCATATCCGGAAAACGTCAAGGGTGTAATTCCGAGGGAGTCAGCGACCGCGGAATCCCTGGTCTTTATTCGTTTTTTCGTGGAAGCCGGGATTCCTCGCTGCGCTCGGAATGACAGCCTCGAGATCCTGGGATGAAACTTATTTCCAGAACACCACACTAGACTAGTCGCCGCCGGCGTCCATTGGGTGCGCCGTAACACCCGGGGCGGGCCCGGCGCGATGCGAGCACTCGAACATCCCGGCGCCTGTGTTGTCGCCGATACGAAAGGTCGCGAAACCGAGCGAGGTCAGAATTCGGCTCTGCACGGGTCCCGGCCGCGACAGCATAACGAAACTCTCGACTTCTCCGCCGAGCGCGAGCGGGGCTCCGCCGCGCTGCGGGCGTAGTAGCGCGCTGATTCGGCGCGGCGGACGCCTCGAAGACGTCCGCGCAACCCGGAGCCGTTGCAGGTCCGAATCGCTCCATTGTTCGCGATCGCAAAGCCGCGCACTCGCTGTTTCGACGCCGTCGCTGTCGACAAGCGCGCGCGCTTCCACGGCGCGGGGTGAGATTCCCTCGTCCATGATGGCCCAAATCATCCGCCGTTCCCTGAAGGCGGCGTTGCCGATCCCGATAAGCGAGCGCCCCGCACGCGCGACGGCGTAGAGCGCTTTCGTTTCGCCGCTGATCGAGAAATGGCCGGTGACGCTGCCGAAGATGCCCGCGCCGGCCCCTTCGCGCCGCGTAATCGATTCGATTGGCGTTTCGGCCGGCGCCCCCGGATCGGCATGCATTGCCGGCCACGCTTGGAACTCCGCATGCAGCTTCATCGATTCGTGCAGCGCCGCCCGCGCGAGCGCGCGCTCGACGCTCAGGTAGGCGCTGCCGTCGTCAACCACCACTGCCGGCCCGACAAAATCGAAACACAGACGGCCATCGCGCAAGCAGAGGGCGAGCGGGCCGAGCCTGAGACCCTCGGCGGTGCGCTCGACGCGCCCTTCGGCGGTAAACAGCGCGATACGTTCGCGCCCCGCAATCGCCATCACGCGCGCGCCCGCAGCGCCGGCGCCCAGATCGAAGCTTGCCATCACGCCGATACGCGCGGCCGGATCGTAAAACTCGAGTCCCACGCGCAGCGGGCCGGCGGACGCCTGTTGCACTTTTTGCCGAAGCGGTGGCGGTGGTGTTTCGGCGGTGCGAATGATCTCGATGCGCCGCGGGCGCTCGCCGCCGTTGGTATGGCGCAGAGCGTGAGGCCGATCGCATCGCGCGAACGACCCAGCGATCGCGGCGATGGTCTCTGCGCGCAAACGCCCGGGCATCCGCAACGCCACCGAAAGCTCCAGTTGCACCGCTTCCAGCGCGCCGCGCGAGCTAAGCGCGGCAAGTCGCTGCAGCGGGCCCATCTGGCTTGACGCATGGCGCTCGGTGAATGTCTGCAGAAGATTGTCGGCGCCCGCGCCCGGATAGCGTAGACCGAAGGTGGGCTCGATACCGCTACGCGTGAGCGCCTCGATGAAATCGAGCAGCGGACCGTTGATGAAGCCTTCGCTCGCGGAGACGCGAGCGCTCCGCGCCGGCAGCAGTCCGCCAGCGGCCGACTTGACGCCGATCCCGACGTCAACGCGCGGCTCGATCACGTTCCATCCGTGAATCAGCAGCACCACCGCACATCCGTGCCGCGCGGCGATGCGCTCGAGGCGGGCAGCGATTAGCTCGAGCATCCACGGCGCTTCACTCGTCACCTGGCTCAGCCGGTTGAGGTCGAGCCGGTTGCGATCCATCCGGGCATTGATGAGCGCGCCGGCGCCAAGGCGAAATGCCAGCTCGCGCGTGATCTCGGCGGTGTGCAGATCGTTGACCTTTGGATTAACCGTAGCGCACGCCGCCGGACCGGCGCGCCCGCCGTGCGGCGCGATGAGGAACACGGGCGCGTCGCCCTCGACCTCCTGCAGCCATCGCGCGCGCTTTGGGGCGGCGGCCTCGTCAAATGAAAGCGCGCCGGCCATGGACCCTGCGACGAGCCTCGCCATTACACGCCGCGCCTGTAGCGTCTTAGCTTCATCGCCGCGCGCGCGTGCAGGATAAACGAAGCGACGAAGTAATACGCGATGAACGAGAGCGAAGCGCCAAGGAGGACGGGATGCTTTGCGGGAAGCGCCGCGAGCAGCGCGAGCGTTATTACGCCCCAGACGATCGCGAACGTCAGCGTCAGCACGCGGAGCGGGCCGGTGCGGTTCGGATAGATGTATTTGATCGGCACGAACACCATCGCCGCGAACAGCGTGACGATAAGCGTGCCGGCCAGCGTTCCGAGATCGAGGCAATAGAGATAAAACGCGACCAGGTTCCAGTACGAGGGAAACCCGCGGAAGTAATGATCGTCGGTCTTGGCCTCGACATGGCAGAAGCCGTAGCCGCTCGCGACCATCACCAGTCCGCCGACGATGTAGCCGCTTACCCCGGGCTCGAGAATCTGCGCACGCAGCATCAGGAACACGGGCGCAAGGACGTAGGTAAGGTAGTCGACGATATTGTCGAGCAGTGCGCCGTCGAAGTGCGGTAGGTGCCGGCGCACCTCGAGCAGGCGCGCCAGTGGGCCGTCGCTCGAATCGATCGTTGTCGCCGCCGCCATCGCGATAAAACTCGCCCGGAAATCGCCGCGCGCCGCGTAGTCGATCGAGACCAGGCCGGCGACCGCGCCGAGCGCCGTGTACAGGTGCACGGCCCAGGCGCCAAGCCGCAGCCAGCGGCTGCGCGCAAGCGTTGCCGCGTCGTCGCCCGCCCGAAGGGCCGGCTCACTTGCCGGGCTTGTGATGGCGCGGTCCGAAGTAGTCCTCCAAAATCGTCATAAACGGGCCGCAGGCGCGGCGCGCCTTGACGTGGGCGCAGGCCTCATCGAGCGACATCTCGCCATGCGCGCGCAGGTAGGCGATGGCGAGGGTCGGAGCGCGATTGAGGCCGGCATTGCAGTGCAAATAAACTCGCTCCCCCGAATTCACGAGCTCGGCGAGCGCGTCCAACGTATGCTCGAGCCGCTCGGCCATCGCATCCGCGCTGCCGTCCTGGATCTGCGTGCGGACGAATTTCAATCCGCTCTTTCGGCAGGCCTCCGTGAGCTCGCGCTCGCGCAAGCCGTTGAGCGCGAGGTCTTCGTCATCCTGGAGATTGTGGATGGCGGTCACGGCGAACTCCGATTTGAGCCACGCGATGTCCTCCGGGCGAGGAAATTCGCCGACCAGGAGGCCGGGAGCGATCTCGGTGACCGAGGGGCGGTCGCGGTTGCGCACCGCGTGGCCGTGGTTGTCGACGCGTTTGCTGAACCAGTCCATCCCTTGTGCGCGTCCGGCTATGCGCTTCGGATCGCGGCGCCGCCGCCGCATCCGGACGGCTGGCCGACGATTCGATTCTATCCCATCGCGGCGCGTCTTCTAAGCGGCGAGGGCGGCAGCGATCCACAAGCCCCGGACGCGGCGCCGTATCGGCGCGTGCGCTCAGCCCTTGGCGCGGCGGCCGCCGCGGGCGGAGGCGCGGCGCGTCCGATGTCCGGTACGCGCCGGTCCCTCGGCAGCCTCGTCCGCCGATTGCGGCGCGGCTGCCAGAGCGGCGGCGCCCTCTCCTTGGGCGGCGGGCGCGGGCCTCGCGCGCCTTGACGCGGCGGAAGCGGGCATCCGTTCACCCAGTGCGAGCACCGCGGCGCGCATCGCGTCGGCGAGCTTGCGATAGGCGCCAGTGCCCTCGGCGCTCTCGGCCATCGCGCGCAACTCGGCGTTGGTGATCACGCGCCCGATTCGCACCTCGACCGGGCTGCGCTGGGGGATGATGCTACCCTTGCCGAGCACTTCATAGGTGCCGCTGATCCGCACCGGCAGCACGTCGCATCCGCCGCGCAGCGCAAGGTAGCCTGCGCCGCTCTTGAATTCGTGGATCGCGCCGTCGGGCGAGCGTGTGCCCTCCGGGAACATCAGGAGGCTGCGGCCCGAGTTGAGCTCGTCGATCGCGTCGTCGAGCGATTCGAGTTGCGCGCGTTCGCGATCGAAGGGGATGAGCCGGGTGAAATTGCTGACCACGAAACGCCGCGCTCCGGTGTTGAAGAAGTAGTCCTTGGCGGCCAGCACCACCAGGTCGCGGCCCGCAGCGCCGAGCGCGTAACTTGCCAGCGCAAAATCGAGATGGCTCGCGTGATTGGCGACCACCAGGAAGTTTCGGTTGGCGGGGACGTTGCCGCGGCCCATCACGCGCGGCCGCAGCCATCGGTCGAACGCGGCGCGCTGCGCGCTTCGAAACACCGATTCGCCGAGCCGTCTAAGCACGCCGGGCAGGACCGGCGTGAACGGCTCCGCGAAGTGCGCGTAGGAGGGCAGCCGCGGACGGTTCTGTCCCTGGCCGACGGCGCGCTGCAAGTCGTCCACGGTCCGGAGGTCGCCGAGTTCCTCGGGGCTGAGCTCACGCTCGGCATGCACCGCTATGTGCTCGGCCAGTTCGGCCATCGCGAGCGAATCGAGCCCGAGGTCCTCGATCAACCGGGTCGCGGGCGTGATGCTCTCTACGCCGCTTGAGACCTGCGCGAGCGCCTGGGCGAGCCACGGCTCGACCTCCGAGCTTACCGCCGCGCGCTCCTGCGCGTGGGCTTCGAGCATCCGCTCGAGCGTCTTGACCACATCCTGGCGCTTGACCTTGCGTGTGCGCGTGCGCGGAAGCTCGGCGTCGGTGAAGCGCAGGATGCGGATGCGTTTGTGTGGGCTCAGTCCCGCGCCGACCTTTTCGAAGTGTGCGCGCAGGTTGTCTTCCACGGCGCGGCGGCTTTCGCCGCGCGCGTACGCCGGCACTACCAGCGCCGCCGCCTGCTCGCCCTGGCCGACCTTGAGCCCGACGATCGCGAGCTCCTTGATATACGACGAATGGCCGTAAACCTCTTCGAGTTCGTCGATATAGATGTTGTTGCCGCCGGAATCGACGATCACGTCCTTGGCGCGGCCGACGATGTAGAGCCGTCCCTCTTCGTCGAGGCGGCCAAGGTCGCCCGTGCGAAGCCATCCATCGCGCAGCACTTCGTCGGTGGCGGCCTTGTTGTGATAGTAACCGGCCATCACGTTCGGCCCGCGCGCGAGGATCTCGCCCAGAGTGCCGCCGCCGCTGGTAGCCAGTTTGATCTCGACGCCGTTAAGCGGTTTGCCGACCGATCCCGGCGCTATCGGCTCGTCCGGGCGCGCGACGCTCAACACCGGCGCGGCCTCGGTCAGTCCGTAGCCTTCGAGCAGGCGGATCCCGATATCGTTAAAAAAGCTGGCCACGCGCTGCGGCAGCGCAGCTCCGCCGCTTACGGCGAGCCGCAAGCGTCCGCCAAGGGCGGTGTGCGCTTGACGAAAGAGCATCGCGCCGACGTTGAGGCCCCATTCGCTGTCGAACCTGCGGTTGAGGTCGCGCAGACGATCGAAGAGCGCGTGCATGAACGGCCCCTGCGCCTCGACGCCGTCGACGATACGGCGATGGACTGCCTCCCAAAGCGCCGGCACGCCCACCACCGCGGTCGGCCGCACGTCGGCCAGCGTGCGCGCCAGGCTCGCCGCGTCCACGCCGAGCGGATAGACCACCGACGCGCCGAGCGCGAGCGGCAGCAGCATTCCGCACGTGAACTCGAACGTGTGATGGAGGGGTAGCAGCGAGAGCACCACGTCGGAGGAATCAAGGTTGAAGACCCGCGCGAGCATCGCGACCTCGGCGGCGAAATTCCCGTGCGTCAGCATGACGCCCTTGGGCGTGCCGGTAGTGCCCGAGGTGAAGACGAGCGAGGCGAGCGTCTTGCGCTCGGCCGGAGGCCGCGCGTCGGGCCGCCCTTTGAGCACGAACGGACGGCTGAGCTCGGCGAATTCGAGTTCGACGATCTCGCGATTCAGTTCAGTCAGCGCGCCGCCGAGGCGCTTGGCGACGCCCGCCGAGCATAGCGCGGCCGAAGGGGCTGCGATGCGGCAGATGGGCATGAGCTCTTCGGGCGAAATCAGATGGTCGAGCGGCACCGCCACGGCGCCGGCCGCGAGAATCGAAAAATATGCGAGCACCCACTCGGGCGAGTTCTCTCCGATGAGCAACACACGGTCGCCCGTCTTGACGCCGCGCATGCCGAGCAGGAGGCCCGCGCGATGGGCGCCGTCGCGCAGTTCGCGGAAGGTGGTCGTGACGCGCTCGCCCGAGGGCTGGCGCGCGACCAGCGCCGGCCGCGAACCATAGCGTTCGGCCGCGCGGTCGAGCATCTCGGCCAGCGTGCGATGACGCGCCGGAGCGCTCGGACGGCCGCGCGTATGCAGATCGAGCGAGCCGAAGATGTGCCGGCGCAGTCCCGGTAGATGGACGTTGATCCAGTAATCCGCCCAGTCGATGCGCTCGGGCGCGTAAGGGTGCTG
>Ga0335085_10007574_pt1 | contig 16782 bp, 7 predicted proteins | sample Lox_Sample_45_FD_206712 | JGI IMG/M metagenome (GOLD analysis project Ga0335085, IMG submission 206712) | Soil microbial communities from Loxahatchee National Wildlife Refuge, Florida, United States - Lox_Sample_4.5 | ecosystem: Environmental > Terrestrial > Soil > Wetlands | place: USA: Florida...
TAATGAGGTTATCGGGGAAATGGCGGCCATGCTGCGCAGTGAGGCCAGCCGCTTCGGCGTTTCCGTCCGCACCGATCTCGCCGCCGGCCTTCCCAACATCACCGCCGACCGGGTGCAACTGCAACAAGTGCTGATGAACCTGATGCTGAACGCCATTGAGGCCATGAAGGAAACCGGCGGAGTACTGACGGTCAAGTCACAGGAGGACGAGAAGGGCCAGGTGCTGGTCTCCGTCAGCGACACGGGGGTAGGACTACCGCCGGAAAAAGCGGACCAGATTTTCAACGCCTTCTTTACCACCAAACCGCAAGGCAGCGGCATGGGTCTGGCGATCAGCCGCTCGATCGTCGAGTCGCACGGTGGCCGCTTGTGGGCCACGCCCAACGACGGCCGCGGCGCCACGTTTAGCTTCACTCTGCCCGGTGATATGGAGACGCGGGCATGACCTTCGCCGGAACCTCTTCTAAATTCAGCACTGAATCCTTGCCAACCCGGCGGAGACAGGGTGTTTCTCCGGTGGTTCGACGCGCTGTCCTTGCCGGAATCGGTGTCATCGTACTCCTGGCGGGACAGGGTTGCGAAAAACCTTATAAACCTGAACCCCGTGTAACGCTCACGCTGATTGATGAAGGCTGGCTGGATAAGGAATTTCAGGGCCGCCGTAGCGAAGAATTGCGTCAATTTACAAAAGAGAGCGGAATCCCGGTGGAAGTTCTCCCCGCTCCAGAATCGGCAGAAGAGATCGTGGCAACCTGGCGAAGGTTACTGGAGAGCGGGGCCACAGTACCCGATGTTTATGCTGTCGACGTGGTTTGGCCCGGAGTTTTTTCTGATAACCTCCTTGACCTGAAGTCCTATATTCCGGCGCCGGAGATCGCAGCGCACTTTCCACAGCTCATCCGAAACTACACGATAAAGGGCAGACTGGTCGCCTTGCCGTATGCAATCAATATTGGCATGCTGTTTTACCGGGCCGATCTCTTGCGGGAGTATGGATACTCGGCGCCACCGAAAACGTGGGAAGAGCTTGAAAGCATGGCCGCGCGAATTCAGCGCGGCGAGCGCGCCCGGGGAAAAAAGGACTTCTGGGGTTTTGTCTGGCAGGGAGCGCTCACTGAGACTCTAACCTGCAACGCCTTGGAATGGCAGGCATCCGAGGGAGGCGGAACGATCATTGAGAACGGCGAGATCACGGTGGACAACCCGCAGACGATTCGAGCCTGGGAGATGGCTGCTCACTGGGCAGGTTCCATCTCACCGCCGGGAGTGGTCGAGTACAAAGCAGGGGACGCGTTTAACGTCTGGCAAGAGGGGCAAACGGCCTTTATGCGCAACTGGGCAGAGGCGTATCCTGCCGCCCGTGCGCGGGCCTCCAGGGGTGGAGAAGAGTTGGGTATAGCTCCCTTGCCTAGTGGCCGGGCGGGGTTCGCCGGGACCGTAGGAGGGCATGGTTACGGCGTCTCCCTGCACTCGGAGCATCGACGGGAGGCGGCGATGTTGGTGCGGTTTTTGTGCCGCCGCGACGTGCAACTTTTAAGCTGCCGGAGTACGGCTGAACCACCCAGCGTGCCGGAGGTGTACCAGGATGCGCAAGTGATGGCCGCGAACCCATACTTTTCACGTGTCCTGGAAGCGTTTCAAAAAGGGGCGGCTTTGCGGCCATCTACGCTGACCGGCAAGGCATATCCGGAGGTTTCGCGCGCCTATTTTGAGGCGGTGCATGAGGTACTGACAGGCAAAAAGAGTGCAGCCAGAGCAGCCGCCGAGTTGCAACGGAGGTTAGTGGAAATCACCGGTCTCAAGGCGTCGGTTACCCCCGGGAGCGAACCGTTGAAGGACAAGCATTGAGAGCAGCCAACATGGCAGCCCGCACTAACAGCACAGGATGGAAGGGAGTGGGGCGAGCAGTCAACGTGTTCCGGAACTGGTTTCGGCTGGGCAGGGCCAGGATTGGGACACGTTTAACGGCTTGTTTTGCGGTGATCGTCCTGTCCATGATGGCCGCGGATGTTGTTGCGATTTGGCAGTTCAGCCAGACTACGGCTGCGGCCCGCCGCCTCAACCAAGCCGACCAGACATCGCTCGCCGTCGTCCACGTCCACCTCGACGTGGACACGTTCCGGGACAGTGTGGCTGCGTCGACAAGCACTCACGACGTCCGCCAATTCGCGACCGAGGCTGCCTTCCTCCGCCGGAAATTTGTGGAGGATGTTGCCCATTCCCAGGAATTGCTCGCGTCCTCGCCGGCTACCTCGCAGGACCCAATCATCGGGAGCGCACTGGAGACACTGCGGATGACGTTACCCGCTCAGCTCGATACAACCGTGAAACTGGCGTCGGTGAGAGATTGGCCCGCGGTGAGTCTCCGCGTGGCGAACCAGATCCAAGCCCTCATCAACTTGAGTTCATTGCTGGTGGAGAAGGTCGACCGGCAGGTTTTACAGGAGCGTGCCCAGACCATCGAGAATGCCCAGCGGGCACGGCGGCGGCTCCTATTCGTACTTCCTGCCACCGCCTTGTTAACGTTGCTGATTGCCATCGCGCTGGGTTGGTACGCCACACAGACCATTACGCGTCCACTTTCCGCACTGGATGCCGGGGCGCAGGCCCTGGCGCGCGGCGACTTTGAGCATCAGGTCGTGATCGAAGGCGAGGATGAGCTTGCTCACCTGGGCTGGATGTTCAACGAGTCGGCTCGGCGCCTGGCTGTTCTATATCAGACTTTGCGGACCAACGAAGCACGTTTCCGGCTCACGATCGATACCATCCCGGGTTACGTCTGGAGCGCTCTGCCGGATGGCTCTCTCGATTTCATCAATCAGCCTTGGCTGGACTTCGCCGGCCTCTCCCGGGAGGAGGGGCTTGGTTGGGGTTGGGAAGCGACGGTTCACCCCGAAGACCTCGCCGGGTTCGTGGATGAGTGGCGCGCGGCCGTGGCGTGTGGGAAGGCGATGGAAACCGAAGCGCGCGTACGCAGGGCGGACGGGCAATATCGTTGGTTGTTGATCCGCAATGTACCGCTGCGTGACGAGGTGGGAAACATCATCAAATGGTACGGCACGAGTACTGACATCACTGACCGCAAGCACGCTGAGGAGGCCCTACGGAGAAGTGAAGCCTATCTGGCAGAAGGGCAGCGGCTGAGCCATACAGGCAGTTGGACCTGGAACCCTGCCGGGGCTGACCGGAATTACTGGTCTGAGGAAATGTTCCGAATTTTTGGCTTCGAGCTCCGCGAGGGCCCGCCCCCCCTGGAGAGATTCCTGCAACGGATCCATCCGGAAGATCGCGACCGGGCTACGAAGGGGTGGGAGAAGACGTTCCGCGACAAGGTAAATATTGTGCAAGATTTCAGGACGGTGCTGCCGGACGGGACGGTAAGAGATATCCATATCATAGGCCATCCGGTCCTCGACGGAACCGGCGAGCTCGTTGAATACGTCGGTACGGCCATCGATGTCACAGAGCGCAAACGTGCCGAACAAGAGCGCGAAAGGCTGCGGCAGCTCGAGGCGGATCTTGCGCACATCAACCGGGTGAGCTTGCTGGGGGAACTGGCAGCCTCGATCTCGCACGAGCTGAAACAGCCAATTACCGGAGCGATCACCAGCGCCCGGGCCTGCTTGCGATGGCTCAATCGGGAAGAGCCGGATTTGGAAAGGGCGCGGGCGGCGGCCGTAAGAATCGACAAAGATGGGGGTCGCGCCGCCGAGATTATCGATCGTCTGCGAGCGTTGTACAAGAAGACTCCTCCCAAACGTGAACCGGTCGACGTGAATGAGGTCATTGGCGAAATGGCGGTGATGCTGCGCAGTGAGGCCTACCGCTTCGGAGTTTCGGTCCGCACCGAGCTCGCCGCCGGCCTTCTCAGCCTCACTGCCGACCGGGTGCAATTGCACCAGGTGCTGATGAACCTGATGCTCAACGCCATCGAGGCCATGAACGAGACAGGAGGCGTGCTGACGGTCAAGTCGCAAGAGGACGAGAACGGCCAAGTGCTGATCTCCGTCAGCGACACCGGTGTGGGGTTACCGCTCGATAAAGCGGACCAGATCTTTAATGCCTTCTTTACCACCAAACCGCAAGGCAGCGGTATGGGCCTGGCGATCAGCCGCTCAATCGTCGAGTCGCACGGTGGCCGCTTGTGGGCCACGCCCAATGACGGACGCGGCGCCACGTTTCAATTCACTCTACCCGTTCAAGCCGAGGAGCAGGAATGACAATGCGCCCTTCTCGGGATGAAGTACTCAGCGGGTATCGAAGGTATCGCAGATCTGCCCCGTCCCATCGCTGGACCATTTCGGCCGCCCTGGGATGTTATCTTGGCTGCCTGTATTTACTGGTGGGCCCGCTTTACGCCCTCGGTCCCAACAAACATCTCCGCCAGAACATCCACAGTTCCTGGCGAACGCAAGATGGCGCCGCGCCGGACGGCATGCTTGCAATCGCGCAAACCTCGGACGGTGTTCGTTCCGAACAGAATCGCCTCGCGATGCAACGTGCCCGGAGTTCCTACCTCGCGGGGGACCGCGCACCCGCGCTTCACACCAACACCGGGCGGTCTGTTTCCGAACCGGCCTCCCCCGCCAAACTCAGCTTCACCCATCTTTCCGTTGCGGACGGTCTCTCACACGCCGATGTGCGGGCCGTTGCGCAGGACCAACAAGGATTCATGTGGTTTGGTACGTGGCTCGGCGGGCTGAATCGCTATGACGGATACACCTTCAAGGTCTACAAGCACGACGACCGGGACGAGCGAAGCCTCAACAATGACACTGTGCGGACACTGTTCGTCGATCATTCCGGCGTTCTGTGGATATCGACCCACGGTCCGGGCCTTGAACGGTACGACCGGGATACGGATTCCTTTACGCACTTTCGGCATCACCCGCATGATCCCAGCAGCCTGCCCGATAACAATGTCAAGGCTTTCTTCGAGGATGAAACCGGTACCTTGTGGGTGGGTACGCATGCGGGGCTCAGTCGTTTCGATCGGTCCAGTGGCAAGTTCTTCACCTACAGGTCCCGTGCCGACGACCCGACGAGCTTTGGCGAGACGCATGTTCAGTCCATTGCACTGGATGCCACCACGGGTCTGCTCTGGGTTGGGACAGAGGATGAGGGCGTGAGAGTCCTGGATCGCTCGACCAGACATTTCACCCCGTATGTCCACAACCTCGTCGATCCGTCAAGCTTGAGCGACAATGCGGTGTACCACATCTTGCAAGATCGCACCGGCGCAATTTGGCTTTCCACGTATCGCGGTCTGAACCGCTTCGATTTCCGGACACACACGTTTGTTCGGTATGTCCATGATCCCCGGAATCCCCAAAGCCTGGGAGACAGCTACGTCTTGGAAACATATGAGGACAGCGCGGGCCGCTTCTGGGTCGCCACCAACACGGGCTTGGATCTGATGGATCGTGCGCGGGGGACTTTCACCCACTTTGTGCATGAAGCCAACGATCCCTCTAGCCCGAGCAGCAATATCCTCAATTATGAGGCGCTGTGTGAGGATACGTCCGGCGCGCTGTGGATTGGCACGCGCTCTACCGGCGTCGACCGGCTGGACAGCCACCCACTGAGATTCACCACCTATCGCCACAATTCCCAGGATGACAAAAGTCTGGCCAACAACGCCGTCAATGGACTGGCGATAGGTTCGGGGGGCGAGCTCTGGATTGGTACGGAAACCGGCTTGGACCGCTTCGATGGGAAGACCTTTCGCCACTACAATCCCAACGATCCCAGCAGTCTGAGCCCCGGGCCGCAGCGCATGGTTGCCGTGGATGCGCGCGGCGTGGTGTGGACCGCGACCTACGGCGGCGGCTTGGACCGGCTGGAAGGACAGCGCTTCACGCATTTTCGCCACGGCCCTGAAAACCCCGACAGCCTGGCTGACGATGTGATCAGCAGTCTGGTGCCCGATCCTAAGAAGGGGCTGTGGATCGGGCTACACGAAAAGGGACTGGACTATTTCGATGGGCAGCACTTTACGCATCTCACGCCGGAACCGAAGAATCCAGCCGGCCTCCCGACCCGCCTGGTGACGCCTGTGCTGTTCGATCGCAACGGAGTGCTGTGGATTGCCACCATCGACATGGGGTTGGTGCGGTTCGATACGAATTCGCGCAAGTTCACGACGTATCTGTTGGACCCGGCACAGCCGGGCAGCCAGGCCGTGAACTGGACGCAGGATGTGTATTCCGATGGGATAAATCTCTGGGTCGCTGCCTCCACCGGGCTGTTCCGCTTCAATCCGGAGACCGGTAGATTCACCCGCCATTACACGGAAAGAGACGGCCTGCCGAGCAATTCCGTGGTCGGGATCCTGGGAGATGCGCGGGGCAACCTCTGGCTCAGCACAGTGAACGGGCTGTCTAAATTCAACCCTAAGACGGAGACCTTCCGCAATTACGATCGGTTCGACGGACTCCAAGGCGATCAGTTCACGATTCTTTCCCGTGCCAAGGCGCCTGATGGCCGGCTGTTCTTCGGCAGCGCCGACGGGCTGAGCGCCTTTTATCCTGACCGCCTTGCCGATAACTTAACCCCTCCGCCGGTGCTGCTTACCGAATTTGAGCTGTTCAACAAACCGGTGAAAATCGGCGGCAAGGATTCGCCGCTCCTGCAAGCCATTAATGTCGCGTCGATCCTCACTCTCCACTACGACCAGTCGGTCTTTCGCTTCCAGTTCGCGGCGCTGAACTACACCGCGCCACAGAAGAACCGGTACGCCTATAAACTCGAGGGGTTCGATCGCGACTGGCAATACGCGGATGCCACGCGTCGTTTTGCCACCTATACGAATCTGGATCCCGGCAACTATACGTTTCGCGTTAAGGCCTCGAATAACGATGGAATCTGGAATGAGCAGGGGGTTACACTGCATATCCGGATCCTGTCGCCCTGGTGGGGCACCTGGTGGTTTCGCGCGCTTTGCACGGCTAGCTTGCTGGCCTTACTGGGCGGGCTTTATCAACTCCGTCTGCGAGAGCTGCGGCGGGAGGAACAGAAGTTTCGCGAAGCCGTGGAAACCATGCCGGCCTTGGCGTTTATTGCCCGGTCCGACGGCTACCGTACCTTCGTGAATCGGCACTGGGCGGAATATACTGGGATGACGGTGGAGAAGGCGGCGGGCTCCCGCTGGGAGGCAGCCGTACACCCCGACGATCTCAAGACGATTATCGAGATGCGGCAGAGATTGGCGGCCCGGGACGAGCCGGTGGAGTATGAGATGCGGTTGCGTCGCGGCGCCGACGGGCAGTATCGCTGGTTCCAGGCCCGCCTCGCTCCCCTGCGGGATAAGCGCGGCAAGGTGGTGAGATGGTGTGGCGTGGCCCTCGATATCGAAGACCGCAAACGTGCCGAGCAGCTACAGGCCGACCTTGCCCATACAAATCGTGTCAGCTTGCTGGGGGAGCTGGCGGCCTCCATCTCGCACGAGCTGAAACAGCCGATTACCGGTGCGATCACCAGCGCCCGGGCCTGCTTGCGATGGCTGGATCGGGAACAGCCGGAATTGGAAAGGGCGCGGGCGGCGGTCGTGAGGATCGACAAAGACGGGGTGCGCGCCGCCGAGATTATCGACCGACTGCGGGCGCTGTACAAGAAGACTCCTCCCCAGCGGACCCTGGTTGACATAAACGACATCGTCAGTGAAATGGTCGTGCTGCTGCGTGGCGAGGCCAATCGGTTCGCCGTTTCGATTCGCACCGACTTGGGCGGCGATCTTCCCCGGATCACTGCCGACCCCGTGCAACTGCAGCAGGTGCTGATGAACCTGATGCTCAACGCCATCGAGGCCATGAAGGAGACAGGAGGCGTGCTGACGGTCAAGTCGCGAGGGGACGAGAACGGCCACGTGCTGATCTCGGTCAGCGACACCGGTGTGGGACTACCTCCCGATCAACCGGACCGGATTTTCAATGCTTTCTTTACCACCAAACCGCAAGGCAGCGGCATGGGCCTGGCGATCAGCCGCTCTATCGTTGAGTCGCACGGCGGCCGGTTGTGGGCCACCCCCAATGACGGACGCGGCGCCACGTTTCAATTCACCCTGCCCTTTCAAGCCGAGGCGCAGGGATGAGAATCTTGAATGCTGAGCACGGAGTTTTTTGGCGGGATCCGCCCGGACTGAATCTGAGCGTGTTCGCGCCAGAAAGACGTAGCGGCGGGTTTATCCGGCCATATCTCCATTGTTTTCAGAAATTGGGATGGCGGGGTAAACCCGCCGCTACGATTTTTTCACAGCTTCCAAGCCGTGGCTAAAATAGGACACTAATACCAAAGTATTATTGGGCGGTCCGAAGGCATGATTGTTTTCTGTCGATTTCCGCGTTAAGTTACCAACATGAGTACGCAGCCCAGACCCAAGTCGGTGGCCATCGTCGACGATGACGAATCGGTTCAAATCGCATTGCAAGATTTGATGGAGGCGGTCGGGCTTTCTGCCCGGTGCTTTGGCTCGGCGGAAGATTTCCTGAATTCCGGACAGCAGTACCGCGTTGGATGCCTGATCTCCGATATCCGCATGCCGGGTATGAGCGGGATCGAACTCCACCGTCACTTGGTGAACAGCAACTGCAACATGCCGGTTATCTTCATGACGGCCCATGGGTATGACGACCGTGCGAGGTCAGAAGTTGACCCGGAATGGACAGTTGCTTGCCTGAAAAAGCCCTTTGGTGAAGATGAATTGCTTGCTGCCGTGTGGGCGGCTTTGGAATTGAAACGGGAACCAGAAACAACCAGCTAAATCATTGCTAAATCAGGGAGGTTCCATGAGTGACACGGAAGCATTGGTGTACGTCGTGGATGACGATCCCTCGGTGCGCGAAAGTTTGGCAGACCTGCTTGACTCTGTAGGGTTGAAGACCAAGACCTTTGCGTCAGGACAGGAGTTTCTCATTACCCCTCGGCCCCAAGTACCGAGTTGCCTGGTGCTGGACGTGAATCTGCCCGGGCTCAGCGGACTCGACCTGCAACAGGAGTTAGACAAATCGGGTGCTCAGATTCCGATCATATTTCTCACTGGCCACGGCGACATCCCCATGTCCGTCCGCGCGGTTAAGGCAGGCGCCGTGGAGTTCTTGACGAAGCCCTTCGATGAGGAAGACTTGCTGAATGCCATCCAACAGTGTATCGCCGTTGAGCAGAAAGAAAAGAGTCGCAATGAGATCAGTTTCGGGGCCATTGTTGGGAACAGCCCGGCGCTAAAGGGCGCGCTGGGCCTTGTGCAAACTGTCGCTCCGACCGATTCCACGGTCTTGGTGCTAGGCGAGACCGGTACGGGAAAGGAGTTGATCGCGCGCGCCATCCATGACCATAGCTCCCGCCAGTCCCGCGCTTTTGTCAAGTTGAACTGCGCGGCCATTCCCTTCGATCTGCTGGAGAGTGAGCTCTTTGGCCACGAGAAGGGAGCTTTCACGGGAGCCATTGCGCAAAAGATTGGCCGCTTCGAGCTGGCGGATAGAGGAACGCTTTTCCTCGATGAGGTCGGTGATATTCCGCTGGCATTACAAGCGAAACTGCTGCGGGTGCTGCAAGAACAGGAGTTTGAGCGCCTGGGGAGCACGCACACGAAGAAAGTGGATGCCCGGCTGATTGCCGCCACCAATCGGGACTTGGGGAAAATGGTGGCGGAGGGACATTTCCGGGAAGACCTATACTATCGCCTGGCGGTTTTCCCCATTACGGTGCCTTCCCTGCGGGAAAGACGTGAGGACATTCCCCTTCTGGTGGAACACTTCGTCGCTCGATACGCCCAACGCATGAGGAAAACCATCAAGCAGATTCCCCAATCCGCATTGCAAGCCATAACCGAGTGGCCGTGGCCGGGAAATGTCCGAGAATTACAGAACTTCATCGAGCGCTCGGTGATTCTGACCAAAGGCGAGGGCTTGGAAGTGCCGCTGCAAGAACTTAGACCGTGGCGGACCGGGAGTGCGATCAAAGACGCAGACGACAATGTGACGAGAGGCGCAGACGACAATCTGAACCTTCGAAACTTGGAACGAGAAGCGATCCTGGAAGCTCTGAGAAAGACGCAGGGGCGGCTGGGTGGGGCCTCAGGAGCCGCCGCAATGCTGGGTCTGAAGCGCACGACGCTGCAATCCAGAATGCGCATCCTGGACATCAAGATGTCTCATGAGATTGCCGATCCACGTTGAGTTTGACTGCACCTTGTTCGTAACGACTCATCGACCGGACAGTATCTATATAAGCGGACAATCTATAATTCCCGGCGTATCCCTGCGCCGATTCCTCGGATCATCCCGATGGCTCCCGAGCCCGCAAAACCCTCAACGCCCCATACGATCTCTCCACCACCGGTTCCCGGAACCCCTAACCCAGGGGAAGCCAAGGTTGACTTAATTGCGGTTCGTACCTGAATTCGATAAGATGTTCTACGTCGACATGAAGTCTCGTTACCGCCAAGCCTCTGCCCGTACGCGACGATATTTCCGGAAGCTGTCACTGTCGGTCCGAAGGCCGAACATCGTGAAATCATGGCAACCATGATGACAAGGTGTTTTTCGTTCGTGGCACTTCTGCTCACCCTGTGGGTTGTATCCGCCGCACCGCAAAAGAACCAAGCTGGACCCGCGCCCACGGAAAGCCCTTTCAGCACGGCGCGGAATCTTCTTGCCGAGGGAAACCTGATCCGTGCCCGTGAGGCTACATTGGCGGGGCTCAAATTGGCGCCCCGGAGCGCGGAGGGCTATGACCTGCTGGGGATCATTTCCATGCAGCAGAAGGATTTTGTTCAAGCTCTGGAAGCCTTCCGCCATGCTTTGAGTTTGAACCCTCGCTCGGCCGCGGTCCACAACAACCTGGCGAATTGTTATGCCCAACAGCAGAAAATGGAATTGGCGGAGAACGAATACAGGAGTACGCTCGAAATTGAGCCCGCCAACCCGGGCGCCAACTACAACCTGGGAGTGGTTCTGCTGGCCAGAAATCAACCGGAAGCGGCCATCGCCTATTTCCGCAAGATTAATCCACCTGACCTTCCGACCGTGGTCAATCTGATTCGAGCCGACGTGCGCGCCCACCAGGTTGAGAGGGGTTTGGATTTTGCCCGCCGAATTTCGGAAAAAAGACCAGATGACGCATCCCTGCATTTCTCTCTGGGCATGGTGCTGGCGGAGGAGAACCAGTTTGAAGCCGCCGAGCATGAACTTGAGATCGCAGACGGGGTAAGGCCCGGAGACTATGCCATTCTCCTCAACCAGGGGAAGGCGTCTTTGCATTGTAAGCACTATGAGAAGGCGGAGAGCACTTTGAGACGCGCGCTGCTGATTAAGCCCGACTCGGTAGAGGCGATGGAAACGCTCGGGCGGCTTTACGTGGATCAGCAGCGGACCGTTGACGCCGTCCAGGTCCTGGTTAAGGCGCGCAAGTTGGCGCCGCAGGATACGGACGTCATGTTCCTGCTGGCGCGGGTGAGCATGTTGGAGTCCTATGATGAGGACGCCATTCCTCTCCTCGAGGAGGGCATCAAGCTTACGCCGCAGAAGCCCGAGCTTCACGCGGCCTTGGGTGAATGCTATTTCCAGACCGGTAAGGCCGGCAAGGCGCTCGCGGAGTTTGAAGTCTTGCGGCAGATAGATTCCACCGCCAGGCCCTATGCGTTTCTGAGCTTTTACTGCCGCTACCTGGGGAGGTTCGATGAAGCCAAGAAAGCTGCCCGCGCCGGTCTGCAGATCGATCCCCGCAATTTGCCTTGTCTGTTTAATCTTGGCGCTATTCTGAACAAGCAGGGAAACCAGGCCGAGGCCGAGAAGTACCTCACCCAATGCCTTAAAATCGACCCGGACTTTGAGCAAGCTCTGCTGGAGCTTGCCGGCCTGAAGATTACGATGAAGAAGTATGAAGAAGCTATTCCGCTACTCCGGCATGCCATGGAAGTGAGCCGCGACCCTACTACGGCATATTACAAGCTCGCTACGGTTGAGCGCACTCTGCATCGGAGGGAGGATGCCCAAAGAGATTTAAAGATATTTCAGACACTCTCGAAAAGCCCCACTCGCCAGCCTATTCCGTACCAGAATTTTTTTGGGTTCGCCAGCCTGAGAGAAAGCCTTCCCCCAAAGGCTCGTCTTGAACTCGACCTGAAGACTCTCCAAGAAGAGACCAAGCGTCACCCCTCGGACCCGCAGGATCTTTACATGCTGGCTGAAACGCAAATGAAGCTTGGAAATCGCGATGATGCCATGGGCAACATCAGCCAGCTTGAGCAGGCAAGTGGACGCGACCTGCGGACCGAACTGGGAATCGGAGTGTTACTGGCGAAGTACCGGCTCTACCGTGAAGCCATGCCGTACTTTGAGCGCGCACTCGCGGCCGATCCCACCTCCGACGAGGCACGCTACGACCTGGCGGATGACTACTTCCACGTGCGGGACTACAGCCGCGCTTATGAAGAGCTGCAGCAATCCCCGGCCGGCGCGCGCGATGATAGCTACTTGTTTCTGCTGGGTGATGTCGAAGCCCACATCGGTCGCATGGACGAGGCCCGGGAGATTTTCCGGCAGGCAGTGAAGATGAACCCGGACAATGACCAATATTATCTTGCCTTGGCCATGACCTTGCTTCGACAGGGGAATACCGCCGAAGCTGCACAAGTGCTGCATCAGGGTTGGGCTCGGGTGCCGAATTCCGCCAGGATTCACTGGGGACTGGGCATTATTTTCGCGCTGGAAGGTAACAACCGCCAGGCGGAAGATAACCTGGTAAAGGCTACAGACTTGATGCCCGAATGGGTGAACGGTTTTTCCGCCTTAGGATACTTCTATTCCCAAACCGGCCAGATTTCCAAGGCGCGCGAGACCTTGGAAAGATTCAAGTCGGTGAACGGTTCCAGCGACCTCGATTCCTCCAAGATCGGGCGTATGCTTGACCAGGAATCCGCGCAGAATAGTGCTTCCGCCGGGCCTCACCCGCTATCGCCGCAAGCCCGTCTGCAATTCCTACAAGTTGCGTTGACTCTGGCAGATCGCGACCTGTAAACGAGAGCCGCTCGTGTCGGAGGAACGTTAGTAACCCGGGCGGCCCACCCCACATCTTGGACGAACATCCTCCGGAACACCCGCTCGCGGCGAAATCATCATTTCAACGGACGGCGGTTGGCTCATCGTTGCCCTGGCGCTTGATCGTGTAGACAAACCGCTGAATTTTACTTCGCTCCTGGTCTTTCTCCTTCAACTGCTCCTGGTGCAAGATTTGGTAGACGCGCATCTGATTCTGAGCCTCAGCAATTCTCCCCGATTGACGATAAAGCTGGGCCAGGCGATAGTGGGCATCCGCCAAGTTCGGATCAATCCGCATGGCCTCGTTGTAAGCCGCAATGGCCTCCGGAATCTTGTTCTCGCCGGTGTAAAGTTTGCCTAGCTGCAGGCGAGCATCCGCGAACGTGGGGTCCAAGACTACCGCCTTCTGAAGTGTTGATTCAACCTTGTTGAGTACCGCTCCTCCGGGCACGGCTTGTGGAGCTTTCCAAAGAGCAAGCGCCTGGTAATAAAACGCCCTGGCGTTCGTGGGATCCATTGCCGTCAACCGTTCCAGCCGCTCCACTACTCCCTCCACCGGCACCCGAGAATTGCTATACGTCTCCCCGAGTATCAGATAGGGCGTCGGATCGCGGGGAGCGAGGTCGCATGCGCGCATGAGGGCTGCGGCGGCGTTTTGGAATGAAGCTAGTCCGTAGTAGGCCAACCCGAGCCCGATCTCCATTTTCAGCGAGCCGGGGTATTTCTCAGTTCCGAAGATAAACACCTGGACGGCCGGTGAGAAGGTGTGGTGAAGAAGCAGTTCCGTGCCCCAATCCAGGATATTCGCCTCACTGGGATCCATGTGGGCCGCCTTTTCATATTCCTGGACGGCACTCAGGTAATCCCCACTGTTCTCCTCTGCCTCCCCAAGCAGGTTGTGCAGCTCCGCGGTATCGTGGTAGCGCACCAGGTTTTGCAGCGCGTTTTCCGCCTGGCGTGGTTTCCGGGTTCGAATGTCGGCGAGAGCGAGATCGTATCCGTTTTCGTAAGAGGAGGGCTGGGCTAACTGAGCCTTTTCCAAATAGGGAATGGCTGAGGCTAATTTTCCCGCCTGCACATAGAACTCTCCCATATCATGATTGGAGTCGTACGCCGAAGGCTCCAAGGCCACCGCCTGTCGGAATTGGGCCTCCGCCTCTCCCATTCGGCCCAGGCGCGCCAGACATGCCGCATACGCAAGCAGCGCCGGGGCGGAACCCGGACTGGTGCGCGCGGCGCTTCGCAAGTACGTCAACGCCTCTGCGTCTTTGCGTTCGCCGGTCAGGACAAGGCCCATCAGCTCATTGACATCAAATGCTTGCGGTGAGCGCTTCAGAAGCGGCAGTAGAATCTGTTCCGCCTGTGCGAAGTTGCCGGATTCGTAATTCGTCACGGCGGATTGAAAGGCCCGGTTCGGCGATTCCATTCCCTGATCGTTCTGTGTATGAGCCTTCAGAAACCGGCCATGCAATGAGCAGAAAATGGTCCAAACCCCAAGGGTGGCTAAGGTCCACCGATTGTGCGGAGTCCGCAAGGCCATAAGGGGTGTCTCAAGACGGTCGAGTGCGCAAGAAAGATCCGGGGAATATTTTAGCATTGCGGAAAACTGCAGGAACGGCGATCTCCCCATTATCCCGCGGCATGGGAGTCGCTCACGGGATTCTGGCTACAGCAGGCACTACTGTTGGGCTCTCTCCGCCTGCGGGTTCTACCGCTCTCACCCAGTCCGACGGTCTGTGCGTCCCGATTCGAAAATGCAGGCTCACGGATTCACCGCTGAGCAATCGCAATCGGCAATGTGTCGCATCGGTCCTGGGAGGGGCGATGATTACACCTGCAGGGCCAGTTGCCGACTCAATGCCATATCGAACAATAAGATCGAGGTCTTGGGGCTTCCGGGAACGCAGCGAGAGATCCACGGTTTGAGCTTTCATATTCCAGGCCAGACTCTCGATCTTCGCCTCCGTGCGGCACATTACTCCCTTGATGCTTCCTTTCGATAATGAATCCGGGAGCGCAGGCAAAAGCTCAATGGCGCCCGGACGGGAATAAACCAACATCTCCATCATCAATGTCGGCAGAGCACCTTGGGCGTCGGGCGCCGGTATCCCATGGGGATTGTGCATCGTTGTGAGGCTCGTGTTGATGTAACCTTGTTCAAGAACTTGCTTCAGCATGAAGTTCACCAGATAGGCATCCTTCAGCCTTGCGGCGGCCAGGGCGCGGTGAAAGAGTCCATGGGCGGAGGCATTTTCCTGCCCACGGCCGCGGTTGGCCAGCCACGCCGCACGCGCGAGCTGGGGAGAGCGGTCTGGGTCGAATTCGTCGCCCGGCCACACCCCATACAGATGCGACACATGGCGGTGGTCCTGACGTTCCTCGAGCACCGGCCAAGCCCATTCCTTCAGCGCGCCATCCGCGTCAATCAGATAGGGCGGCATCCTGGCAAGCATTGACTTCCATTTCGGGACGTTCTCCGATTGCACGCCCAGTGTTTGCGAGGCTTGAATCAAATGCGTCAACACTTCACGGCAGACCATGATATCCATATCGGCGTTGACAACAGTGGGCGCCCCATCCGCATTGTCCGGCCAGTTCTCGGGCGAATACGACGGCACAAAAATGAAATTCCCGCGCTCGTCCGTCTGCCGCAAGTAATCCTCATAGAACAGAGCAATCTCCTGCAAGCCAGGCAAGATGTGGGTTCGCAAGTAATCGCGATCACCCGTGATCAGGTAACGGTCCCAAAGCGGACTGTACAACCATCCTCCACCCGCAACCCAGTACTGATGTGGCCAGCCGTAATTGAAGTGGATCAGAGCGCCGTCGCGCTGGGTGGGGTGGATCGAGAACAGGGCTCCACGCGCGCCAAAAATGTTGCGGGCGTTCGTCCGCGAGTCGGGCAGCAGGCCCTCCACCCACCGCGAGAAGGCATCCATCGATTCCGGCAAATCACCAGGATTGGCCCCGGAGATCTGGAGGTTCACATTGATGTTGATGTGGCCCCACATGGGGGGAAACTGGCCGCTGCGCAGGAACAGCCAGTACCGGCCCATATCGAAGAGATTCTCCAGGAGGGCCGGATTCAAACCAGTACGGGTTTTCTGATCGATCAGCATCTCCTCGGCGCTGAGGTCGTGCTGATTGGTTCCTCCAAAATCTACCGAAGCGCGATCCATCACTTCCGATTGGACATTGCGGTGCCGGGCGAGGAGTTGCCCATAGTCTGGCGAAATCTCGTCCAGCGCATTGGCGAGTGCTTTCACCCGGTCGAAATTAAGATCCTTGAACCACTCAATTCGTGTGATCAGCAGGAGCAAGCGCGCATCTTGAACGATCACCGCTCCGTCCTGAACCTTCACTGTTCCGCCGTCCGGGACGATGCGCGTGACGCTGGCGTAACCATCGTTCCCGCTGTCCGTCATGTAGTGGCCTTGAAGAACCATACGCTGGGAGCTAAAGTCACGATCAAAGCGAATTTGCTCACTAAAGAAACGCTTCAGGTTGCGGCCATGGTCGTCAACCGCAACCGACGTGTCGAGGCTGATCGCCGCTTGCAAGGTATGCCCTTTGGGAGGGGTGAGAATCTGCACCACGACGTTATCCGGTCGCGAAACAAACGTCCGGCGCTCCCAATTACCGTAGCGGTCATTCCACCGGATCTTAACCTCACCACTTTCAAAATCCATCGACCGCAGGTAGTTCGTCACTGCCCGCTTCTCCGGCATGTCGATTCTCATGTCAAATG
>Ga0335085_10007575_pt1 | contig 16779 bp, 11 predicted proteins | sample Lox_Sample_45_FD_206712 | JGI IMG/M metagenome (GOLD analysis project Ga0335085, IMG submission 206712) | Soil microbial communities from Loxahatchee National Wildlife Refuge, Florida, United States - Lox_Sample_4.5 | ecosystem: Environmental > Terrestrial > Soil > Wetlands | place: USA...
TATTTTTTGTCTATGAACGGCATCGACGGCATCCGTCCGCGCAAACGCGGGTTGATATTCCTGATTATTGCCGTGGTGATGCTCATCGCCGGGCAAACGGTCCTGCGGCACGTGCTGGATAAGCTTCCATTCATTCTCTACTGGCTTGCGTGTTTCCTGTTTACCGGGCTGGCGGTTTTGTTCTCCTTTAAGGACGTGGCCGGAGTGCAGCGGCAGGCGCGCGAGGAACAGCGCGAGTTATTGGATGAAACAATCCGCGAAATCGCCCGGCAGAAGGAAGCCCGGTCCAAAGATGCGAACGCGGACCGCCATCAGAAATAATTCTTCGCGAACCAGCGTTTCTCATTGAATTCCCTCACGGAGTTTGATTCATTGGTGAAGGAGAGTTGGTATGAATTCGTCTGTCACAGTAACGTCTGCGAAAGAGCTTTCAGAAAGCCAATGGAAAGCCCTCGTCAATTTGCTTGGTGACGATGACCCCGCGATTTACCGCACGGTGCGCGAAAAAATCCTCTCGCGCGGCGAGGAAGCCGGTCCGTGGTTGCGTCCGCATCGGTTGAGCGACGATCCGCTTTTGCGCCGGCGCGCGCGGGAAATTCTCCAGCACTTTGACCGGCAGGAGGCGGACACCTTGTTCCTGGCGTTTTGCCTGAAACACGGCGAGGAATTCGACCTTGAGGAAGGCATCTGGCTGCTCGCGCTCACGCAATATCCGGACATCAACATCCAAGCCTACCGGGCCTTGATGGATCATTTCGCGGCTGAACTGCGCGAACGCATTGATTTTACCGAGGAACACAAGGAAATCCTCAGCACCGTCAACAATTACCTTTTCGATGAGCTGGGTTTTTCGGGCGATTCGGAGAACTATTACGACCCGCAAAACAGTTATTTGAATCGCGTCATCGATCGCCGAAAGGGAAACCCGATCAATCTCTCCGTGCTTTACCTGTTGCTGGCGCGGCGTCTCCAACTGCCGATGGCCGGCATCGGGTTGCCGGGCCATTTCATCTGCCGCTATCAATCCACTTCAGACGAAATTTACGTGGATGCGTTTCACGCCGGCAAATTTTTGTCGAAAGCGGATTGCATTCAATATCTCGTGAGCGGCAGCCACGGCTTGCAGGACGAATTTCTCTCCCCGGTGACCTCGCGCCGGATGCTGATGCGGATTTGCAGCAACCTGCACCAGATCTACAGCCAGATGGAACTCGGCGAGGAAACGACTCGGTTGCAGAGATATTTGGTGGCGCTGGCGCGGTGATATTAATCAAAAAGGCCGAATAATGACGAAGCGGACAAAAATGGCGCTCATCTCGGTTGCCATTATTGTGCTTCTCGTGGTCATTTTCGGGAGCCTGTCGCCAATCCTATTTTATCATCAGAGTTTTTCAAACTAAGACACCAGCTGACGTCCGGCTGCCGCGGCCGCCCTTTAGCAATCCCAAAGGGATTGAGCCTTCCAGCCCAAGGTAGCTCGTTCCTCGCAACCTTGGGCTTTAGGTCGGAATCCCTTTGGGATTCATGATTACGCGCGATTATTTGAACCCATCTCGTTGGCCATCAATCCGGCAACGCCCGCCATTGGCGCCGCGCGAAATAGGGATCAATCCTCACCAACAGCCAGTAGGCGAAACGCTGTTTTGTCTTCTGCCAGAGCGTGCGCGACTTGCGCCAGCGTTCCAACTCGATGCGCCGGCTGTTGTTCAGGGTGCCGGCGAAAACGTCCCGCGCCTGGCTGGCGATTTCGGCATTCTGAAACCGGATCATCAATTCATAATTAATTTGGAGGCTGCGATGGTCCAGATTGGATGAACCGATGTAAACGGCGTCGTCCACAATGATCAATTTTGCGTGGAGGACCTGCGGTTCGTATTCGTAAATCTCCACGCCGGATTTCAAAAGCCGGCGATACAAACTCCGCCCGGCGAGTTGGGAGAGCAGCACGTCGGATTTGCCGGCGAGAATCAGTTGCACGCGTCCGCCGCGTTTTACGACTTCGGTCAACCCGCGGCGCAGGCTCCAGGTAGGCAGAAAATAGGCCACGATGATTTTGACATCGCGCGCATGCTCAAGGTCCGTGCGCAAGGCATGTTTGATGGGGCTTTGGCCGCGGCCGGGTCCGCCGAAAAGAATTTGTTCTGCCGGCCAGGTGACGGATTTTTTCGCGTCGAAACGGCGGAAGCGCATGAAGCGTTTGTGGCGGAAATCGGCCCGCGCGAACATTTCATCGAAGGACGAAGCGAGTTGCGCCGCCAGCGGCCCCACAATTTTCAGGCCGATGTCGCACCAGCCGCATTTGACGCCATCGCCTTCGTACTCGGGCGCGATATTGAACCCGCCCACAAACGCAATTTGATCATCGCACACGAGCAGCTTGCGATGATTGCGGATGGACATGCGGTTCAGCGAAATCGGATTGAAGAACCGCACCTCCGCGCCGACGTTTTGGAGCGGCTCGAAAAAATTTCCGGGCAACGCGTAGGAACCGAGCGCATCAATCAGAACGCGCACGCGAGTGCCGCGTTGCCGCACGCGGACGAGAGTGTCGCGGAACCGTTCGCCGGGCGAGCCGGTGGCGAAGGTGTAGGTTTCGAGGCAGACTTCACTTTTGGCTCCTTCGATGGCAGCGAGCATGGCGGGAAAAACTTCATCCCCCGTGCACAACCAGTTGTAGGTCGCATTGGCCGCTTCTGATAACATGCCTGAACAATTTATTTTGTAAGGAACAAATTGGCAAATAGGACAAATCCCGTGAATGAATTCAAACAGTGTGTTTTCAAACTCCGAGGGGAATTTTTATTGCGCGTTTTCAATTGCATGAGTTTTCAATTGCATGATAGAACCATGGGCGAAGGAGATGAGAACAGGAAGGATGGAATTGGGCGGGAGAATAAATCCAAAATGGATTATGGCGGGTTATTATTCAACTGGATGCTCCGGCTCGGCGATTTCTTCGTTTTCGAAAGCGGCGGCGGGCCGCTTGCAGACCAAAACCTGCCGGATTCTCGTGCGCCCTGTTGCTCGCGCAAGCGTCCTGGAATGCGCCAGCCCTCTGGCGCTTTGTCCAATTCTTTCGGACAGCCAGGTTGTTTATCGCGATGCGTAACTCATTGATTTTGGCGGCTTTTGGGAGCTTTTTGAGCTTTTTTGAGGGTAAAAAAAGTACGCGGCAACTCAAATTAAATTAGAAAAAGTTTAAACCTCTGGCACCGTACGAGCATCTATACTGACGTGAGAATATTCCGATTACTCTTTGCCGCAGTGATTTCCCTTGGGCTGGCCACAGTCACGACGCGCGCGGCACACACGCAGGCGCAGTTGATTTCGGCGTCGGATTCAGCCAGGCCCGGTGACACGGTGCTGGTGGGGATTCATTTGAAGATGGAGCCGGGCTGGCACACGTATTGGAAAAATCCCGGCGAGGCTGGCATGGCCACCAAAATCGAATGGCAGCTTCCGCCGGGTGTCACTGTGGGCGAAACACAATGGCCGTTGCCTGAAAAATTGCCGCCGCCGGATGTCACTACTTACGGCTACCAGGGCGAAACGGTTTTGCTTGTGCCGCTCAAGCTAGCCGCGGATTTGAAACCCGGTCCGCTCGATTTGAAGGCCAAAGTTTCGTGGCTCGAGTGCAAGGAGCAATGCATCCCGGCTGGCGCAACCGTGCAGTCGACTTTGAATGTCGGCAGTGAAACCAAACCTTCCAGCGATTTCGAACTGATTAATTCCTGGAAAAAGAAAGTGCCGGAAACCGGTAACGATGTGTTCTCTTTCAAAGTCCATTGGGAGAAATCCGTGGATGACGATACCCGAACGGTGATTATTAAAGGAGTGCCGGCCAAGCCGGACATGCTTCCGATCCAGAAGGTGGATTTTTTTCCGAATGCGAGCGACGACTTCGAAGTTCAGGGGCAGGCGGAAAAAGTGGAATCAAAAGACGGTTTCGCTTTACGCGAGACGATTAAAAAATATTCCGGAGATTGGCCCACGAACCTCAGCGGCGTGGTGGTCATCGAAGACAAACAGAGATGGGGGGATGAACTCAATGCGCCCATCGCTGGAAGCCTTGTAGCGTCAGCGCCATTAACCGCGGAGACTCCGACCGTGTCGGCGCCGGCAGTGCCTGCACAATCGCTTGCGCGGATGTTGTTGTATGCGTTCATCGGCGGACTGATTTTGAACATCATGCCCTGCGTGCTGCCGGTGATTGCGTTGAAGATACTTGGATTCGTGGGCGAGGCACGCAATGAGCCCGGGCGCGTCCGCGCGCTGGGATTGGTTTATACGTTGGGCGTGCTGGTTTCATTTCTCGCCTTGGCCGTGGTGGTCATTGGCGTGAAAGCGGCCGGCCACAAAGCCGGTTGGGGAATGCAGTTTGGCGATCCGCGCTTCCTCATTGCACTGACCATTCTCGTGGTGCTCGTGGCGCTGAATTTGTTCGGCGTTTTTGAAGTGACGCTCGGCGGGCGCACGATGGGTGCGGCAGGCCAATTGGCCTCAAAGCATGGTTTTGCCGGCGCGTTTTTTAATGGAGTGCTGGCCACGATTCTGGCCACGCCCTGCACTGCGCCGTTTTTGAGCATCGCGCTGGGATTTGCTTTTGCGCAAACCACGGCAATCATCGTTTTGATCTTTCTGTGCGTGGGTATCGGGCTGGCGTTGCCCTACCTTTTGTTGAGCTTCCAGCCGGCGTGGCTGAAATTCCTGCCGAAACCCGGAGCGTGGATGGAAAAATTCAAAGTGTTCATGGGCTTTCCGATGCTGGCAACGGCGATATGGCTTTTCGCGCTGGCGTCGGGAAATTCCAACAAAAGCACGATGCTCTGGTTTGGATTGTTCCTCGTGGCGCTGGCGTTGGGAGCTTGGATTTGGGGTGAATTTGTGCAGCGCGGTACAAAACGTCGCGGACTGGCGGCGGTCTTGAGCGTTTTGCTTGTGGGAAGTGTTGGCTTGTGCGCGTCCACGCGCGGCGCGGACCAGATTGAGTGGCAGCCTTGGACGGCTGCGGCAGTGGCCAAGGCGCAGTCTGAAGGGCATCCTGTGCTGGTGGATTTTACCGCAGACTGGTGTCTGACCTGCCAGGTGAACAAGAAAGTCGCGATCGAAGTTCCCTCCGTGCGCTCCAAGCTCAAGCAAATCGGCGCGGTCAATCTGGTGGGCGATTATACCCGGCTGCCGGAGCCCATCACGGATGAGTTGAACCGTTATCATCGCGCGGGCGTGCCGTTGGTTTTGGTGTTCCCGGGCAAGGCCGATGCCGAACCGATTGTGTTGCCGGAAGTGCTGACGGCCAATACGGTGCTGGATGCGCTCAACCAGGCCTCAAAAATAAATTGAACCCATTTGCCTCTTTACCGCTCTTATCCTAAAATTAACCGATACTGCGGAAGGACGAATATATATGAAACGAGTTATTGCACTTTTGGGTTTGATTGCGTTCGCCAGCACCGCGCTGGCAGCCGCCGAAGTGGGCAAACCCGCGCCGGATTTCACCGCCACAGACATCAACGGCAAGACGGTCCATCTCGCTGATTACAAAGGCAAAGTGGTTGTGCTGGAATCCTACAACCAGGATTGCCCGTACTGCCATAATCAATTCAAAACGGGCGCGATGCAGCAGTTGCAAAAAGACATGACCGGCAAAGGAGTCGTATGGCTGATCGTGAATTCCGTCAATCCGCACAACTCCAGCCATCGCACGCCTGCGGAAGCGCAAGCCGAATGGAAGGAATATAAAATCAACGCGACCGATTGGCTGGATGACAGCTCGGGGACGATTGGCCATGAGTACGGAATGCTCACGACGCCGCACATGTTCGTGATCGATAAGAGCGGCACACTGGTTTACGACGGCGCCATTGATGATCAACCCGATCCGTTTCACGACCCGCACAAGGCGCACAATTACGTCCGCGACGCGGTGAACCAAACTTTGGCTGGCGAAAAAGTGACGGTCACGGAGACCAAGCCGTACGGCTGTTCGGTGAAATATTGAGGCAGTCGCGGACATCAATCCGCGCTGAAATAAATATTTGCCCGCACGGCAAACGATGGCGCCGACTGACGTCGGCGCCTACGCAGTTTTAATATTCCTTAACCCTTTTCCTCGATCAACTCGCGGCGGGCGCCGCTGAGGAGATGTTCAATAAAGTTGGTCGAGTAAACGCCGCGCCGGAAGTTGGGGTCCTGCATGATCGCCTGTTGAAAGGAGATGGTGGTCTTGACTCCAGTAATCATGTACTCGCCCAAAGCGCGGCTCATCTTGTCCATCGCCTCGCGGCGATCCTTTCCATAGGTGATGAGCTTGCCGATCATGGAATCGTAGGTTGGCGGAATGGTGTAACCGGCATAAGCGTGGGTATCGACGCGGACGCCGCGGCCGCCGGGTTGGTAATACATTTCGATGCGACCGGGGCTGGGGCGGAATTCATCGAATGGATCTTCGGCGTTGATGCGGCATTCGATGGCGTGACCGCGGAAGGTCACATCGCCTTGCTTGTGGCGCAACGGTTCACCAGAGGCGATTTGGATTTGATAACGCACGAGGTCTATGCCCGTCACTTCTTCCGTGATTGGATGCTCGACCTGGATGCGTTTGTTCATTTCGAGGAAATAGAATTCGCCCTTGTCATCCACGATGAACTCGACGGTACCGGCGTTAGTGTAATTGGCGACTTCGGCGATTTTCACGGCCGCCTTGCCCATTTTGTCGCGGAGTTTGCGGAACTTGTGTTCGATCAGAGGGGAAGGGGTTTCCTCGACGACTTTTTGATTGCGGCGTTGGATGGAGCAATCACGTTCGCCCAAATGAATGATGTGGCCTTTGGTATCGGCGAGAATCTGGAACTCGACGTGGTGCGGGTTCTCGATGAATTTCTCGATGTAAACACCGGAATTGCCGAAGGCCTTTTCCGCTTCGGTGCGGGCGGTGTGATAGCCTTTGACGAGGGAGATGTCGTTGTGCGCGACGCGCATGCCGCGCCCGCCGCCGCCGGCGACGGCTTTGATCATGACCGGGTAGCCAATTTTTTTGGCGACTTGCAGCGCATCCTGTTCGTTCTCGACGGTGCCTTCGGAGCCGGGAGGCGTGGGCACGCCGGCTTTTTTGGCGAGCACACGGCTGACGGCCTTGTCTTCCATGGCGTTCATCGCGCGGGAACTCGGGCCGATGAAGCGGATGTTGCAGCTTTCGCAAACGTCGGCGAAATGGGCGTTTTCGGACAGGAATCCGTAGCCGGGGTGGATGGCGTCGACATCGGCAATTTCAGCGGCGCTGATGAGGCGGTCGATGCGGAGGTAGCTTTCGTTGGCGGGGGATTTGCCGATGCAGATGGCTTCATCGGCAAGTTGGACGTGCATGGAATTGCTGTCCGCTTCCGAATAGACGGCGACCGTGCGGATATTCAATTCCTTGCAGGCGCGGATGATGCGCACGGCAATCTCTCCGCGATTGGCTACCAGGACTTTCTCAAACATGACAAATGGTTCAATGAGTTAAACAGGTGGTTAAACGGAATCCCGATACGCGGACCGGTCCGTTGACCGGCCACTGTTTAACGGATTTAACGGGTTCAGTTCGGTCGAATCTTGAACAGCGGCTGGCCGAATTCGACCGGCTTGGCGTTTTCGACCAGAATCTGGGTGATGACTCCCTTGGCTTCGGCTTTGATTTCGTTCATCACCTTCATTGCTTCAATGATGCAAACGACGGTGTCGGGATTCACTTCGGTTCCGACTTCGATGTAAGGGCCGGCTTCGGGTGATGGCGACCGGTAAAAGGTTCCGATCATCGGAGATTTGATTTCCTGTTCACCGGAGCCGCTCATGATGTGAGTTGCGGCGAGAGTGGGCGCACCGGTCATCTGGGAGGGAGAAGCGCTGGCGATGGACGAGGGCGGTGTGTAAGTGATGGTCGGGTTTTCTTCGTAAACCGCAGGCGCAGTGGCTCCGCCGGAGGGGCCGCGCTTGAGTTTTATTTTGAAATCCTCTTTTTCCAGCTCAAACTCCGAAACGGAGTTTTTCTTCATAAGGTCAATGATGGCCTTTATATCTTTAAGATCCACAGTTGTTAGTTGATTAAATCGTTGCCCAACCCCGTGTCGGTTCACCACGGTATTCAGGAAGCAAAAAAGCAGCAGCCGAACTTCGACTCTGCTTTTGTCGTTCTCTTAATTGGGGGCAAACATACTGCCCCGGTGAAATTGCGTCAAGAAGTAAATCTGTTACAAAATGAACAGCCTTAAAAATGGTTAAAAAAAGGCCTTTTTTTGCCGGAAAATGTTATTTTTGTTTTACGTTAACGCTAACGGACGCTTCCAGTGCCAAAACGTAGGAATCGGCACCGAAGCCGGAAATCTGGCCTTTGCAGACGGGGGCGATGAGGGATTTGTGACGAAATTCCTCGCGGGCGTGGATGTTGGAGAGATGGATCTCGATGGTCGGTGTTCCGACGGCGGAAATGGCATCTCGCAAAGCGATGCTGGTATGTGTATAAGCGGCTGCATTGAGAACGATAACGTCACAGTTCCCCTTGGATTGCTGAATCCAAGCCACTAATTCGCCTTCCAGGTTGGTTTGGCGGAAGTCGATTTCGACGTCCAATTTGGCAGCGCGGTCGCGAACTTTGGCTTCGATGTCCTTTAAGGTGGTGCGACCGTAGACTTCCGGCTCGCGCTGACCGAGCAGGTTCAGATTGGGGCCGTTGAGGAAGAGAATCTTCATCGTGTGGAAGCCTAGACGGGCGGTTTGGGTTTGTCGACCTGATTTGCGGAATGGGCGAGAAGGCAGCCGGCCAGGGTGAAGGCTGTCCAGGCGAGGGCGGGGACGAAGAGGCTGAATTCGATGAGGCCCTGAGTGAACCAGCCGAGCAGACCGGCGAAGATGGAGAATTGGAGCCAGTCGCCATTCGCCCAGGTGCGACGGCAAAGGGTCCACAGGAGGAGGGCGAGCCAGGCGAGATAGCTGAGGCCGCCGATGAATCCGGAATCGGAGAATTGTTCGAGGTAGTCGTTGTGGACGAGGCGGGCCATTTCGGCGTCCGGGCGTTTCATTTGGGCGTAGGGGCGTTGGAAGGTTCCGGGGCCGGTGCCGAAGGCGGGATGTTGGAGCGAAACGCGGGCGGCGACGTGCCAATAATCGAAGCGGGCGGCGACGCTGGTGGCGCCTTTGGCGAAGTAATTGTGAAAGCGCAATCCGAACACGGCCAGGCCGCCGATGAGCAGGGCGATGACCATCATCCATTTGAATTGACGGGGCCAGTTGAGGCGGTAGAGCCAGAAGACGCCGACGGCGAGGGCGATGAGCCAGCCGGATTTGGAGCCGGACCAGAATAATCCGGCGAGGCCGAGAAATATGACGAGGCTGATCGCGGCTATGCAGACGATGCGGCGGAGGCTGCGGGTGGTCTGCCAGACGATGACGATGGCGGCGGGGAAGAGGAGGAGCGCGATGCCGGCGAGGGCATTTGGGTAAACAAGTGTGCCCTGGACGCGGCCTTTTTCGTATTTGGCCATGATGGCGGGGTTCAAGGTTTCGATGTCATTGGTGCGGATGAGGATTTTGTCGCGGCGCAATTCTTCGAGCAGGGCGGGCGGCACGTTGGTCCAGCCGGTGCGCTGGTTTTCCTGGAGGAATTGTTTTTCGGCGGGGAATTCAAAGAGTTTTTGGTCCACGGCGCGGATGAGGCAGAAGGCGAAGGCGACGAGGACGCCGATAAGGAGCAATTGATTGCCGCGGCCGCGGCTGATGACGAGCGCGCCGAGAAAGTAGCAGGCGATGCAGCCGGCGTATTGCCAAATGGTGACCGAGGTGAGGTCGTGATGGGGGCTTTGGGCGGCGGAGAGGATTTGCCAGATGAACCAAATCACGGGCAGAGCCCAGAGCCATCGGGTGGCGGGCCAGCGGGGTTTGGTGGTGATGGCCAGGGCCGCGCCGGCGAGGACGATCGCCACGAGCAGCCAATTTGCCCAGTGCAATGGCCAGGAGTCGTGCAAAAAGTCGGAAAAGGTGTGCGGGTTGAAGATGATTTGGTCGAGGATGACGGGGTTGCCGAATTTGACGATGGCGAGGCCGAGGAAGAGTCCGAAAAGGAGAGAGTAAAGTTCGACGGCGCTCAGGGCAGCGCGAGATTTGGATGTGGCGGCGGGGGGCATTTTTTAAGGGGCGAGGGGCGAGGGGCGGGGGGAAGAACATCGAACCTCCGATACGCTTTGGGGAAAAGATCTAAATTGTCTCCGTTGGGGTTTTTCGAGCTTTTTCGTCATTCGCCTTCGAGCCGGGGCGAATGACGAAAAAGTAGTTTTCAATGGACGGTTACCCAGGGTAGCTCGCTCTGCGAGCAACCCTGGGCTAAATGATGGAACTTCGTTGGGGTTCTTAAAATGGCGCCGACTGACGTCGCCGTCGTCCGCTATGTCCACGAAATGGTTTCCTCGGGTTAATTTGAGCGCGCTTTGTGGAGCTTCGACCTCCCTCACCCCGGCCTCCCCAAGGAGAGGGTGGTCCTTTGGGAGAATCGCCGGCGAAATATGAGTCACCGGCTTAATCCAACGTCGGGTGTCTGATCGATTCTTCCTAAGAATCAGATGATTTCTGCAGGGCATGCTCAATACTGAACGTCCAACATCGAACGGGCCGAGCGGGAGCTCGGCGCTCTGGGAGAAAGAGAGCACGCGTGGGTTTTTCACAGGTGCAGTTTCAGCAGGCCGACTTCGAGGGCGAGGGCTTCCTGGACGTTGGTGTGAAGGAGGCGCTGGGTGGCTTCGATGGTTTGCAGGTTTTCGACGGCGTCTTTGGCGGTGATGCGCTGGGCGATGCGGTTGGTGCCGGGGAGGTCGGGGAAGTTCAATAACTCTGCCGTGTTCCCGCCCTCGCTGCGCTTCGGCGCGGCGAGCCGGGTTCCCGCCTCCGCTGCGCTTTGGCGCGGCGAGCCGGGTTCCGTGACGCGAGGGTCGAGGGCCGTGAGCCAGACGTCGCGGAGCCAGCGTTGGAGGATGGCGAGGAGATCGGTGCGCTGGCGGCGGTATTCGGCTTCGATGGCGGCGGCCAATTCCTCTTCCCATTTTTCGCGCAGATCTTTTTCGACGTCGTCGTAGCGCTGCAGGGGCGAGCGGGCGGTGAGGGTTTCATCGATGGCGGTTTTCATGGCGTTGAGTTTTTGGAGGAGGACGTCCATGAGGCGGTAGCGGCCAAGCAAGCTTTTTTGTTCAGCGGCAGCCATTTCGCTGAAGGAGGCGAGCCATTCTTTTTCCGCCGCGTTGAGTGGGCGGGGGCCATCGCCGGAGAAATTCAGGCGGAGGCAGCGGGAGATGATGGTTTCGAGCAGGCGTTGCGGTTCGGTGGTGAGGAGGATGAGAACGGATTTGGCGGGCGGCTCCTCGAGTGTTTTGAGGAAGGCGTTTGCGCCTTGCACGTTCAAGCGGTCGGCGGCAACGACGATGGCGACTTTGTATTCGGCTTCGGTGGGCTTGAGATTGATGTCGTGCATGAGGTCGCGCATTTGGGCGACGCTGACGGTGCGGGATTTGGATTCGGGCCGGACCCAATGGACATCGGCGTGATTGCCGTTGGCGATTTTGCGGCAGTTGGCGCATTGATCGCAGGAGTCGATGGCGACGCCGTTTTTGCCGCGAACGGGGTTCTGGCAATTCAGGGTGCGGGCGAGTGTCTGGGCGATGGCTTCGAGTTCGGCGAGTTCGTGGCCGGTAAAAAGATAGGCGTGAGCGAGGCGGCCGCGTTCGAGCGAGCGCTGCAGGAGATGCACGCCTTGCTGTTGGTCCGGAAAATCTTTAAATGCCATGGGGGAGGAATTTAGTCGTGAAGAGGGGAAGGGGAAAGTTGATAGTTGATAGTTGATGGTTGATAGACACGGAGCGGCGAGGCGGCTGAAAAAAAAACGACTCCAAAAAGCTCCAAAAGGCTCCAAAAGGCTCCAAAAAGGGATCCTTCTTCGCCGAGGTTGTGGAGGACAGGGGGGAACATCCAACACCGGGCGCCGAACATCGGGCATCCAACATCGAGCATCGAACATCCGACATCCGACATCGGACATCGAGCGCCGAACGATGGACTTGACGGCGGGACGTCCGACTCCGCTGAAACTTCGACGGACAGGCGGGCGCTCCCAAGAGATGGGAATGCCGGACTGGAAAGTCCGGTGAATCCCGCCTCGGCGGGACTGGAAAACCTGTTGCGCTACTTCCAAAGTGCTCTGCTCCTTTTCCATCGCGGGGACTTTACTAAAGAAGATTTTGGAAGAAAAACTTACGGTAAGTATTTCGGTGTAAGTGGTTGAAGAGTAGTTGAATCGGATTAAAAAATTCGAGAAAAATGGGTGAAAATGCGCTCTTTTCGGCCACTCCAAGGCACAGAGATGCGGAGGTGGACGGCGAGAAAATGGCGGTAAATAGGGGTGATTTCGATGGATAGGACGAATGAGACAAATGGGACGAATAATTCGGGACGCAGGTGAGGGGCGTCCGGACAAAAACGAAACGGTTTCGTTTTTCTCGGCGGGGCATTATTTGAGCGGTGTTGCGGCGGTTTTTCGGGTGTTTACTGACGGATGGATGGAGTTTTTGTAGTGTCAAACACTACAAAAAGATGCGTACCGCACCTGACAGACAATTTTAGTCGGCGACGTATGATGTGTGTATGAAACGTGGGCCGGTGATGATGAATATTCTTCGGTGTCCATGGATGGCCGCCAACGCCATCCGGTTCGGCAAATTGCTTGTCGCGGATTTTACGGCCTTGGAGGTGGGGGCGGTTGGGGTGGGCGGCGTTCTGCCCCGTTTCTTTTTCAAGAGCTTCTTTGCAGAGCAGCGCGCAGCGCTGCCAATGATGGTGTCATGGGTGGCATGGTGTTTTGAGAATTTCCGAAAAGGTGGGGTAACCTTCTGTCCCGCCATCCAGTCCGCCGTGGTCTTACCGGCGGAGGACGGTCGATTGCCGCGACGCTCGCCGGAGTGTCACCACCTTTTCGGAGTCAGTTTTGGGCGGGGGTAAAACAGGGATTCTACAGATGCCGCGCTCCTGGCGGCGCCTGAATTTGGCCGCGGTTACGTCATTCGCCAAATTTGGGCGCCGCTCTTCTTTTGTAAAACTGGCTGGCGGGACGGCGGCGTTTCCAGGGAGGAACAACGAATGGGGGCGAGATGCTCGCTGGACTGACGTCGGAGGTTGCGGAAGTTAAGTGGAAACATTGAACATCGAACGTCGAACGTCGAACGTCGAATGAGGGGGTGCGAAGTGGCGCGGGTTTCGAGGACGAGAACGAGGAGGAGGACGAACCGGATTATGGATTTCCGCCGGCTTGCATCCAGCGGATGGCGTATTGGAGGAGTTCGTTGGCGTCTTTGAGGTCGAGCTTTTCTTTGATGCGGGCGCGGTAGGTTTCGATGGTGCGCATGTCGAGGTGGAGGTCGTCGGCGATCTGGCGGGTGTTGTGGCCCTGGCCGAGCATTTCGAAGACGCGGAGTTCGCGGTCGGAGAGGCTGGCGACGGGGAGGGTGGTGGCGCCGCGGCGGCTGCCGACGGCTCCGGTGGCGATGCGTGCGGCCATTTTTTCGCTCAGGTAAACTTCACCACCAAGTACGGTGCGGATGGCGATCATGATTTTATCCGTGGCTTCCTGTTTGGTGATATAACCGAGCGCGCCGGCGCGGATGACGCGTTCGGCGTGGAGCAGTTCGTCGTGCATGGAGACGACGAGGATGGCGAGGTTGGGATGGCGGCTGCGGATGTCCTTGATCAATTCGAGGCCGTGAGATTGTTTCAGGGTGAGGTCGACGATGGCGAGGTGCGGTTTGGTGCTCTCGATGAGGTCGAGGGCGGTGAAACGGTCTTCGGCTTCGCCGCAGACGACGAGGTCGGGTTGTTCGTGGATGGCGGCGGCGAGGCGTTCGCGGACCATGGGGTGGTCGTCGACGAGGAGGACGCGGAGTTTGGTGGTGTCGGTTGGGGTTTTGTGGCGGTCGGGGCGGGTCATGGGGTTGCTTTGGGAAAAAGACGGTTAGACGGGGTGTTTGGGGGCGCCAAACATTGTACGCCGGGGGCGTGCGTTCCCCTTTTCCTCGAATGGGAATTCAGCCGCAGGATTTTTTCTACGGAACGGCATTGGATTAAACAGGGCGTTGGGGGACGCGGCAGGAGATGAGGGTGCCGCAGACGGGGGCGTGGGCGATGTTTAATGTTCCGCCGATGGTACGGGCGCGGTATTCCATGGTGTGCATGCCCATGCCGCTTTTTCCGGTGAGCGGGAGGGAAATGCCGACGCCGTTGTCGGTGATTTTCAGATCGATGAAGCCGCCGGAGCGATTGAGTTCGATGGAGATGAGGGTGGCCTGGGAGTGCTTGGCGGCGTTGGTGGCGGCTTCCTGGGCGATGCGGTAGAGGTGCGTGGCGAAGGCATTGTCGGGGACGGTGATGGATTCGTCGCAGTGGGCTTCGCAGTGGACGTGGAAGCGGGAGTGGATGCTGGCGGCGAGTTGCTGGAGCGCGACGTGGAGGCCATCGACTTCGAGTTGGACGGGGAAAAGGCCGCGGGCGAGGGTGCGGGCTTCGGTGATGGCGTCGTCGAGCACGGTGCCGACTTGTTGGACGACCTGGTTGGCTTCGGGGAGTTCTTGATTGGCGAGGCGGCGTTTGAGGGCGCTGTTATCGAAGGCGGCGCTGACGAGTTTTTGACAAAGGCTGTCGTGCAGGTCCTGGCCAAGGCGGGCTTGTTCGCGGTCGCTGATTTCCAAAATTTCGTATTCGAGGCGGCGGCGTTCGGTGATGTCTTCGGCGACGCCGACGATGCGGATGACGGCGCCGGCGCTGTTGCGGATGGGGAAGGCGCGGTCGCGGATCCAGCGGAGTGTGCCGTCGGGGCGGAGGATGCGGTATTCCTCGCTGTGTTCGCCGGAGGATTGTTTGACGAAGGCCTGGGCGACGCGTTCGCGGTCTTCGGGATGGACGGCGTCGAGCCAGCCGGTGGCGGAGGGATAGAGATCGCGGCAGTTGCGGCCCCAGATTTTTTCGTAGGCGGGGCTGACGTAGACCATGCGGGTGTCATCGGCGTTGCGCATCCAGAAGGCGTCGGTGATGTTTTCGGCGAGCTGGCGGAGCTGCTGCATGGTTTTGCGGAGTTGCTCTTCGGTTTGTTTGCGTTCGTCGACTTCGAGTTCAAGGGCGGCGGTGCGGTCGCGGGCGCGTTGTTCGAGTTCGCGAATCCAATCGCGGACGGAGGAAACCGAGAGGGCGGTGAAGAGGTAAATGCTGATTTGCAACGCGAGGTTCCAGCCGAGGGGCAAGGTCAGGGAGTGGCCGGGGGAGCGCTGGAGTTCATCGATGCACAGGGCAATGAGGCTGACGGCAGTGACGACGAGGCCGGTTTTTCTTCCGCTCGTCCAAGTGGCGAAGACGACGAGCATGAGATAGAACAACGAAAAATTGAGCGGGGGGAGGAAGAGGGAATCCGTGACGGCGAGGAGGCAGATGAGGGCGATGGAAAGCGGGCCGCTGATGGATTCAATGATGGCGGGCATGAGGCTGTCGGCAGCGGCGAGAAAGCCGAAGATGCCGCGCATGAGTGTCCGCAACAAGCCGTCGTTGGTGACGGGATTTTCGGATCGCTGCCTTATCCAATTGCTTGACCGCTGCATGATTTTGTGGCGCTGAGTGAGCGCCTTTGGAACCGAGGGTATGGTAATGCGGTTGGAGGGGGGAGTCGAGGGTGAAACGAGGGCTTAAACGATTTGAAATTTGAAATTTGAAAAAGGACAAAAGGGACGGGAGGGACGAAAGGGACCCAAGTTTTATTGCGGTTTTTCGCGGATGACTTCTGAGGGTTTTTTGTCTTCGCGGAGGCCGAGGAAGGCGGGCTGGCGGAGGTGGCGGTCGCGGGTCCATTCGGCGAAGCGGATTTCGCAGACGAGTTTGGGGTCGAGCCAGGTGCAGCGTTTCATTTCGGCGGCGGTGAGGCCGCGGCCGGATTGGCCGGCTTTTTCGGGGAGGTTCACGAAGGGGCAATCTTTGCGGATGAGTTTTTGAAATTTTTGGTGAAGGGATTTCAAAAGTTTTTGGTCGAAGCCGGTGCCGACTTTGGCGGCGAATTTGAGTTTTTTGCGTTCGTAATAGCCGACGACGAGGGCGCCGAAGTGGGAGCGGGTGCCTTGGGGTTCGGTGTAGCCGCCGATGACGAATTCCTGCTGGGTGGTCCATTTGAATTTCACCCACGCGCCACTGCGGCGGCCGATTTCGTAGGGGGAATCTTTTTTCTTGGCGATGACGCCTTCGAGGCCGCGGGATTTCATTTCGGCGAGGATGCGGTCGGAGTCGGCTTCGATGCTGGCGGAGAAACGGATGGTGTCGGGCGCGCGGTCGAGGAGCATTTTGGCAAGGGCTTTGCGCTTGAGCAAGGGGACGCCGGTGAGGTCTTTGTCGTCGAGACTGAGCAAGTCGAAGACGTAATAAAAAATGGGCGGGCGTTTGCCGGAGAGTTCGCGGGCCTGGAGGAGTTGAAAGGAGGAGCGGCCCTGGTCATCGAGCGCGACGATTTCGCCGTCGAGCAGGGCTTCTTTGGAGGGCAGTTGTTTTAGTGCGGCGGCGACTTCGGGAAATTTGGCGGTGAGATCCTTGGCGTTGCGGGAAATCAGTTCGATGTTTTTGCCGCGCTTGATGGCGAGGGCGCGGATGCCGTCGAATTTTAGTTCGTAAATCCAATCGCGGCCTTTGGGAAGTTTGTCGACGAGGACGGCTTTCATGGGTTCGACGAAAGCGGGTTTGCGCGTGGGG
>Ga0335085_10007576_pt1 | contig 16777 bp, 16 predicted proteins | sample Lox_Sample_45_FD_206712 | JGI IMG/M metagenome (GOLD analysis project Ga0335085, IMG submission 206712) | Soil microbial communities from Loxahatchee National Wildlife Refuge, Florida, United States - Lox_Sample_4.5 | ecosystem: Environmental > Terrestrial > Soil > Wetlands | place: USA...
AGGACGTAGCCCACCACCACCACGTCCGGCCCGTAGTCGAAGCCCTCGGAGCCGAGGCGGCTCGCCTCCTGCTCGCAGTTGAGGCCGGGCTCGGCGAGGTTCACCGCCTCCCACCGCTCCCCGCGCTCCCGGGAGAGGGCGCGCTCCACCCTCTGCGGCCAGGCGTCGTCGAAGAGGACGCTCACTCCCCAGGTGAAGGAGTCGCCGATGCAAAGGACCCGGCGGACCCCGGGCGGCTTCGGGAGCGCCCGCTCGAGGTCGCGATAGCCCGCGGAGTTGATCGGCCGGCGGTCCCGGCCGTCCGTGCGGGCCGGGGCATAGCCCGTGCCGTGGTCGCCCCCGGCCATGAGCCGAGCCACCCCCTCGCCGATGAGGAGGGCCACGAGGATCGAGGCGGCGAGGAGGACCATCTCGCCGCGGCGGGAAGCCAGGGCCACGGCCCATCATAAGCGGTGACGGCAGGCACCCGGGCTTCACGGAGGGGCGTGCTATGCTCCGTGAGCCCGATGCCGGCACGGCCCTTCGCGCGCTTTGCGGCGCCTCCCCGGGGGGCGGCGGGAGCCGCCGTCGCCGTTGCCCTGCTCGTGGCGACTGCGGCGCCGGCCGCGGCACAGGCCATCCCCCCCCGCCTGGAGGCCGACCGGATCGATATCACCGGCCGGCAGAACCTCACCCTCGGCTCGGGGGCCAGGGCCTACGGGATGGGTGGCGCCTTCCTGGCCCGGGCCGACGACGCCACCGCGGCCTCCTGGAACCCGGCCGGCCTCAGCTACCTGCGCCTGCCGGAGGTTTCGCTGGTGGGAGCGTTCAACTCGTTCGACGTCACGCGGGGCCTCGACAGCGACCACTTCAAGGGGAACGCCATCGACTTCGCCGCCTTCACCTGGCCGGTGGGACTCGGCGACCTGCGCGGCGCGGTCCAGCTCAGCTACCAGAGGGCCATCTCGTTCGACGGGTCGCGCCACATCCAGCAGTACACGGCGGGGGGGCAGCTCCTGCAGTTCGAGGATGGCAGCAGCGACGGAGGCTTCGACGTGGTGGCGTTCGGCACCGGCCTGCGCCTGAGCCGCCACGTGCGGGCGGGCTTCACCCTCAACCGCTGGACGAACGGCTACACCCAGACCCTCTCCCGCACCATCGTCGCCGACACTCAGCGCCCGCTCCGCCAATTCGACCTCGACTTCCGTCCGCGGGGCTGGAACGCCAACCTCGGCCTGATCGTCTCCCCGATCGAGTCGCTGAACGTGGCCGCCGTCTTCAAGACCCCGTTCACCGCCGGCGTGACGCTCGACAAGGCGCGGCGCGACTCGTGGGGCACGATCGACACGCTCGAGGCGGTGACGAAGAACGCCGCCCGAAGCGACGACGTCCGTCTGGAGTTCCCTTCGTCTCTCGGCTTCGGGGTCTCCTGGCGCCTCCGCAACACCCTGACCATCTCCGCCGACTACACGCGCACGGGTTGGTCCAAGGCCACGATCTTCGACTATTTCGAGCTCCCGGCCACGGGTCGGACTCCGGCGGGCGGACCGCCCGCGACGCCGCCGCCCCCGGTCGTGTACCCGGCGCTGGAATACCCGACGCTGCGGCCGGTCCCGGACCCGGCCAACCCCGACGACCCGGCTCTCCTCTCGAGTCAGCAGAACGCCGAGCAGATCCGCGTCGGCGTGGAGTGGGTCGTGATCAAGGGGCCGCTCAAGGTCCCCTTGCGCGCCGGCTACTTCAACGATCGCCAGATCATCCCCAACCCGGGCGGGAAGACGCCTCACTTCAACGGCTTCACGGCCGGAACCGGCCTCATACTCGGCTCGATGCTGCTCGACGTCGCCTACGTCTACGAGTTCGGCGACTACCTCGTCGCCGCCGACGCGGCGACCGGAGGGGATTTCGACCAGCCGCCGACGCCCATGCCCCCGGTCCGCAACACCCTGAGCACGCACCGGATCTTCGCCTCGATCATCTACCGGTTCAGCGGGCACGGCCAGCCCTGAGAGACGGCGGACGGCCGCCCCCTCGCGGTGCGTCGGCCGTCACTTGACCACGTTCAGCGTCACGTCGATCTTGACCACCTCGCCAGTGACCGGGTCGGTGGACGCGACCGTCTGCACGCTCTGGCCGTCGCGCAGCCACGGATCGAGGTTCGCGTCAAACCGGCGGAAGAGCGGACTGCCGGTCGGGTTCGCATCCACGAGGGGACCGCCTGGGCTGACGCCGCCCGACGGGCCTTTTTCGAGCGCCAACGCCGAGGAGTTCTCGAGCCCGATGTTCAGCTGGTAGCGGCCGTCTCCCTTGTCCCACGCCGCACAGTCGATGTTCGTGCCGACGTTGCGGTACTGGAAGCTCGTCGTCAAGGGCTTGCCGCTCTCAGACGCCGCCGTCGCCACGGCCACGGGCGTGTCGACACCCATTCGCATGCGTGCACGGCCGCCGCCGGTGGTGACCAGAAGGGTGTACGGGAGGCTCGCCACCTTCCTTTCACCCTGGAAGCGGCTGATCACGATCTGGACGCGCAGCGTGATGCCCTGGGGGCCGCGGCGCTCGGCCAGGCCCTCCTTGCTGGCCTCCGCCTTGGGCGTCTCCGGCTTCGCCGCTTCCGGCTTCGGCGGCTCCTGCGCCCGGCCGTTCGCCGGCACGGCGAGCAGCGCAGCGGCGACAGCGATCGAGAGCGTGCGACGGGTCATGGCGTGCTCCTTCTCCTACGTCCCTGAGGACTCGGCCGGGTCGAGCGGGACGATCTCGAGCGGCTTGATGTCGACGGGCGCCAGCTCCGCGAGCTCGGGCGAAGGCTGGCCGGCGACGGCGAGGCCGGCCGGCAACAGCCGCTCGTGGTGAACGAGGGCCACGAGCCGCAGCAGGGCCTCTCTTCCGCCGGGCGGGACGAGGACCTCTGGCTCGCAGAGGACGTCGGGCCGCGCAGCCGTTCGCCGGCGGGGCGGCGGCCGGGGAGCGGCCCTCGGCATGGGGGGTGTGGCGGATCCTTCGGGACCCGCCGAGACAGAGTCCCTCGGGACGACGGGGGCATGGACGGCCACGCGGGCCTCTGGCGAGAGCGACGGGCCATGTCCCAGCCACACGACGAGAGCGACCAGCAGCGCCGCGGCGGCCGCCGCGGCGGGCCACAGCCAGCCGAACGGCCCGCCGGGCGAAGCCTCCGAGTCGGACACCGCCTGCCGGATGCGGGCCGCCAGGTCGGGAGACGGCCTGGCCAAGAGCAGGCCGGCCAGCTCGGCGTCGGCGAGGGCCAGTGCCCGACGGCGGGACTCGAGCTCTTCCCGGCACCTGGCACACGAGGCGAGGTGCGCCTCGACGCCGGCCGGAGGCCGGGCACCCGCGGCCACGTCCGCTAGGGCTTCCCGGTATCGTTCACAAGACATCGTAGCCTCTCCGCCAACGCCCGGCGCGCGAGGTGCAGCCGCGACTTCACCGTCCCCTCGGGCAGGTCCAGCAGCCGCGCGACGTCGCGCACGTCGTGCTCCTGGATCGCCGCGAGGACCGTCACGATCCGCAGCTTCTCCGGGAGCGCGTCCACCGCCTCGCCGATCCGTTCCCGGATCTGCCGGCGGTCCAGCTCCTCCTCGACCGACGCGACCGGCTCGTTCGCGTTCAGGGCCACGGCGTCCTCGCGCCGAGCCCGGCGCTTCTCGCCGCGCAGGCGGTCGAGCGCCAGCCGAAAGGCGGTTCGCACCAGCCATCCCCGGAACCGGTCCCGATCGCGCAGCGAGCCGAACGCGCGGTGCGCCCGGAGGAACGCGTCCTGGGCCACGTCCTCCGCGTCCTCGCGCCGCCGGAGGACCCCGAGGGCGACCCGGAAGGCCAGGGTGAGGGAGTCCGCGACCCGCTCCTCGAACTCGCGCTCGAGCGCCGGGCTCAGACTCACCGGTCGGAACCATCCCGAAGGGCCGTCCGGCGGGTCCGCCGGGGTCCAGCCGACCGGAAACGCGTCATCCAGGAGCACCTCGTCGCCTCGGAAAGCCAGACGCCGCGCCCTGGCGGGAGGTTCACTCGTCGAGGCCCTTCGGGTAGACCCTCACCGCCTCCCAGCGTTTGAGCAGCACCTGGCCGGGAGCGAAGCCCCGGGGCTTTCGCACGTCGGCCACGCGGCACAGGTGAACCTCGACCTTGCCCCGCGCCCCGCGGGCCTTGGAGTGCCAGGCCGCGAGCTGGGCCGCCCGCTCGGCCACGGCCTTCGGCAGCTCTTCGAGGGCGAAGGGGTTGCGGACGATCACGTGGCTGCCCGCCGGTCCCGCCACGTGCAGCCAGAAGTCGCGGGGCTCTGCGATGCCGAAGGTCAGACGGTCGTTGTCGGCGTCGCCCTTGCCGACCAGGATGAAGAACCCTTCGAACTCGACCGCCCGATAGCCCTTCCCCTTGCTGCCCACGCCTCGGCCCCCGCGGGCGGCATGCTACGCTCGGCGCCGTCCTCGTCTCAAGGCGGAGCCCATGGACGACTTCGATCTCGACCCCGAGGCGGTGCGCCGCCTCGGCTACCGGGCGGCGGACCTCGTGGCCGAGCACCGGGCGGGTCTCCTCGCCCGGCCCGTCTTCGGCAAGGTCGGCGACGCCGCGGCCGCCTTCGACGAGCCGCTGCCCGAAGAGGGCCAGCCTCTCGAGGCGGTCCTCGACGCGGTGCGCGACCGCGTCCTCGCCCACCCCTTCGGCAACTCGCACCCGCGCTTCTTCGCCTTCATCAACGCCAGCGCCGACCCCGTCGGGACCGCGGCCGACTACCTCGCCTCGGCGATGAACAGCAACTGCTGGGGCGGGGACCACGCGTCGATCCACGTGGAGCGGCGGGTCGTGGCCTGGCTCGCCGAGATCCTCGGCTTCCCGCCGGGCACGGAAGGCATCCTGACCTCGGGCGGCTCGATGGCGAACTTGACCGCCCTCGCCACCGCGCGGCGGGCGATGGCCCCCGGCGTGCGCGAGGACGGCTTCGCGGGTACGCCGCCCCTCGTCGTCTACGCGTCCGACGAGGTCCACAACTGCGTGGACAAGGCCGTCGACCTTCTCGGCATCGGCTGGAGGCAGCTCCGGAAGGTCCCCACCGACGACCGGTTCCGGATCCGCGTGGACCTGCTGAGGCAGGCGATCGTCGCCGACCGGAAGGCGGGGCTCGTGCCGGCGATCGTGGTCGGCAACGCCGGCACCGTGAACACCGGCGCCATCGACCCCCTCGACGAGGTGGCCGACCTGTGCGAGGCCGAGGGTCTCTGGTTCCACGCCGACGGGGCCTACGGCGCCCTCGCCTCGATCTCGCCGAAGCTGCGGCCCCTCTTCGCCGGCCTCGTTCGCGCCGACTCCGTCGCCGCCGACCCCCACAAGTGGCTGTACGTGCCCTACGAAGCGGGCGCCGTCCTCGTCCGCGAGCCGGGCCGCCTCGCCGAGGCCTTCCGCCGACCGGCACCCTACCTCGTCCACGATCCCGACAGCCCGGTGCTCGGGCCGGTCCTCTTCAACGAGCGTGGCCCGGAGCTCTCGCGGAGCTTCAAGGCCCTGAAGGTCTGGGTCGGCCTGAAGCACCACGGCCGGAACGGCTACGCCGCGGCGGTCGAGCACGACGTGGCGATGGCCCGCTTCCTGGCCGACGAGGTCCTCTCCCGTCCGGGCTTCGAGCTCCTCACCGAGCCGGTGCTGTCGATCGTCGCCTTCCGCTACCGGCCCCCGGCCTCCGGCCTGCCCGAGGACGCCCTCGACCGGCTCAACCGGCAGGTCGTCAACCGGCTCGTCGGCAGCGGGGCCTTCTTCCTCGCCCCGACGATCCTGAAGGGCCGGACGGCGATGCGCGTGGCCATCGTCAACTTCCGCACCCGAGAGGACGACCTGCGGGCGCTCCTCGACGAGGCGGCGCGGGCGGGACGGGAGATCCTGGACGGCTGAGGCTCACCACCCCGAGCCGAGGCCGGTGAGAACGCTCCCGAGAGCATGCTCTTCCGCCAAGTGCCGGAATCGACTAACGTTCCGCTGAGCACGCCGTTCAAACCCCCACCGCCCCTCCGGCATCTCAAGGCATGGAAGGACGGCCATGGAGGGCCTTGCACAGGCGGTGCTCGGAGGAACGCTGATCCAGATGCGGGACGACGTGGACCGCTTGGAGGTCGAGAGGCGGCTCGTCCGGGACGCCCAGAACGGCGACCTCCTGGCCTTCGAGCGCCTCTATCGCGAGAACGAGCGGAAGGTGTTCGCCCTGTGCCTCCGGCTCTCGTCCGACGCCGCGCTGGCCGAAGAGCTGACGCAGGAGGTCTTCGTCCGGGCCTGGCGCAAGCTCGGGAGCTTCCGCGGCGAGAGCGCCTTCTCGACGTGGCTCTACCCGCTCACCGTGAACGTGGCCCTGAGCGAGCGCCGGTCGCGCCGGCGCCGGGACGCGCGGATCGTCGCGACCGACGACCCGGCGAGCCTCGAGCGGTCGCCTCTCGCCCCCCGCCCGGAGGCGGGCTTCGACCTCGAGCGGGCGATGGCGGCCCTTCCGCCCGGGGCTAGGGCCGTCTTCGTGCTCCACGACGTGGAGGGCCGGACTCACGACGAGATCGCGGCGATCCTCGACCTCGCCCCCGGGACGTCGAAGGCGCAGCTCTTCCGCGCCCGGAGGCTGCTCAGGGAGGCACTGGGATCATGACCTGCCAGGAGATCGACGCGCGTCTCGACGATTGGGTGGACGGCGCGCTGCCCCCCGGGGCGGCGGCCGAGGTCGAGGCCCACCTCCGCTCGTGCGCCCTCTGCCAGGCACGGGAGCGCCGCCTGCGGCAGGTGCTCGCGCATGCCGCCGCCCTTCCCCGCTCCGTCGCCCCTCCCCGGGACCTCTGGCCGGGGATCGCGCATCGGTTGGACCAGGAACGCTCGTGGTTCCGGATCTCGGGCGGCCTGCGGCCGGTGGCCCTCGCCGCGGCAGCCACGGTGGTGGTCGGTCTCGTGGCGGTGCTGTGGAGCGGCCGGCCCCCCGCCCGCGTGCGGACGGTCGAGATCCCCGCCGCGAGCCCGCGGACGTCGCTGGTAGCCGCGACGACGGTAGTGTCCGATCCGATCCTGGCCGCGGCCGAGAGGGACTACGAGGCGGCGGCCAACGCCCTCCTGGAGGCCCTGCAGCAGCGCCGGGCCCGGCTCCGGCCGGAGACCCTCGCCTCGGTGGAGGCGAACCTGGAGGTGATCGACCGGGCCCTCGCCGAGGTGCGGCAGGCCCTCGTCAAAGACCCGCAGAACCCGGAGCTCACCCGGATGCTGGTGTCCACCCACCGCAAGAAGGTCGACGTGCTCAGCCGCGTCGTGAAGCTCTCGATGGCACTTTGAGGAGAAGAGGAGCAAGACCATGAAGCGCGCAGCGTTCGTGCTCGCCACGGTTCTCGCCGGGCCGGCCTGGCTCGGCGCCCAGACGCCCGTGGACCAGAAGCGGCCCGCGGCCCCGGACGGGACGGTCAGGATCGAGAACATGTCGGGCTCGGTCAAGGTCACGGGTTGGGACCGGGCCGAGGTGCAGGTGAAGGGGACCGTGGGCGCGGGCGGCGAGCTCGCCTTCGACGGCTCCGAGAAGCGGACGCGGGTCGAGGTCGAGGCCGAGCACGGCAACCCGATGGGCGTGAAGAGCGACCTCGAGGTCTTCGTGCCCGCGGGCAGCGCGGTCGACGTCGAGGGCTTCCAGGCCACGATCGTCGTCGCCGGGGTGACCGGATCCGTGAAGGCGGAGACGGTCAACGGGTCGATCAACGACACCGGCGGGTCGAAGAGCGTGGAGCTCCAGAGCGTGAACGGGGCGATCGACCTCACGAAGGCCACCGGCCGTGTCAAGGCCGAGGCCGTCAACGGCGCGGTGACCGTCCGCGACGCCTCGGGCGAGCTCGAGGCCTCGACGGTGAACGGCCAGCTCCTCGTCACCGGAGGCTCGTTCGATCGGGCTTCCCTCGAGACCGTCTCGGGGGGCGTGCGCTTCGAGAGCGTCCTCACCGCCCGCGCCACCCTTTCGGTCGAGTCGGTCAGCGGCGGCGTCGACCTCCTGCTCCCGGCGGGACTCGGCGCGGAATTCTCGGTCTCGACCTTCTCCGGGGCGATCACGAACGAGCTCGGGCCGGCGGCCGAGAAGACCAGCAAGTGGACGCCCGAGAAGGAGCTCTCCTTCACCACGGGCGGGGGCGGGACTCGCATCACCGTGAAGACCCTCTCCGGCGCCGTCCACATCCGCAAGCGGCAGTAGCAGATTCCGAGGAGAGGTGAGATGAAGCGCATGACGATCCTGGCCGCGGCGGCGGTCCTGGCCGTGGCGGCGACAGGCGCAGCGGGGACCGACGATTTCCACTGGTCGGGCAAGGTCGCGGCGGGGGCCGCGGTCGAGATCAAGGGCGTCAACGGCGGGATCGTCGCCACTGGCGCGCCGGGCGGCGAGGTCGAGGTCACGGCCACCAAGAAGGGCCACAAGAGCGATCCCGCCCAGGTGAAGATCGACGTGGTCGAGCACGCGGGGGGGGTGACGATCTGCGCCGTCTACCCGTCGAGCGGCGCCCCGAACGAGTGCAAGGCCGGCGAGGGCGGGCGCATGAACGTCCGCGACAACGACGTGAGCGTCGAGTTCCGCGTCAAGGTGCCGGCGGGCGTGCGCTTCGTCGGTCGGACCGTGAACGGCGGCATCGAGGCGAACGGCATCACCGCCGACGCCGAGGCCCACACCGTCAATGGCGGCGTCAACCTGGAGGCCGCGGGCACGGCCCGGGCGGAGACGGTGAACGGCGGGATCAACGCCCACCTCGGCCGCGCTGACTGGGACGGCACGCTGAAGCTCAAGACCGTCAACGGCGGGATCCACGTGGTCCTGCCGGCGGGCCTCGCCGCCGAGGTGCAGGCCTCCACCGTGAACGGCGAGATCCAGACCGACTTCCCGCTCGCGGTGACCGGCCGCATCTCGCGGCGCCGGCTCCACGGCACGATCGGCGCCGGCGGCCGGCTCCTCGAGATGGAGACGGTCAACGGGAGCATCGAGATGCAGAAGGCGGGCGCCGCCGGGAAGTAGCCCCCCGACCGTCGACGAACGTCCGGGCCCCCTTGCGTTTCGGGGACCCGGACGCAACCATTGATGGCCTATGGGTGGAGGCTCGCCAGCGGAAGGGAACGCCGGCTTCGCGTTCATGCGGGGCGTCCCGCCCACCCTCGACCGGTGCGAGCTGACCTTCCGGGCCTGGGAGCCGATCGACATCGACCGGGCGCTGGCCCAGCACGCCGCCTACGCCGACCTGCTCCGCTCGCTCGGCCTCGAGGTGGTCGAGCTCCCGGCCGACCCCGCGCTCCCCGACTGCTGCTTCGTCGAGGACACCGCGGTCGTCCTCGACGAGGTGGCGCTCCTGGCCATGCCGGGGGCTCCGTCGCGCCGGGGCGAGGTCGCCGCCGTGGAGGCCGCGCTCGCCCCCTTCCGCCCCCTCGAGCGGACCCCGTTCCCGGCCACGCTGGAGGGCGGCGACGTGCTGCGGGTCGGCCGGCGGCTCTTCGTCGGGCGGTCGGCGCGGACGAACGAGGCCGGCATCGCCCGCCTCGCCGCGGTCGCCGAGCCGCTGGGCTACCGGGTCCTGCCGGTGACGGTGACCGGATGCCTGCACCTCAAGAGCGCCGTCACCGCCCTCGACGACGAGCGCGTCCTGGCCAACCCGACCTGGATCGACATGACCGCGTTCGTCGGCCTCGGCGTGGTGCCGGTCGCGCCCGAAGAGCCGGACGCGGCCAACGTCCTCCGGGTCTCGGGGCTCGTCGTCGCCCACCCCGGCTTCCCGCGCACCCTCGACCGCATCGCCGCCCTCGGCTACGCCGTCCGCCCCCTCGACGTCTCGGAGTTCCTGAAAGCCGACGCCGCCCTCACCTGCAAGAGCCTTCTCCTCCGCGCCTGAAAACCGTCCTCGGCCGGGGCGGTGGGTTCCTCGGTTATGCTTGGGAGTCGCTTTCACCGACCGCTTTCCCAGAGGAGATTCGCCGAAATGGCCACCGTCACGTTCAAGGGCAGCCCGATCGACGTCGCCGGCTCCTTCCCGCGGAAGGGCCAGAAGGCCCCGGCCTTCACCCTCGTCGCCAAGGACCTGAAGGACGTCTCGCTCGCCGCATACGCGGGCAAGCGCAAGGTCCTGAACATCGTCCCCAGCCTCGACACCTCCGTCTGCGCCACCTCGACCCGCAAGTTCAACGAGAAGGCGGGAGGCCTCGCCAACACCGTGGTCCTCGTCATCTCGGCGGACCTGCCCTTCGCCAGCAGTCGCTTCTGCGCCGCCGAGGGCCTCAACAACGTGGTGACCCTCTCCACGATGCGCGGCCGGGACTTCATGAAGGCCTACGGGGTCGAGATCACGAGCGGCCCCCTGAGCGGCGTCACCGCCCGAGGCGTCGTCGTCCTCGACGAGAAGGACACCGTGCTCCACTCGGAGCTCGTGCCCGAGATCGCCCAGGAGCCGAACTACGACGCCGCCCTCGCCGCGCTGAAGTAGGCGTCGTCGGCCACGGCGGGCGGGCCCGCCCTCACGGGTTCCTTCCCTGGCTCAGGGGACGCCCGAGGCTGGCCCACCCGCCGAGCTCGTTCCGGAGGACGCGCGCGTCGATCCCCCTCTCCTGCAGCGTGCGCGCCGCCCGGGCGCTCGCACCGGAGCTCGGTCAGCCGCAGTAGAAGACCGGCATCCGGCCCATCTTCCGGAACTCCCCAACCCGCTTCTCGATGTCGTAGGGGGAGACGTTCAGGGCGCCCGGGATGTGGCCGGCGGCATAGGCGTCGGGCGACCGGAGGTCGATCAGGACCGCTTCGCCGCGGGCCTGGCGCTCCAGGGCTTCGGTCGCAGTCATCTCCCGCGCGCGCGGACCCGAGCCCGCGGGCCAGACCACGCAGCCGAGGGATGCCGCGGCCACGAGAAGCAGAGCGGCGAATCGTGCGCTCGGCGTCGGCACCGAGGACATGGTAGCACTCCGCTCGCCCCGGCCTGCGATATGCTCTGGCTCCGGAGCGTCCGATGCTCGACATCCGCGCCATCCGGGACCAGTTCCCCATCACTCGCCAGTCCTTCCACGTGCTCGGTCAGGCCGAGCCGAAACCGCTCGTCTACCTGGACCACGGGGCGAGCACCCACCCGCCGGCGCCGGTCCTCGAGACCTACAAGGACTTCCTCGAGCACTCCTACGCCAACGTCCACCGCGGGCGGCACTACCTCTCGGAGATGGCGACCGACCGCTTTGAGCACGTCTCGGACGACATCTTCCGGTTCATCCGGGCAAGCCGCTCCGGCAACACCGTCATCCTCTGCAGCAACACCACCCAGGCCCTCGACCTCGCTGCCCACGTGATGGCGCACCGCGAGGGCCTCACCCTCGTCTCCCTGATGGAGCACCACTCGAACGACCTCCCGCACCGCGCGCGGGGGCGGGTCGTGCACTTCGGGGTGAGGGACGACGGGACGCTCGACTACGAGGACCTCCAGCGCAAGCTCCGCGAGCACCGGGTGAAGCTCGTCGCGGTGACCGGTGCCTCCAACGTCACCGGCTACCTGCCCGACATCCACGGGATCGCACGGCTGGCCCACGCCCACGGGGCGAAGATCCTGCTCGACGGCGCGCAGATCCTGGCCCACGCGCCCCTGGACGTCCGGCCGAACGAGGACTCCGGCCACATCGACTTCTTCGCGGGCGCCGGCCACAAGGCCTACGCGCCGTTCGGCTCGTCGTTCCTCTTCGGCCCGACCGAGATTCTCGACGCGGCCCCGCCCTACATCCCCTCGGGGGGCACCGTCATCTACGTCACCGAGGACGAGGCCTACTACAAGAAGTCGCCTGACCGGCACGAGGGAGGCACCCCGAACATCGCCGGCGCGGTGGCTCTCGGCGCCGCCCTCCGCTTTCTCGAAGACGCGGGGATGGAGGCCGTCCGAGCCCACGAGCGGGCTCTCGTCGAGCGGGCGATGGACGGGATCGTCAAGCTGGACGGGGTGAGGGTGCTGGGCCATCCCGATCCTGCCCGCCGGATCGGCGCGCTGTCGCTCACGATCGACGGCGTCCCCCACGAGCTGGCGGCGAGCATCCTGAACCGCGAGGGAGCGATCGCCGTCCGCAACGGCTGCTTCTGCGCCCACCCGTACCTGCACCGGCTGCTGGGGCTCACCGACACGACCGAGCTGCGCGCCCGGCTCGTCGCCGGTGAGGACGTCGAGCTGCCGGGCGCCGTCCGCCCGAGCTTCGGCATCTTCAACGACGAGGCGGAGGTGGACGAGCTCCTTCGGATGCTGCGCGTCATCCGCGACCGCGCCTGGAAGGGCGCGTACGGGGACATCCCGGGAGCGGCCGCCTGCAAGGAGCTCTGATGACACCGCGACTCGGCCCTGAACCTCGCGCCCCCTGGCCGGGCGCGACGCTGGCGACGGCGCTCCTCCTGGGCGCGGCCGGCCTGCCCTCGGCGGCGCAGACGCCCGCGCCCGCAGCGGCCGAGGGCCTGGTGTCGCCGGACGGCCGGGTCAGGGCCATCCTGTCCGTCGGCGATGAGGCCCGCTACGCGCTGGAGATCGACGGTAAGGCGGTGCTCGCTCCGGCGACGCTCTCGCTCTCCCTCGCCGACGGCCGGGTGCTCGGCCGCGGCGCCCACGTCGTGCGCATCGAACGGAGGGAGATCGACGAGACGATCCCGACGCCCCACGGCAAGCGGGCCGCCGTCCGGAGTCGCTGCTCCGAGCTGGCCCTCGTCCTCTCCGACGGGGCGACCCTGCGGACCCGCGCCTACGACGACGGCTTGGCGCTACGCTGGGAGACCGCCCAGCCCGGGCGCATCCGGGTCCGGGACGAGGGGTTCGCGGTCGCCTTCCCGGAGGAGCCGAAGGCCTTCTTCCTCTCCGGCCCGGGCCCGCACCACGGCTACGAGGGCCTGTGGCGACACGCGCCGATCTCCGCGCTCGAGTCGTGGGACGGCCCGCCCTCCACCGCTTCATTGCCGCTCCTCTTCGAGACCGTGGGCGGCCCGGTCCTCGGTCTCCTGCAGGCCGACGTGGACGACTACCCCGCGATGTACCTCGGCTACCGCTCGAGCCACCCCCGCCAGCTGCACGCGGTCTTCCCCCGGCGCGCGCGGCGCGAAGCGCCCGGCGGCTTTCTCGACTTCGACCTCGTGGTCGCGGAGCGCGGGGACGACATCGCCGAGACCGCGGGCACCCGCTCCTTCCCCTGGCGGGCGTTCGTCGTCGCCCGGCGCGACGCCGACCTCCTGGCGAGCGACATGGTGACCCGGCTCGCTCCCGCGCCCGCCGCCGGCGCCGACTATTCCTGGGTCAAGCCGGGCAAGGTCGTCTGGGATTACTGGGCCAACTGGAACCTGGAGGGGGTGGACTTCGTCGCCGGCCGCAACGACGCGACGTTTCGATACCACGTGGACTTCGCGGCCCGCAACGGCTTCGCGTACGTGAACGTCGACTGGATGTGGACGGACCCACACGACCTCTTCGCCACGAACCCCGACGTCGACGTCCCGGCCCTGGTGAGGTACGCGCGAGGGAAGGGCGTCGGGATCTTCGTCTGGTGCCTCGCCCGGACCCTCGAGCGGCAGCTTCAGCCGGCGCTCGATCGCTTCCGGGATTGGGGCGTGGCCGGCCTCAAGATCGACTTCTTCGACCGGGACGACCAGCGGATGATGAGCCTCTACCGCCGCTTCGCGGAGGAGGCCGCCCGCCGGAGGATGCTCGTCCTCTTCCACGGGGCGACGCCGCCCACGGGTCTCTCGCGCGCGTTCCCGAACGTCCTCGGCTACGAGGCGGTGCGCGGCCTCGAGTACGACAAGTTCAACGAGCAGGGCTCCCCGCCGTGGCACGAGGTGACGATCCCCTTTTCGCGGATGCTGGCGGGGCCGATGGACTTCACCCCGGGGGCGATGCGCGCGCTCAACAAGGCCAACTGGAGGGCGATGAGCGACCTGCCGGCGAGCCAGGGCACGGTGGCGCGCCAGCTCGCGATGTACGTGATGTACGACACCCCGCTGCCGATGCTCTCCGACATGCCGACCGCCTACGAGAAGAACCCCGAGGCCCTCGACTTCCTGAAGGCGGTACCCGTGACCTGGGACGAGACGATCGGCCTCGACGGCCGGATCGGGGAGTGGGCGCTCCTGGCCCGGCGGAAGGGCGCCGACTGGTGGGTGGCCGCGATGACGGACTGGGAACGGCGGACGGTCGAGGTGCCGCTCGGCTTCCTCGGCGAGGGAACGTGGGAGGCGACCTCCTGGTCGGACGGTCCGAACGCCGACAAGGTGGGCACGGACTACAGGCGGACCACCCGCGACGCGTCGGCCTCCGGCCCGCTCCGGCTCGATCTGGCTCCGGGCGGCGGCGCCGCCGTTCGCTTGCGGCGCCGGTGAAGGGGGCGAGACGCCCTCGCGTCGAGCTGCGGCGCGTCCGCGGCGGCCTCGAGCTGCGGATCGACGGCACCCAGGCGTCCGTCTATCGCCCCGGCGGTGGCGTCACCGGCGTCGTGTGGTGGGCGCTGGCCTCGCCCGTCCTCCTGCTCCCGCGAAACCGGCCCCGCCGCGTCCTGCTCCTCGGCCTGGCGGCGGGCAGCGTGGCTCGAGCCATCCGGGCCCTCGACCCGCAGGCGGAGATCGTCGGGGTGGAACGCGACCGGGAGGTCCTGCGTGTCGCCCGCCGCTACTTCGCTCTCGCCGACCTGCGTCTGGAGCTCGTCGCCGGCGACGCGCTCGGGTACCTGAAGGGCGAGCGTCGGCGGTTCGACCTGATCGTGGAGGACCTGTTCGTCGGCCCGCCGAGCACCGTGCGCAAGCCCGACTGGTTGCTCGGCGAGGGCTACCGGCTGATCCGCCGCCGGCTGCGGCGTGGCGGCTTCGTCGTCTCGAACACCATCCACGAGACGCCGGCCGTCGTCCAGGCGATGCGGCCCATCGGCGGCCGGATTGTCTCTCTGGACGTCCGCGGCCACTGGAACCGGGTGACGGTTTGCGGCCGCAACCTCCCAGCACCCCGGGTCCTCCGCGAGGTGCTGGGTTCGCGAGCCGAGACCTCCCGCATCCTCGGCCGGGTTGCGGTGCGGGGGCGTTGACGGCAGCTCTCCTCCTCCGCATGCCGTCGCCAACCGTCAGCGGGGAACCACGCTCCACCCGGGGCCACTGGGCCGGGCGGGGTCGAGGTAGCCCGTTGTCGTCACGGACAGCCCGTTCATGTACCAGACGTAGAGGTCGCCGGTCGTGTCGTTCTGCCAGAGGATGTCGGGTTTGCCGTCGCCATTGAAGTCCGACACCTGGACGATCTGCCAGTGGACGTCCGCCATGCGGCCGGGGTTCGTGTAGGCGCCGCTGATGGCGCTCGTTCCCTTCATGAACCAGACGTAGACGTCGCCGGTGCCCCGGTGGTGCCACAGGAGGTCGACCTGGCCGTCGCCGTTGAAGTCGGCCAGCCCCCGGAGCTGCCAGTTGGTGTCCGCGAAGCGCGAGGGGTTGAGGGCCGAGCCCGACGTGGGCGTGGTTCCGTTCATGAACCAGACGTAGATCTCGCCGGTTTGCGGATTGTGCCAGACGATGTCGTTGTGGCCGTCGTGGTTCAGGTCGGCGACGCCACGGACCTGCCAGGCCGCCCGCCGCCGCAGGCCGGACCCGGGCAGGCTGATGGACGGGATCGAAACGACCTGCGTCATCCGCGTGCAGTTCATCAGCCAGGCCGCGAGGGCCCCGGTGGTCCCGTCCTGCCAGAGCACGTCGTTGTGGCTGTCGCCGTCCAGATCGGCGACGGCGCGGACCTGCCAGCGCCGGATCTGCACCCGGTCGGGCTGGAGGTAGGCCCCGGAGGTCATCTTGCTGTTCGTGAGGAACCACGCGTAGAGGCTCCCCAGGGTCCCGTTCTGCCACAGGAGGTCGGGTTTGCCGTCGCCGTCGAGGTCGCCGGGGGGAATCAGCCGGCCGGCGACGAAGGTTGCGGAGACGTTCTTCGTGGCGTCCACGGTGATCTCGCAGGGCCCGCTGCCCGAGCAGGCGCCGCCCCAGCCACCGAAGCTCGAGTCCGTAGCGGGGGTGGCGGTGAGGGTCACGAGAGTCCCCCGGTTGTACGGCTCGGAGCAGTCCGCGCCGCACGTGATTCCCGCGGGGGAGGAGATCACGGTCCCGCTGCCAGAGCCGCCGGTCGTCACGGTGAGCGTGTACATGGCCAGGCCGAACGTCGCCGTGACGGACTTGGCGGCGTCCATGGTGAGCTGGCAGGAGCCGGCGCCGCTGCAGGCCCCGCTCCAGCTCACGAACAGGGAGCCGCTCGCGGGTGTGGCGATGAGGGCCACTGCAGTCCCCGCGTCATAAGGCTCGCTGCAGTCGGTCCCACAGTCGATGCCCGCCGGCGTCGAGGTCACCGTTCCGCTGCCGTCCCCCGTTCGGGACACGGTCAGGGTGAATTGCGCCGGGTTCAAGCTGAAGGTGGCGGTGACGGACTTGGCGGCGTCCATGGTGACCTGACACGAGCCGGTGCCGGTGCAGACGCCGCTCCAGCCGGAGAAGGTGGATCCGGCGGCGGCAGCGGCGGTGAGGGTGACGGCGGTCCCCGAGGCGTAGCTGGCGGAGCAGGTGGCTCCGCAGCTGATTCCCGCGGGGGAGGAGGTCACGGTCCCGGTGCCGGTGCCGGCCTCGGTGACGGTGAGGGTGTAGTTGACGGGGGTGAGGGCGAAGGTGGCGGTGACGGACTTGGCGGCGTCCATCGTGACCTGACAGGAGCCGGTGCCGGTGCAGGCGCCGCTCCATCCGGAGAAGGTGGATCCGGCGGCGGCAGCGGCGGTGAGGGTGACGGCGGTCCCCGAGGCGTAGCTGGCGGAGCAGGTG
>Ga0335085_10007577_pt1 | contig 16775 bp, 18 predicted proteins | sample Lox_Sample_45_FD_206712 | JGI IMG/M metagenome (GOLD analysis project Ga0335085, IMG submission 206712) | Soil microbial communities from Loxahatchee National Wildlife Refuge, Florida, United States - Lox_Sample_4.5 | ecosystem: Environmental > Terrestrial > Soil > Wetlands | place: USA...
TTACCTTTTCTCAAAAAATTTTCGCGTACGCCACACTTTGACTATCTGTTTCATTGCGGCGGCCTAACGGACCGGAGCTAAGCTGCGGCGGCGAAGCGCCGCAGCGACGGTGCCAGTCCGCGCGAGATAAGTCATGTCCAACAAGTAACTGGTTGTTTCGCGCGCATTAAATCATCAACGGCTATTTCCGTCAGCTTGAGCGACTTAGTTAGGCACGCCGCACCCTATTTAAATAGAGCAACTGTTCGTGAAAAGCGTGAATTGAAGCAGGTAGTAGGTGAGTTCACAATCCCCGCCACCCCGACTGCAATTTAACTGATTACTTCACATTTTCAAGTTCGTTGCGACTAAATGTCGCGTACACGAAAGTTGTATGATCGCAACGAACTTGTGGTATTTACCTTTTTACAAAAATTTTCGGTACAGCCTGCTGATGCTCTATATTTAGATTCAAGCGGCGGCCTAACGGATTGGAGCTAAGCTGCGGCGGCGAAGCGCCGCAGCGCGGTAGCCAGTCCGCGCGAGACAAGTCCCGTCCGACAGTGACTGTTTGTTACGCGCGCATTGAATTGCCGACGGCTGTTTCCGTCAGCTTGAGCGACTTGGTTAGGCACGCCGCACCCCATTTAAATAGAGCAACTGTTCGTGAAAAGCGTGAACTGAAGCAGGTAGTAGGAGAGAATATAAACCCCGCCACCCCGACTGCAATTTAACTCTTTACACTAGATATTCAAGTTCGTTGCGACTAGATGCTTTGTCCATGAATTAGTGTTTGGACGCAACGAACTTGTGGTATTTACCTTTTTACAAAAAATTTTCGGTATAACCTACTTATACTCACTTTTAGGATCAAGCGGCGGCCTAACGGACCGGAGCTAAGCTGCGGCGGCGTGCAGCCAAATCAATCGTAGAATGTACGCGCGGCAGGCATCGCCTTTTTCTCAAAAATTTTTCTGGCGCGCGGCGAAATCATCGACAGCTGGTTCCGTCAGCTTGAGCGACTGGTTAGGCGGTGACGGTTAGATTTCGATTCCAGCATTTAATGTTAAGACTCTGTTCTTGATATCAGGTGAATTGGAATATGAGTATAAAACTCTCATCCCAATATCATATCGAAGATCGACCATAATCGTTGTCGTCGGTAAATTAATATTAATCCCTGCGCCGAAAATGATCCCAAAATCAGTTGAGTTAACATTTTGTAGATCCTCTTCGTTTGACGATGCTCCGATTAGGCCTTTACTGCTAAGTTTAAAAGCAACTTCAGGCCCGGCAAATATATTTGGTGCGATGATCCTGAGTGAAGAAGTATTCAATTTTAGGAGAACTGGAATCTCTAGATATGAAATCTTTGCTGTCACAGTACCAGAACCGGTTGAGATGGGCCCTATTTCGTCCGCCACTGGGTAATTCACTTTATATCCCTTGACGGTGTAAAGTAACTCAGGTTGGAGAGCAAGCAAACCAGCGACGTTGAATGTTGCAAACATTCCAGCATTGAAAGAGGTGATTGATTGGCTACTTACATTTGCACCGCCAGTGGTCGCACTATTGAGCCCAGCTTTCACGCCAGGTGTTATCGATTGGCTATAACCACTTGATGAGATAAATACAACAATTGTGCATGTAAGAAAAAGGATTCTCTTCATTTTGAAGATCCTTTTGCGAAAGTTATAGAAGAATAAATCGGAAGAATCAATTGTGTTTTTACGGACTTTAAGTTTGGATTCATTATTTACACCGCCTAACGGATTGGAGCTAAGCTGCGGCGGCGAAGCGCCGCAGCGACGGTGCCAGTCCGCGCGAGATAATTCTTGTCCAACAAGTAACTGGTTGTTTCGCGCGTGTTGAATAATCGACGGCTGTTTCCGTCAGCTTGAGCGACTTGGTTAGGCACGCCGCACCCCATTGAAATTGTAGACTGAATGTGAGAAGCGTAGACCCGATGCAGGTAGTAGGAGAGATCATAATCCCCGCCACCCCGACTGCAATTTAAGCTATTACACTAGATATTCAAGTTCGGCGCGACTAGATGCTTTGTCTATGAATTAGCGTTTGGACGCAACGAACTTGCGGTATTTACCTTTTTACAAAAAATTTTCGGTACAGCCTACTCATACTCTCTTTTAGAATAAAGCGGCGGCCTAACGGACCGGAGCTAAGCTGCGGCGGCGAAGCGCCGCAGCGGCGGAGCCAGTCCGCGCGAGGTACTTCCTGTCCAATAGTAACTGGTTATTACGCGCGCATTGAATTATCGACGGCTGGTTCCGTCAGCTTGAGCGACTGGTTAGGCGCCACCAAATGTTATTTTATTTGTAATAAAGAGTTTTTATTTCCTTTTCCATCTTCTGCAACCTCTTTGTTAGATGGATCAACTATCCATTGTAGATCAACCACAAACTTATATTGATAAGTACCACGAGCGAGATAAAAACGGCGCATCCATTTATCATGATACTTGTACAATGGCATAGGACCCCATTCAGTAAAGTTGCCAGCAATAGAGACAACCTTTGCATTTGGTTCGGTAATAGAGAAAAGACTTCCGAAATCAGAAGAAAGATATTTATCCATATTCTCTTCTATTCCAAGAGCTTTTGCTAATCGGGGAATTATGTATCTTCCAGCAAATAGTGCTTGTCTCATTTTGCCATCGTCGGTCTTGATGTATGCAAATGGATATATAACTATTTTACCTTCCTTATTTAACAAGAAATTGCTTGGATATGTCTGTATCCCGTAAAGTCCTGAAATGCTTGTTTGTTGGTCGTCGGAAAAGAGTTCAATGATATGTGTCCAATTTGTACCCATTGAATCTGCGAAATGTTTGAGGTCTTTTGGAACATTCTCGACATACACACTTACAATCTCGAAATTCTCGCCTCCGAAAAAGATTTGTGCATCTTCCAACTCTGGAATTTCATTGATGCATCCTCGGCACCAAGTGCCCCCGAAGTTAAGAAGAACATACTTCCCTCTATGGTCGGAGAGTCTGAAATCCTTGCCATCAATTGTTTTGACGTTGAAATCGGGCGCTAAATCGCCCACAGTGAACTGCTTTTCATCTGACTGGGAATGCGTCACCGAAATTGCCATAAAAATTGCAGTTAAGGCAATAAATAGTTTTTTCATTGTACAATTCCTTTCAACGAAGGATTGGTAATGCCAATTGTGGCGCCTAACGGATGGGAGCTAAGCTGCGGCGGCGAAGCGCCGCAGCGATGGTGCCAGTCCGCGCGAGATAAGTCCTGTCCAACAAGTAACTGGTTGTTTCGCGCGCATTGAATTGTCGACGGCTATTTCCGTCAGCTTGAGCGACTGGTTAGGCGGCAGCCGCCATTGCGTGTTTAGTAACGGTTAAGTTGTTTACGCCAGAAAATCAATGCCTCATTGGCGTACTCATCGAATTCCAGATGCTTGAACTTGTGTTTTATCGATTGATATTTGTTGGAGTTGACATATGTTTGTATAGAATATGTGCCCCGTTTGGAATCAAAGAAAAGGCCTGTTCCGAATTGTATATTCCGAGAGGAGCGAGACTCAAAGCCTAGCCAGAGATCCTTGGGGGGAGAGCCCCATGCGCTGACCCATGGAGTAAATCGAATCCCTTTTTTCAGAATTCGATTAAATGCTACATCTTGTCGAATCAAATCAACAAGTTGCTCCAACATTGATACATACTGAGAAGCAGTTTCGAATATGTCGAATGGGGCGAGCGAGATTTCTGGTAATTCGCGCCCTCGTAGTTTCATGACTGCTTCTGCAAGTTTCTTCAGCTCAATGTTTTCGATTCGAGTGATCCGGGACATTCCCATTTCCTTTAGGTGTTGTAAAAAGTTGTAAATTAGAAAGTGATCTGTGGCTAACTTTGCAACCGGTTGCGCTTGTAGAAATCCATGAAATTCTGACCAGTGGCGAACCTCCCAGAAGGGAGGTCGAGAAAACTGAAAGAAATGCTTTACAAATGCAAACTTTTGAATCTTTCTCAACGATGTAACCTGATTGTACAGCTTCAGCTGATCTGCTAGAAGGGGTGCATCGACTTTATTTTCGATAATAAGCTTCGGGGATTTCCGGCTATCCAAAATCAAGATGTCGAGTCGACCTCGCCCGGATTTAGCTATCACCGTTTGTTGGGTTTGGGCGATGAGATTTTTTGAATCAAGTTTGCAGCTTAAAAATTTAAGCAGAAGCTTCCGAAAGTAAACACTTTCGTTAAAAGTCGCAGCAAAAATTTGCGACAATCTGTCTTCAGATTTCTCACCATACGAACCTTGAATTGCGTCACTTAAATACATGGTCTGGTGTATTTTTCTGCCGCCTAACGGACCGGAGCTAAGCTGCGGCGGCGAAGCGCCGCAGCGACGGTGCCAGTCCGCGCGAGATAAGTCCTGTCCAACAAATAACTGTTTGATTCGCGCGTGTTGAATCATCGACGGCTGGTTCCGTCAGCTTGAGCGACTGGTTAGAACGCACACCAGAAAACCTTTTTCTCGGCACATAAGTTCTTGACTAATCTTCCACTTTATCGAAATCATCTGGGGCCCCAATTAAAATAGAGTCGTGGGTAGTCCTTGAAGAGCAAGGCTCCTTTTGCTTTATCCGCACGGCGAATAACTTTCACTTGGCCGATTCCAGACTCCTTGGCTACTCACCATCTTTCAAATTCAGGATATCGGAGAACGTCTGCGTAGTGCTTTTGTGTAGTGGGGTTCCTTAGCCTATTTTGAGGCTTTCAGGATTCCGTGCCAGGGAGTCACGATTTCAAGGAAATGGCTACCAAGAATCTCCGTCGACATTCCCTCGCTACGAAAGACTTGGGCGTAATCCTTCAGCCGGAGGATGTCCGAGATTATGACTCTCCCACCCGGCTTTAACACTCTTGCGATTTCCCGGCAAGCTTTTTCTCTGCCTTCCTTGGTTGGGATGTTGTGGATACAGAGGTTTGAAAGAACAACATCAAAGTATAAATCGGGAAAGGGCATCTTTTGCGCGTCTTCATTTTTTACCTCTACCTTGTCCCTAACCCCTTCTATTTGGGCGTTTTTGAGGGTGTCTCGAGAATTGTTTTTATACATGTCTACTTGGCTCCAAATATCGATTCCAATGCTCTTGCCACTGGTTAACCTTTTGGCAGCTCCGATCATGAGTAGGCCCCTTCCGGTGCCGATATCAAGGACTGTTTCGTTTCCCTTCCAATCCACCATGGAAAGAAGTCTGTCTCGTAGGCGAAACTTACCGGCCTTAACGTAATAGATGGATTTAACGGTGATGACGGTGAACAACAAAGAACTAACAAGGAATAAGGCACTCAGGATTTTAAGAATTGGATTGGGAAAAATGAAGAGAACGATAGTGAAAACCCAAAGCCCGACACAAATCAAAGGGACCCTGAAAGGTGAACCATCAATGCCATAGTCCGGTGGGGCAGTTTTTTCGTTTTGATCCATAGCGTACTCCTTTTGTATCCTCCTTAGTATTTTCATGCCAATATGATAAGACGTAAAAGGCCAAATGTTATTGCAGTTCAACAATGATTTTGCTTTGATTCCATTCCTTACATCGCATTCATGGGGATTCGTCTTGAGCCGCGGTCTTGTGTTTTAAAATGGTAATTGCCTTTCCTATCTTCGGGGTAAACTCTATAATTTCATTCAGCACAAACATTGACACCAATTAATGTAAAAACGAAGTAAGCATCTTGTGCGTTCTAACGGACCGGAGCTAAGCTGCGGCGGCGAAGCGCCGCAGCGACGGTAGCCAGTCCGCGCGAGATAAGTCCCGTCCGATAGTGACTGGTTATTACGCGCGCATTGAATTATCGACGGCTGGTTCCGTCAGCTTGAGCGACTGGTTAGGGCGCAGCCTTGTTTAATCTTTTGCTTGTATGTTGTGGAAAGTCCGCCGCCATTTGAAGGTACCCCAGGGCTTAGGATTCGAATTCTTCGCTTGAGAGTTGTGATTGCCTTATGATCGATTTTAACGTTCCGAGTGCAATCTCTTTGTGGTTAGGTACTGGGACTGTAATTGTTGAAATGCCAATCTTTTTTTGCATGATAATGTGGCTGCCGCGCTGACGGACATTCTGAAAACCGTGTCCTGCTAATATTTTGCAAACCTCTTTCCCTGAGAGAACTAGCAGTTTAGCCAACAGCGACCTCTAAACGGGTGACAAATACCTCATCGTGCAATCGGTCACGGATTTCTTGTTTAGAAGCGGTCTCGAAGAACAGTTCTACCGCTTCTTGGAGATTCTCCCGGGCTTCCTCGACGGTTTTTCCCTGGCTAGCAATATCGAGCTCGGGGCATAAGGCAACATACATATTTTCCTCCCGCTCAATCACGGCCGTAAATTGGTGTTTTTTTTGCATCTCACGTGCTCCTTTTTGTATGACTTTATATAGTGTACCAAATTTATCGGACGAAAACAAACTACTAGATGCGGGAAGTGGTGCCTTGGAACTGACCTGAGTAATGGTAAAATGCGCTGCGCCCTAACGGACCGGAGCTAAGCTGCGGCGGCGAAGCGCCGCAGCGTCGGTGCCAGTCCGCGCGAGATAAGTCCCGTCCAACAAGTAACTGGTTGTTACGCGCGCATTGAGTAATCGACGGCTATTTCCGTCAGCTTGAGCGACTGGTTAGCCCGCAACCAGCATTTGTTTTTTGCTTATTAAGCAGAGATTTGATAAATTCATATTAGAATATGATAAAATTTACCCCAGCCGTCAAAAAACAACTTGGCAAAGTATTTCTGAATATCGGGCAAGGGCTCATTTTGGCTGGCGTTATTGGCCGTTTATTACAGCATGAAGCGACAGTTATAGAGTCAATAGTAGTATATTTGCTGGGAACATATGCGATCGGAATTGGGTTATACTTCATAAGCAAAGTGAACGACTAGGAGGTTCTATGGAAATAGCAATTATTTTAGGTGTAATGACAGCAATTATTGGGACTGTGCTTGCCGCCGTTGTGCATTTTTCCACAAAAGAACACGCTGAGACCCACCGATAGAGTTTGGTGGATGGTTTTAATTATTTGACGCCGAGCATAATGCTTGGCGTTTTTTATTTTGGTGCCGATGGTATTGCGGGCTAACGGATGGGAGCTAAGCTGCGGCGGCGAAGCGCCGCAGCGACGGTGCCAGTCCGCGCGAGACAAGTCCTGTCCAACAAGTAACTGGTTGTTTCGCGCGCATTGAATCGTCGACGGCTGTTTCCGTCAGCTTGAGCGACTTGGTTAGGCACGCCGCACCCTATTTAAATAGAGTAACTGTTCTTGAAAAGCGTGAACTGAAGCAGGTAGTAGGTGAGTTCACAATCCCCGCCACCCCGACTACAATTTAGCTGATTACATCAGATATTCAAGTTCGGCGCGACTAGATATTGAGTACTTGAAGACTGTACGGACGCGACGAACTTGCGATATTTACCTTTTTACAAATTTTTTTCGGTACAGCCTGCTTATACTCCATATTTAGAATCAAGCGGCGGCCTAACGGACCGGAGCTAAGCTGCGGCGGCGAAGCGCCGCAGCGACGGAATCCAGTCCGCGCGAGATAATTCCTGTCCAACAAGTAACTGGTTGTTTCGCGCGTGTTGAATTGTCGACGGCTGTTTCCGTCAGCTTGAGCGACTTGGTTAGGCACGCCGCACCCCATTGAAATTGTAGACTGAATTTTTAAGAAGCGTAGACCCGATGCAGGTAGTAGGAGAGAACATAAACCCCGCCACCCCGACTGCAATTTAACTGATTACATTAGATATTCAAGTTCGGCGCGACTAAATATTGAGTACTTGGAGACTGTACGGACGCGACGAACTTGTGGTATTTACCTTTTTACAAAATTTTTTCGGTACAGCCTGCTTATACTCAATTTTAGAATCAAGCGGCGGCCTAACGGATTGCGGCTAAGCTGCGGCGACGTGCAACGTCGCCGCGGTAGCTCGTCCGCGCGAGGCAGGCTACGTCCAACCGATTACTGTTTGCTTCGCGCGGCTCATTCGCCAACGGCTGTTTCCGTCAGCTTGAGCCGCTTGGTTAGGCACGCCGCTTGCCAGTTTCTTTGTAACAATTTGATTGGAGCGAAAGACCGTGACAGCAAGTAGGGGAGAATGGACTTTCGCCTTTATCGCTGCTTCTTGATTCGTCTTTTTATTCAATTTTGGCGCGCCGAAAATTAACGTTTTGGTTGATTGCAAGTTCGGGCCAAAATTGGAACGTGTCCTTTCAATTTACATTTTCTCAAAAAAATTTTCGTGTACGCCACACTTTGACTATCTGTTTCATTGCGGCGGCCTAACGGATGGGAGCTAAGCTGCGGCGGCGAAGCGCCGCAGCGACAGTGCCAGTCCGCGCGAGATAATTCCTGTCTAACAAGTAACTGTTTGATTCGCGCGCATTGAATCGTCGACGGCTATTTCCGTCAGCTTGAGCGACTGGTTAGGTGGCGCCGGTATAAATGTTAAGAGTCGTATCGAATTCATGCCAGAATTGTTGATACTGTTCAGCCTCAAATTGGTCTTCAAAAGTTTTGCTTACTCCGTAATAAAGAGATTGTGCTGCTTTTGCAAATGCTACAATTTCGTCTTTGTACAAATCGAATGGAACGCGAACTGCGAGATCATAAAAGTGAACCGCCTTAGATTCAATAGTACTTGGGAAAACAATGATGTTTTGTATTTGTACAATGTTCTTCCAGTGGACGACATCCCAATTGATACCCATGGGACATGTCATCATTGGAATGGTTGCGCAATCGTGTAAAATGAGTCGATCCGCTAATGGATGATCCGGTGTATGATCCGCAGCAAGTGTTCGCAGGAGGGCGAGGGCTGAATCAATAATGCCATATTTCTGGCTCCGGTCAGATATTGTTTTGCCTGCTATCGTAAGATCTATGTGTCCGTGAGAGTACAGGTCTTCCTGCGCTAGAGATTCATCGATCCAGCCTTGATCAATTATCGCGATATGAAAATTGGTTTCGTTCATTGGATTGATTTTGCGCCACCTAACGGATTGGAGCTAAGCTGCGGCGGCGAAGCGCCGCAGCGACGGTGCCAGTCCGCGCGAGATAATTCCCGTCCAACAAGTAACTATTTGTTTCGCGCGCATTGAATTGTCGACGGCTATTTCCGTCAGCTTGAGCGACTGGTTAGCCAGCAGCAAAAGAATTGAATTTTTGCAGTGCATTTGTTCCAATTCGCCCTCGCAAGTTCCATTCTTTTTTTAATTGACGAATGAATCTTCTATTGAGCATTTTCGTGATGTATTCAGAATCGATGTGGTAATATCCGCCAATATTGCCTACTGATAGATCAAGAAGATAATCGTTGACTAGTGTAATCATTCGCAACGGTTTAGATCTAGGAATTTTATGTGGACTCCGAATTCGAGAATTAATAAATGTGGGTCGCGACAGTCCAACATAAAGGGACTCTTGTTTGTATTTTTCCAGGCGACCGGATTGAGCCATTCTCACAAAAGGGCTTGCTTTAATGCCGCCACCTTTTTTTAACCTCCTATAGAAGGGAAATAAGCGGTCTGCGAAGAAAGTTTGCTTTTTTCTATGTGAAAAGAACATGTTCTTTATGTAGCGCCAGCTCGTCCTCGCATCCCATTCATAGACAGCGGCATTGAAGATTATATCTTCTAAGAGATGGGCTTTAGCGATTTCTTCCATTGACAAAATTGATAGTGCAAGAGAAGATGAATAAGATTTATGATTAAAGAGCAATACTGAATCCCAATGGAGCCTTATGGCGTTCGACATCGTCCATCCGGCCATCCAATCTGCTTTTTCCATCAACGATTTTGTGTTTAACATTGTTTTTTCTGCTGGCTAACGGATTGCGGCTAAGCTGCGGCGACGTGCAACGTCGCCGCGGTAGCTCGTCCGCGCGAGGCAGGCTACGTCCAGCCGATTACTGTTTGATTCGCGCGGCTCATTCGCCAACGGCTGTTTCCGTCAGCTTGAGCCGCTTGGTTAGGCACGCCGCTTGCCAGTTTCTTTGTAACACTTCATTGGAGCGAAAGACCGTGACAGCAAGTAGGAGAGAATGGACTTTCGCCCTTATCGCTGCTTCTTGATTCGTCTTTTTATTCAATTTTGGCGCGCCGAGAGTTGACGTTTTAGTAGACTGTGCAATCGCGCCAAAATTGGAACGTATCCTTTCAATTTACCTTTTCTCAAAAAATTTTCGCGTACGCCACACTTTGACTATCTGTTTCATTGCGGCGGCCTAACGGACCGGAGCTAAGCTGCGGCGGCGAAGCGCCGCAGCGACGGTGCCAGTCCGCGCGAGACAATTCCTGTCCGATAGTGACTGGTTGTTACGCGCGTATTAAAATCATCGACGGCTAGTTCCGTCAGCTTGAGCGACTGGTTAGGCGGCCGCTGCCATCTTGATACAGGTTTCTAGTATGACTACACGCCAAAATTGATAACTGCATGAACCACGAAGCCATTTTTTGCAGATGCTGGTATGTCTCTTGGAGCAAAGCTTGTTTGGATGGAATGAGTCGCTCGAACAATTGGACCAGCGCCGAGATTGAGTCTCCAGGAAGTCGTTGGAATTGCGGTAGTGATCGTCGGGCCTGCAAATAGGGTTGCACCTCCTTCTGCTTCAGTCGTATCCCAAAAGCCCTCAAGATCTTGGCCCACCGCTTCAAATCCCAAATGGAGTGACGGAGACAAGCTGTATGAAAAACCGGTAGTGAGGAAGAGATCCACCGGATCACGATTTTCTGAAAAAGCCTTTTCAAGAAGGCAGTTACTATAGATTTGCCACGATGTAAAGTGTCGACCGATGACACCTCTTGCAAGCAGAACATTTGTTCCTCCATATTCATGAAGGAATCCCGGGCCCACCGAAAAATCGAATGCATTATCTTGCGCATTCAAAGCCTGGCCAAGCAGTTCAATGCGTTGGGAGGAGTGAGTGGTAAGATCGTCAGTGGCAAAACTGAATTGTCCAACAAGCATAAATGATTCACCTATCCCTGTTTGGATGCCGAATGTCTGTTCAATATTGTCGCCGCCTAAAGGTTCGAACGTTTCCTTTCCGTACGCCAAGTCATAATGTAAGACAACGGAATTGCTTGTTTCTGTTTGTGGGACAATAGTAAAGAGAAACGGGCGTTCTTGAGCGTTTGCCAACGTGAAAAAGAAGACGAGGGTAAAGTATTTGTAGATGTTGTTGATTGGAGGCATAGATATTTCCATGATAGATAAATGTTAGTAAATTAAGTTTGATTTCTGAAATCTCGCTTCGGCCGCCTAACGGATGGGAGCTAAGCTGCGGCGGCGAAGCGCCGCAGCAACGGTGCCAGTCCGCGCGAGACAATTCCCGTCCGATAGTGTCTGGTTATTACGCGCGCATTAAATCATCGACGGCTATTTCCGTCAGCTTGAGCGACTTGGTTAGGCACGCCGCACCCCATTAAAGTTGTATAATATAATTTAGAAGTGTAGACCCGATGCAGGTAGTAGGAGAGAATATAATCCCCGCCACCCCGACTGCAATTTAACTTTTTACACTAGATATTCAAGTTCGTTGCGATTAAATGCTGTGTCATTGAAAAATGTACGATCGCAACGAACTTGCGGTATTTACCTTTTTACAAAAATTTTTCGGTACGGCCTGCTTATACTCTATATTTAGATTCAGGCGGCGGCCTAACGGACCGGAGCTAAGCTGCGGCGACGTGCAACGTCGCCGCGGTAGCTCGTCCGCGCGAGGCAGGCTACGTCCAACCGATTGCTGTTTGCTTCGCGCGGCTCATTCGCCAACGGCTGTTTCCGTCAGCTTGAGCGACTGGTTAGAACGCACACGGAGAAGCTTTGTTTACACTTCTCATTGTTCCTAAACTGGACTAGGTCGCAACTAACTTATTGCTCAGCAGCTTTTGATAGAAGGCGACTAAGACTTTGCGGGCTAGTACTATGAGATCTGCAATCTCGTTGAGTTGGTGCGCACTGGCCTTTTCTGTTTGCACGAAATAGAGTTGTTCTCTCTTTGCACGCTTTGTTTTGCGCGCCTTTGTCTTTAGGACTCGATGCTCGGTCACGTCGTAATGCCATTGGCCGTGGACGATAGTATTTCGCTCGGCCGCCAACTTCTCTAGAGCAGAAACGAGGGACATGATATCGTCGTCATAAGATTCTGTCTTGACTTTGAGGCGGAAGGCGTGTGGAAGCATGTCAATTAGTGACTTAAGATTGAGTCCGAGAAAGACAGAGACCCCAATGTCAGGATTCCCAAATAATAGAGTGCTCAGGAATCGTATTAGATCTAGCTCAAGCGCAGCCGTCTGAACCGTAACGCGCCCAATTGCGCGGAGTTCGCCGATTGATAATGCAGTCTCAGGGTCCTGTATGAGTGAAAAAGGGATGGACCCATCAGTCTTGGGCGAGGGTATGCGTTTGCCAAGGCGGAGCTTAAACTTTGCGAACGTTGAGCGAATTCGGGAAAAGTAAGTGCTGCCAGAAAACATACTTGAAGAATCGTCGTTCATTGTTTGATAGGTTCATGATCTTTTGTGCGTTCTAACGGATTGCGGCTAAGCTGCGGCGACGTGCAACGTCGCCGCGGTAGCTCGTCCGCGCGAGGCAGGCTACGTCCAACCGATTACGGTTTGCTTCGCGCGGCTCATTCGCCAACGGCTGTTTCCGTCAGCTTGAGCCGCTTGGTTAGGCACGCCGCTTGCCAGTTTCTTTGTAACACTTTCATTGGAGCGAAAGACTGTGACAGCAAGTAGGAGAGAATGGACTTTCGCCCTTATCGCTGTTTCTTGATTCGTCTTTTTATTCAATTTTGGCGCGCTGAGAACTAACGTTTTGGTTGATTGCAAGTTCGCGCCCAAATTGGAACGTGTCACCTCAATTTACCTTTTCTCAAAAAAAATCGCGTACGCCACACTTTGACTGTCTGTTTCATTGCGGCGGCCTAACGGACCGGAGCTAAGCTGCGGCGGCGAAGCGCCGCAGCGACGGTGCCAGTCCGCGCGAGACAAGTCCTGTCCAACAAGTAACTGGTTGCTTCGCGCGTATTGAATTGTCGATGGCTATTTCCGTCAGCTTGAGCGACTGGTTAGGCTGCGCTAGAGAATCTTTATTCGTAATGTGTCCACATTCGGATAACCTTCACGACTTTAATATCGTTAAAGATTTGGTAGACCAATCGGTGTTGAATATTGATTCGGCGAGAGTAGGCTCCCTCTAAATCGCCGACAAGTTTTTCGTAGGGTGGAGGGGTCTGGAAAGGATTTTCTTGAAGGATTTGCAACAAAGCCTCAGCTTTCGATTTTAACCCCGCCGATTTCAACTTTTTTGAATCTTTCTGAGCTTGTTTAGTATAGACAATTGCCCACTTTACCACGGAAGCTCCGTAGCGCATTTGTCAATGGGAGTCTTTAGCCCTCTTCGGATGGACTCACGCATTTTAGGAATGGACAATAAATAGAGTGTTTCCTGAATGGCTCTCCAATCATCCTCGGAAACAAGGATTCCATGTGATTTTTTGCTCGTAATGTGAATTGGCTCGTGAGACGCTGCGGCGTCATCGAGTATTTTAGTAAAGTTTGACTTGACTTTTTCTGCTGCTACAGTACGCATTAAAGTTCTCCTTTTTCTTAAAAGTACGGAATCCAAAGAGGAGTAGCAAATTGCGCAGCCTAACGGATGGGAGCTAAGCTGCGGCGACGTGCAGCCAAATCAATCGTAGACTATACGCGCGGCAGGCATCGCCTTTTCCTTAAAAATTTTTCTGGCGCGCGGCGAAATCGTCGACGGCCCCTTCCGTCAGCTTGAGCGACTGGTTAGGCGGTTGCCAAATGATTAGTTAGTGAATGAATATGAAGCTCGATGCTATCAACAAAGAAACAAGATTCAAATCGCATTCGAACGTGGCTGCGTCGCCTGAAGAATCTTCAATCACAATTAGAAACTCATTTTCCTCTCTTGTTCCTTCGTTGCCCGAGTTACCGAATTCAAAACGTACATTTTTCCAAGAGACTGCCTGATGATTTGGGCCCTTCATGTAGACAGCCTCAGACAAATCGGATCTGAACAAGTCAGATAGCCTTTTAACATCCAGTCCTCTGTCTGATACTTCGTCCAAAAAGCTGCGGTTATGGGGTAACAAAATTGACAGCACATTATTTGTCTGAATTGATTTGTTTTTTTTACGCGGAATGCTTTCGTCGCGCAACTCATAGCCGAAAGACATATTGAAAGGATCTTTCAGGGCATGAACTGAAAGAGATTTCGGGTATCGGAATCGTACACCACGCGATGAATCGATAAACATATTCCAAGTGGTGATCGATGGTATAGGAAAATTGAGGCTATGAAGCACCTCGTCGACTCTTGAACGATTGAGGGCGATTAATTTAAGGTTGAGGTTCGGAATATACGCAACAGAGATGGTTCTTGGTTCCGCCTCATCAGAGCTAACCTCGATCACGCCAATAGTCGTGTCGCTCCATTGGACATTTCCAAAGGAATAAGAACTGTCTTGCGACGCAGAACGGTTGATCGTGCTGAGCAAGAGCAGAGCCATCATATGTAGATGCTTGTGTTTCATGCTTGAAGGCAACCACCTAACGGACCGGAGCTAAGCTGCGGCGGCGAAGCGCCGCAGCGACGGTGCCAGTCCGCGCGAGATAAGTCATGTCCAACAAGTAACTGGTTGTTTCGCGCGTGTTAAATCATCGACGGCTGGTTCCGTCAGCTTGAGCGACTGGTTAGGTGGCGACATGAACTATTCTTTGTCGAGTTGGAGCAATGGATATTTTAGATATTTAGAAGCTTCAAAGTCATCGTTCAATTTATATAGAGGCTCTTCGGGGTTTGAATTATCGACTGAGATAATCGTAGATTTTGTTGCCAGCTGAATTGCCAAGTCGACCGCCCGAGGTTTGTTTTTGGAAGCTATTATTTTCCCAAGATTGTTCTTGAAGGTGGTTTCGTCAAGAACTTCCTTATCTCCAAAGACCCGTCTTCTTATGTCGCCATGAAGTCGATATAACACTGCGACTAGCCATAATTTCTTATCTTCTGATAGCTTTGGTTTAGGCGCAATAGGACTCTCTTCTGTTTGTGATGACCGTTCTCTGAGTAACCGCCTTTTTTGAAATCCGATTATCGCAAATGCCACAGTGAGTCCGAAAAAGATGCAGAGAAAACAAATAAGTAAAGTGATTACCGCTCTATTGTTGTAGTCAGAAGAAAACAGCGAAATTACTGCACCGAGGATTGCTGTGAATATGCCTAAGAATACTGTCGTCCAGAAAAAAGTCGATTCTGTTTCTTCAACGCTGGACAAAGGCACAAGTACAATTCCGACCTCCTTTGGAGCAAGAAGTCGAACGATGGTTTGAATATCGTGGGCTGATTCTTCTTTGGCCATATTATTTCTCCGAAATGAGTTTTCGCCACCTAACGGACCGGAGCTAAGCTGCGGCGGCGAAGCGCCGCAGCGACGGTGCCAGTCCGCGCGAGACAAGTCCCGTCTGATAGTGACTGGTCATTACGCGCGCATTGAATCGTCGACGGCTATTTCCGTCAGCTTGAGTGACTGGTTAGGTGGGCAACTAAGAATTAGCGTCTCGACTTCCAATGTTCTGGATCGCGTCGAGAATGGAAAACCCCAAGTACCCGAATTTCAGATTCTCCTATTTCATAAAAGACTGCGAAAGGGAACCTGCGAACAACTGCGCGTCGAATGTTTTTGTGAACTATTGGATATAATTGAGGATTGTTCTGAATCCGCTCCATGGATTCATCGACACAAAGGAAAAACTCCGCGCCGAGCCCCTTTCTTTGATGGTCATACCACGTTACAGCGTCCTTGAACTCACGATCAGCTTCTGGATGAAAGCGTAAGTTCATCGAGGTTTACTTAGTTTTGAGAAATTCAGCCTTAATTTCCTGCCACGAACGACCTTGTGTAGGATCGTCTTTAAAAGACTGGGAACGTCTTTCAAGTTCATCCTTCTGAGCTTTCGATAACTCAAAAGCCTCGTTTTCGCGGGCGATGCTATCCCAAATGTCTTCGACAAGCAAAATTCGTTCTGGGATACTAAGTTTCTGGATCTCGCTGTTTAGATCGCGCTGCATGTTGACCTCCTGGAATTACCGTAAATATAATAAGTCTAAACGAAAGTTGCCCACCTAACGGACCGGAGCTAAGCTGCGGCGGCGAAGCGCCGCAGCGACGGTGCCAGTCCGCGCGAGACAAGTCCCGTCCGATAGTGACTGGTTATTACGCGCGTGTTGAATTGTCGACGGCTATTTCCGTCAGCTTGAGCGACTGGTTAGGCGGCATAGCCACCAAGCACAAAGCTGATTGGCTCTAAATCTATGTTTTTGTCTGCTTTGACTTGAAGGCAAAAATGATCATCATAAATGCAGCCCCAAAAACTGCCCCACAGCCTAGAAGCCCGACTATCTGGACAGTTCGCACATTTTCGCTGAACTTGGTTAAACCAATCGCGCCGAAAACTATCATCAGCGCAACATTTCTTGCAATTACGAGTTTCATATTCATAATGTGTGTCTTGAATAATTGGAGTGGAATGGTATTGATTATTTAAGGAGCATATTTCGAAGGTGGCTATGCCGCCTAACGGACCGGAGCTAAGCTGCGGCGGCGAAGCGCCGCAGCGACGGTGCCAGTCCGCGCGAGACAATTCCTGTCCAACAAGTAACTGGTTGTTTCGCGCGCATTGAATCATCGACGGCTGTTTCCGTCAGCTTGAGCGACTGGTTAGCC
>Ga0335085_10007578_pt1 | contig 16774 bp, 16 predicted proteins | sample Lox_Sample_45_FD_206712 | JGI IMG/M metagenome (GOLD analysis project Ga0335085, IMG submission 206712) | Soil microbial communities from Loxahatchee National Wildlife Refuge, Florida, United States - Lox_Sample_4.5 | ecosystem: Environmental > Terrestrial > Soil > Wetlands | place: USA...
GCAGCTTCCGCCGCCAATCCCTGGGAAACGGTCTGAATGATGATCGCGGCGGCAATCGGCGGGACGGCCGGCTCGAGACCGCGCGATGCGAAATAATCCGAGATGGCTTCAACCTGGAGCTTGCGGAATTCGTCCAGATAGCGGCGCAGCTCCGTGCGGATCACCGGCCTATGCGTTGCCATGGCCATGAAGGCGAATGTCGTCGCGCTGGCGTCCGCCTCGACACTCCAGAGCACGCGCAACGGATCCTGCGACCTGAACGCCTCCGCAAACCGCTGCAAGCCGCTGTCACCATAGTGACGAACGACGGCCAGCAGCAGATCGTCCGTCGTGCCGAAATAGTAATGGACGATCTGCCGCTTCAGCCCGACCTTTTCGGCCAGCCTGCGCGCCGTCAGAGCGGAGTATCCCTCCGTTCTGATGACATCCACGGCCGCCTCTATCAGCAGCGCCCTGCTGACTTCGGCGGGACGTCTCGTCGCCGACATTGCGAGGCTCCTCTTTCTTGATCATGGCGGCGCAACACCGTGCAGATGGACCTTAACTGGCACCATTGACAGTTATATCGCAGACTTACTAGCATATATGCCAGTAGATGGCCTGGGAGAGCAACGATGGGGTCCGCCATTCCGGGAGAGTTGCTGCTCGATCCAGCGATCATCGAAAACCCGTATCCCTTCTACCGGCGACTCGTCGCCGAGGCGCCGGTCTGGCAGGCGGGCGACACCGACATCTTCGCGGTGAGCTCATACGCGCGGCTGACGGAAGCGGCCGGCCGCGTCGAGGATTTCTCGTCGAACCTCAGATATCTGCTCTACAGGGACGAGCGCGGCCTGCCGGCGCGCGAAAGCCACGGCCTGCCCGATGTGCAAATCCTTGCCACTGTCGATCCGCCGGTGCACGCGGCGCACAGGAAGATCGTCGCCGCCGCGTTCAGTCCCAACCGGCTTGCGGCGCTGGAAACGATCATCGCCGGCCTCGCCGTCAGGCTGGTGAACGAGGCGCTGCCGCAAGGCGAAATCGACTTCATGGCCGCGGTCGCCAATCTCATCCCGATCGAGATCGTCAGCGCGCTGGTCGGCTTCAAGGACGCCGACGCGGGCGCACTGCAGCAGGCGGCGTTTGCCTCGACCGACATTCTGGCCGGTGCGATCTCGCGCGAGACATTGCGCGCGCGCACGTCGTTCTCGACGGAAACCGGATTGTGGATCGCGCAGCAGCTCGAGTCCGCCATCGGCGAGCGTCGTGATGGCGTCATCGGCGAGCTGGCGGAGGCGGTGCGATCGACAGCAATCGAACCCATCGTCGCCATCGCCATCCTGCACATCCTGCTTTCGGCGGGAGGAGAGTCGACCACGAGCCTCATCGGCAACGCGGTGCGCATCCTGGCGGAAGACGGCGGCTTACAGCAGAAGCTGCGCGAAAATCCGGCGCTCATCCCGAGTTTTGTGGAAGAGGTTCTGCGCCTGGAAGCGCCGTTCCGCCACCATATGCGATGGGCTTCTCATGCGACGACGCTTGGCGGCGTGCATATCCCTGCCGGTGCCACGGTGCTTTTCCTGTGGGGCGCGGCAAATCGCGACCCGGAAAAGTTCGAGCGGCCCGACGAATTGATCCTCGACCGTCTGCGCCGGCACGTCACGTTCGGAAGCGGGATCCATACGTGTCTCGGCAACACGCTCGCGCGGCTCGAGGCGCGCGTGGTGATTCAAGTACTGCTGCAGCTCACGCGCGATATCGCAATCGACGCCCGGCGCCCCGCCAGGCGCGTGAGCAGCCTGGCCGTGCGCCGTTACGAGGACCTGCCGCTGGTGTTGCGTGCGAATTGATCGTCGAATACGGCAGTGCCGGCGGCAATGTTCCTGGCGCTTTCATCGCGCGGGAATGCTGCCGCCGTCACCACCAATTCAAGTCACCACCACTCTACCGCCGCCGATCATACGCGGCGCGATTGCCGACAGAGCTGACTGACGAACAGAGTCTCAGTCGGCATCATCGTTCGGCAGTACGGGATCGGCAGAGGAGCCCGACGTCGCGGTACCGGTGATGCCCAGGACGGTCGTCTGGTTGAAGGACGTGATCGTGTATTTGATCTTCGAGCCCGGTCCGCTGGCGGTTGTGGCCGGTTTCAGGTTTTGCGGCGAGGGCGTGAATGGGCCAGGATGCGTGAGGACCGCCGTCGTCCAGCTGTTCTTGGCGAGACGGCTCGTATCCACGACCGTGATCGGGAAACCATTGAGTGAAAACGCCCCGGTCACCGTCAGAATGTCGCCCTTCTTGGTCAGACTGATCTTCATCCTTCCCGGCGCGGTCGACTGATGGTTGGCGCCGTTGAACGTTACCGTGATTGCGCCGGCGGGAATTTTGTAGGTCGCCGAATTCGTCGTGTGCGCAATCGGGCTAGCCTTCTCGCTCACGAGAATACTTACGGTCGCCGAGTCACCGTTGACGTGGCCAAGATCCGAACCGGAAAGAACGGGCCCTGCGGTCCCGCTGAGCGTGATCGTCAACGTCGAACCGGGCGGCGTGCGCGCATCTTGCGACCATGCGCCGGTTGACGACACAACCAATGCGAGAGCGCCCAGCACGGGCGCAACATAGGACTTTGACATGGAAGAAATCCCCTTCGAAAGCAAACTACCTTAGGGCATCGCATTGGGCCTTTGCAACGCCATTCTCGGCCGACACTGTTACAGTTCGAGCGGAATTGATCCACGTGCCGACTTATCCTATGACAATTCCAGCCGCATCGAGCGACTGCACGATTAAGTATAGGAATCCAATCTCCCACTCGCTTCGGGAGCGCCGGATTGCTCAGCGGATTCGACGACGTCGAGATGTTCCAGGAATCGCGGCGTGTCGAACGGACCGCGCGCCTGCGAAAGCGGGGAGCGCGCATGCGGACTCGGAGGTCCGCGGTCTAGAAGGATGATGGCCAACCCGCGCGTGCATCGGCGGAAGCGTGCAACGCGGCTCGTCAGTCCCCTTTATGGGAGCGGGATGAGATTATATGATCCTGGACTCTCCTGATGCACGATGAGATTCGGTTTGCGCATGAACGTTCTCACACGCGGCTGTCATCCCGGCCAAGCCGCGTCCGCGCGAATGTTGTTGGCCGACCACGGTGAGAGCTGACGCGGCGCCGAGCCGGGAGCCACACCGCAAATCGCTGGGTCCCGGCTCTGCGCCGCGCGCTGCAGCAAGGCGCATGCCTGAAGCGCGGTCGATGCGCGGCTTGGCCGGGGTGACAATGCTCCGTATACGAACTTGACGCGCAGCGATGCGCGCATGACGCCCACGGATGGGCGCGCTCCCAGTGCGGCACACTTTTGCTGGAACCGCTTTGAACCATTTTCTTGTCGCGGTTCCGGACGCAAAAGTGCTGCACACTTTTGCTGGAACCGCTTTGAACTATTTTCTTGTCGCGGTTCCGGACGCAAAAGTGCTGCACACTTTTGCTGGAACCGCTTCAGTGATTGGCGGGGAGGCGGAAGCCGAGTTCGACCCGCTTCTGCCCGCTCGCCGGTGGCGAGAAGCTTGCGCTGCTCGTGCCCGCCGCCGCATCACCGATGAGCGTCGCGGAGACCTTGTAGCGGCCGGGCGCGAGCTTGAAGAGCACCCACGGCCCGTCGCAATCCAGCGACGCGAGATGCTTGCCAGCCGCGGTGGACAACTCGACGTGCGCACCCGAGAGATATTGCGCTGCGCCGTTGGCGAATTCGACGCGGATGGGATAGGCGGCCCAGCGCGGATCGTGCTGGGCATCCGATCCGATGCCGGTGCAAACCGTATCGACCCCGCTCAGGATCAACGGCTGGTCCATCGCAACCGAGTTTTGCGCGAGCGCCGGCGACGCAAGCGCGGCAAGCAGAATGGCGGTGATGGAAACTGATTTCGTCATCTCGTTCTCCTCGGTGAGGTTAGCCCATCGACGTTGCGGGATACTTCACGATCAGATGCGGACGAGGGCGTCCGCGGTCCCAGGTTAAATCACGTGCAGGCGCATCGGTTGCTGACGAGGATATTCGCGTTCCCGGCAAGCTTCCGGCAGCGCAACGCGGCCGTGCAAGTCTCGCATGGCCGAATCGGGCTAATTCACCTTGCAAGCAAAGGATACGCGCCATGCCCACGCTCCACCAAATGCATATGTCCGGCAATTGCTACAAGGTCCGCCTCGCCGCGCGCCAGCTCGGCGTTGCGCTCGTGCTCAAGGATTATCCCCTGCATGGCGGCGAGACGCGAAAGGCCGAATTCCTCGCCAAGAACCCGAACGGCCGCGTGCCGCTGCTGGAGCTGGAGGACGGGCGCTTTCTACCCGAATCCGATGCAATCCTCTGGTATCTGTCGGAGGGCACACACCTTCAGCCTACGGATCGTTGGGCGCGCGCCGAAGCGCTCTCGTGGATGTTCTTCGAGCAATACAGCCATGAGCCCTATGTCGCCGTCGCCCGCTTCTGGCTCGCCTATGCGCCAAAGGAGGAACTGGAGAAAAAGCGCGCGCTGGTTCCCGATTGGCATGCCAAGGGCAATGCCGCCCTGGCCGTCATGGAACAGCATCTCAAGGCCCGCGACTGGTTCGCAGGCGACCACTACTCCGTCGCCGATATCGCGCTCTACGGCTATACGCATTGCGCCAGCGAAGGCGGGTTCGATCTCGGCGCCTATCCTGCGGTTTCGCGCTGGCTCGACCGCGTACGCGAACAGCCGGGCCACGTGCCCCTTGCGGAGCGCTGGTAGAGCGTCCTTGCCAAAAAGCGTGCAAGCCCCTATATGGGCGCGGTTGAGGCTGCGCGAGCCAGAGAAGTTTCATGCGCTGCCATGCGGATGTGCGGAGAACGCATAGACGGCCTGGAGTGATGACGACGCTTTCCCTGAAATGAGACGTGGCTTTGACATGACGGCGAATATGGTGTTCGCCGCGAAACCTCCCTTCAGGAGAAAGCTGTAATGACGACCGGTCAGGTCAAATTCTTCAACGCAACCAAAGGATTCGGATTCATCGCGCCGGAAGGCGGCGGCAAGGACGTGTTCGTCCATGTCACCGCGGTTCAGGCAGCGGGACTCCGCAGCCTCAACGAGGGCCAGCGCGTCAGCTTCGACATCGAAGCCGACAAGAAGGGCCCCAAGGCGGTCAATCTCAAGATCGTCTGAGCCAGGCGCTCAATGTTTGACGGAACGGCGCGGGCCTCAATCCCGCGCCGTTTCTTTTTGCCGATGTGATAGTGTCCAGGCATGGACCGCGGCGAACTCGTATTCCTCTACTCCACCTTTCCCGACACCGCATCGGCGCAGAAGGTCGGAGAAGCCCTTGTCGATGCCCGCCTTGCAGCGTGCGTGAATCTCTATCCGGCCGTCACCTCGATCTACGAGTGGGAAGGCAAGGTCGAGGTCGCGAGCGAGGTTGCGGCCTTCATCAAGACGCGGCGCGACCTGGCCCAAGCCGCAACGGCTGCCGCGCGGCCCTTGCATCCCTACACCGTGCCCTGTTTCCTGATCCTGCCCATTCTCGGCGGCAACGAGGACTATGTGGCGTGGGCGCAGGCACATACGCGCCCGCGTTGATTGCGTACCAACGTCAAAAGCAGAAATTGGAGGGAACCATGGATATCTCGCGTAAGCTGGCGGCGGAATTCATCGGCACGTTCTGGCTCGTGTTGGGCGGATGCGGCAGCGCCGTGCTGGCGGCAGGCGTGCCCAATGTGGGAATCGGTTACGCCGGCGTGGCACTGGCGTTCGGGCTCACCGTGCTGACGGGCGCCTATGCGTTCGGACATATCTCAGGTGCGCATTTCAACCCGGCGGTCACGCTGGGCCTGACGGTCGCCGGCCGCTTCCCGGCAAAGGACGTGCTGCCCTACTGGATCGTGCAGCTGGCGGGCGGCATCGCGGCGGCCACCGTGCTGTATGCCATCGCCAGCGGCCAGGCGGGCTTCGCCGCGATGAACGGATTTGCGTCCAACGGCTACGGCGAACATTCGCCGCAAGGTTATTCGCTGCTGTCGGCGCTGATCTGCGAGACGGCGATGACGGCGATGTTCCTGCTCGTCATCCTGGGCGCCACGTCGGAGCGCGCACCCAAGGGCTTTGCGCCGCTCGCCATCGGCCTGGCGCTGACGCTGATCCATCTCATTTCCATTCCGGTGACGAATACGTCGGTCAATCCCGCGCGCTCGACCGGCGTGGCGCTCTTCCAGGGCACGTGGGCCGTGGGCCAGCTCTGGGCGTTCTGGCTGGCACCGCTCGCCGGCGCCTGCATCGCGGGCTTCATCGATCGCTGGCTCGCGACAGCTGATAAGGGCGTCGTTACTGCGAAGGCGTAGATTTGCGCGGTTCAAACGAAGGCGCGGCCCGGATCACGGATTGCATTTGGAGGTCCGGGCTGCGCGCAGGTGTCATTCACCACGAAGTTCACGAAGCACACGAAGGTATGCACGAAGGAATGTTCCGGGATCGCGACACCCCGGCGCGAAGCGCAGAACATTTCCCGAAAGTATCTCGCACAGAGACGCTGAGGCACTGAGGGAATTCGATGCCAGCCCGGTGCCTCGATGTATGCAAATTTATTGCGCTTCGCGCCGCTGAACAGCGATCCCGGAATATTCCTTCGTGCATACTTTCGTGTTCTTCGTGTGCTTCGTGGTGAAAGTTCTTTTGCCAGGGACATATGCGATTGCCCGGCCTGCCGGCGGACCCAAACCTCAAATTAACCCGGCCCCGCGCATTGCATTCGCGCGGCGGCTCGCCCATCCTTCGCACACGGAACAAACACTGAAGCGAAAGCCGATTTCGTGGGATACGAAAAGCCGGAACGGATCGATCTGCTGGACGGCGATGCGCTCAGGCGCGACCTCACCGCCCTTGCGCATTCCGAGCCGGACGCAGCGAAACTGCGCCGTCTGGCGCTGGCGCACCTGAAGTCGACGTTTCAGGATGCACGCAACCGCATCCGCCACCGCCTCGAGCACGGTTCGGCATCCGGCATCGTGGTGGCGCGCTCGCTTTCCGATCTGCAGGACATCGTCATTCAGGTCCTCTACGATTTTGCCACCAAGCATTTCTATTACGCGCAGAATCCCACGGAATCCGAGCATCTCGCCATCGTCGCCACCGGCGGCTACGGGCGCGGACAACTGGCACCGGGATCGGACATCGACCTGCTCTTCGTCCGCCCCTTCAAGCAGACCGCGTGGGGGGAAAGCGTCATTGAATTCATCCTGCAGATGCTGTGGGACCTTGGCCTCAAGGTCGGCCACGCGACGCGCTCGCTGGCGGAATGCATGCGCCTCGCCAAGCAGGACCAGACGATTCGCACCGCGCTCCTCGAATCACGATTTCTGTGGGGCGACAAGCACCTGAGCGACGAGCTGCGGCGGCGCTTCTGGTCCGAAGTCGCCAAGGGATCGGAACAGGATTACGTCGAGGCCAAGCTGGCCGAGCGCAAGGAGCGCCATCTGCGCCAGGGCGCCAGCCGCTATCTCGTCGAGCCCAACGTCAAGGACGGCAAGGGAGGATTGCGCGACCTTCAGACGCTCTACTGGATCGGAAAATATCTCTACCACGTCGACGATCCTGCCGATCTTGTCGATCATCACGTCTTCACCCGCGAGGAATACAAGCTCTTCCAGAAGTCCGAAGCGTTTCTGTGGGACGTGCGCTGCCGGCTTCACTATCTCGTCGGCCGCGCCGAGGAACGGCTGTCGTTCGACGCGCAGCCCGAGATGGCGCGCGCCATGGGCTTCGAAGACAAGGACCCGCATCACGCCATCGAACGGTTCATGCGCGCCTACTTCCTGGTCGCCAAGGACGTAGGCGATCTCACGCGCATTTTCTGCGCGGCACTGGAGGAGCAGAACAAGAAGAAGCGCCCGATGCTCTCCAGCCTGTTGCCGGGTTTCCTGAGACCGCGCACCGGCGAAGAGGATTTCTTCGTCGAGAACGGCCGTCTCAACGCGCGGCCGAACGCATTCACGCGCGACCCCGTCAACCTTATCCGCATCTTCCACACCGCCGACGCCAAGCAGGTGGACGTGCATCCCGACGCCGTGCGCACGATCACCCGCTCGCTCGATCTCATCACCGATGCGCTGCGCGAGGATGCCGTCGCCAATCGTCTATTCCTGGAGATCCTGACCTCGCGCCGCGACCCGGAGCGCACGCTGCGCTGGCTGAACGAGGCCGGCGTATTGGGGCGCTTCGTGCCCGCCTTCGCGCATGCCGTCGCCTTGATGCAGTTCAACATGTATCACCATTACACGGTGGACGAGCATCTCATCCGGGCGGTGGGAAACATCGCCGCCATCGAACGCGGCGAACTGAAGGACGAGCATCCCCTATCGACCGATCTCATCCGGCGCATCAAGTCGCGTGAGACGCTGTTCTGCGCCATCTTCCTGCACGATATTGCCAAGGGGCTTTCCGGCGATCATTCCGTTGTCGGCGCGGAGATCGCGCACAGCCTGTGCCCCAGGCTCGGGCTGTCGCCGGACGAAACGGTGGCCGTGGCCTGGCTGGTGACCAATCATCTCGTGATGAGCGACACCGCGCAGCGCCGCGACATCGCCGATCCCAAGACGGTGCGCGACTTTGTCGGCGTCGTGCAGTCGCCGGAGATGCTGCGGCTGCTGCTGATCCTGACCGTGGCCGACATCCGGGCCGTCGGGCCCGGCGTGTGGAACGGCTGGAAGGGCCAGCTTTTGCGCGAGCTTTACATGGAGGCGGAAGCCGTCATGTCGGGCGGCGACGCAACGCCGGCGCGCGCCGAACGGGTCGAGACCGCGAAAGCCCGGCTCGCCGACCGGCTCAAGGACATGCCGGATCGCCAACGCGAACACGCGCTCAAGCGGCACTACGACAACTATTGGCTTGCGTTCGACGCCGACGCGCACGAACGCCACGCGCGGATGGCAGCTGATGCCGAGGCCAAGGGCGAGCTTTTGGCGCTGGCTGCGCGGAGCAACGAATTCCAGTCGGTCACGGAACTGGCGATCTTCACGCCCGACCACCCCGGCCTCTTCTCCCGTCTTGCCGGCGCGATCAGCGTGTCCAACGCCTCCATCGTCGATGCCAAGGCTTTCACCACGATGGACGGTTTCGCGCTCGACGTGTTCTCCGTGCAGGATGCGGAAGGCGGCGCTTTCGACGATCCAGGGCGCATCGCGCGGCTCCGCCAAACGATCGAGAACACTCTGTCGGGGAAGCTCCATCCGAAGGTGGCGATGGCTCGTCGCGCGCAGAAAAGGCGGGCGGCCGCATTCGGCGTCCGCAGCCGGGTGCTGATCGACAACGACGCCTCGGCGACCGCCACTGTCCTTGAGGTCGAAGGGGCAGACCGGCCGGGGCTCCTCTATGACGTGTCGCGGGCGATCTTCGAGGCCGGACTGTCCATCTCGTCTTCCATCGTCGCGACCTATGGCGAGCGCGCCGTCGACGTGTTCTATGTTCGCGACGGCTTCGGCCACAAGGTGAGAAATGCCGAGCGGCTGGCGAATATCCGCGAGCGCCTCACCCGGGCGCTCGCCGGAGACGGCGGCCCTTGAAGGCGCGTCGCGTCTCGGCGATAAGGCCACCCCTTGTCACACGCTGAAAAACCCCGATGACGAAACACGCACCCCTCGTTCTTTCCGGCATGCAGCCGACGAACACACTGCACCTTGGCAACTATCTGGGCGCGCTCAAGAACTGGGTGAAGATCCAGCACGAAATGCCGTGTCTCTACTGCGTCGTCGACATGCATGCGTTGACGCAGGAATCCGGCTATGCGGTGCCCAACGCGATTTCGCAGGCCATCCGCGAGGTTGCCGCCGCGTATATCGCCTCCGGCGTCGATCCGGCGCGCGCCGTGCTGTTCAACCAGAGCCAGGTCCCCGAACATGCGGAACTCGCCTGGATATTCAATTGCGTCGCGCGACTGGGCTGGCTCGACCGCATGACCCAGTTCAAGGAAAAGTCCGGCAAGCACAAGGAACGCGCATCGGTCGGGCTCTACACCTATCCCGTCCTGATGGCCGCCGACATCCTCGTCTACAAGGCAACGCACGTGCCGGTGGGCGAAGACCAGCGCCAGCATCTCGAGCTGACGCGCGATATCGCCCAGAAATTTAACAACGATTTCGGCGTGCCGGATTTCTTTCCGTCGCCTGAGCCGGTGATTACCGGCGCTGCAACCCGGGTCATGAGCCTGCGCGACGGCACCAAGAAAATGTCGAAGACCGACGAGTCCGACTATTCGCGCATCAATCTGACCGACGATGCCGACACCATCGCCCAGAAGATCCGCAAGGCGAAGACCGATCCGAACCCGCTGCCCGACAGCGAAAAAGGATTGGAAGGACGGCCCGAAGCCGAGAATCTTCTCAACATCTATGCCGCGCTCGCCGATGAGCCGCGCGGCCACGTGATCGCGCGTTTTGCCGGCCAGAGCTTCTCGACCTTCAAGTCCGAGCTTGCCGACCTCGCAGTGGAAAAGCTGACGCCGATCGCCGCCGAGATGCGCGGCCTTTTGGCCGACCCGGCCGGCGTCGACCGCATCCTCAAGTTGGGCGCGGAGAAAGCCCGCGAGATCGCCGCTCCCATCATGGCCGACGTGAAGCGGATCGTGGGGCTGGTGGCGTGATGGACAGAATTGAACCGCAAAGGCGCGAAGGCGCAAAGGGCGTTCGCGCTCTGAGTATCTTTGCGTCTCTGCATCTTTGCGGTGAAAAGCGCTTGAATGCGCTTCGCGCCGGTGTCATTCCCAACGCGGCATCACTTCCTCGGACCGCGCGCCTCAAATTTGTTCGTTGGACGCGCATGCGGGCTTGGAAGCCCGCGGCGCCAGTGTAGCTTTCGGCTCCATGACGACGCCCATAAAAACCGTGCTCGTTACCGGTGCCGCCAAGCGGCTGGGGCGGGCAATCGCCATTGATCTCGCCCACGCGGGTTACGACGTGGCGATACACTACAACACTTCCGAGCCGGACGCGCGCGCAACGGCCGACGCCATTCGCAAGGCAGGCCGGCGCGTGTGCATGCTGAAGGCCGATCTTGCCGTCGAGAGCGAAACGGCCGCGCTTGTCGGCCGTGCGGCGGCCGAGCTTGGTCCGCTCACCGCTCTCGTCAACAACGCGTCGGTGTTCGAGAACGACGACTGGGACTCGGCATCGCGCCAGTCCTGGGACACGCACATGGACATCAATCTCCGCGCGCCGTTCGTTCTCTCGCAGCATTTCGCGCGGCAGCTGCCGGGGAACGCGGATGGCGCCATCGTCAACATCGTCGATCAGCGCGTGCTGAAGCCGACGCCGCAATTCCTGTCGTACAGCCTGAGCAAGGCGGGGCTTCACTGGCTCAACACCACGCTCGCCCAGGCGCTCGCTCCACGCATCCGCGTCAACGCCGTGGCGCCGGGACCGACGATCATCAACGCGCGGCAGAGCGAGGAGCACTTCCAGCGTCAGCGAGAGGCGACCATTCTCGGCACCGGCGCCGAACCCGCCGATGTCTGCGCGGCCGTTCGCTACCTTTTTAGCGCACAGGCCGTTACGGGAGAGATGATTTCGGTGGACGGCGGCCAGCACCTCATCTGGAATACGCCCGACGTAAGCGTCCAGGAATAGGATGACCAAACCTCCGCAAGACGACCGTTTGAGCTTTGCCGATGCGGCGCGGGCCATTCGCCATGTCTTCGTACGCAATCTCGAGATTCTGGGTCATATCGGCATTCACGGCCACGAGCAGGGCAAGCTTCAGCCGATCCGCATCAACCTCGATCTGGCGGTCGAAGATCTCGCCCAGCTCGAGGACAAGCTTCATACGGTCGTCGACTATGAAGCCATCACCCAGAAGATCCGCGTGATCGTCGGAGCGGGGCATATCAACCTGGCGGAAACGCTGGCCGAGCGTATCGCCGTTGCCTGCTTCGAGGATGGGCGCGTTCGCAACGTAAGGGTGCGCGTGGAAAAGCTTCATGCCCTTCCCGGCGCCGAATCCGCCGGCGTCGAGATCGAACGGCGCCGCGGGTAGCGTGAAGTCAAGAGAGAGCCAAGTGCATTCCGGCGAGTCCGAGATTATATCGCCTGTCATGGACGAGACCGCGGCAGCACACCCGGAGCCTGCCCTGAAGGGCCAGGAACGAATCCTGGCCTATCTCAAGACACTGCCCGACGCGCCCGGCGTCTATCGGATGCTCGATGCCAAGGGCAGCGTGCTCTACGTCGGCAAGGCCAAGAGCCTCAGGAAGCGCGTCGCGTCATACACCAAGACCGGCGGACTCACCGAGCGCATCGCGCGCGTGGTGGCAGACACCGCCGAGATGCTGTTCGTCACCACGGCATCCGAAACCGAAGCGCTGCTGCTTGAATCCAATCTGATCAAGCGTCTCAAGCCGCGCTACAACGTCTCCTACCGCGACGACAAATCCTTCCCCAATATCCTGCTGCGCGAGGATCATCCATTTCCGCAGCTTCTGAAGCATCGCGGGGCGAAATCGACGAAGGGAGTCTATTTCGGCCCGTTTGCGTCGGCTGGCGCCGTCAATCGCACGCTCAACGCGCTGCAGCGGGCCTTTCTCCTGCGTTCCTGCTCGGATTCGGTGTTCGAGGCACGGACGCGGCCATGCCTCTTGCATCAGATCAAACGCTGCAGCGCGCCCTGCGTAGGCCGGATCGACGCGGAAAACTATGCCAAGCTGGTCGGCGAAGCCGAGGCGTTCCTGTCCGGCAGGAGCCGCACCGTCCAGGCCGAACTCGTCTCGGACATGAATGCCGCCTCCGACGCGCTCGATTTCGAGCGCGCAGCAAGACTGCGCGACCGGCTACGGGCAATGAGCCATGTCCAGTCGCATCAGGGCATCAATCCGACGACCTTCAGCGAAGGCGACGTGTTCGCAGCGGCGCTCGAAGGCGGCGCCCTCTGCATTCAGGTCTTCTTCTTCCGCGCCGGCCAGAATTGGGGCAACCGCCCCTATTTTCCACGGGCCACCGGCGACCTTTCCACCGCCGAGGTGCTCGAATCGTTCATCGGCCAGTTCTACGACGAGCGCACGGCGCCGGCCCTCGTCATGACCTCGGAAGCGCTTCCAGGCAAAGACCTGCTCGCCGAAGCGCTGGCGCTGCGCGCCGGGCACCGGGTCGAATTCCTCGTTCCGCAACGCGGCGAGAAGCGCGAGATCATGGACATGGCGCTGCAGAACGCGCGCGAGCAGCTGGCCCGGCGCATGGCCGAGAACAGCGCCCAGCGCGAGCTGCTGGAAGGCGTGGCGGAAACGTTCGGCCTCGAAGTCCCGCCGCGCCGCATCGAAGTCTACGACAACTCACACATCCAGGGCACCAATGCGGTGGGCGCCATGGTCGTGGCCGGAGCCGACGGTTTCGAGAAAGGCGAGTACCGGAAATTCAACATCAAATCGGCCGACCTCGCGCCCGGCGACGACTACGGCATGATGCGCGAAGTGCTCACGCGGCGCTTCTCGCGGCTGATCAAGGAAAACGAAGCCGACGAGGCAAAAGCGAAATGGCCCGATCTGGTGCTGATCGACGGCGGGCCCGGCCAGCTGGCGGTAGCCCACAGCGTGCTCGCGGACCTGGGGGTGGAGGATGTGTGTCTCGTCGGCGTGGCCAAAGGGCCGGAGCGCGACGCCGGACGCGAACATTTTCACATGACCGGCCGCGAACCCTTCCGGCTCGATGTGAAGAGCCCGCTTCTTTATTATTTGCAGAGGCTGCGGGACGAAGCCCACCGGTTCGCGATCGGCAGCCACAGGAAGAAGCGGGCCAAGGCGCTCGGCGCGAACCCGCTCGACGAGATCGCCGGCGTCGGCGCCTCGCGCAAGCGCGCCCTGCTGCAGCATTTCGGCTCGGCGCGTGCCGTGGCCGGCGCCAGCCTGAACGACCTCGAGTCCGTGAACGGCGTCAGCCGGGCCCTGGCCGGGAAAATTTTCGATTTCTTCCACCCGAGGGCCTGAACGTGGGTGTTAGAGTAGAGTGATGCTCGGCCTGCCCAATGCCCTGACGATCTTCCGCATCCTGCTCGTGCCGGTGTTCGTGGTCTCGTTCGTGTTCGGCGAGACCGGACGTCTCGTGGCCTTCGTCGTGTTCTGCCTGGCCGGCGTGAGCGACGCGCTCGACGGCTTCGCCGCTCGCAAGCTCCAGGCGCGTTCGGAGTTCGGGCGCATGCTCGACCCCATCGCCGACAAGATCCTGGTTGCCGTTGCCTTGATGATGCTGGTAGCCAACGATGTTTTCGACGGTTTCAAGCTCGTTCCCGCCCTCGTCATCTTATCGCGCGAGATCCTCGTCTCGGGCCTGCGCGAGTTTCTGGCCAGCGCCGATGTGAGCGTTCCCGTCACCCGCATCGCCAAGATGAAAACGACAATTCAAATGGTGGCCATCGGCGCGATGATCCTGGGGCCTGTGGCGGAGAAGATCGTGCCGTGGGCGCTTCCGCTGGCCTACGTGCTCCTGTGGATCGCCGCGACGCTCACGGTTTACACGGGGTACGTCTACTTTCGCGCCGGCCTTGCGCATGTACGCCCGGCGGCACCGGACAATTCGGCCGGGGGGCGCGCATGAAGCTGCTCTACTTCGCCTGGGTCAAACAGAAGATCGGGCGCGGAGAAGAAGAGCTTCGCCTTCCTGCGGGCGTTGCGACAATTGCAGAGCTTGTCGCGTTCCTGCGCGCGCGCGGACCGGGCTATGCCGAAGCCTTCGGCGATCCCAAACGACTGCGGGCGGCACGCAATCAGACGCATGTGAACTTTGAGGCCCGGATCGAAGACGTCGACGAAATCGCATTCTTTCCACCGGTGACGGGGGGATGAATACGATCCGCATACAAACCGATCCGTTCGACGTGCGCTCCGAATGCGATGGGCTGGCGAAGATCGGCGGCAGCGTGGGCGCACTGGTGACGTTCACGGGCCAAGTGCGCGGCGACGGCGGGCTGATTTCCCTGTCGCTCGAGCATTATCCCGGCATGACGGAATGTGAGATCGCGCGGCACGTCGATGAAGCCGAAGCGCGATGGCCGTTGCTGGGTGTGACCGTGATTCATCGCGTGGGACGCCTGGTGCCCGGCGACGGCATCGTGTTCGTCGGTGTTGCTTCCGCGCACCGCAAAGCGGCATTCGCCGCCGCAGAATTCCTGATGGACTATCTCAAGACCCGCGCGCCGCTGTGGAAGCAGGAAGAGCGAGCGAACGGCACGGAATGGGTGGACGCGAAGGGCGCCGATGATCAAGCCGCCGCGCGGTGGGGGACAAAGGATTGAAACTCGGATATGGGGGAACGCAGCGGCCAACGCGCCTAAGACTTTCGTCCAGCTAAATAATTCCGACGAATTCTTGCTCGTCATTACGCAACAACAAACTTGCAATTCATGGTTGCGCAAATATCACAAATCGTGCCTAGATGTTCGTGTTTCAGGTCTGAATGGTCATGACTGGACGCAAGAGGCGTCCTGAACTGATGACTGAAAAATCAAGGGGGGCAGCCATGTCATTGTTATGTAAGGCTTTTGCTGCTGGCGCAGCGTTGTCGTTTGTCGGCGTTTCCGCTTCGGCAATGACTTATTCGGTGGTGCACAACTTCAGCGCTGGGGCGTACGCCCCCGACAGCCGCTTGGTACAGGACCAAAATGGGATCCTCTGGGGGACCACACAGTCCTCCTACAATCATCCCTACGGCGGTAAAGTGTTCTCGTTGGACCCTGGATCAGGCGTTGTGAAACTGTGGCCGTCCTTCAGCAAGTATGCCTACTCAGGTGGGCTGGTGTATGAAAACGGTTATCTATGGGGGGTAACGAACAACGAAGTTGTCCGGCTCGACCCGAGCACCGGCAGATTGAAGGTGGTATCCGGCGTCGCGGGCTCCATGGGCGGCTTGATGGCGGATTCGAACGGCAATCTGTGGGGAACGACTGAGTATAGCGGAAGCGTAAACTGCGGCGGAACCAGTTGTGGCACGGTGTTTGAGATCACGCCCAACGGCAGCAGCTACAATTATACCACCGTGCATAACTTCAGCGCAGGCACCGATGGCCGATATCCCCTTGCCGGCCTGATGCAGGACGCGAACGGGAATATCTGGGGGACGACCTCGGAAGGAGGCGCCAATACACAATGCACCCCTGGCGGCATCGGCTGCGGCACGGTGTTCGAGATCGCTGCCGACGGCACATATTCGGTTGTGTACAGCTTTGGCGCCAACAGCAGTGACGGCACGTACCCGGCATCCCGCCTGATGCAAGACAGGAACGGGAATATCTGGGGGACGACACAGCAGGGTGGTGGCGGAAACTGCACAACCGGGCTTTATGGGGGCGGTTGCGGCACGGTGTTCGAGATTGCCGCCGATGGCACCTATTCCGTCGTACACCGCTTCGGCGGCCCCGGTACTGGCGATGGCGCATGGCCGTTTTTCGCCGGCCTCATTCATGACACCAACGGAAGCCTCTGGGGAACGACACTGGCGGGCGATGGGAAATGTTGGGCGGGGACGGCGTTCGAGATCGCCAGCAACGGCACCTACTCGGTGGCGCACTGTTTCACCGGTGGCAAGACGGACGGCGAGAGCCCCGGCTATGGCCTGATGCTGGACACGAGCGGCAATCTCTGGGGCACAACCGAATTGGGCGGCAGCAAAACTTGCGATCGAAGCCTGTCGGTCTGCGGCACGGCGTTCGAGATCACGCCTTAGGCTGTGAATTTTGTCTGCGCGGGATGCAGCAGCATTATCGCGACAGCAGGCCAATGTAACGAGCCGCGGCACAGGTGGAGTTCGTTTCCACCTGTGCCGCAGTT
>Ga0335085_10007579_pt1 | contig 16772 bp, 20 predicted proteins | sample Lox_Sample_45_FD_206712 | JGI IMG/M metagenome (GOLD analysis project Ga0335085, IMG submission 206712) | Soil microbial communities from Loxahatchee National Wildlife Refuge, Florida, United States - Lox_Sample_4.5 | ecosystem: Environmental > Terrestrial > Soil > Wetlands | place: USA...
ATTGATGACACAGCTAAATCCAGTGACCGGGGCCCTTGACGGACTGATCGGAGAGGCTGCGGATAAGGGAAACGCAGTTCTCCAACAGCAGTTGGAACATTTGCGAGCAATCATTAAGGAAGCCATCTTTGATCTCGATCAAGTGGCTAAAAAGCGACTGGACCAACTAGATGAGGCGGCAGTGAAGGACATCTCTTTGCTGAATCAATACGTACAACAAAACTTAGTGCAGTTCGATGCACTGGTGGGAAAGCGTCTCGATCAACTAGACCAGTCGATGTACGACCGAATCAACCAGTTCAACTTTGGGCTTGCCAACGTATTAGCCTCGATCAAATTTATCAATACTATTTCTCTAATTCAGACAGACAAGGACAACAAGGGCATCAGTGCTTTCAAGCAGACGGGAGATGCAACCCGTCTCTATATCGTTGGCAGCGGATTCACCAAACATGGAAAGCCTTCCGCCTGCATAAGCGGACCGGGCGTTACGCCAAGGTTTGGCAGCCTTGGCGGGCTAACCTGTGAAGGCAAAAGCGTTCCCGTGACAAGCGCGTCTATGGGTCTCTTGGAAGTCGCGATTCCTAATCAATACTTGCGGAACGACCCCGGCCCAGTGCAGATGTCCCTCGAAATTGGGGTTCCCTCAGGGGGACTTAAAGCTGACTGGCAGTCCGTTCCTCTTCATGTCTGTGGCAGCGTGCCGCGCCTGTTTGCTGCCATAACGGTGGTGGGGCACGGAAAGCATTTCGTGCGAGACACACGACCTTTGAGAGACGCGCACGCCGCCGTTGCAAATGGCAATAACAACAACCACGACGAGGTCTGCGCACCTGATGTGGCTCCAGATGGATGGGAATTTGACGGAAATGACCTCACTTGGGGAAGTGAAAATCACAATGGATACCACGCAATCGTCCCGAATCAGCCCCATATACGTTGCGTGAGAGCCTACGTCGATGGAACCGAGGGAAACGCACACCAAAACATCCAAGGTATTGTCTACCACATAATCAAGTTGGACGATTTGAACCCTTGCGTGCCCGCGATACATCTACCGATCACGGAATTAAAATACTACGACTTGACGCAAATGGACCTTGCAGATTCCATCAATGCAGCCAAGGGTGGCGAATGTGCTGCTGCGGCCGCAAGAGCGCCCGCAACTACGAGCGAAACTGTTGAGTTGCTAGACTCGGCGAAGAAACATATCGAAAACGTGATTCTGATTCCGGGTGCCCCCGTTGATGCTAAGACCGTTAATGTTAACTTCGCACTTGGACTCGATGGTTCATTGAACATGACTGCTACGCCGCAGTGCGTGTATCACCCAATGCCGCAAACGCAATAAGAGTCAGAGGAGCAATCCATGCCAGACAAGCTGTCTCATGGTTGCGCAGACAATGGGAACCACGAACATCGGATTTACAAATCGAAATGGACAAGTGGTCGTCAGGAACACGGGTCAACCCGGCACAGACCATTCGCAGTACGTCTACCAGCTTGCGTGCAGCAAATGCGGTCATACCTACGGAGCGAACGGGTCGGACATCCATGAACGCAAATGTCCCGCGTGTCAAGGCGGGCAACCGGGTTTCGCAGTGTGACGAAATGTCGGTGTCCTGATGGCAAAAACCCCATCACCGCGAGCAGGAAAACGGGTAACGATTAAGGGCAAGCCGCTCCCGTTCTCTTACTGGCCGATGTACAAGGGCACGCGCCGATACGGTCTGCACTCACGTTTGTATGTGACTAACCCGTGGGCGGTGATCGAAGGGAGTATCAAGCGGCGATGTCCAGCGAATTCACGACCGGAGGCGTTGGCATCTGCACGTCAAGCCGAACAGTTTTTCAAGGCGTCCCGCGAAGCACAGCTTTGGGCGTCGAAACCGCTGCTCACGTACTACTCATTTTTAAACTTAGCAAAAGCGTATGCCCTCACACAGGGACAACGAGCGACATACGATAAAGCACAGCACGGGTTGTCCGAAAGCATCAAGACAAGTGGACAAGAGTTGGTCGATTCTGTCTTAACTGCATATCCATCACCGAACCAGAAAGGCATCGCTCAAGGTTTCGCGGAGTTTTTGCAATCCATCAGAGGCACGGGCCTACCTCAGACAACCGAGTTCGATGTCACGGCTCTTCTTCCTCAGATCGTTACAGGGCACCGACTGTGGTGTGACGCTGCGAACGAACCGGAGCGGTTCATTGCAATCGACTCAATTGACGTGATGGAAAATGCGCAGCAGAAATCGCTGTGGATCGACTTCCGTATTGGGGAAGACTCCCTTTCCTCGCTCGATCTGACGCACTCAGCACTTCTCACCAAATCACGCCTTGCACAAGGGTGGGCTGATGTACAGGGTTCGGATGACGGGGCAGGTCGTTGGTTGGTTAGGTTCCAGCAGAAGACGGTCCTAGCGTATTCGGCAAGACCATCGGACGAAATCCCCGATCTCATAAAGAGCGTCAGACCATACATCTGGTCAACGGTGACGACCTTCCAACCATTCAGAAAGCATTATCTCTATTTCTGTTCGGCTGCGGAGCACGGTCAGGTCCTGCCACAACTGGTCTCCATCTATGCAGTGTTCTATTATCTTGGTTCCGTGACTCGATACAGACCACAGCAGTTCGACATATTACTGAACGGTCCGTTCGGCGAACAGCTTCAAGAGGCTCTGACCAATGTCCCGAATCAGTTTCTTTACCTAATGGCATCAGAGTTCGCGCAGCGAGAAGTCACCCGTGCCGCAATCGTCTGAATTTCGTTTTCAAGTGTCTACTCACACCTATAAAATCGATCTTCCCCCCTAAAACTTGCACAAGAGTGTTCGTGTACTTCGCGCCTAACCTCTTCAACATTCTTCAACCTCGATTCTGGAGACAAAGGACTGAATGGCAGAGCAACAGGGAAATTCAGCACATATCTATAGGCTTGACGACGGTAATTTTCGGCTGACATTTGTCGCCACGTCTCCCGGTGGTGCACAATTTCTCAGCGAAATTGGAGATTTCACCCGGTGGGAATTAGACGATTGGCTTAAGGACGGACACCTTCATCCCTCAACAGATTTCGCGGCACTGCTCGATTCCTTCAAAAAACAGACCGAGTCAACCGTTCCGCTGATCCGTGGAATAGTGCTGCGGACCCATTTTGAAGACGAGGATGGAGCCTTAGTAAAGTCACCTGCGAAGATTGAGGACGTATGTCAGTGGATGGCGGAATACCAGCAGCAATACTTCGATGACAGGAAGATCACCATTGTCGCTGATCTCTCCCAAAACAAGCACCTGAAGGCAACTGCGTGCTTCGGTCCAACACTGCCGGATGGCGGCTGCATCAGCGTTTCCTCGGAATTAGTGCGATTCAGCAATTGCCTGAAGATTTCTCTGCTGCATGAACTGATTCATGCCAACTTGCACGCTGCCCAGAAACACGATCCTGCGGGGGACGACCACGGCGAGCTATTCAAAGCGGAATTGAAGCGACTGATGAATGCGGGAGCCTATGACCTCCTGTTGTAGCTGACAACGTGCAGTCGAGATTTCGCCATTGGAAATCGCCGCTGTGTTCGCTCCCAGATGACACTGGAAGGTTATTTGTGATTCTCGTCCTTGACTCTAGTGCTGAAGTCTTCTAGCCTTTGGGGTTTTCGTTGGGTGTCACGCTGGCTCACTTCTCTTGAGGCGAGATAGCTGCAATGTCACCTAGTCCCTTTACTGCCTTCACATTTCGCAACACTGAGGCTCACCTGATTCCGAGTCTCGTTTACATCCTCCCCGAGCCCACCGAGGGTCTGCATGTACTTGTCGGACCTGATGCCGAAGTGGAAGCATCCAAGCATCCCGTTAACAAAACAGAGGTCGTCTATGGCAATCTCAAAGCTCTCTTTAAGGGAGACTTAATACGTGAGGAAAAAGACCCTGAGTGGCGTTCGCGCTACAGGTTCGACCGCAACCTCGGATTCGGAGAAACTGACGCCCTTGCAATCTCAAGAGAGTTTGTCCGATCAGTATTTGACAACTTGCCCCAGCTAAACGTCACAGAGGCAAAGCAAACAGGAACGTTCTACGTTGGCAAACCAGCCTATACATCCCTTTCGTTGGAGCGCAGATATGAGCGCAGAATCAAGGCCATTTTCGCTGACCTTGGTTTTCAAAAAATGCCAGTTCTGGTGTATGAGCCCTATGCTGCTTATTACTATTGTCGTTTTCTGTTAGGTAAACCGTTCGTGCATGAGGGGTCGCCCCGAACGGCCCGCGTCCTGGTTATCGACCACGGCGGCGGAACTATCAATTCGTGCATTGTGGAGATTGACCGGAAGGGAGACATCAGAACTTCCCGTCCAAAAGGCGCTCACGCCTCCTCCGGTGGTGGAAATGTCATTGATTACATTTTGCTTCGAAAGAAGATTCTGGACTCCGACCTCGACGATGACATCAAAGCAGCATTGTTCCACAAAGAAAGGCTGGCATTTTCGAAGCTGACTGAGTGCCTGCGAGATGTCGAACGTGCCAAACTTACTTGTGGTCAAGCAGGGAACGGGGGGGCATCGACGAAACTGGATTTTGGCTTTGTCAATGGCAAACCTGTCTCCATACTCGCAACATTGAAGGCAGCCGAAATAGACGAAGCATTTTCACTGGTCTGGAATCGCCATTGCCGCACCACTGTCGCAGCCACGCTGGGAACCGATGAAACCAAGAAGATTGATTATGTTGTCCTCGCTGGCGGCACGTGTCGTCTCAAATTGCACCAAACCTACATTGAGAGAGATTTCGGTGCCTACCTTATTCCCGGACAAACAGAGTTCGTGGACATTAGTGAAGCTGACAAGCCTGTCGTCCAAGGGCTGTGTTTCCAAGCGTATCTTGAGCGAGTAAAGAAGGACCCTGCTTCAGTAAAGACAAGCTCAAATCTTCAAGAAGAAAACCTGAGCGATTTCGTGGCACGCGATCTGTACCTTCAGGTTACAAACCAAGCGGAAGAAGATAGCTCGAAAGACACCGCTGGGGAGGCGGTGCTATTCCGCGCTGGTACACCTAAACAGGAATTGTGGGAAAAGGAACACGAAATAGGGGTTCACCTGCGGAAACGATTGAAGAGGACATTCGGTTTCGCAATCAGGTCGGACGAGCCAACCGACACCGCTAATGTCACACCTGATTTTCACGTGGTAACAGTTCGACGCAAGATGGCGGACGAACTCGAAAAATACATCAAGGTTAGGACAACGGTAAATGATGAAGGGCAATGTCGCCCAAGGCTCTATCTGGCTCCGCGAAAGCATCCAGAATATTGCGAGCCGGACAAGCAACATTTTCACTTGCAGATACCTGATTTAGCTAAAGAGAAACCCTATCGCAAGGAAGCCCCCATTGTTTTTGGAGAGGTTATGCTTGCGTTCGATTTTGGAACGAGCATTTGCGCCATCTCCAGCCTCAACGTATCGGCAGCGACAGAGATCGTTGACTCTGGCAAACCCTTCATCACAGGCATTGGCAGGGTCGAGTATGCCAAAGAAGAAATCGCCCAACACGCGGAAGAGGTTACGTTAAATGCTGACGACCGGAAGATCCTCAGAGAACTGGACAAATTGGACCCGCTGATCGCCTCCAGTTTTCGACAATTTCTGGATGACATCAGAGCGTCTCGTCTTTCATACAAGGGAACGTCTTGTGAGCTTCGGGCAGTTATCGAGTTGGTACTAGACAAGCTCGCCCCAGATGAAGAAGTAAGAAAGAGATACAAACCAGAGCCTCAAACAGGAAGAGTGTCATATTCAAACCGCGCTCGCTTCATCCTTCAAGAACGCCGTTCACGGGACGTACAAGAAGTCAAGAAATGTGCAGAGACCATAGACCTCATCGACGAGACTGTGGGCAACATCCTTCGTGGCGTTCACAAAAGGGCAAGTACAGTTGTTCACACTGGAGCCGCCGATGAACTCCAAGAGCTTCAAAGACTTCATCGGTATTTTCGTGCAATTATGTCGGATTTGCTGTGCTGACGTTCTGCCGTCTGCTGCCGTCTTGACGAACTTCGGCTTGGCTAAATTGAGAAACACAGAAGAATCTACGGCAGCACGATAGTTCGCTCCGTCCTTGGCTGCTTTTGGCTGCCCATATTTGTACATTTACGTAATCCAAAGACTTAGCCGTGTTCAGGAAGCAACTTCGTCACTGTGCATACCACTGTGAGTGCGGCGACCCGCGGCTGCCAGAGAGACACTGCGTCTCAGTCCACTGATAAAGGCAAGCTGGGCAGACGCCGCCTGTGTCGAAGGTGTCCCACTCGTTTCCGCACTTGCAAAACCATTTGTCTTGTTTGCGCGGCGACCAGCCGCACAGGGGGCAGCGGATGCGCGGCGGTTCCAATTCACTGGGCTTCTTCTCTGCCTGAAGCTCGTGATCTGGAACGACGACCGGATTCTCCCCAACGGGAGTCATGCGGCTATTATGCCCTCATCCGACCTGATGTGACGTACGGGACAGGAAGAGCCATCATGATCAAAGCTGAAATCACTCCGAGAACAGACTACGCCTTGCGCGAGAAGAATGCGCCAGATGCTCCGCTTCATCGGGTACGAATCATCGAGCATATTCGAGGGAACAAGTGGAAGGCTGAATGGGTTGATCCCAATCCGGGATTGATTGATTACGTTGAGTCGGGGCATCTGATCTGCCGATGGAAGGATCACAAAGCCTTTCTTCGAGAGGAGGCTGAGGCAATGCGGCTTCGGCAGCATAACAACGAAATTGGTTTTGAGTTCGAATCGCCGCTCGACAAAGCTGTTTATCAGGTCTTTGAGAGTGTAGGCGACGATCTTGACTACGACAGAGGCGTCCTTTGGGGGACAGCCGACGCACTGGAACGGATCAAGCAGAGGGCAGGCGTGCCCAGCATGCCTAACTCACCTTTCGCGTATACAAGTCGCTCCGGCAAAATGTACTTTCCATTCGACTATGCACTCGAACTTGCTCGCAAGTTTTGCGCGTCAGAGCCTGCAACGGTTCTGGTGGGAGTTGAAAACACCGAGCGTGAATGGGCACGTCAGGCTACGAGACCGGGCGAGGACTACATCGTGCCGCTTCTGAATGATTACCGCGCATCTTGGGCGTTACTCCGGCAGTGGGCTGGACATGATGCTGCCGTCGCGCAGAGGGAAGCAGAAATCCAACGACTTGAGCGCCTCGTCTGGGACGCCGTGTACGCGCTCCAAAAGGCGGGGTTGGACAGCGAGGCAGCGAGATTCCGGCGTGCAATTGAAAAAGGAAAATGAGCGTGTGCCATCTTCACCCTGTTGTCGTCGGAACCACTGTCTGACGTCTTACTAACATCTTCAATACCAAATCGTAGTTGCAAGGCTCCTCTCATCTTGCTGTGGCGAGCAAACACATTCTGCTTCGCTGCGATTCCATCTCAGCGCGGCCCAAGCCGCTGCTGCCGCATCTACAAGATCATTGGCTCCGACACGAGAAGGTCGATTCGCAAGGTGCTCTTCGATTTGTGTGAAATCTCGGCGTAGAAGAGCAACCCTCTCGGCGGCACCTTCTTTGCTCTTCTTGTTGTGTACCATCGGTCGGCGTTGATTGAGCGCCCAAAAGCAAACCTCAGGGTGGACCTCCAACGCCCAGCCTTGGCAATGTGTTTGGATTGCATCATCCACCTGTTCGATCTTGGGGATGATCCCAAACCCCTGCTGGCTGAGTCCTCTGCTTGTGTTCTCGCGATTGATCTGATTTGCGATGACGTGAGTGGTTGCCGTGAGAGCCGCTCGACACGGTGCTGCGAACACGCTACTCCCGCGAGGCTTACCAAGCAGCTTTCGTGCTGCCTTGTCACACGCCCTTGAAGAGTCAAGCAGACCAATAGGTATGTCGATTGCCAGACAAAGAAGATCGTTGGGTCGGCTCCTAAGCAGCGTCGGAACATCGACCAGTTCGACAGACGTGTCGAGCGAAGGAACTTCGACCTTGAACGCGACCCAGCCTGCGCGGCATCCATCCACTCCGGCGACAAACATGAGAGTTGGGAATTATGACAGATCAGATAGCGTGACGATTATGGGTGTGTGGTCGGAGGGCTTTTCCTGCCCACGAGGTCCCTTGTCGATTTCGCAGCTTTCCAGTCGATTTGCCAGCGTTGGAGACAATAAGAAGTGATCGATTCGTATGCCTCGATTATGTTGGAAAGCCTGCCGAAAGTAATCCCAAAATGTAAAATGCCCCGTTTCGCCGACGTGTAAACACCGGAAGGCATCCGTGTAGCCAATATCCAACATCACACGATACCGTGCTCTTGGCTCCGGCTGGAACAAAGCATCGTGCGCCCATGAAGACGGCTTGTGACAGTCGATGTCTTCAGGAATTACGTTGAAGTCGCCGCCTATAAGCGTGGGCACACCGTCCTGCTTCCATCGAATCATTTGCTGAGTCAGCCGATCCATCCAAGCCAACTTGTACGCAAACTTGTCACTCCCCACCGGATTGCCATTGGGCGCATAGATATTGACGATGCGGATGTCCCTGATGATTACCTCCAAGAACCGCGCATGACTGTCGGAGTCGTCTCCGACGAGAGCCTTAGCAATCGTCTTCATCGGATGTCGCGAGAGAATCGCGACCCCGTTGTAGGCTTTTTGCGTCACGGGTACACTTTCATAGCCGAGCGACTTGAAGGCTTCAGACGGGAACTCCGTCCCCTTCAATTCTTGCAGCAACATCACATCCGGTTCGCGAACCTTCAGCCACTCCGTGACATGGGTCAGCCGAGAGCGAACAGAATTCAAGTTCCAGCTTGCGACTGTAAACATCAATCCACATTCTAGCGTGGAGTGAAATTGCGGTCATTGGTTCGGAGGGGTTTGCAGTGTATTCGGAACCGATACTTCTTCGAGAATCTCTAAAATCTGCGGATATTTGGGACTGTCATTGAAACGAACGCGGTAGCCGTGCTGTCGGTGGAGTTCTGCGGCAAGATGCATTGAGGCGAAGGCATAGCAACTCTCCACATAAGTCTGAGTGTCTTCCGCGAAAACATCGAATCGGACCTTCTCCTCTCCCTTCGCCAAGATGTTTTTCCTGTAGGGCCGAATGATGGCTGTTTGTCCATTTGCAAGAAATCGACTCGCCGCACCGCCCACCATTGAACGGGCAATTGTCCCCGGCTTGTACCCCCGGTCCTTGTCGGGTCCACCCCGACTCGCAGCAGCTTTGGCAGCTTTATCCACGCGCTTTAGAACAGGTGTCTTCTTCCCAAGAGTCCATTCAAAGGTGACCGTTATTCCAGCCTTCGCGTGGGCTGAAAGAAGGTCGTTCCACAAATCTGAATTCTCTCTGGGCTCGCCGTGTTGATTTCTCCAACCGTTTCTCTTCCACTCTCTCGCCCGGAACAGATTTTCTCTCACGTATCGTGAGTCGGTAAAAAGTTGGACACGGCTCACTCCGGTCCACGGCCTATTCTCGCGAATCCACTTCAAAACACAGATGCAGGCAAGCAACTCCATCCGATTGTTGCTGCTCTCGTCGCAGCCGAAGTCAACTATCTGTTCGTCCTCCTGCTCCAGATGATCTGGATAATGGACAATCGCAGCACAACCGGACTTGCCGCCCGGATTCTTGTAGCAGGAGCCGTCCGTCGAGACGTGAATTGCATGAGGGTCGGGCGGCATCACCAAATTATAGGGGTGGTGGCCCACCTGAGTTCGACCACGGTCGTGGATATACTTTTAAGCTTATGAGCACCACTCGTTTTCTTAAGAACGCCCAGTTGTGGAGCACCCTGCGCGATCACGTCGTCAAGAATCATGGTGTTCGTGCGGTGGTTGCATATTTCGCTCGCAACGGGGCGAACCTACTGCCGCTGAAGAGAGGCGACACCCTTATCGTGGACCTCAGCATCGGTGCTGTTCGTCAGGGCGTCACCGATCCGCGTGCGGTGAGGACGTTGATGCGCCGTGGAGTAGCGGTCTTTAGCAGACCGTCATTGCATGCCAAATTCCTTATTGCAGGAAAGACCCTGATCGCGAGTTCTGCAAATGTTTCGCGGAACTCTAACGAGCTTCTTGATGAAGCTGGAATCGTGACAGACGATTCGGCTGCCGTGCAGAGGGCGAACGAGTTTTTCGAGACGCTTTGCACGGAACCAGTGGGTCCAAAATACATTTCCGAGTGCATAAAGCAGTACCGCCCTCCAAGATTCAAAGCCGCTGTTGAAAGACTTCGTAGCAAGGGTCGCTCACGCCGAGTGCCAGAAGCAAAACTGTGGTTCGTGGGCGGACTCGTTTTACTCGACCTCTCGGATAAAGACCAAGCGTCAATGGAACGTTTGGAACGAAAGGCCCAAAAGAAGTTGAAAAGCCCCGCCGCAACCGAGGTCAGATGGATTCGCTATGGCAAGAGACCTAAATTCCTTCGCGCGATCAGGCTGGGAGATTGGGTCGTTGACTGCATGAAACATGGGAGTGGGCGCGAAGTAGGACCGCCAGCAAGGGTATTGTCAGAAGAGCCGTGGAGATCGGCTCGCGGCAGGAACCACAGTGTGCTCATGCTGGAATCGCCCAAGAATGGTGAGTCGATGACGCTCAGTCAGTTCCGTAGGAAGGTTAGGTGGTTCGAGCCGAGTCTGGATCACGCCAGTCCAAGAACTAAGCCAATCGAGAATGATGAACATGCCGACCACATTCTTCGTCTGTGGACGGCGAGGGGGAAGATCGTCAGATAGACCGATTCGCGTTACTATCCCTTTCCAGCCATGGCATTGACCATGTGAATGAGGCAGAGATTCGTTTCTCCATACGTCCTTGCCCCGCATGTCTCACACGCCTTCGATCCGAGTGCAAGATCGTAAAACGCGTCATCTGGTTGATAAACTTCATCAAAGCAATCGATGCACAACTTCTTCAGTTTTCCCTCCGCGCCGTACTTGCAATAGGGGCAGCGACGAGTTTTGTTTTTGATTTCAGCAGTACCCATATAGTTGTTTTCTCCACTTACGAGGCTCTGGGTAACCTAACAGCGATCCAGAGCCTTGATTTTTACTGCTATGCCATATCGATCAGATCGTCCGGATAGGCGGCAGCCTCAGCGCACGTAAGATTTGTGAGATGGGTCTTATCGCACTCCAAACAAATCTGAGGAAGGTTCTCCGGCGGCAGATGATCTTCGGGGTCTCCGATTCCGCGCTCCCAAAGTTTCTTGCGCAGAAATCCCTCCAGAATGGCTAGTTGGTCTGCGAAGTCGTATGCGTTGCGGATGTGCACGATGAGTTCCCGAAGCTCAAGCTCCTCCGGGGTTGGCGTGTAATACTTTCCGATGAACAGCGGATTGTCGTTTTGCATGTGTTACTTCTCCTCTTTGGCGTGTTGCCAGAAATCCCACTTGTGCTTCCCACAGATTGCGTCGATGCGGCGTGGGAAGCCTTCGACGAACTTGTTGGTGTCATTCAAATCCTCATAGGTCAGGTTGCCTGTGATGATCAGTTGACCGCCTTCTTCGTAGATCGCGTCCACAATGTCGAAGATTTCATTGGCGCGATGCTCCGTGTACTTGACCTTCTCAAGTTCTTCGAGGAACAGGTGGGTCTTGGTCCCGTTGGCTGCGAGACTGCGAATCTTCTTAGCATGGGTGAACGGTGGGTGCTTTTCAGGGCGAAAATTGTCATCGAAACGATATGCCTGAATGGTTTCGAGCAAGGTCTTGGTCTTGATGCGGATGATGTTCTGATAGTTCCCCGGATGACTCAGCAGGCATTTACGGTAGAGAGCCAGAGTGAACGTGGTCTTGCTCGCGCCCGATGGTCCGAACATGCAGTAGTTGCCGTCCGGATCAGCCCTCATGACATCGATGCACTGCTGCTGAGCCTTCGGCGGGAGGGCGGACTTTTCAGAGGGGACCAGCATATGCAGGCGGACCCACTGATCGTGGGAGCCCACGGTCTTGGTCCACCGCTCCTCGATGCGTGCTTTGTACCAGCAGTCGCAATAGGAGATCAGATCGTAGGGGTACCCTTTGGTGCAGACCCAGTTAAGGTGTCCGAGCCCGTCGCAAATCCCATACGGGCAGTCCTTACTCGGTGTCGTGGTGCAGCGGTACTCTTTTCGCCCGAACACTTCAGTTACTGGTTCAGATTTCGTGATCTCGGTATCCATCAACTTATGTCTCCTGATGCTTTGATTTTGTAGCTGCCGGGCTGTGGCTCCTGTCTACCGGGAACAGCACGTTTAATCTTCTTCTTCGGCTCCAGAGCCATGACGTGGTCCACAAAACCGGGACGACGCAGCGCGTCTTCTGTGGCTTCACGCTCAACCCACTTATCGCCAGAGGCGATTAGGGACCGGACATGCTCACGGATCGTGCTCATTTTGTAACCAGCGACGTTGGGTTCAGAGTCGGGGACCGAAGTCGGGGTCTCAAACAGGACTTCAGGGTTGGTCCACGTGCAGGCAGCGAGACTCTTACAGGAAGTTTCGGGTTCGTGACACGAGTCGCAGACCTCAGGCTGTCTCGGTTTCTGAGCCTGAACCTCCGGAGCAGAAAACCTCGCAGGTGCGGCTGCGACGGCAGCCTGACGATGCTGAAGTTCTTCCTCGTCTGACAAGGTTTTGTAGGTTTTATAGTCTTGTAAGTCTTGTAAAGGGACGGTCACAAGACGGTCACCGGACGAGGACCAGCCGACTTCAAGACGGCGAGCGGACGCTCTCAGGACAGCATCAGGACGATCAGCGGTAAAAACATCGTACACAACTTTATCGAAATTGTTATCTGCAAACCCCTTTAGCCTACATCCTTTCAGGATGCCGTCCGTTGGCTCATCCTCGATTAAGAGAACTGCGTAGTTGGACCGTGAGCCGTCACCTTGGCGGTACTGAATGTATTTTTTTTCGCGTAGGCGACGGAAACTATCCTTGATACTTGAGTGGGGGGAGTCATCCAAAGTGGTGGCTACACCTTTGGCGTTGGTCCAGCAAATGCCTGTCCGCCAATTCTTATTCAGATGGAGGAAGGTGTAGACCCCAAGATCACTTACGGTGAATTGATGTCCGTTGACGTGTTCAACGAGACCGTTGCGTAATTTAAGAAATCCTTGACGATTCATGCCGCACCTTGTTTTCTCGTGTTTTTGTCGCTCTCAACGTCTTTTCAAACGGTAGGTTCAATGTCTCGTTGATCCTTCAGGTCGTACAAATACTTCAGCCATGCGATTTCATCGCCGATCCTTGCCTCGATGCTGCCTTCGGCCTCAGGAAGGCGACTAATGGCATTACCTTCCCACATGTCGAGTTTTGTGCGATTGCAGGCTGGACATTTACAGTGATGGAATTGGGTCTCCACAGTTACCTCTCTTTTTCGTAGGCCGTCCACGACGGCGTTGGATGTTGTGGTTGTGGATCACGCCATCGATATAGCCGAGACTTAGACCAAAGTGGTCAGCGACCTCCTGTCGAGTGGCAGTTGGGTGTTCTTGGAGATACTCTGCAACCTGAGCTTTAAATTGCCGACGAGCCTCAGACGTAATTTCCTGCAATGGTTTTCCGACGAACATGTTTGTTTGTCTCCCAGATTTAGTAAGTAGCGGGTGTCACCTACGCCTTACTCAAGGGCGAGCCGGGACCTTACGGCACCCCGGCACCCGCGACCTGCCGTTAGGCGACAGCCGAAGCTGCGGCGAACGGCTGTCCCTTCTCCAAAAGAAATGCATCAATGAACGCTTGCTCCTCGATGTCAACGCGGAGAAGGCGGTCGCGAATCGGTTCAATTGGAGTGGTGAATGCCGTCTCTTCGCGCATCACGGCGAAGATTTGGCTTAAAGCGTAGTTGCTTTTCATAGTCCGGTGTTTTCCCTGCCTCGTGACGTGAGGCTCTCGAATGTTGCTTTCTGATAAAGATTTTCTTAGTTGTGGAATTTACGAACGTCTGCGATTGAAATAGTTTTTAGAGGATTTAGGAGCTTTTGGAGGGGTTCGCAATGGACCGAACCGACAAAGGGAAAGGGCCAGGATTTGAGCCTGACCCTCGAAGTAACAACAGACTATCTATTAAAGCTTCCCCAAGTCGAGTTAGGTGGGAGAAATATTGGGCGAACCTCTAAAGATTCAGTCATCTCACTCTCGAAATGACCGTTCAGCAACTTTTCTAGCACGATTGCGACACCCAAATGCTTGGCTGCCAAGCACTTAGCCGCCTACCCTTACCCTGCCGCTCACTAGGTAGAATGTGGTCGATGGACTCACTCACCCTGCTTTCACAGCTACGCGCCGAGCGATCTGAGCTTGACGTTACGATTCGGACTCTGGAGTCAAGGCTGGGCTCAAGAGCTTCGATGCGTATCATTACAGCCGCCAGTGGCACACCTAAGCGTAAAGGTCACGTCTGGTCCGCCGCCGCTCGCAAGGCCATGAGCGCGAAGTTGCGGGCATCTTGGAAGGCCCGTCAGTCCGGCAAGAAAGCTAAGAAGTAGTCCCGCCTCACTCCCCCATTTCAATCTCACCTTTGGAGGAGGCATGCTCAAGACCAAGTTTCTAAGAGACAACCGTCATCGGATCATCGGGACGGTTGTCTCCGGGTATCAAGACGGAAGCCAGATCGTGCGCAACTGGCATGGTCAGGTTGTAGGTCGAGTCGTGCCAAACGCAGCCGGGACGGGCATCAGCAAGGACCAGCACAACCACATTCGGAGGCTGGACGCCGACAAAGGGTTTTATTTTGGATTCTCGGAGGACTCCGATGAGTAAGCTCAGACGTGCCGACTATTCCTCGTTCCTCAAGGGCAAGACCATCACCCGTTGCGAATGGACGAACGACACTACGGAGAGCTTCCGCTGCCTGTCCATCTATTTCAGCGACGACACCCTATGCACGTTTAGGTTCTATCTGGGTCTCGATGAAGAGGCTGAGATGCAGGACTACCGCGACGGCAACATCTCAAACGAACGCTCCATGACGCCGCTTCCGATCCGGCTACCGATCAAACCTCTGGAGGGTAAGTGAGAAAGCCAAAGGTCAAGCCGGGATCGCACGTCCGAGATCGACAGGGCGATGTGTTCTGCGTGTTGATGGTTGACGACAGTGAAGTCCTGATGCACCGCATCCAGCCTGAGCCATCACCCAACACACTCTACACCCGGCATGTTCGCTGGTCCGACTTCCGGCGTCATGGCTATAGGCTCATGACTTCAGTACCCAAGAAGAAGTGACACTTGTACCGGGAATAAGCCTTCCACGTTCTTCCTAGTTTTTAGCCGAATCAGGCGTCAGGTTGGTAGAACAGGTGTGTGAGCACATGGACCCAACCCGAACCGTTCGTGAGCGCGGAGATCGTGGCTAAATTTTTAAGCCTCAGCCGACGCCGAATTCTCGAATTGGTTCGCGACTCCAATCTGCCTGCACATCCAGTCGATCCTAAACAGCCCCGCAAAACCTATCGCTTTTTGTTAAGCGAGGTTGGTGAGTGGCTGAAGCGGAGAAAGCACTGATGGCTAATGGTTGGTTCAAGCGTCGGGTGAATGATGATCGCGATGAAACTTTGTTCATGTATCGCGACAGCACGGGTACGGAGAGGAGCCGAACTCTCGGTCCATCGAGCATGACCGATGAGGAGGCATGGAAGGTAGTCGGTGAGAAAGGCTACCACTTGCTGGTCGGCAAGCCGGAGCCCAACCACACCCGTTTCCTTGACCTGCGCAAGGCATGGGTGCTCGATGGTCGCACAGATACGGGTCGCCCCAAGGCGCATAGCACCATCAATACCGAGAAGCGCAACTGTCGTCTCCATCTGTCCCACTTCGACCGCAGAATTGCTAAGGACATCACCAGCCGCCAGATCAAAGACTGGTTGTATAAGCAGAGCACTGGACTGCAAGCCAAGCTGCGCAACACCCTCAGCAGCATCTACCGATTCGGGCGCGTCGAAGGATTGATCCCCGCTGATTGTGACCCGGTGAAAGACGTGGGAGCTTCAGCACTTAGCAGCTACGAGGCTGTCGATGTCAGCCCGGAGCAGGCGTTCGCTATTCTGAACGAGATCGAGCAGCCATTGGTGCGCTGCCTCGTGATCCTGCTCAGCGCGACGGGCCTTCGACCGTCCGAAGGACTGGCACTACGATGGAGTGATCTCGACTTCCAGCGTGGAACGATTAAGATTGAGCGTGGCTTCGTGGACAGGACAATTGGAGACCCGAAGTCTTTAGCTTCTAGGGGTAAAGTTGAGATGCACCGGGGACTCGCCACGGTCCTGCTGGAATGGCGCAAGCAGACCATGTATGCCGCCGACCACGATTATCTATTCGCCTCGGAACGTAAAAACGGGAAACAGCCTCGGCTGGGCTCCATGATCTCGCAGGACTATGTGAGACCAGCCGCGATCCGGGCTGGGGTGATCGATGAGTCATGCCCTCGATTTGGGCTCCATAACATGCGCCATGGTCTGGCAACGTTCCTGACCGAACGTGGCACCGATGTGAGAATCATCCAGCGAATGTTAAGGTGGAGCGACACCAAGATGCTCCAGCGGTACGCGCACCCCCGGCGTCAGGCGAAAAAGGCGCAGGGAGAGTACCTCGGACGCATGTTCAGGAAGGGGCGGAAACAGGTACGAAAACAGGTACGCAAAAACGGGTCTGCATTGCGCAGACCCGCATGAAATCTGGAGCGGGAGACGGGATTTGAACCCGCGACTTCGACCTTGGCAAGGTCGCACTCTACCACTGAGTTACTCCCGCTCGACGAAGAAAATTATACAGCATTTGCAAGGGGAAACGCGCTGG
>Ga0335085_10007580_pt1 | contig 16771 bp, 9 predicted proteins | sample Lox_Sample_45_FD_206712 | JGI IMG/M metagenome (GOLD analysis project Ga0335085, IMG submission 206712) | Soil microbial communities from Loxahatchee National Wildlife Refuge, Florida, United States - Lox_Sample_4.5 | ecosystem: Environmental > Terrestrial > Soil > Wetlands | place: USA: Florida...
TACTCACGAGCAAACGATAAACACCGCTCTTGGCGAGGTTCTACAGCATTTCGGCCGGGAATGGACGCTTCGTTCTGAGAATATCGGACGAATCTTTGAGGAAGGCGGACGGCCAGATATTCTCGTTGAGAAACCCGATGGATGGCCAATTACAATCGAAGCCGAGGTTGCCAATCTCCGGCAGGCAGAGGACGACGCAAGGGCAAGACTCGGCAACCGCTTAATCTCCACCGGGAATCCCATTCACGCATCCCTAGCTCTAGTCTATCCCGATGATTTGAGGCAGCATCATGGTGAAGCACTGAGGGCTGCCCTTCGACGGACCCAGCTCCAATACGCCCTTTTCACTGTCCAAGCTGACGGCCAAACAGCTAGATTTCCTCTGGCGGGGTGGTTACACGGTGGCGTCGCGGAATTGGCGCTCCTATTACACCGGTCCAGCATCCCCGCTTGGCGTGTCGTAACCTTGGCGGACGCGCTTGAACTCGGAGTGAACCGTGCGGCAAGGAGGCTCTCAGCAAGGCACCCTGCGGGCAGCAACCTCGGTACGTCCTTGGCGGACTTGCTCGGCCAGCACGACGATGCTGCCGGTCAGACGCGACGAATGGCGATGACCGTTCTCGTCGATGCTTTAGTTTTCCATGTTGCGATCGCTGAGTCCGAGTTACAGGTCAACGATCCAAACACGGGGCCACGTCGGGTGACACCACCGACGGTTTTCAGAGAAAATGAGACATTTCGACCTACCCGCCTTGTTGACGAATGGCAGAAGATCCTCGCCGTTAACTACTGGCCAATCTTCCACACAGCTTCCCGCATTCTGGAATCCCTTCCCACTCAAACCGCAGCGGCCATTCTCAATATCTTGTGGGAAACCGCCGAAGCCCTGATCGTCGGCGGCGTCACGCGCTCCCATGACCTTACTGGGGTTGTGTTTCAGCGCCTCATCGCGGATCGCAAGTTTCTTGCGACCTACTACACCATGCCCTCCGGTGCCGCGCTCTTGGCCGGACTGGCAATCCCGCTGCAACACCGCTTAGTAGGCGATGACTGGGGCGATGCTAACGCTCTCGCCGCAGCGCGCATTGGCGATTTTGCGTGTGGCACGGGCACGCTATTGTCTACTGCATACCAGCGCATAGGATTGCTGCACGAGATTCACGGCGGCGACCCGAAGGCACTACATCCGACAATGATGCAGCGAGGCTTGGTCGGCCTCGACGTTTTGACGGTTGCAGTCCACCTCACGGCGGCCATGTTGGCAGGGTCCCATCCAGATACTCCGTTTGAGGGGGAGTGCCTCCTTACGATGCCGTATGGCCGTCACAGATGGGGCGTTTCCGTAGGGTCGCTAGACCTTTTGCATGAGCAGCCTGCCTTCGACATCATAGAAGCCGCTGCACAGACAGCGGGTGGACGCGGGGCCGAAGAGGTCAGAGACCTTGTGTATCGGGTGAGCCATAGCCACTTCGACCTCGTTATTATGAATCCGCCCTTTACGCGACACGGCGCCCGCGAGGGGGACCGAACAGAAGTTCACAATCCTGCATTCGCCGCATTCGGTGCTGACGAAGAAGAACAGGACAGACTGTCACAGCGGCTCAAGGAGGTCGCTAGGGGAAGCAGTGCGCACGGACATGCGGGATTGGCATCCTTCTTTGCTGAGTTGGCACACCGGAAGCTCGCTGGCGGAGGGCGACTTGCCCTCGTTCTGCCTATGTCGTCCATGAGCGGTATGTCTTGGGATGGCATTCGTCAACAGTGGAGGTCAACCTACTCATCGTTGGTCGTGGTGACCATTGCAGAAAAAGCTTCCCACACACGATCGTTTTCAGCCGACACGGGGATGGCTGAGTGTCTCCTTGTGGGGACGAAGTCGGCGCCTCCTAATGAACCGCGTGCTACGTTTGTCATTTTGTCATGTCAGCCGAAAACTACGTTGGAAGGGGAGCTGATTGCTCAGGCAATCACCAACGCCGTTGCAGACGTGAGCATTCGCACTCTGGAGGATGGTCCATTCGGAGGAACGCGCATTCTCTTGGGTGATACCTCAGTTGGCGAAGCTCTCGACTGCCCTCTGCCGAGGACAGGTGCTTGGCAGATGGTCGGTCTTAGAGACATCTCGTTAGGCCAAACCGCCTACCAGCTATCGTCGGGCCGTCTGTGGGTTGAGGGCATGTCTCCAGATGCTCGGGTGCAGATTCCAGTTTGTTCGATCGGTGACGCTATCGACCGCATGGGCCCGCATCACCTCGACATAATCGGACCAGAAATGAAAGACGATGGGTTGCCGCAAGGCCCGTTTGAGAAGCTGCACGGACTTCCAAATGGGGCCGCCTACCCATGCTTGTGGAACCACGATAACAGCCGGGAACGACGACTCGTTGTCGAGCCGGACTCACACTGTCGTGTTCGCGAAGTTGGTGGCGTGGTCCCTCGAGAACTACAAGAACGAGCCGACGCGCGATGGGCGACCGCCGCTCGCGCGCACTATAGTCTAGACCTTCGGTTTAACTCACAATCGCTAGCTGTGGCAATGACACCGGAGCGAGCCATCGGCGGTCGAGCTTGGCCGACGGTGGTCTTACGGAACACAGACCACGAGTACGCTTTTGCTTTGTGGAGCAACTCCACACTAGGTCTGCTCTGCCACTGGTGGATGTCGAACAAAACGCAAGAAGGGCGCGGCACCACGACCGTGACGAGCGTTCCCGAAATAACGACTCTTGACGTTCGTGCTCTCTCTGAAGCTCAGCATCGGCGGGCACGAAACGTATTCGAGCGCCTCTCCGACCGCCGCTTCTTGCCCTTTGATCAAGTCGATGAGGACGAGGCACGCGCCGAACTTGACCGATGCTTGTTGGTGGAGGTGCTTGGTGCCGATTCCGCTCTCTGCGAACCGGGCGGAGCAATTGAACGCCTGAGGCGGAAGCTCGCGGCAGAACCACAAATTCATGCCGACAAGCGCACCCGAGTCGTGTTTACGCAGGACGGCGAAACAAGTAGTCGCAGGCCCGAGGCTGAGTAAATTCCGTCAAGGTTTAAGTATTGCAGCAACTCTGGAGTGCTTCGAGAAGTCTAATGAGTGCGAGCGTATCCTGTCCGCAGTACTCCAGCAGTGCCTTCCGCTTCGCCTGACGCTCGGCTTCAGTCGATTTCCCGCTAATCATCGCCTCCCAAGCTAGCCCCGCAGCCTGCCCGTTTGCCACATCCATTCCCTCATAACTCATTTCGGGCACGAGAGCCGGAAGGACCGCCTTGAGAGAAAATGAGCCACCGAATGCCGGGTGATAAACGTGGCTCCGCACTACTGGAAGAAGATCCCACAGCCGCCGCTGAATGGCGCGGATACGCTCCGCGTATTCCGGCAACCATCCCGCGAGCTCCCACAGCCGCTGCGACTCGAATTGTTGGTTGTAGACGACGATGCTGCCACTCTCGCCCACTGCCTGGCACAGCGACGAAACGAATGCCTGGCGAGGATCGCTGGTGCCCTCTGCCAGAAACTCGAAGTGCTCAGATGTTCCTCCTGGTTCCTGTTGCACATGCAGCGACCATTGGAATGGCAGGTGATCGTAGGGGCGCATCCCTGGGAACCGCGGGATGGCCGGATTGACCGTCTCAAAATCCATGAAGAGAAGCGGGTATCTAAGGGACTGAAATTCCGCTTGCAGTTCTGCGCTGTACCAGGGTTGCCCCGTTTGCATGGCCGTGCAAACCCGACGCTGAAAGTCGGTCAATTCAAAATCGGCGGGTATGTCACGCATTGACTTCACTCCCATTTCCTTAAGCTGTTCCAGTGCGCTGGCGTGAAGCCGGGGGAGATAGCCGATGTAATCTTCAGGCTGCGGTGGATTGCAGTGATTGAAGAACTCGCACACGACAGGATTGGTGCAATGAGGGCCCGGAGCGACATCAGGCGGGCTGGGCATTCCGAGGGCGCGAAATTGTGAGCGCAGCTGCAAAGCGACCGTGGGTTGCAGGCTCTGTGCTCTGCCCGTCAGATTGCGGAACAGAAAAAACTGGCGTGGGTCAACAGTGTCTCCAGCAAGGACGTAGTCACGATTGACATGGGCGAGCCAGACAGAACTCAAATCTACGCCGGAGCGGGACACCACGTAGCTCTGAACTGCCACATCTTGGGCGTGGTGCTCCTTCAGATCTGTAGTCGACTTCACTTCGACGAGACGCCAACGGTTTCCCTTGCGCTGTAGAACGTCAGTCTTGACGACCAGTCCCTGATCCCGGAAAGCTCCCTCAAAGATTGCTGGGACCTCGGGGTTGGTCAGTAGCTCTTTCGTGATGCGAATTGCCTGTTCCAAACTGACCGAGCCATCGACCTCGATGCCACCGGAGAAAAGGCGGCGAGCAAGCAGCCCGACTTCACGCCCCTGTTCCATGATCGCGTCGTCGGCGCCGTTCGACTGGGTGGCCAGCTCGGGCTGGTGCACCTGCAAATAGAGCCGCTTAAGGCATTGGCCGCCAGCCACGAAGCGGGATTTTGAAAGTATGATCGGCATGCTTACTCAACCCGATCGCCTAGGGGATTTCCAATAATGCCCAGTCTCCTGAAACATGAAGCCGCAGCGCTAGCTATATCACAAGGCTAGGCTTGTTAGAACCGGAAGAAGCCTCTGAGACATTGGGGATTTGGGCCGCTGGTGCGGGCGGGCTGCATTTGTCGCGTCGATTCCTGAACGGTCAGCCAAGCCGAGTCCGGACGCGATCAGGGCGCCGTTTCCTCGCCTCGATTTCAGCGGCTTTCCAATAAACGCTCTCCCAAGAAATGTCCCAGGCGGTCCGCGACCGCTTCTCGCGGAAACGAATGAAGCCTGGATGAAGCTCCACGACCATCTGGCGATGCGCGATTCGCTCGGGCAGTTCTCTTTTGATCGGCCTGCTCAGTACTGTCATGGTTATTGCTCCCGGATTTAAGAGTGGCCAAGGGTTGGGCAGGACGGTTGGTGCCGCCCTGCCCGATTGAGGCTAGCGTTTCTTGGACGGCGCCTTGGTTTTTGCAGATGTCTGCAATTTCAGGTTCTTGGGCTTGGCAGACTTGCGGGCGGCCCGGTCCTTCAACTCGCGGAGAATCCGCTCCCCATTGATCTTGTAATGCGCCGCCTGCCGTGCAAGGTGGGAATCCCTGGCGAGGGCGGCCCCGCTCGCATACGTTGGGCAGTAGAGATCGGACGCAAGCGCACAAAGCATGAGGAATTTTCCGAGCGCAGCGGCTGTCATCGGTTCGACCTTGGTACTGGCCAGCTTCGGGTAATCGACGTAACCGGCATAGGAGCCGTTGGTCTTCGGCAACTCCCACCGAAAGAACTTGAAAATCCGGCGCTGGTTGTCATGGCCCAACTGCTCGAAATACCGGAGCGCCACAAGGCCAAGCTCATGCCGCGTCAGTTGGTCCGGTACACGCTTGAGAACTCCTTCAAGCAAGCGTCTCCGGTATTCCTGTTGAATGCGGAGTGCCTCGGCCTGCTTCTTTCGCTCGGCCTTCTCTTGGGGAGTCAGGCCGATTGAGTGCGGAGCGTGCGTCTGGCACTTTGGGTTCGTGCAAACGAAGAGCTTTCGGCCCGCCTGCTTGCCTTCCACCATGACCGCCGCCGTGGTGGTCGGGCACTCGCCAGCGGCCTTTGCCTCGTGGTAATCAGACCGGTAAGTCACGCCGGGCTGAGCTTTGTGGCCGTAGAACGGGTAGGAATCGGACACTCGAACCGGCTTCTCTCCGGCATCCTCGGCTTGCTTGACCCGAATCTGCACAAGGGCGCTAACCTTCCTGCCGAAACACTCCCGGTCGGTACATACGTCCTTGCGGGGAATGGAGTCGGCAAAGAGCAACGGGTTGGCACCGGACCGCTTGGTGCAGGTTGAACACGGACCCGCCGTGGGCACCAAGCCGGCGTCGTTCACGTCAAACGGCGCATTGGCCAAACTCAGGTGAACTTCCCGCTCAATCCAATCCCGCAGGTCACGGACGCTGATCGGGCGCGGGTTCTTCTCCTTGAGAATGGCGTTGGTCGTGTTGTGGCCTGGGAAGCACTCGCGTAACGCACGCTCCTGGTCGGCGGATTGTAGCCGGGCGATCTCGATGGCGTGGCCAGCCGTCAGCTTGCCCTCGTAGAATGCCTTCTGAACGGATGGGACAAGCTCGGCCAATTTAAGGCGACCGTAAACGAAGCTGGCTGACCTTCCCACCTTGGCCGCGATGGTCTCCACGGTGTAGAGGCTCGGGTCCTGTTGCATCAAAGCCTTGAACCCGTTGGCCTGATCGAGTTCGTGCACATCTTCGCGTTGGAGGTTCTCGATCACCGCGAATTCCAGGGCATCGGCATCACTGAGGTTCACAATGCGAGCGGGGATGGCGCGTTTGCCCGCGATCTTCGAGGCTCGCCAGCGGCGCTCTCCGCAGACGATCTGATAATCGCCTCCGGCCACAGGGCGAACGAGAATGGGCTGCAAGACACCGTGAGTCGCGATGTTGGCGGCCAATTCCGCCAAGGCAGCGTCGTCAATGCGGCGCCTGGGGTTAGCTTTTGAGGGTTTGATGTTGCTGAGGCTGACTTCTTCAATCAGGGGCCTCTCAGCGTCCTGGGGTTTCGGGGATGTGATTACTGCTGCGGTACTCATATTGCTCTGCTCTCCTTTCGAGTGGGTTCAGTATTCTTCCGGCAAAAGAAGGGTGGTGGCGGAGCGGTCGGCTTCGGTGATAATCCAGAGCCTCTCGCCCGTCTTGGTGCGGTAACTGCTCAAGAGCCTGAATCCGTGGGCTAAGCTGTATTCGTTCTCAGCGATGTCGTGAGCGTCCAGCGCTCCCCAATCGCCGGACAGATGGCGTAGTAAGAACTCCGCGGGCGTCTGATTGGCTTGCTCAAGGGCCGCAAGCGCACCCGGTGTAGCAACGGTCTGACCGAGCGGAAATAGGGTTTGGATTGCGTCGCGGGAATCGCTCGATGGTTGGTCATCCGAAATGCCCGCGCCTTCGGCAGTATCGGTGATGCCAGAGCGCCAGAGCAAACCTCGCGCTTTCCGCACCGCGTATGCCTCGGGGCTTGTCTGATCAAACTTGCAAGCAGGACAAACCGGCCAGTCGCGAGCCACGCTCACCGCATGGCCGCAAATCAGGCACACTTGAGAATTCTCTCGGTCAACACGCTCTCCGATGGTCATGGCTAGCTGGCCTCCTGAGTGGTGTTGATCTCGCTGCGGCCTGCGCGGAGTATCTGGTCGGCGGCGTGGAAGATGCGCTGAGCGGAACGCTCGCTGATCGCTTGGCCTTGGCCCCAAGACTGGATGTAGCCTCGGCTGGACTCTGCCCCTGGCAAGCCAAGCGATTCACAACAAAGCAGGGCCACGGCCTCAGCTTCGACCTCGCGAACGTCGCGCGGCGTGGCTTCGGAATCGGACAAGTCACCGTCCCCGGTGTGCCCTAAACAGACGTGCGCCAGTTCATGGAAAAGGGTCTTGAAGGGCTGCGCTGCAATCGGGCTGACTGCGACCTTCCGGCCACGCTTCGCGTAACCCTGGGTGTTGCCGTCTAGGTCCTCGAACGGCTCACGCTGGATGTGCAAGGCGACAAGTGCGGTCTGTTCGTTCCATTCCGGCAGAGCGGCAGGCTGATATTCCGCGCCTTGGGTCTGCGCCAGAACAAACCAATGGGCTTTGTAGGTGAAATGCGTGAATGCGAATTCCTCGGCCTGCTCGGTTCCGTCCTCGGCGGTAACCGTCTTGGTCCGCTTGCACGTAAGCGGCATGCACAGCGTGAGGGCCTTCTCGCCCTTCTTCACGTGCCGGCGCAATTCCTTCCACTTCGGGAAGGTCGCAAGCGGTCCGGGCTGGATGCCGCGTTCAAAGCACTGGAACAAAGCCAAAAGCTGATTTCCGAGCGAGTACGAATGGAAACGGCTATAAGCCTCGTGAATGTAGCCGGGCTTCGTGACGGCCTCGTGCAGCAAAGCCGCCCAAGAGATCATCGGCTTTCTCTCAGCGCCATACCGCGCGCCGCCTGTGCTGCCTTGCTGGCTCGAAGGAGCCGCGCTCGTCGCTTCCGCTGTCGCCTGCCGGATTGTGATTTCCTCGGTCACGTCTTTTCTCCTTTTCTGTCCCGCTTCTCGCGGGGCACCCGAGGGCGAGTGGGGCCTGCTCGCAAGGCCAAGGGGTGCTTTTTGCGGGGGAGCCAAGAAACTTCGCTTTATCGTTTTGTTTCTTGGAGGGACCGCGAACCCGGAGGGCGGCGAAGCCGAAGCAGAACCCCGCCGTGCCGCTAGCGCGCAGGGGCTTTCTCAGCTCGCCGTGCCCGCGAGAAGCGGAGCAGAAGGAGGACTGACCCCGGAATCGGAGGGCGGAGGCAAGGAGTCAGCGGCGGTTTGCGTGACGTAGAAGTCGTATGTCGTACCGCCCTGTGAGAAGGATTGCTGTGTGGTCGTGCCACGCGGAGTCGATAGCATTCCACGCGGATGATCGGTGGACGGTGTGCGGTCCGTGAGAAGTGGCTGTGGCCGCTGGCATTGGGAGCCGCGAGAACCTGGTGAATCGGCTGCGGGCTGGAATAAGCTATTGTGCGAGGGAGGTGGCGTGATGGCGCTAGAGGGGCTGGTTCAATCAACTGATATTGCAATGCTGGACCTTGGGTCATTCCGAAGGTTGATGAATTTGGTCTTGGGTATTGAGGCCAGCGTCCACGGAGTGGCCGTGGGCGATGTCGACCTAACGTTGAGAGAATTCGACCCGGACGGAGGTGTAGACGCGCGCATCAGATGGCCGGATTCAGCGCCGCAAGAGGTTCTGTTATCAGGAGATAACGTCATCCAATACAAAACGGGTAACGTAACTAAGACCACGATAAAGACGGAATTCAATAAACCTGGAGTTCAGAGGTGTTTGCAGGCGGGGGGGCATTATCACTTCTTGATTTCACAAGACTGTAACGTGCAAAAGCTGACCTCACTGGAATCGGCTTTGGCTGAGTGCTGCGGGAGTAAGGGATTCGATCCAAAGCGATGCCATTTGCTCGCCGCGAGCCACATAGCCAGGTGGGTCTGCCGGCATCCCGGCGCCATCAGTTGCCGCGAGCTCGGGAAGGGCCTGCCAGGGTTTTCAACTGTTGAAGAATGGGCGAATCTCCGCACTCTTCAAAATCCGTGGAAGTCGGATGATTTGCGGCGTGGCGTAATTGAGCGTGTTCAGGCGCTCCTGGCCACGACGGATGCTCTGGAGCCGGTCGTACGAATCGAGGGACCTGCGGGTGTGGGCAAAACGCGCCTAATGCTGGAGTGTATCAAGGCAGCTGGGCTGGAGAGTCGTACAATCTACGCCTGCAACTCAGAAGCCCCGGAAGTCCAGCAGTTGCTGAGTGCAGTTCAGAGTAGTCCCAGGGCCTACGCGATCATAGTCGCAGACGAATGCGACAGGGATCGGCAGAACGTTCTCAAGTCGTATGCGGATCTGGCAGGAGGCCGCGTGCGACTCATCTGCGTCGGTCCGGGCGATGCCCTTTTCGACTCGGTAGCAGACTTTAGCAGCGTTTTTGTGGTACTGCCAATGGCAGGCGATCAGGTCCGCGAGGTACTCACGGCCGCATTTGAGAATGTACCGGGATTCGTCGCCGAAGTCGCGGTACGGCTTTCAGGTGGATATCCTAAGTTGGCATTTTTCGTTGCCAGGGCCGTGACAGAGAGCTCTTCCATCAGTCCGGAAGAGATCCGAAGGATTCCAACTATCAGGGACTTCCTTAAGAGATTCCTACCTGCCGGTACCCTGAATGCGCTCCGCGCTCTGTCGATCCTTCAGCGGCTTGGGTGGGAAGCCGAGTTACGTCCTGAGGCTGAAGCGGTTGCCAGCTATCTTGGAATGGCCTTCTCGGACCTTCAGGAGGGCGTGAAAATGCTCCGGGACCAGGGTGTGGTTGTTCCTCAGGGCCGGTACTTATACGTGACGCCCGAGTTGCTAGCGATCGCTGCTGCCGCAGACTTGTGGGACGCCCGAGGTCCGAACCTGATTAGAATCATCGAGCAGATGCCCACACCAAGCTCTCGCCGTGAGCTTCTGAGACGTTTGGCTGCGATGGGTCGGCATCGAGAGGTCAGAAAAGTGGTCGAGATGCTTTTGGGCGACAGGGGCTTATTTCAGAGCCTCGGTGACCTGGACGAGGAGTTCCGAAGTGAGGCATTTCGCATCCTTGCCTCGGCACTCCCGGAGGCTGCTGTCACAGTGCTGGAGCGCATCGTCGAGCACGCTCCCAGGGGACAATTGTTGGATTTTAAGGTCGGGCGCCGCGATGTTATATGGGCGGTTGAGACGCTGCTGCGGTGGCCCGAGACTTCGTTGGCAGCGGCTCGTTCGCTGCGGTCACTTGCGCTTGCCGAAAACGAGACGATTGGCAACAACGCGACCGCTGTATTCGGTGAGTATTTTCACATACACCTGAGCCGCTCACCGGTGCCTTACCCGCAGCGGATGCACCTGATCGACGATCTAATTGCGGCAGGTGACGAGCGTAGCCGATTACTTGCTGTCTGCGGCCTCAGCGCCGGTCTTATTTCTTACGAGACTCGGCTGGGAGGAGACTTCGATGAGCTGGCCCGGCGTCCGTACCCCCCTGAGTGGCGACCAAAAACGTGGGCGGAACTCTGGGAGGCCCGCCGAGCCGCGATCAGTCGATTGCAAGACATCGCGGCGGGGGCCGACCGGGCTGCGTCCGAAGCTCGCAAGGCGCAAATCAGCGCAGTGTTCACGGTATCCCGGGAGGGCATGTTTGAGGACGTAATCAAGCTTCTCCAGAACATCAGACCGGAAACAGATGACGAGCGGCGTCAGGTTCTGGATGCCTGTCTGCGGCTTCAGAAGGAAGGAGGGGAACAGCTCTCGAAAACACAGAGGACGGAACTAGAGGATCTCAGTCGGCAGCTTTTCGGCGCGAGCTACTTTGCGAGGATCAAACGCTGGGTGGGGCGCCGCCTCAATGTAGATTTCGACCTGAAAGAGGACAAAGGATATGCAGAAGCGGACGCTGTTACTGTAGCCCTTGCTGACGAGGGATTCAATAATGGCATTTCGGATGAAGAACTCGCGTGGTTGGCATCTGCAGAGGCGGAAAATGTCTGGATCTTTGGCTTGCGACTGGGCGAGCTAGACGCGGAGCTGCATTTGTTTGAGCGAATCGTAGCCTGCTCTCCTGAAGATGTGAATGCTCTCTTCCTCGCGGCTTATATAGGTGGGCAAGGGAAAGCGAGGGGTGGAAATCTGCGCGAAAACCTCATCGATCAGCTTCGAGACACATACCCGCTTAAGGCATTCACTTGCACTTGGCGGGGTGAGGCGACTCGCCGAGGGTTTGAGCGGATCGTAGGCTTGGTTGAGTCGGGGAAGATCCCTGCCGAAAGAATAGGATTTCTGATGTATGGAGGATGGACCAAGATATTGTCGGCTGATGAAAATGCCACGCTGGTCAGGCTCATGCTGAACGGTAGGAAGAGTGCGGTCTTGGAACCGGCGATGAGCATACTGTACGACGCGCTGCAGCGCGAGCCCGAGTCGATTGACAGATTGGAACCGCTTGTTTGGGAGATCGTGGAGGCGACGCCGGCGGATGCCGCGGTCATGATGGCGTGGCGGTGGGGTCGACTCGCGCCGATTGTGGCGGCGAGAGATCCATTAAGGATTGTGCGTCTGATCATACGACAATACTCATCGCCTACATTTATTCCTTTGTCGGATGAGCGTCGGCAACTGCTTCAAACGGCTACAGAGACAGAGCGGATCGGCGCTTGGGATGCGATCGCTGCCGCTCTGATGTCACGAACTGAGGCATCTTCCGCGCTTCTGACTGTGCTGCGGGGATGGTACGCGGAGCTGATTCCAGTCGAACACCTGATTTCATGGGCCAGGAGCAACGAGCCGCGGGGACCATGGATTGTTGCGCACCTTATTCGCCCAGATCTTGAGAGTCCGTCTTCACGAGCCCGCGCCCTGATCTTAGCTTTTAGAGGGAACAACGACATCTGGAACGAGCTATACGCGAACATGGTGACAGGGGTTTGGGTAGGCCCGTACTCGAACAAGATCGAGAGAGATCTGGCAATGGCAAAACGGTGGGCAACAGATCCCGATCCGGAGTTCCAGGCCTTTGCCAGAGACGTGATAAGGGAGCTCGAACGTCGACTCAGAGAGCAGAGGACCCGCGAAGAAGAGGGTGTCCTGTGAGCTGAGTGCGCTGGCCGTGCCGGCGAGAAGAAGCTCAGACTCACGCAATTTTCCGACGGACGCGAAAGGGCCCCGAGGAAGCCCGAGGCCCCGGCGAAAGCGATTATGCGACATCGTCGGCGGGCGGGATATCCGGCGCCGGCTCTTGCTGCCGCTCGGCGCGGTCGAGTTTCAGAATCGAGTCGAGCGCGACTTCGGACACGCGCTGCTTGACGGCGAACTTCTTCTTGTTGCCGTACTCCTTCTCGTACTCGCGCGTGCGAAGCTCTCCGACCGGTTGAACGTGCGCGTCCTTCTTCAGGGTAGCAGTGAAGGTCGCGAGTTTTCCCAAGGCGACCGGCCGGCGCCAGTAAGTGCGGGACTCGTAATTGCCCTGGTTGTTCTTTCAGGAGCGCTTGGTGGCGAGTGACAGGACCGTCTAGCTGGCGGTACTCTTGATTCGGCGTCGCCGGTGGCTACCGAAGGGATCCCGCTCATGGTTACGGCTTGATGGTATGCGGCTGCTGGCGAGGAGACGTGGGACAATCGGGCAAGGGAAGGTGGCTGAATGGGGGATGAAGAAAAGGCCATCGTTACGACCGCGCGTGGTCAAATGGTGGTGGCCTCAGGGGTCGATGGGCTTCTGGGCCAGATTCGGGCGGCGTGGAGGGCTAAGTCGCTTATCCAGCGAGTGCAGACACTGTTGCCGGTCGATCCCAGCAGTGCGTGCCAGCGATTGTTCAATGCTGCGGTTCACGATCTGAGGGAGAAGATCATCACCGCCGGTCTGGACATAGCGACCGAGGCCGCCGCTGCGCACGGTCTGCCAACAGTGAAGAAGAACGAGGACGTTCTCGACGGTTACTCTCCAACGAATGTGTTGGACCTAGCCTACTGGATGGGGCTTGTAGGGCGACCGGAGTGGAAACGGCTAAAGCGAGCTTATGATATTCGTCGTGATCTGGAACACGAGGATGACGAATACGAGGCCGAAATCGAGGATTGCGTCTACATTTTTAGGGCGTGCATTGAGATTGTTCTGTCCAAAGACCCCATTCAATTGCCGCGGGTCGCAGATGTCAAGGACTTTGTTGAGGCACCTGCTGCCGTCACACTCGCTCCGGACCTCCTCCGCGACTACGAGCGCGCTCCCGATGCCCGTCAGAAAGAGATAATGCAGTTCCTGGTGAATTTGGCGCTCGACGCCGGCAAGCCTGATATCGTACGTCAGAACGCGGTGCAGGCTCTGCGTAGCCTTGATCCGTTTACACGAAATACTGTGAAGATCGGTCTGGCAGAAACGTTTCAAGACCGCACCAAGCGCAATCCCCTGACACTCGTCCAAGCTAAGGTGGCATCGGCCGGGGGTTTCCTCCCCTATTTGAAGCAGCGGCAAACCGAAGCTTTCTTTCAGGAATTTCTTGAAAGACTTCGGCGTATTGGATTCGATTTCAGAAGCCACCAACAGCATTCAGATGTATTAGACGATCTTGAGGACATTGGGGGTTTAATCGCGTCCCCTGCCGAACCACGGCGGGGAATCGTGCTGTGGCTGACGCTATGCTTTTTGGGCGAACCAGGCGGATATGGATGGTACGGGAGAAATCGGAAAATGTTCTACAGTGATGTGGCCGCGCCCAGGATTACTCGTATGCTTAAGGCGGCGGGGCCAGTGATCAGAGACGACCTCGCATTCGCCAAGGAAGATAACCGGGTCAAGGCAGCCCTAAGTGATGCACACATTGCGCGCCGGTACGACTTCCTTTTAGATGTGGTTGATCCCAGCGGCTGAGCACATGGAGAAAGACGAGGCCCCGGAGCGAATCCCTGGGCCTCGTCGAAGCCGACTACGCCATTTCGTCGGTGGCCTCGATGTCCGGCGCCGGCTCTTCCTGCCGCTCGGCGCGGTCGAGTTTCACGATCGTGTCGAGCGCGACTTCGCAGACACGCTGCTTGACGGTAAACTTCTTCTTGTTGCCGTATTCCTTCTCGTATTCCCGCGTGCGAAGCTCCCCGACCAGTTGAACGTGCGCGCCCTTCTTCAGGGTGGCAGCGAAGGTCGCGAGTTTTCCCCAGGCGACTGCCCGATGCCAGTAGGTGCGGGACTCGTAATTGCCCTGGTCGTTCTTCCAGGAGCGCTTGGTGGCGAGTGACAGGACCGTGTAGCTGGCCCCGTTCTTGGTTGTCCGAGCCTCGGCGTCGCTGCCAAGGAATCCGATTAAAACTATCTTGTTGAAGTACACGATTTTCCTACCTTTCTGCCCCGCCTCTGCGGGGCACCCCAAAGCGAGTGGACCCCGCTCCCAAGGCCAGGGGCGGCTTTTTGTGGGGGAACCTCTGGGGGGAACCGTAAACCCGGAGGGCGGCGACGCCGAAGCAGAGGCCCCGCAGAGCTTGCGTCCGCAGGGCGCGGAAAGGTCCCGAAGCGGTGCCCGCAGAGCAGGCAGAAAGGGGTTGGGAAATCAGGTTTAAACAAGGAGTCACGGAGGAGGATGAGAGAGACGCGGGCGCGATAAGAAAGGGGCAGTTGCTCTGTTGTGTCGCTCGCAAGTGTGGGAGAACCGTCAGGGGAATCAGATGTCGCGCCGGCAGTCACGGACGATCGGGATGCGGCGGGCACCACCCTGACGAGCGCGCGCGGACAGTTGTCAGGCGAGGGGCGGGATGAGACGGGTGGGCACCGGGGAGAAGGTTTGCCAAAAGTAGCCAGGGCGGAGGCGCTGCGACAAGAGCGAGCTTGCCGCAAGGATCAGGGCCATGCGAGTCGGACGGCTGCCAGACGGAAGCGGTTTCCGGTTACCAAAGGAACTTCAAGCCAAGCTGGATTTCGCGTGGATCGCCAGGGCCTCCCGATGCCAAACCGGCCAGCGGCTGAACCGTGTTGAAAATCTGGCCGAAGCTGGGCGAGGCGAGATCGTTCTCAGGAAAATCAAAGTTCGGCCGGTTGGTAAGGTTGAACGTCTCGAACCGGAACTCCAAAACCTTCGACTCAGTCAGGCGAAAATCGCGGAGCATCGCGAAGTCCCAGCTAAACAGGCGGGGACCAACCAGGATATTGCGTCCGGCGTTGCCGAAGTGAAGCGGCGTTGGAGGCGCAAAGGCGGCAACCGAGATCCACTGGTTCGGCGTCTGTTGAGCCGGAACTGGGTTACCAACCAGGTTCGGGCGGTCCGTAGCGTCGCCCGGTTCCTCGGAGGCCCCGCTGACGTTGCCGCTGATGATCGGGGTGAATACCGAACCCGATTGCGCTGTGAGAATGCCCGAGAGTTGCCATCCCGAGATCGCGTAGTTCACAGAATGACTCCCGGTCCTCCAGACGGTGTTCCCAAACGGTAAATTGTAATCGTAGGCGAACGACAGGCGATGACGGTGATCAAAATCGGAGAGCCCCTCTTCTGCCGCAAGATCTCTGGAATTCTGCGGAATGTTGGCGTTGGCATTAGTGCTCAGGAATGTCGAGTTTGTGTCAATGGCCTTGGAGTAGGTGTAAGCGGCCAAGAGAGCCAAGCCTTTGGCGAAGTGCCGGTCGACCTTCACCTGGAGCCCGTGGTAGATCGAGCTGCCGGACGCTTCGGCGTAGGACATCTGGGCGAACAGCGGATAGGGTCTAGGGCAACCCGTCGTGAGGCATTCTTGCTCGATGGCCGGGGAATCGTCGACGCTCAAGTTAATCGGCTGATTCGGATCGACGCGGCGGGGCAAATGCAGCCCTCGCGTTCCCACGTAACCGATATCCAGCACCCACGCGTCGCCCAACTGGCGCTGGATATCAAAGGTCCATTCCTGAATCGTTGAGTCATCCCAATTCGTCTGGAATGGGCGCACGAGCGGAAAGGCCGGAGCCGACGCCGAGACGAACGCTTGCTGGATGAGTTTCCCTGAACCCAGCGGGAACGTCCCGTTCAAGACGGCGGGCAACGCCCCGGCCAGCGTGCCGAGATTGACCGAAATGAACGGCGGATTCTGATTTCTCTGGAAATAAACGTCACCAAAAGTCTGATCATAGAAGACCCCGTAGCCGCTGCGAATCACGGTCTTGCCGTCGCCCCAGGGCTGCCATGCCAAGCCGATTCGAGGCGCGAAATTGTTTCGGTCGGGGTATTGCAAAGCCCGGTTCTCGGAGCCATTTCCAAAGGCAACGGTTCCCACCGGGACGAATCCGGAGACGGGTTGAATCGGAGCCGGCACAAAGCACTCAGCCGTAGCGTTGGAGTTGCCGGCCACCAACAGCCGCCCTGGCGTCGCCGGGAGAACAGCGTCGATGGCCGGACACATTCCGTTGAAGTCAAAGTTGGAGAAGTGATTGTATTTCTCCGTCACCAGACTGTTGTATTCGTAACGCAAGCCGAGGTTCAGGGTCAGATTGCGCCTGGCTTTCCAGGTGTCGGTGACAAAGAAGTCGTATTCGGTTCCCGTCCCGGAGATGTACGCCTCGCCGCTGTGCACGAAGTCTTGGGGCAAGCCCAACAAGTCGTCTGCGAGGCCATTCCCAAAAGTGCAGGTCGGAGGCGGACATGCCTGCAAGAGTTGCTGCTGAACCGGCTGGGGGAGCTGACCCAACACCGCGTCGCCGGTGGCTACGCCAGTA
>Ga0335085_10007581_pt1 | contig 16771 bp, 6 predicted proteins | sample Lox_Sample_45_FD_206712 | JGI IMG/M metagenome (GOLD analysis project Ga0335085, IMG submission 206712) | Soil microbial communities from Loxahatchee National Wildlife Refuge, Florida, United States - Lox_Sample_4.5 | ecosystem: Environmental > Terrestrial > Soil > Wetlands | place: USA: Florida...
GGCATTCCCGCTGGCAATCAAACGAAGGACTACGATTTCCCCAGGCGTCAGGGCATCATCTGTGGCGTGCTCGGCGAGTTGAAAGGAGACCTCAGGAGAAATTGTCTTTTTTCCGGCATGGACGGCTCGGATTGTTTCCAGCAGGTCCTTATGCAAGGAATTTTTTAGCAGGTAAGCCTGAGCGCCCGCCTTGAGAGCGCGCAAAACCTGGACGTCGCCGGTGTAGGTGGTCAGAACAATGATGCGCGCGTCGGGGAATTCCCCGCGAATAGCGACGATGGCATCCACGCCGTTCATTTCCGGCATCTGCAAGTCCATCAGCGTCACGTCCGGCCGGTGCTTGCGGAACTGCATGATCGCTTCGCGCCCATTTGGAGCTTCGCCGACTAGACTCATGCCCGATTCACTAGCGACAATCGTAGCGATCCCTCGGCGGACGAGGGGATGATCGTCGACTGCCAGGATCCGAATCGAGGCGGGCTGCGTACTCATGGCTTCGTCTCCGTGTCTTTCGCGGAAAACTTCTGTGCCAATTTTTCAGATAGGGGCGAACGGCGGGAAGGTGGGACTGTGGCGTAAGCATGGGAGGCGGGAATGCTTAGCTCGACTTCCGTACCGGCATCGAGCTCGCTCCAAACCGTCAGCTTGCCTCCCAAAAGTGTGGCGCGCTCGCGCATGCCGCGTAAGCCGAAGTGTCCGGTGCGACCGTCCTCATTGAGGACCTTTGGGTCGATGCCTTTGCCGTCATCCCGGACCCGCAGTCGCAGTTGCCGCTCGTCATAGCGGATTTCCACTTCGATCTGGCGGGCCTCCGCGTGACGGAACGCATTCCGCATGGCCTCGCCGGCAATCCTGTAAACCTCGTCGCGCAGTATTGGATGGAGTTCCCTCGGCGCGCCTTCTACTTCTACACGAACAACCACGGAATTCGTGTCGGCTTGAGTGGCCGCCAGTTCTTCTCCGAGAGTCCTTACGGCCAATGCCAGATCGTTGGTCTCCACCGTGGAGGCGCGCAGCCCCTGTATCGCGTCCCGGCCCTCGGTGATCGCTTCAGCGGCCTCATCGATCGCGCTCCCAAGTGTTTCCCGAGCTTCGTCCGGGCGCGTTGGGAATAGGTTATAGGCAGCCTGAAAACGCAGCAACAGTCCGTGAAAGCTTTGCAGCAGCGTGTCGTGCAGGTCGCGCGCGATGCGCATCCGCTCGCCCAAACGCTCTTCCATGCGCACGTTGAACTGCTGCGACATTTGACGGAGGCGCAGCCGATAAAGACCCCAGAGCATTAGCATGAAAGCTGCGACGCAGGTCGCGCGGAACCAATTGGTCTGGTAGTAGGCCGGGGCGATGGAGAAATCCAGGAATGTTCCGGCGTCATTCCACACGCCGCTGTTGTTGGAGGCGGTGACACGGAAGCGGTAATTGCCGGGAGGAAGATCGCTGTAGAACGCTTGCCGGCGATTGCCCACGTCCTGCCAGTCTCGATCCCGGCCTTCCAGCTTGTAGCGAAAGCGGTTCTTCTCCGATGCGACGAGGCTGAGCGCGGTGTAGTCGATCTCCAGATCGCGAACCAACGGCGGCAGCTTCGTAGGCGAGGATGAGGCGTCGCCGTACAAGTTCTGCCAGTAGGTCTTGCGGTCGGCGGTGATTTGCTCGACTTGCACCGGCGGCAGAATTTTGTTGATGGGAAGGTGACGCGGGTCGATGACGTTAACGCCGTCATACGTCACGAACCATATTTTCCCATCCGGGGATTTGGTCACGTGTGGCCCATAACCGCCATAAACGCCGACACTCCCCACTCCGTCGAAAACGTCGAAAACCCTCGTCCGAACCGCCCGTTTCGAATCATTGACCCAAGCATCCAGCTCGGACTCCGGAGTGCGCACTAACCCACAGTAAGTGTAGATCCAGACGAAGTGATCGTCATCTTCGATCGACCAATGCACCGCATCGCACGGCAAGCCGTTCTTGCTGGTCAGTGTCTGAATGCGTCCGTCCTGGATGTGGCTTAACCCGGATTCCGTTGCAACCCACAGTGTGCCGCGCGCCCCAAATCGCAGGTCATCGACGCGGCCCTTGCCCAGCCCGTCGGCAGTCGTGTAGGAAGCGCGGATGTGCCCATCCTTGAAATAAGCAATTCCGTTGTCAAGAAATCCGAGCCATAGACCGCCGTCCGAACGATCAGGCAGGAACGCTTCTGCGCCGTAATTCTTTTGACCCAACTGGGACCAGGAAATCGGTTGGGCAGCATTCCTAGGTGTAAGGTGAAAAAGACCCAAATAAACGTCGCCGATCCATACGTTTCCACGGCCATCTCCCACGATACCTGGAATAGTATTTCGGCCTTGAAATGCGCGTCGGGCAAAGTGGGCGCCCTCGAGGTAGAACACGCCGTCGCTTGTCGAAACCCACAGCCGTGCCTGATCATCCTGCCCAAGCGAACGAGGAGTGCCTGTGAGCCCGCTGTCAGCGAAGTTCGTTACCGCCCTTACGATGCCCATCTCCTGCTCCCCTCCGCTTCCGCTTTGGGCGGACGCGCCTCGCCAAGCGTAAACGGTCACCTGCGCGTTCTGCCAGCGATTCAACCCATTTGACGTGCCAATCCAAATCGCTCCATCCCGGGTCGACTGTACAGAGTAGGCATTGTTGGTCGAAAGCCCCTGGCTCCTGGAGATTTTTGGAGCAGCGTATTCACGAAACCGGTCCAGTCCGCCTAACGTACTGACCCAAACATTGCCTTCGTGGTCCTCAAAAATGCTGGTTGTAAAATCGCCGGAGAAGCCATCAGTGGATCCGAAGGCATCGATTCTGCGACTATGCAAATGCAATAAATCCTGTTGCGTGCCGATCCAGAGGCTGCCATCGCTGCTGTGGAAGAAGTGATTCGGCCTGAACGTCCTCGTGACGCTCGGAAGCACATACCCTTGGATTTTTCCGTCTACAAGCTGTTTCAGGCCGTTATTCGATGCCAGCAAGAGACTGCCGTCGTCGCTTTCGATGAGCGAGTCAACCTCAACTGTACCGCGAGGAAACTTATACAGCTTTGGAGGACCGGGTTTCCAGCGCCACAGTCCAGTTGTACCCGCCGCCCAAAGATTCCCTTCCAGATCTTCGTATAGAGCGACGACGGCAAGACCGAAAGTCTCTTCTCCATAGCACTGGGCTCTCTGGCCTTGAATCGCACAGATTCTGCCTGGACTCTGAAGCCCAAACCAAATCGTTCCATCGCGATCTTGAAGCACAGGCCCAGCAACGGATCCTGCAACTTCCGGATACTGCGTGAGCTTGCCCTCCTTCCAACTCGCAAGCCCTTTGGCCGTAGTAATCCAAAGGGTGCCGTCGCGGGCCACCAGCAGAGCTGAGATGATCTGGCTGGGGAGTTGCTGACCGTCGGGCGGCTGCCAGGGAAGAGCACGGACGCCATCGAAGCGGTATAATCCGGATTCCGTGCCCAGCCACAGATAACCGTCAGGCGTTTGCGCAATACAATAAATCGGACCTTGGGTAAACCCGTCGCGAACCTTCCACGCCGTGTGCGCGTATTGACTCACATCGAGGGATGGATCCAGCGCAAAAACACGGGGACAGCACGCCAGCAGAATTCCAAGCGCCAGCACCGCTTGCCATGCTCTGCGTGCTCTCTCTTCGCCGGTGCGCTCTCCTTGCATAGTTCCACATCTTATCTCACGCGGACAGATTGTCGTGCCTCTCGGCGTGGGAGCCTCCGGATGAACGAAGTGCTCCCTGCAACGACTGTGTTCATTGGCATCCAGTTCTTTCCTCGTTCGTTTCTTAGAACACAAGCTTCAGCGCCAACTGAATGGAACGCGGGCCGCCGATCTGATACAACGGGCTGAAGCCCCCATTCGCGCCGCCCGATCCAAAACTGCCCGCCAGCGTCTGCGTGGATTGGCCGAACAGTGGGCTGGTTAGGTTGTTATTTGGCGGACCGAAATTCGGGTGATTAAAAATATTAAAGAATTCGGCGCGGAAGCGAAGGCCCAAGTACTCGGTTAGCCGAAATTGCCTCTGGATCGCGACATCGGCTTGAAACGCCCCGAAGCCGCGCAGTACATTGCGTCCGAAATTGCCCTGTTGCCCAACTGGCGCGGGAGTAAAAGCGGCACCGTTGAAAATTTTGCCGCCGGGATACTGCGAATCATGAAGCTCCAACGGCACGCCCGGGACTTCGTTCGGGCGCGGATATAGGATGGTGCCTGCAGCAATCGTAAATGCACCGACGACGTTAACAGGTGGCGCCGACCGAGCCAAAACGAACGCGTCCACAGACCATCCGCCCAACGTAGCCTCGGCGAACGTGTTCCATTCCGGCGTGGGCAGGCTAGAAGTCACGCCAGCGGTGAATGAATGGCGGAGGTCAAAATCCGAGTTGCCGCGGTCGATATTGGGATTTGCGATAAAATTGGGCGTAGAGAAATAGTTCGAAAACGCGTCCGTTGACGAGGTGTCGATGGAGTGGGAGAAAGTATATGACGCCAACGCTTGCAAACCCCGCGACAAGCGCCCCTGGAATTTGACCTGGAGCGCGTGGTAGTCGGATGTGGCCGTATTGTCGGTCAGATTTACCTGCCCAAAATTCGGGTTCGGATCGAATATGTTCGTGACGCGCAGCAGGTCTCGCCCAATTGCACCGACGTATGTAAACGACACGCTTTGGGTGGTTCCCAGCGCCTGTTCCAGCGCGACGTTCCACTGGTAAGTTCGAGGAAGTTTCAAACTGCGATCCGCCACAAGAATATTACTAGCGGGCAGGTTAGTCGTCAGGGCAGGAGGTGCGGCCTGCTGAGGGCTCAGTGGATATGGTGTTGAGAAAAAGTTATTTCGGGCTTGGTAAGGAAAGTAGCTGGAGACTCCACCGAGCGAGCCATACCCGAGATCGTAGAAAATTCCGAAACCTCCACGTAGAACAGTCGTCCGGTTTGGTGTATCGCCGAACTGATAAGCAAGGCCGACTCGAGGCGCGACATTCCCATAGGTCGTGTCATACAGCGGAGTGCCGCGAGGCGCAAGGGTCATCGTCGCTGGGTCATCCAGGCCCATCACTGTAAACGGCTGGTTCGCCAGGTTCTTGCCTTTCAATGGTGGATTGATGTCCCATCGCAAGCCATACGTCAGTGTCAAGTGTTGCGAGATTTTCCATGTGTCTTGGCCGTAAAACGAGAGGTTGTGTTCCAGCAGGGCATCTGCTTGAAACACCGCTGCTTGAGCGAAAGCGGCGGTGGCGGAGAGAGCCCCTCCGGCAGTCGTTCCCATGCCGGTGAATTCTGTGAACGTGCCATAAGCGAGAGGACTGACGAAAGGCGAAAGCCAACGGTAATCCACCCCGAATTTCATCTGATGATTGCCCCTAACGGCGGATAGATTGTCGACGACATTCACCTGGCGCTGCTCGTCGGTTGCTTGTTTACCTAGTGCATACTCTCCGACACCTAAGATATCGAAAAGAAAATCGGAATCTTTCGAGGAAAATCCCGGGGGAAACAGAGCCGAGTCGCGAAGTGGTACCGCACCGCCAAAATTATCCAGGCTATATGCAAGGGCAACTCTGTCGTTGCTGTAGTTTGCCCGAAATTCGTTGCTAATGCGCGGCGTGATCGAGTAAGTGAGCCCAACCGTAAAGGTTTGTACAGATGCCGAAAGCAACTCAGTGCTGCTTAGAGCGCCGAACGGGTTGCGTACGTTGGCATCCGACGGCGAGTAGTTGTAACGGCCAAAGAGACTCAGCTTCGAGCTGATGGCGTGATCCACGCGGATGCTGTAGGCGTCCAGGGAAGAGGGATTGGAATAGCTGCCGTTGAATTGTGCCAATCCTTGACCGAGTTCTGGCCCGTTCGGAATAGAATAGGCGTTCAGGTACGGCTGCATTGCTAAGGAAGCCTGCTGCCGTGATGCCGCGTCCGGAACTGCTGTTTCCTGTGTTGCTGGTTGCCGCAAACGCAGGCCTTCGTAAGAGAAAAAGAAGAAAGTTTTGTTTTTAAGAATCGGTCCGTCGAAGACGCCGCCAAAATCATTCTGTCGCTCCTCCGGTTTCGGCAAATGATTGTAGTTTGCGAACCAGTCGTTGGCGTCCAGCACGCTATTTCTGAAATACTCAAACACAGTGCCATGAAAGCTATTTGTTCCGGAACGTGTCACGATGGAGATCTGCCCTCCGGGGGTGCGTCCGAATTCCGGAGCAAACGAAGACGTTTGGATGCGAAACTCCTGCATCGCATCCACGGACACAAGGCTGTTTGTCCCACCCGAAGCGCTCAGCGCGGGTAAGGCTCCGCCAGCCGCCTGCACTAGCGGAAAGTAGCCTGTGACGCCGAAATTGGCGCTGACACCATCGACAGTGAAATAGTTCGCGTCCGCGCGCTGCCCATTCACGCTGAACTGTCCTTGGTCGTCGAAAGCTGTGGCGGTGACGACGGTGCCCGGAGTGAGCATGATCAGTGTCTGAAAGCTCTGGCCATTGAGGGGAAGATTGTCGACGAATGTTCGATCAACCACCGTGCTGACTGCGGCTGATTCGGTATTCACCACAGGTGTGGCCGCTTGCACCGTGATGGTTTCGGATGCCGCCCCAACGGTCATCTCGAAATTGAGTTCGACGGCATCCTGGACGTGCAGAGTCACATCAGGCTGGATCAACTTCTGGAAGCTGGCCTTTTCGATTTCGATACGATAGCTGCCAGGAGGCAAATTCGTGAGGTAGTAGTCGCCCGAGTCGTTGGTGGCGCCTTCAAAATGAATATTGGTGCCCGCGTTGATGGCAGCGACTTTCGCGCCCACGATGACTGCCTTACTGGGATCGGTCACGCGGCCCGTGATGGACGCATTGGTGGATTGCGCGCGCAAAACACCGGCCCACGAGGCAAGAAACAGGATTGCGAAAACAGCCGCTCGTTTATATGCATGGGGTAAATAGTACATGTTTAGTTATCTCCCCTCAGCAAATGTCGCAGTCGTTCGCTTGCGCCTAGCCCGGCAGGTGACGGCATTTTCGGTTGCTTGGACTATACTCCCTCACCCCTGCAAAATCTCCTGCCAGGGTGAAGTTGCGGTTGGCGCGTATCGCTCTGCGCTATTTCCAACCAATCCCAAATGTATGCCGGATAATTCTTGAGGCCGACGCTGTCCGCGTCATACCGCCAGAGGCATAACAGCGTCCCAACCCGCGCGCATTTTGTTCCCAGATGCCGATGCAACACAAGCCTTGATAGAGTCAGGTCGCGACTATATGGGGATGTTTGGCGGCTCTCTCGGGAGGTTGTGGGGACTCTTTCGAGTCAGGAGATATCAACTAATGGTAGGCGCGAGCTATTTTTTGCGATCTTGAATGTCGATCCGCTTCCATCCAAAAAGGCGCGCATCGACCGACCAGGCGCCCGGCCCGAGCATGGCCAGTGCGGCACCAAGAGTTGCTAACAGAATGTAGATCCAGAGATTTACGGGAAGCAAGAAGATTTTCCACACCTCAATAACGGCTACGACTATCCCTGCGACGGGCGTCCATAGACCGGCCAGCAGAAGTAGTCCACCTACTGTCGTGAGCACGGACAATACGGCCAGAAGGACCGGAGGGCCGCTCGATAACCTGGCGATTCCGCGTTCAATTAATGCAATCCCAGCGACCATGCGCATGAGTAGGAGGCCCGCGCCGGGCCAGCCGCGGGCGAAAGTTGAGAATAGCCGCCTCAAGATTATTCGAGATTATAAGATTCGAGCGACGCAACAGAAGCCCCCAAAGGGCGCTTTTGCGACCCTTTTGAGTGTTTACTAGAAGTCAATAATTCCGCGTTTTATGCCAATCATGGCGGCGTGCGTGCGGTCGTTGGCGCCTAATTTGGAGAGAATGTTCTTGACACGGCCCTTGACGGTTTCTTCGGTGACGGAGAGCTGATCGGCGATCTGTTTGTTGGCGTTCCCGGCAGCAATTAGATTCAGCACGGCGATTTCCCCGGGGGTCAGGGATTCGTCAGTGCCGTGCTCGGCGAGTTGGAAGGAGATTTCCGGTGAGACGGTCCTCTTGCCGGTATGTACGGCGCGAATGGTATCGAGCAGTTCCTTGTGCAGCGTGCTTTTCAGCAGATACGCGCGGGCGCCGGCTTTCAAAGCGCGCATAACCTGGGCGTCACCGGCGTAGGTGGTCAGCACAACGATTCGCGCGTCCGGAAATTCGCCCAAAATTGAGATCATGGCGTCCATGCCGTTCATTTCCGGCATCTGCAAGTCCATCAGGGAAACGTCAGGACGGTGCTTACGAAACTGCTGGATCGCCTCGAGTCCATTCGAGGCTTCGCCGACTAATTTCATGTCCGTTTGACCTGCGAGAAGACCAGAGACTCCTTGACGCACAACGGGATGATCGTCGACCACCTGAATCCTAATCGGACTGATACGGCCGGTCACTGCTTCATCCCCTTATCTTTTCCAGCGGACTTCTGAGACAATTTTTCCGTCAACCAGGAACGGCGAGTAGCAGGAGACTTCTCGTACGCCTGAGAGCCAGGAACGGTCAGCTCGACCTCCGTGCCTGAATCAATCTCGCTCCAGACCATTAGCTGCCCGCCAGCCAGCTTGGCGCGTTCTCGCATGCCGTGAAGACCGAAGTGCCCGGGTCGCCCAACTCCGCTAAGAAGCTTTGAGTCGATTCCCTTACCGTCATCCCGAACGCACAACTGAAGTTGCCCATCGTCATAACGGATTTCCACTTCGATCTGTTGCGCCTGTGCGTGGCGGAATGCATTACGTAGCGCCTCGCCCGCGATTCGGTACACTTCGTCGCGGAGAACCGGATGAAGGTCTCGTGGTCTGCCTTCCACCTGCACGCGAAACTCAACATGGTTCTGGTTGGTGGTATCGGCCAAGAGTTCTTCTCCGATGGCCTTGATGGCCATGGCAAGGTCGTTGGTTTCGACTGTTGAGGAGCGTAATCCCTGCACGGCATCGCGGCCCTCTGTGATTGCTTGAGCGGCCTGCTCGATGGCGCTATCGAGTTTTTCTTTGACGCGACCCGGCGAAAGCATGTTCGAAACCGTTTGAAAGCTAAGCAACAGGCCGTGAAAACTTTGCAGCAGTGTATCATGCAGTTCGCGCGCGATGCGTGTTCGTTCGCCGACGCGCGCCTCCAGGCTCATATTGAATTCCCGCGACAATCGACGTACCCTGAGTTCATGAAGCCCCCAGAGCATCGCCATAAAAGCAGCCACACACAACGCGAGGAACCAACTGGTCTGGTAGTAGGCCGGGGCGACGGAAAAGTCAAGAAACGCGCCTTGTTCGTTCCACACACCGCTATTATTACAAGCAGTGACGCTGAAACGATAGTTCCCCGGCGACAGATTCGAATACTCCACGCTGCGCTGATTTATGACCTCCCTCCAGTCCTGGTCCTGTCCCTCGAGCTTGAATCGGAAATGCATCTTCTCGGGCGCAACGAGGCTCAATGCAGTGTAATCAATCTTCAGGTCGCGCAGTCGTGCGGGCAGAGCCGATCCCTGCGAGGCATCATATTTCCTGCCGTTCGCAATAATTTGTGTGACGTATACAGGCGGTGGCAGTTTGTTAAACGGAAGATGCCGGGGATCGATGACACTTGCACCGTCAGGCGCGGAGAGCCATATTTTTCCATCTGGAGATTTGGTCATGTACGGAGTGTGACTGCCAGCACGCCCAAAACTCCACACCCCATCGGAGCGGTCGAAAAGGTTAGTCTGAATGGCGCGCGTGGGATCACTTACCCAGACATCAAGTTCGGAACGCGTGATCCGCACCAGGCCGCACCCCATGTATAACCAAAAGGAATGATCGTTGTCTTCTATCACCCCTTGAACGGCATCACAGGGCAGCCCGTTCTTGCTGGTAAGAGTCGTGATGCGGCCATCTTTCACTCGGCTTAAACCACCTTCGGTCGCGGCCCAGACCGCACCGTCCGAACCCAGCTGAAGATCGTTAACTTGGCCAGCGCCCAATCCATTAGCAACATTGTAAGACGATCGGACCTGGCCGTCCTTGAAGTAAGCTATTCCACCCTCAGCAAATCCGAGCCAGAGGCCGCCCTGCAGGCGATCAGGCAGCAAAGTTACCGCCGCGTAATTGTGTCCGAATCGGGCCCAGGGAACGCGCTGAACGATACCCTCGGCTGTCGAATAAATGAGGCCGTGGTCGAGACTGCTGATCCAAACCTTTCCGTGCCCATCCCCGGCAATTGAGAACATATCTCCGCCTGGGAGGCCAGGAACCCGCACAAACCGGCCGCGGTCAAAGTAGAAGACACCTTCACTGTTTCCAGCCCACAGTCGTCTCCGGTCATCCAGTCCGAGCGAATAGACCTTGTTTTGAAGTGCGCTTTTCGGAACTTCTGTTACCCTTGCGTTGACAATGGCAGGCCGCTGATCTGTTGGTCCGTTTGGTCCCGGCACATTTTGATTGCCGTAAACCGTCATATGCCCATCTCGCCAGCGATTCAACCCCTCCGCCGTGGCAATCCAAATACTTCCATCCGTGCTTGCTTGCAGTACGTCAGCTGCGGCAATGGAAAGACCCTGGTTTACCGAGATTGTCGGCACGGCAAGTGCACGAAACCGATCGAGCCCTGTGGACGTGCTGACCCAAACACTGCCTTCGCGATCTTCAAAAATACAGGTTACGAGGTCGCCAGACAGGCCGTCGGCAGTTGAGTATTGATCGATGCTGCCCTGATGAAGGTGCAACAAACCTCGGATGGTGCCAATCCACAGACTGCCATCACTGCTGCGAAGCAGGCGAAGGGGCGTGAACTGTCCTGCGATCACCGGAAGTGTGTAGTCCCGAATTTTTCCAGCCGAAAACTGCTTCAATCCCTCCATCGAACCATTTACGTGACCCTCGAAGCGGCCGGATTTATTGGTTGTCATCAGGAGCGTAGCGTTGTTGTCTTCGAGTAGATCGGCGGCTTGAATGCCCTCAGGCAGGTCGTAGTGCTCTGGAGGACCAGGTGACCATCGCCACAGCCCGGTTTGAGCCGAGACCCACAGATTACCTTTGTGGTCCTCATATAAGGCATATACGGAAAAGCCGAAACTCCCGTCCCCGCGGCACTTCGTAGTACCGGCTTGGACGCCACAGATCCTGCCCGGGTTTTCAGCCGCAAACCAGATCGTTCCTCCAGCATCCTGCAACAGCGAATGGATGTGGTAGCCGGCAAATTCTGGATACTGCTTCAACTTGCCGTCCTTCCAACTGGCAAGCCCGCCGTCCGCGCCGATCCAGAGAGTACCGTCGCGCGCGACCAAGAGGTCCTGAATAAAATTGCCGGGGAGGTGCTCACCGTTTGGCGGCTGCCACGGAACAGCTTGGACACCATCGAAACGGGCCAATCCGAATTCTGTGCCCAGCCACAGGTAACCATCCGGAGTCTGCGCGATCGAAAAGATCGTCCCTCTGATGGAGCCCTCACGCACTTTCCACGCGGTGTGAGCGTACTGGCTAAGATCGAGTGAGGGATCTGACGCAAAAACGCAAGCGCTGGATGCCAGCAGGATAAACAGCAGGACAAATACCCGTGTTTGTACGCTACGCATAGTGGAACTTCGCACCATGAGAATGGCTGTGATGAGCACAACCGGTTGCACGGCCCCTGGCCACGACGGGTACATCTTAATCGAACTGGGATCGAATTGGGAACACTGTGCCATTTTTGCTGTTGGCCGCAAGTCGCCATTGTCGTCATAAAAATTATTGAGATTCCCGGCGCCCTTACGGTGTACTCTAGCCGACCATCCAAAGACGAATTGCTTTCCCGCCGTCACACGAAGGGGGCGCCCTGACGGCAGTTGACCCGGGCAAACATCTTTGCTCTTCAGGAGGACCAACAAAGCATGTCGAACAAGCGTCATGAAACGGAAGTGGAGTTGAAGTTGTTGTCACGCATTGTCCTCCGCGTTTTTTCGTTGCATCCAAGCAGTCGACTTTACGTTTCTTTAATGCTGTGCTTGCTCTTGTCGGCGGCTACGCAACACCTAGTGGCGCAAGTAAGTACTGGCGATGTGGTAGGCACGGTAACTGACGTTTCAGGGGCGGTGATCCCCGCCGCGAAGGTGACCATTAAGAATACGACGACGGGCGTGTCCCGATCCGGACTGACGGGGGAGACTGGCGACTATAACTTTAGTCTTCTGCAAGTGGGAACCTATAAAGTCACGATTGAGGCCAAAGGCTTCCGGACCTTTGAGACCAGGGACTTGGACCTGTCGGCGGGAGACCGTGTCCGCGTGAACGCCCAGATGGAAATCGGCGTCGGGAGTGAGAACGTTTCGGTTTCGGCCGAAGCCTCTCCCGCGCTTCAGACCGACTCCTCCGTCATCGGTACGTTAATCACTACCGAAATCATTGCCGATTCGCCGTTGAACGGCCGCAATCTAACAAACTTGATTCAACTCTCGGCGGGCGTGACCCCGGGTGCTTTCAACGCGGCCGGAGGCGGTGATCACAGTGTAGACCGCCGTCTGACCTCCGCCTTCTCCGCCAACGGTCAGAATGACTTTCTCAACAACAATATGATCGACGGCATGGATAATAACGAACGGTATTTCGGCACCATTGTAGTGCGGCCGTCCATCGATGCCGTTCAGGAAGTCAAGGTCTCCACCAACTTGTACCCAGCGGAAGTCTCTCGCACAGAGGGAGGGGTTGCGGACGTTGTAACGAAGTCTGGCACGAACACTTTCCACGGCTCGCTATTTGAGTATGTACGCAACGACGCTCTCGATGCGCGCAACTACTTTGCGACAACGGGTCGGAAGCCCGAGCTCCGTCAAAATCAATTTGGCGGAAGCATCGGCGGCCCGATCCGGAAGAACAAGAGCTTTTTTTTCGGCGACTACGAGGGGTTTCGACAGGTTTACGCCCCGAACACGTATATCTCCACCGTGCCCACCGCAGCGCAGGAGAATTTGGTAGCCGCGGCGGCGGTGGGGCAGACGATCCCGGCAGGTTCCTTGCTGGGGAATACAAGTCCCCTGGTGGTCAGTGAGTTGGGCAAGAACTTGTTCTCGCTATATCCAATGCCGACGAATTCCGGGACGCAAAACAACTTTGTCTACTCCCCTGCCAGAACTCAGTTCAGCCACACCTTCGATGTTCGCGTCGACCATCACTTCTCCGATCAGGACTCGCTGTTTGCCCGCTACTCATTTAATGACGTGAACACCAATACCCCGTCGAATCTGCCAGATGTTTCCATTCATGGAAAGACATTCGGTCCCAGTAATCCGCCGGGAGTCACAGGTGGGCCGGACCTGGAACGCGCCCAGAATCTCGGCATAGACTACGTCCATGTGTTTCGACCCGAACTGCTGTTGGAATTGAAGTTTGCGTACCTCAGATTTGCCAACCAGGCGTTGACGATAAATGGCGCCGACGCCGGCGTTGAGCTGGGCTTCGATTCCTGTTCTTTGGGAACTGGTTACTGCATGAATGCCGACAGCGGCGGAGCAAAATTCGGTCTGCCCGCCGTTTTTCTAGCTCCGCCTTACACTGGATTGGGCGACGGACTGTTCGCGCCGCTCTTCGACTACAACAACACATTGCAATTCCAGGGATCTTTGAACTGGACCCATAGGACTCACAGTGTGAAGACTGGGGCGAGCCTGATCCGGAGGCAGCTCAACTGGCAACAAAGTATTAGCCCCCGAGGCGTCTATTCCGTCAACGGGACGTTCTCAGGCAGTGGTCTCGGCGACCTGGTTGCGGGGTATGCCTCGGACGCACAATTCCAGAACGATGTGGCTTTCCCTGACTTCAGCTCGTGGGAAATCGGCGGTTATATTCAGGACGACTGGCGTGCGACCAAGTGGTTGACCCTCAACCTCGGGCTCCGCTATGATGTCTTTACCCCATTCACCGAAGTGAACGGCTACATTTCAAGCTTTGACACAGCCACCGGTGAGGTGGTTTCTCCCATTCTCTCCGGAGGCAACCACGGCACAAACACCGCAAACGTGAAGACCGACTTCAGCAACATTTCACCTCGGCTCGGCTTTTCTGCTTCGCTGGGGCGAAGTATGGTGGTACGAGGCGGTTTTGGTCTCACCTACTTCCCAAACCAAATTGGCAACGCTGGCGTTCTGCAGAATGTACCTTTGGTAGTCAGCCGAGACTGCGGAGGCGACGCCGCATATCCCGTCTTATGTCCGAGTGCGATTGCGGGGCCCGGTGGTCTGGGGCTTACTATGGCGAGAGGGCTGTGGCTGCCCACAATTGATCCCGCCAGTGCGGATTTTCCAAATGAGGCACTCGGAACGGGCGTGGCGGCGGGAACGGAAATTGACGCTGTAGCGAATAATCTGAAGTCGGGGCGCGTGGCCCAATTCAGCTTGCAACTCCAGAAGGAACTGGGCGCCAACGTAATCAGCCTGGGATATGTAGGCAACCTGGGGCGTCACCTGCCGCTTGTGCTGAACATCAATCAGGCGACCAACGCCACTTACAACTACGGCAGCCCAGGGTGCGTGAGCAACGGCAACCCGACATATTCTTCCCAGTGTTTCACGCAGGGACCTATTCCCTACCCAGCCTACAGTGGTGATCAAATCTACGTGTTGGAAAGCGCTGCAAACTCCAACTACAACGCACTGCAAGTCTCCTTCTCGCGACGTTTCGCAGCGGGTTTGACGGCCAACGTCAATTACACATGGTCGCATATTCTCAACAACGGCTCGCCCCAAGGTGAAGGCGGGAACCGCCCGGTGGAATGCGTGCGTAACGGGTGCTTCATGGACTCGGGTAATGGAACACCGATCCCTATCAACAGCTTCCTGGAGTACGATTACGGTAACGGTGACCTGGATACGCGGCAGCGCTTCACGGTGATGCTCCAATACAGCCTGCCCTTCGGCGGATCAATACACGGCGCAACCGCGTCTCTGGTAAAGGGCTGGAGCGTCGGTGCGATCTTCGGTTACTCCACCGGCCTGCCGACCAGCGTCAGTGAACAAGGTGGCGGGCCTCCGGGAACGATCACCAATGCCAGCGGCATACTAGGCTTCCGAGGTGGCGACGCCCCAAATCAGGTTGGCGACCCTAACGCAGGCAATGTGCACACTATCGAGCGGTGGTTCAACACCTCCGCTTTTGCCGTGCAAACACCGGGGTTGCTAGGCAATGCGCGGCGCAACTGCATTTACGGTCCGCCACAGAGATCCTTGGACTTTTCTCTCGCAAAGGACTTCCCCATTCGAGAGACCATGAGGCTGCAGTTCCGGGCCGAAGCCTTCAACTTGACCAACACTCCAAACTTCGCGGAGCCGAATACGAACTTCGGATCACCGTCGTTCGGTGAGATTACCTCCACGGCTCCGGGATCCAACCCACGTCTACTGCAGTTTGCACTGAGGCTTTCGTTTTAAGAAACCCGGCTCTCCAACCGATTGGTCTGTCCAAGAGCCTGGGCCACATGGGGTACGTTGGTTCTCACGGAGCGCATCAGGCCTTCCAAATTCAAGACATCGAACTAAACCGTCAACATGTGCGCAGTTGAGTGCATGTTGACATCGCTGCTCAATTCCCCCGATAGCAGGGCGTGATAAGTCATTGACTTTCAGAGATCTAAATCTCCTTAGCTTGGTTAGCGGAATGCTTCACATAGGCCGCACGGCACAAAGGAGAATTCTAGGCGATGACGGCTGCAACGAGCACAGCTCCTGTCCGAGTAACGGAGGCCGAACCCGTTCCGATACAGCCCAATCCAAAGTGGCAGAAATATGGAGTTCCTGTCGTGGTAGTGGTGCTGGCCGCTGCGGTCGTTTTCACGATCACTCGGAACTGGAATTCATGGGAGGGGGGCCGAATCGAGCAGGTCACCGACGATGCATACGTTCGTGGCGACATCACACCGCTCAGTACGAAAATTGCGGGGATCGTCCGGGACGTGCAAGTCTCGGATTTTCAGCAGGTGCATAAGGGCGAACTCCTCGTCGAGTTGGAAGACAACGATTATAAGGCCCAAGTAGCACAGGCGAGTGCAGCGGTGGAAGCTGCAAGAGCCGCGATCGAAAACAACCAGCGGCAGCGTGAACTTCAAGATTCACGCATTGCACGGGCTCTTGCCGGAATCGATCAAGCGAAAGCCGAGATCGCAGCTGCACAGGCCGGCGAAGAGGAAGCACAAGCGGATGTGGTGCGCACACAGGCGGAACGCACCCGACAGGAATCGCTACTTCAAGCGCATTCGACCACTCAGCAAAAGGTCGAGCAGGCGGTCGCCGACCAGCAACGCTTTGCGGCACAACTCACGAGTCGCCAAGCCGATCTGGACCAGGCGAAAACGATACTGCGGAGCAGTGAACTTGCTGCGGAGGCTGAGCGTCGAGCAAAAGCCGTTTTGGAATCGCAGGATGCCCAGCTCATCGCGGACCTTCATGCGAAAGAGGCGGCACTTACGGTCGCGCAAGTAAATCTCGGTTACACGACAATTGAGGCGCCTAATGATGGCACAGTGGGCGAGAGGCAAGTGCGGCCCGGGCAATTGGTTTCTCCCGGAACACAAGTGATCGCCTTCGTAGACAAAATTAAGTGGGTGCAGGCAAATTATCGCGAGACTCAGCTTACCAATGTGAAGGCCGGAGATTCGGCGGAGATACACATCGACGAATACCCGGGGAAAGTATTCCGCGGCAGAATTATCGAAATTGCGCCGGCCAGCGGTTCGCAGTTTGCGTTGCTTCCGCCCGACAACGCAACCGGCAATTTTACGAAGGTCGTACAAAGAGTTCCCGTGAAGATCGCGCTC
>Ga0335085_10007582_pt1 | contig 16766 bp, 16 predicted proteins | sample Lox_Sample_45_FD_206712 | JGI IMG/M metagenome (GOLD analysis project Ga0335085, IMG submission 206712) | Soil microbial communities from Loxahatchee National Wildlife Refuge, Florida, United States - Lox_Sample_4.5 | ecosystem: Environmental > Terrestrial > Soil > Wetlands | place: USA...
CCGGCGAGTCGTGTCGCGAGACTCGAGGGTACCTCGTCCGCCACCTCGGTGGTCACGGTTCCCCCGCTTTGCTCGAGCGCCGCATTCAAGGTATGCCAGCAGAGACTGGCGCATTTGACTCGGGCCGGAAATTCCCGGACGCCGGAGAGCGCCGCGAGCTTGCCGAGCTCGGCTGCCGCAGGGGCCGCATCGTGCCGCGTGAGCAGTGCGTGCACGCTCTCGAACAGGCGGCGCACTGCGCCGCGGTCCTTGCCCTTGACGGCCTCGCTCATCAGCGAGGCGGAGGCGGTCGAGATGGCGCAGCCCTTGCCTTCGAAGCGGATGTCCTCGATGCGATCGCCTTGCAGGCGCAGCGACAGCGTCAGGCGGTCGCCGCAGAGTGGATTGTGCCCCTCCGCTTGCGCATCGGCGCCTTCCAGGCGCCCGAAGTTACGCGGATGACGGTTGTGATCCAGGATCACGTCCCGATAGAGATCTCTCAAATCCATTGCAACGATCCCTACGACCTTTAGGAATGGAACATCTCGCGCGCCTTGCGCAGCGCGGCCGCCAGCCGGCGCACATCCTCCGCCGTGTTGTAGCAGGCGAACGAGGCGCGTGCGGTCGCCGGCACCCCGAAGTAGGTCATCACCGGCATGGCGCAGTGGTGCCCGGTACGCACGGCAATGCCCTCACTGTCGAGAATCGTCCCGAGGTCGTGCGGGTGGATACCCTCGAGCGTGAAGGAGATGACGGCGGCCTTGTGGGGCGCGGTGCCGATGATGGTCAGTCCCGCAATTTGCTGCAGCTCCGCCGTGGCGGCGCAGAGCAGGCGCTGCTCGTGAGCGGCGATCGCCGGGAGACCAAGACCCTCGACGTAGTCGATGGCAGCCGCAAGCCCGACCGCGCCCGAGATGTGGGGGGTGCCCGCCTCGAACTTCCAGGGTAGCTCGTTGTAGGTCGTGCGCTCGAACGAGACCGTCAGAATCATGTCGCCGCCCCCCTGCCAGGGTGGCATCGTGTGCAGCAGCTCTTCGCGCCCGTACAGCACTCCGATGCCCGTGGGCCCGTAGAGCTTGTGAGCCGAGAAGGCATAGAAGTCACAGTCGAGCGCGCGCACATCGACCTCGAGATGCGCCACCGCCTGCGCACCGTCGATGAGCACGGGGATGGCGCGCTCATGCGCGGCCGTCACAATCTCCGCGACCGGCAAGACGGTGCCGAGCGCATTCGACACGTGCGCGAGCGCAACGAGGCGCGTACGCGATGAGAACCGCTGCAGCAGCTGCTCGAGCGGCACCTCGCCGCGCTCATTGATGGGAGCGACGACGAGCTCGCAGCCGGTCTGCTCGCGCACCATCTGCCAGGGCACGATGTTCGCGTGGTGCTCGAGCCCGGTGATCAGGATCTCGTCGCCTGGACCGAAGCGCGGCCTCGCGTAGGACTGGGCAACCAGATTGATGGCCTCGGTCGTGCCGCGTACGAACAGTATCTCACCGGTCGAGCGGGCATTGAGAAAGCGCCGCACGCGCTCGCGAGCACCTTCGTAGGCGGAGGTCGCCTCCTGGCTGAGCAGGTGCACACCGCGGTGCACGTTGGCGTGCGAGTGCCGCTCGTAATCATCCACGGCGGCGAGCACGGCAAGCGGACGCTGGGACGATGCGGCGCTGTCGAGATAGCACAGCGGCTTGCCATGAACGGTGCGCGCCAGAATGGGAAAGTCCCGCCGCACGCGCTCGGCATCGAGCGGTGAGGGTAGCGTATTTGCCTGCGGGTGCTGTGCGGCGTTCGCGACGTCGCGCGCATTCACGGCCATCAGAACAACTCCTGCAATGCATCTGCCGCGCGCATCTGTCCCGCGAGGCTCGCCTCGATCTGACGACGCAGCTCGGCGATCTCGATGCGTGCCACTACGTCCTCCAAGAACGCCCACTTCAGCAGCCGCTGTGCGGCTTCGGGCGCGAGCCCGCGCGTGAGCAGATAAAAGAGCATCGACTCGTCGAGCTTGCCGGCGGTTGCGCCATGGCTGCAGCGCACCTCATCGGTGTAGATCTCGAGCTGCGGCCGCACGTCAATCTCCGCCTCGGGCCCCGCGAGCAGTCCTCGCAGCGACTGGCTGGAGTCACTGTGGTGGGCTCCCGCGCGCACGACCACTTTGCCGTTGAAGGCCACGCGCGCGCGTCCGGCGGCGATGCCGCGGAAAATCTGTTGCGTGCGCGCCTGGGGAGCCGCGTGCTCGACGCGCGCATAGCCATCGAGCACCTGGTGATGGTCGCCGACGGAGACCACCTGCAGTCCCAGTTGCGCGCCTTCACCGCTCAGTCGGACCTGCGAGGTGGAGCGCGCGCACTGGGCGCCGACCGCGGCGCAGTGAGTGCGGTACGTGGCACGCGCAGCCAAGTCGGCCAGCAACGTATCGAACCATAGCGCCCGCGCTCCGAGCTGCTGGACGCGGTAGTGATTGAGCGTGGCGCCGGCGCCCAACGCGACCTGGACGGCGCTGTTCACGAAGCCGCCACCGCTTCCGCTGCTCACGTGCCTCTCGATCAGATCCAGGCAGGCGTCGGGCTCGAGCTGCACTTGCACGCGTGGATGGGATGCACCGCTTTGTGCATCGGCCACCGACACGAACACGAGCTCGATGCGCGCGGCGGCGCCGCCGCTCGCGGGCACCCGAATGAGCGCGCCGTCGGCTGCGAACGCCTCGTTCAAGAGAGCGAAGCGCGTGTCGGGATCTGCCTCCTCGGGCGCGCTCAGAGCCTCAAGTGCGGGCGCGCTGGTTTCGGCGGCGAGGGTAGTGAGCAGTCCTGCGCTAGGCTTGTCCAAACTGTGTGCGGCCGGCTCGAGGAGCCGGCCATCGGCGAATGTGTAGCGCGCGTAACCGGCAATGGCCGGCGGCAGCGTCGCGATCGATATCTGGCGCGAGGAGTCGACGTGCGGCGCAGCGAAGCGCGCCCGCTCGAGGCAGCGCAGGTTGGCGTATTTCCAGTTCTCGTCGCGCGAGCTGGGCAGCCCCCGGCTCAAGAGCGCCTCGAGCGCGCGCTGCCGCCGCTCGGCTCCTGAGCGGGTCTCTGCCCCAGCCCAGTTCTCGGCGTATTCGCGGCCGATGCGCGCCGCGAGCCCCGTTCGCGCATCGGCGCTCATGCTGCCTCGCCCAGCAGCCAGTCGTAGCCGCGCCGCTCGAGCTCGAGCGCCAGCGTGCGATCGCCGCTGCGCGCGATACGCCCGCGCACCAACACGTGCACCCGATCGGGAATCACGTGCTCGAGGAGCCGCTGATAGTGCGTGACCAGCACGAACGAGCGCTCCGCCGTGCGCAGGCTGTTCACGCCTTCGGCCACGATCTTGAGCGCATCGATGTCGAGACCCGAGTCGGTCTCGTCCAGGATCGCGAGGCGCGGCTCGAGCACCAGCATCTGCAGAATCTCGTTGCGCTTCTTCTCGCCTCCGGAGAAGCTCTCGTTGACGCCCCGCGACAGGAAGCTCTCCTCCATGCGCATCAGCTGCATCTTGTCGCGCACCAGCGCCAGGAACTCGAAGGCGTCCACCTCGCTCTGCCCGCGTGACTTGCGCACGGCATTCAGCGCCGCCTTGAGCAGATAGACGTTGTTCACGCCGGGGATTTCCACGGGGTACTGAAAGCCGAGAAAAACGCCGGCGCGCGCGCGCTCCTCGGGCGTGAGCGCGAGCAGATCGCGGCCTTCATAGCTCACACCACCGCCGGTGATCTCGTAGCCCGGGCGGCCGGCGAGCACATAGGCGAGTGTGCTCTTGCCCGAGCCGTTAGGTCCCATGACCGCGTGCACCTCGCCGCGCGGCACCTGCAGGGTCAGACCCTTGAGTACCGCAGCACCGCCGACGCTCACGTGCAGATCCTTCACGTCGAGCATCAGCCCACCGCTCCTTCGAGACTCACGGCGAGCAGATTCTGTGCTTCCACCGCGAACTCCATCGGCAACTCCTTGAAGACCGATTTGCAGAAACCGCTCACGATCATGTTCACGGCATCCTCTTCCGTGATGCCGCGCTGCAGGCAGTAGAAGAGCTGATCCTCGCTGATCTTGGTCGTGCTCGCCTCGTGCTCGACCGTCGCCGTCGGATTCTTGGCCTCGATGTACGGAAAGGTATGCGCTGCGCAATGCCCGCCCATCAGCAGTGAATCGCACTGCGTGAAATTGCGTGCCCCGGTTGCGCTCGGCAGGATCTTCACCAAACCGCGGTAGGCGTTCTGGCCATGGCCGGCGGAGATGCCCTTGGAGATAATCGTGCTGCGCGTGTCGCGTCCGATATGGATCATCTTGGTGCCGGTATCGGCCTGCTGATAGTTGTTCACCGTCGCGACCGAATAGAACTCGCCGATCGAGCTCTCACCGCGCAGGATGCAGCTGGGATACTTCCAGGTGATCGCGGAGCCGGTCTCGACCTGCGTCCAGGAGATGTGGGAGTTGCGCCCGCGGCACTCGCCGCGCTTCGTGACGAAGTTGTAGATGCCGCCGACGCCCGCCGCATCGCCGGGGTACCAGTTCTGCACGGTCGAGTACTTGATGTACGCATCCTCCAACGCGATGAGCTCGACGACCGCCGCGTGCAGCTGGTTCTCGTCGCGCATGGGGGCCGTGCAGTTGTGCACGGCGAAGCCCTTGACCAGATAGGAGTGCGGCTCGGAGCGGGTTTCGAAGTTGTACACATAGCCCGCGTGCGGGCGGCGCTCGATCTTCAGGACCGGAACGAGGAACACCTCGCCGTGGCGGATGGCGCGCGGGCCGCGCGCACCCTCGCTGTGGTACAGGACCCACGTGGTGGGTCGATGCCCGATCGTGCGCCCGCGGGGCATCCTCTGCGTGAGCACCTGGCGCTCGTGCACGAACACGAACACGCCATTGCGCGACCAGATCTCCTGCAGTTGAAAGGCCAGCGTGCGCGAAACGGTGGCAGCGCGGATGCCGCGCAGCTTGCCGCGCTGCGCGCTGCTGCCGTCCCCGCGGCCATAGCTCTCAAGGACCAGCTTCTGCCGCGGCGGCGGCAGATCCATCACGCTCTTGCTGAAGCGCTTGCCGTGCGCGAACGTACCGCCGTGCCGTTCCATGAGCCAGCACAGCTGCTGCGAATCGGTGCGGAGGTAGAGGCCGTGCTTGCGATGATCGTGCGAGACGGACGGCCGCTTGCCGGTCAGGTTCTGCACCAGGCGGCACACATCCTCGATGTGCTCGAGTTCGTGCGAGCCGAAGGACCATTCGACCCCCGGGCAGCGGTTGAACTGCGTCACGCAACCCTTGGCCACGTAGTAGCCGAGCAGGCGCAGGAAGTCATCCTCGAGCGTCGCGTCATCGCGCTCGACTTTGTTGATCGGGTAGCACAGCAGGTCACCCAACTGAAGTTCGCCGGCGCGCACGAACCGCGGCGAAGCTGCGGCGAGCTGGCGCTCATCGAGGTCTGCAAGCCCCTTGGGGTCACGCGTGCCGCGGCTGATCGCGCTGCGCGGAATGACGAGGACGGGGTGCTCGCTCGTGACGGAGAAACGGTTGGCGGGGCTGCGCGGAGTGATGGCGATGAGCTTGCCCGCATAGGGCCGACGCATGATTTTCGCGACCTGCGCTTCCTCGCCGAGCGAGTTGAGCACCGTGTCGCCGATGGCGACGTCACGGATCGAGCGCAGCTCGTCGCCGTAGCTGACCTCTTCGTCCGCCGGCAGGCATCCCTCCAGGTAGCTCACGTACGCACCGTCATCGGCGATGATCAGCGTGCGTTCGAACTGGCCAGTCTTGGCCGCGTTGATGCGAAAGTAAGTCGAGAGCTCCATCGGACAGCGCACGCCCGGCGGCACGTACACGAAGGAGCCGTCGGAGAACACCGCGGAGTTGAGCGCGGCGAAGAAGTTGTCGCCGGAGGGCACGACACTGCCCAGGTATTGCTCGATCAGATGCGGGTGCGTGTGCACCGCCTCGGAGAACGAGCAGAACACCACGCCTGCCTTGGCGAGACGCTCCTTGAAGGTCGTGGCGACGGAGACGCTGTCGAACACCGCATCGACCGCGACACCCGCGAGGCGCGCGCGCTCGTGCAGCGGCACGCCGAGCTTCTCGTAGGTCGCAAGCAGCTTGGGATCGACTTCCTCGAGACTCTTCGGGCCGTCGGTCCTCGCCTTCGGAGCGGAGTAGTAGGAGATCGCCTGGTAGTCGATCGGCCGGTAGCGCGCGTGTGCCCAGTGGGGCTCGCGCATGGTGAGCCAGTGGCGCAGTGCCTTCAGGCGCCATTCGGTCAGGAACGCGGGCTCGTTCTTCTTGCGGGAGATCAGACGCACCACGTCCTCGTCCAATCCCGGGGGCACCGTGTCCGCTTCGATATCGGTGACGAACCCGTGGCGGTACTGCCGTCCTACGAGCTCTTCCAGTTGGGTTTCGCTCTCACTCATGCTTCAGGCCTTGCTGGTAGTTCCGCCACGCGCCGCAAGCTTGATCTCGCGCTCGACCGCAGGCAGACGCGGCTGCACGGCATCGAGCCCTGCGAGCTGCGCCAGGGTCACCTCCTGCAAGGAGCGACGAATGGCGAGATTGAGTCGCTGCCAGGCACGCCCGACACGACAGGTCTCCTCGATGCCGCACTGGCCATGCCCGGCCGAGCAATCCGTGAGCGCGAGCGGGCCCTCGAGCGCATCGAGGATGGCGGCCGCGCTGATGTCAGCGGCGGGTCGCGCCAGCTGATAGCCACCGTGCAAGCCGCGGGTCGAGCTCACGAGACCCGCCCGATGCAGCTGCTTGAGCAGCTTGCTCACGGTGGGCAGCGCGATGCGCGTGCGCTCGGCCAAGCCGGTCGCCGTTTGCAGGCGCGCGGGCTCGCCCGCGAGTGCGGCGAGGAGCACCGTGGCGTAGTCCGTGAGCTTGCTGATGCGCAGCATGGTGGGTATCTCAAGTAGGACTATTTTAGTACTAATTAGGTCGCAGGACCACTCCCGCGCGGCCGGCGCGGGCTGCAGCACCGCCGCGATTTGCTATCCTTTGCGAAACCGCGGGGACGCAAACCGGACGCTCTTGACGGGGCCGGGAATACGCGCGTACCCGTCCCTACGCGAGGCCACACTTCCTGGAGGATTTGAACATGGATCGCAGCGAGCTCGAGCGCGTGGCACGCGCAATGGTGGTCAAGGGAAAGGGCATTCTGGCCGCGGATGAGAGCACCGGCACGATCAAAAAGCGTTTCGATGCGATCAAGCTCGAGTCCACCGAGGAGCATCGGCGCACCTACCGGGAAATGCTGTTCACGGCCGCGGCGGCACCCGAGTCGATCAGCGGCGTCATCATGTACGACGAGACCATTCGCCAGAAGACCCGCGAGGGCACGAGCTTCGTGGAGTACCTGACGAAGCGCGGCATCATTCCCGGCATCAAAGTGGATCAGGGTGCCAAGCCTCTGGCGGCATTCCCGGGCGAGACCATCACCGAAGGACTCGACGGTCTGCGCGAGCGGCTCGCGGAGTACCGCAAGCTCGGGGCGCGCTTCGCCAAGTGGCGCGCGGTGATCGATATCGCGGACGGTATTCCGACGCGCTTCGGCATCGCGGCGAACGCTCATGCGCTCGCCCGCTACGCCGCGCTGTGCCAAGAGCAGGACATCGTCCCGATCGTCGAGCCGGAGGTGCTGATGGACGGCGCACACTCGATCGAGCGCTGCGAGCAGGTCACCGACCAGGTCCTGGAGCAGGTGTTCGGGCAGCTCTTTCAACAGCGCATTCTGCTGGAAGGCATGGTGCTCAAGCCCAACATGGTGATCTCGGGCAAGAAGGCCGCCTCGCGCGCAGCTGCGCAGCAGGTCGCCGAGGCGACGGTGCGCTGCTTGAAGCGTCACGTACCGGGGGCAGTGGCCGGAATCGCGTTTCTTTCCGGGGGGCAGTCGCCGGAGGAGGCGACTCAGCATCTGTCGCTCATCAATCAAATGGGTCCGCTGCCCTGGAATCTCACGTTCAGCTACGGACGCGCGTTGCAGGATACGGCGCTCAAGGCCTGGGGCGGTTCAGCTGCCAACTTCGGCTCGGGGCAGAAGGAGTTCTTGAAGCGCGCCAAGCTCAATGGCCTGGCGACGCTCGGCCGCTACCAGTCCGCGATGGAGAGCCAGGCGGCCTAGCCGCGGTCGGCGCATCGCAAGTGCCTGGATCCGGAGAGCTTCCCAGCACGCAGTCAGCCGATGACGTCGTGGTCGATGTCCGCGACGTGCACTACGGCATCGGCGACCGCAAGATCTTCGCCGGACTCACCCTGCGCGCCCGCCGCGGGCGGATCACGGCGGTGATGGGGCCGAGCGGCACCGGCAAGACCACCCTGCTGCGGCTCATCACGGCTCAGGCCTATGCGGACAGTGGGCAGATCCTCGTGTGGGGGCAGGACGTGGCCGGCCTCAGCGCTCGTGCGGTGTTCGCCATGCGCACGCGCATGGGCATGCTGTTCCAGAACGGCGCGCTGCTCACGGATCTCGATGTCTTCGAGAACGTAGCCTTTCCGTTGCGCGAGCATACCGATCTCACGGAGCCGCTCATCCGCGAGCTGGTGCTGACCAAGCTGCATGCGGTGGGACTGCGCGGTGCCGCCTACCTGATGCCCGCCGAGCTCTCCGGCGGCATGGCGCGACGCGTGGCGCTGGCGCGTGCGATCGTCATGGATCCGGAGCTGCTCATCTACGATGAGCCATTCGTCGGCCTCGATCCGATCGCACTTGGCGTGATCATGCGACTGATCCAGAAGATGAACGAGGCTCTCGGGATCACGAGCATCATCGTTTCGCATGATGTCCACGAGCTCGAAACCATCGCTGACGACAGCTATCTCATCTCCGATGGCAAAGTCGTCGCGGCGGGCACGCCACGCGAGCTGACCGCCAGCTCCTCGGCGATCGTGCGCCAGTTCATGGGCGGCAGCGCCGACGGGCCCGTGCAGTTTCACTATCCCGCGCCTGACTACACCGTCGAGCTGCTGGACGACGGGCAATCGTGAGCCGCGCCGACGGCATGATCGTGAGGGGCGTGCGGCGCTTCGGCGCCGTCACGTGGTTTCTGGTGAGGCTGCTCGCTCAATGCGGCCCGGCGTTCGCCCGGCCTGGGCTGATCGCCCACCAGATCTACAATGCCGGCGCGCGCTCGCTCATCATCATCATGCTCTCCGGGGTCTCCACCGGCATGGTGCTCGGGCTGCAGGGCTTCAATCTGCTGCAGCGCTTTGGCTCTGAGGACTTTCTGGGCGTGGCGGCGGCGCTCACGCTCCTGCGCGAGCTCGGTCCGGTGCTCACGGCGCTGCTGTTCGCGGGCCGGGCGGGCACGGCGCTTACCTCGGAGATCGGCCTGATGTCGGCGACCGATCAGCTGACGGCGATGCAGATGATGGCGGTCGATCCGCTGCGCTACGTGGCCGCGCCCCGATTTCTCGGCGCTCTGATTGCGATGCCGCTGCTTGCCGGCGTCTTCAACGTCGTCGGGGTCTATGGCGCGCAGCTGATCGGGGTGCAAATGATGCGCGTCGATGCGGGCTCGTTCTGGTCGCAGATGCAAACCTCGGTCAGCCTGCACGACATCAACGAAGGCATCATCAAGAGCTTGGTGTTCGGCTTCATCTGCAGCCTGATCGCCGTCTTCGAGGGCTATCATGCCGAGCCCACGCCGGAGGGTGTGGGCCTCGCGACGACTCGCACGGTCGTCGCCTCATCGGTGCTTGTGCTGCTGCTTGACTATGTGCTCACCGCGGCGTTCTTGTGACCCTCGCAACCGGCGATTGAAGGTGTAGTTCACCATGCGCGCGAATCGAACTCTCGAGATCGGCACCGGACTGTTCGTCCTGCTCGGCTTTGCCGCCCTGTTCTTTCTCACCACGCAGCTGCCCTCGAGCGGTTTGAAGTTGAGCAGCCGCAAGGCAGGCTTTCCCGTGACGGCGCAGTTCGACAACGTCGGTGACCTCAAGACGGGGGCACCGGTCACGATGGCCGGCGTGGACATCGGGGACGTGGAATCCATTCGCATCGACCCGCACAATTATCGCGCCGTCGTCACGATGCGCATCGATCCGCAGTACCGGCAGATCCCGGACGACAGCGATGCAAGCATCAACACCCAGGGCCTGCTCGGTGGTCAGTACGTCGCCATCGGTCCCGGCGGCTCGGACAGCTTCCTGAAGGCGGGCAGCCAGATTCAGTTCACGCAGTCCGCGCTCGTGCTCGAGAGCATCATCAACAAGTTCTTCGCGAACGCCGCGAGCGGGAGCTCCAGCTCGAGCGGCAACTCCAGCGGCGAGAAGGCCTCCGGGGACAATCCACCGGGCAACGGTGGCACGAGCCATGCTGATGACGCTCACAAGGCCGGCGCAGGCGCGCGCTCGCCGCACGGCCAGCACTGAGGAGTCCCCGTCATGAGATGCAGTAGCGATGCGATCTGGGCTGCCCGGCTGATAAAGCTGAGCAGTGCGCTGCTGGTAAGCGGCTCACTGCTCGTGCCGCTGGCGTGGGCGGACACGCAGTCGAATGCAACGGCAACGGCGGCTTCTGCCCCGGGCGCACCGGCTGCCAATACGCAGGACCCCTCGCAGCTGGTGGAGAGCGTCGCGGAGAGCTTCCTCAAGGATCTCGATACGCATCGCGAGGCGTATCGCAACAATCCGCAGCAATTGCGCGAGGCGGTGGACCGCTACGTACTACCGTTCTTTGATCTCGAGTATGCGGCCCGGCTCGTGCTCGGTCGCCACTGGCGCGATGCGACCCCGGATCAGCGGCAACGCTTCGTCGATGCCTTCGAGAAATCCATGCTCGACAACTACGGCAACGCACTCGTGGACTTCAAGTCAGATCGGCTCAAAGTGCTGCCGAGCAAGGTCGAGCCGGGTGCGACCTCCACGATCGTGCGCACGACCATCCGGCGCGATGACAACTCCACGGTTCCCGTGAACTATGCGATGCATCAGACCCCGCAGGGCTGGAAGGCCTGGGACGTGGTCATCCAGGGCATCAGCTACGTGAAGAGCTTCCGGGACGACTTCGGGGCGCAGATCGATCAGCAGGGCATCGAAGCGGTGATCCAGCGCTTGCAGAAAGGTGCGAAGCCGCAGTCGCTGCAGCAGCACACGACGCAGAAATCCTGAGGCGCCGCCGCGGGGATCGTGCACATGACAGACCCGGAGCCAAATCCGCCGCGCCGCGCCGGCGCCGTGGAGATCGTGTCGACGGCGCCCGGCCGCTACGCCGTGCGCGGCCCGCTCACCTTTGCAACCGCACGCCGCGCGTCCGAGGCGGGCATCCGCACCTTCGGCGCCGCACCGACGGGCTCGCTCGAGGTGGATCTCGGCGGGGTCACCTCGTCCGACAGCGCGGGGCTCGCGGTGCTGATCGAGTGGCTCGCGTGGGCGCGCAAGGGCGGCCGCGATCTGCGCTTCGCGCAGCTGCCTGAGACCGTGCGCGCCATTGCACGCATCAGCGAGGTCGAAGCACTGCTCGAGTCCGGCGCCCAGGGCGCCGGCCAGGCACCGCGCTGAGGAGCGCTACTTGGGGGGCTTGGCGCTGTCCGCACCCTCGTCCTGAAGGGACTTCTCCAGCTCCTGCTCCTGCTGCTCCTCGCTCTGCGGGGAGTTGCCGTGGATCAGGAACTCGCGCCGCTGCAGAAACGCATTGCGCATGAACTGATACTTGTCGAACACGTTCTGCTGATCGAGCGTCGTGTAGACCGGGATGAGCGTGCGCGCATCGAGGTCGAGCAGATACACGAAATAGAAGCCGAAGAAGCCATAGCTGTAGCCGAGATAGTTCTGCGGCGTGAGATAGCCGTCCGGTACCTTCGCGGGCAGATCGCGTGCATCGGAGGGTCCGAGGAACGGAACCACGATGTAGGGCCCGGGAGGCACGCCCCACGTTCCCAGTGTCCTGCCGAAATCGTTGTCGTTCTTGGCAAGTCCGGCGTGCGTGGCGGGGTCCAACAGTCCGCCGATGCCGAGTGTCGAGTTGAGCAACAGGCGCGCGACGTCGCTCAGTCCCGTCATGAATTTCGCCTGCAGAAAGTCGTTCACGATGACGACGGGATAGCCCAGGTTGTCCATGAAGTTGCCGATACCGACCTGGAGCAGGTGCGGCGTGACGCGCGTGTAGGCGTGGCCGACGGGGTAGGCGACGTGATGCACCAAGCCGTCGTTGAACTCGTACATGGGGCGGTTGAAGCCTTCCCAGGGATCGCGCGGATCCTTGTGCGTGACCGGCTGCGAGGCGCAGCCGCCCAGCAGCGCCGAGAGCAAAGCGAGGCCGAGCACGGCGCGGGCCGCGTGGGTTCGAATCATGTTTGAGGGCAGGACCGCTAAAGGGCGCGATTGTAGCAGGGCGCCCGCGGAGAGCCGATCTATCGCATCTCCTCGAGGTGTGATCCGTCGTTATCCGCGGTCTGCCTTCCGTGGTGGGCGCGGCGTTCCTCGGCCAGGAACTCGCGGATCTCATCGAGGCGGGCCCGATAACGCTCGCGCTGCACTATGGTGAGATTCGGCGTGGAGAGTGCAAGCTCCAGCTGATGAGAGGCAAGATTGAGATTGCCGCTCGTGATGTGGTACTCGCTCATGTAGTAATAGGCATCGCCCGGGTCGCCCGCGGCGCTCGCGGCGCGTGCCGTCAGTTGAATCTGTTGAGGCGTGGGCTCGGCGTTGTTGAATACATCGAGCAGTAGCTCGTGCGCTTCCTTGCCATGACCGGCTTTGATGAGCGCCTCGCCATAGCGCACGCTGAGCGGCACGTTGCGCGGGAAGAGGGCTTCGGCACGCGCAAAGGTGCTGAGTCCCTGCTGCATCTGCCCGGCCGCCACCTGTGCCTCGCCGAGCGCCGAGTGCAGCAGAATGACGCTGTCGTGCGCGGCGACGAGCGGCCGCAGGATCTCTACCGCCTCGGCGGGATGGCCACTGCGCATCTGCGCGAGCGCCTCCCCGTACTGATCGCTCATGAGCGGATAGCGCGTCTCGAGACGCCTCCTATAAAAGTCGCGCATGTCGGTATCCGGGTCGGCCATCAGCACCCGTACGCGCTCGCGAATGAGCGTATAGCTCACCGAATCCTGCAGATGCTTGGGGCGCTCGAGCTGCGCCGCCCGGCCCTTGGCTTCCGCGATACGGTCGGCGGTCGCCGGGTGGTCGACCAGAATCTTGGGGATGAGCACTTCCTCGACACCGACGTGGTGCTCCAGGGCTTCGAAGAACTCCGGCATGCCTTCGGGATCGAAGCCTGCGCGCGCGAGGAAACCCATGCCGACGCGATCGGCCTCGTACTCCTCCTCACGCGTGAAGTTGATCTGCTGCTGGGCGGCCATGCCCTCGGCGGCGGCGATGCCGCCCTCGACCGCCGCACCGCCCCCACCCATGGCACCGAGGAGGATCGCGGCGAGTATGGCCGCGGCGGTTGTGATGCTCTGCCGGGATTGCGCGCGGATGGCGCGCGCGATGTGACGCTGCACGACGTGTGCGGTCTCGTGCGCGAGCACGCCGGCGAGCTGCGATTCGTTGCCCGCGGCGAGGATGGTGCCGTAGTTGAGAAAGATGAACCCGCCCGGAACCGCGAACGCATTGATGTCGCGCTCCTTGACGATGGAATAAACGAACTGGTGGGCCGACTCGGGAGCCTGGGCCGCGATCCTGGAGCCGAGCGCCTGCACGTATTCCGCGCTCTCGGGATCGTCGAGGATCTCGTTCTGCTGACGCAGCTCGCGCAGCACCATGAGCCCCAACGAATACTCGTCGTCCTTGCTCAAGATGGTGCCTGCCGGGTTGCCGATATCGGGCAGCTCCTCCGTGGTTTGCGCCAGGGCGATCGTCGAGGCGGCGGCGACGTACACCGTCAGGCCCAGGATGACCGCCAGTCGGCGCAGCAGGGGATGGGCGAAGGGGAAGGGCATACGTCCTGTGTGAGTTGCGGCGGCCGTAAGCTTCGACCAGGTGGATTTGGCCGAGTTTCAGGCCAATCGTTACCGATGGCTACAAGCTATCGGAGGCGAAATCCGCGAGCCGGGAGCGCTCACCGCGCATCAGGGTAACATGGCCCGAGTGGTTCCAGCCCCGAAACCGGTTGACCGCATATGTAATGCCGGAGGTGGTCTCGGTGAGGTAGGGGGTATCGATCTGGGCAACGTTGCCTAGGCAGGCGAGCTTGGTTCCCGGACCCGCGCGCGTGATCAGGGCCTTCATCTGCTTGGGCGTGAGGTTCTGCGCCTCATCGAGAATAATGTAGCGGTTGAGAAAGGTCCGTCCGCGCATGAAATTGAGCGAGCGGATCTTGATGCGGCTGCGCAGGAGGTCATTGGTTGCCGCCCGGCCCCAGTTGCCGCCCTCCTGGCTCTGTGTCAAGACCTCCAGATTGTCCATGAGCGCGCCCATCCAGGGCTCCATCTTCTCCTCCTCGGTGCCGGGCAGGAAGCCGATGTCCTCGCCCAGCGGGATCGTCACGCGCGTCATGATGATCTCGACGAAGCGCTTCGTGTCGAGCGTCTGCGCAAGCCCGGCGGCGAGCGCGAGCAGCGTCTTGCCGGTACCCGCGGGCCCTAGGATCGTGACGAAGTCGATCTCGGCGTCCATGAGCAGATTGAGCGCAAAATTCTGCTCGCGATTGCGCGCCGTGATGCCCCAGACGTTGTGGCGCTCGTGGCGGTAGTCGCGCGTGATCTCCATGGTCGCGGTATCGCCGGACACCTTGCGCACGATGCCCTCGATGCCGCCCGCATCATCCTCGTACACGCCCTGATTCGGCTGCCACTCGCGCACCGCGGGCCCGCTGAGCTCGTAGAAGGTGCGATCCGCTTCTTTCCAGGAGCGCATGTCCTTGCCGTGCTGGTCCCAGAAATCCTTCGGCAGGGCGGTCATCCCCGAATACAGGACATCCGAGTCCTCCAGGGTCTTGTCGCTGTAGTAGTCCTCGACGTGCACGCCGAGCACCGCTGCCTTGATACGCAGATTGATGTCCTTCGATACGAGCGTGACCCGCACATCGGGGTTCTCGGTCTGCAGCGCGAGCGTCTGCGCGAGGATGTCGTTGTCCGCGCCATGGCCGGGCAGGCTCTCGGGCAACGCGCTCGCGAGCTGGCGCGTCTGGAAGAACAGTCGTCCGCTCGAGGGCTTCTTGCCGTGATTGCCCGAGAAGCTGTTCGGCAGGCTCAAACCGCGGTCGATTTGCTCCTTGGTGGCATCGCGCATCATGTCATCGAGGAAGCGGCTCACCTGACGCACGTTGCGCGAGGCTTCGGACAAGCCCTTCTTGTGCGCATCGAGCTCCTCGAGCACGATCATGGGCAGATAGATGTCGTGCTCCTCGAAGCGGAAGATCGCCGTCGGGTCGTGCATGAGCACGTTGGTGTCGAGCACGAACAGGCGCTGGCGCAGCGGGCTCGAGTCATCTACCGGCCGTCGCGCTTCGCTTGCCGCTACCGGGACGCTCGCGGAGCTGGCCGCGCCGGGCCCCTGCCCCCGCTCAGAGAGACTGCGCCGCTTCAAGTACTTCCTCCACGTGTCCCGGCACTTTCACCTTGCGCCATTCGCGCCGCAGCACGCCCGCGCCGTCGAGCAGGAAAGTGCTGCGCTCGATGCCCCAGAACTTTCTGCCGTACATGTTCTTCTCTTTCAGAACGTCGAACAGTTTGCAGACCCGCTCGTCCTCATCGGCGAGCAGCTCGAAGGGTAAGCGCTCCTTCGCCTTGAACTTCTGGTGTGATTTGACGCCATCGCGCGAGATCCCGAGGATGGTCGTGCCGGCACGCCGGAATGCGGCGTAGTGGTCGCGGAATCCCTGGCTCTCGAGCGTGCAGCCCGAGGTCATGTCCTTGGGATAGAAGTACAGCACGAGCTTCGTGCCGGCCGCGTCCGCGAGCTTCCAGGTGCCGCCGCTGGAGATGGACCCCGAGAACGGCGGGACCGGCTGACCCACCGTCGGCTTGCGTGCGGCGGGACTCACGATTTCACGGGCTCGAGGATGGCATCGAGATTGAGCGAGTCGCAGAACTCCATGAACTCCTCGCGCAGGTGCGCGATGTGGATGCGGCTTGGAACGTTCACGATCATCTGCACCGAGAACATCGGCGCACCCGTGTGCGCGGCCGGATAGCTGCGCGTCGAGACCTCGGCAATATCGATGCCGCGGGTGGCGAAGAAGCCGCTCAGGCCGGAGACGATCCCGGTCTGATCGAGACACACGACGTCGATCGAGTACGGCAGCATGTCCGTGCGTGCCGTGCGCGGCTCGGTACGGCGCAAGTGGATGCTCAGACTGCTGCTGTCGGCGAGCCGTTTGAGCTCGGTTTCCAGCTTGGCGAGGGAGTGCCAGTTGCCCGAGACCAGCAGCAGCATGGCGAACTCCGAGCCCAGGCTCGCCATGCGGCTCTCGCTGATGTTGCCCCCGCAATCGGTGATCACCCGCGTCAGCTCATGGACCATTCCGGTGCGGTCGCTGCCGATCGCTGAAACCGCGAGGTGTTGCTTCATCTGCCGGGCCGTTCTCCTTGCTCGCCGCCGGAGTGTACCGGTAGCAGCAGCGGGTTGCGACCTGCGCGGGCGGCCACCGGGGGCCGAGTGTACCGCAAGCAGCGCTTGCCTAGTCCGAGCACCCGCTCTTACCATCGCGCGCTCACGTGCAGCACCGTAGGATCGTCGTGTGATGAAACGCTTCTCCGGCAGCCTGGTGGCCGTGGTCACGCCCATGCGAGCCGATGGCGCCGTCGACTTCAGCGCCTGGCAGCGGCTGCTCGATTTTCATCTGCAGAACGGCACGAGCGGCGTCGTCGTCGGCGGCACCACGGGCGAGTCCGCGACGCTGAC
>Ga0335085_10007583_pt1 | contig 16764 bp, 14 predicted proteins | sample Lox_Sample_45_FD_206712 | JGI IMG/M metagenome (GOLD analysis project Ga0335085, IMG submission 206712) | Soil microbial communities from Loxahatchee National Wildlife Refuge, Florida, United States - Lox_Sample_4.5 | ecosystem: Environmental > Terrestrial > Soil > Wetlands | place: USA...
AGTCCGCGGCCGCGCATGTGACCGCGCACGACGACGCCTTCTACCCGGTGCGGCCGGCCAAGGGCCTTGGCGGCACCATCCACGTCACCCACGGCCAGCCGCTCCCTGATAAGGGACGAGGAAACCGTCACACCGTCGATGGCCAGCAGCGCGACAGCCTCGGCGGTGAAGTCATGTTTCTCGGCGAGATGAGCGAGCAGCGACACATCGCCCTGAGCCTTGTGGCCGAACCTGAAGTTCTCTCCGACCACCACCGTGGTGACATGCAGCCGCTCGGCCAAAATCTCCCGGACGAACTCGTCTGGGCTCAACCGGGAGAATTCCAGAGTGAACGGGAGCACGCACACCGCATCGGCGCCGAGCCCGGCGAGCAGTTCAGCCCGGCGTCGGGAGCTGGTAAGGGACGGCGGATGGGAGCCCGGCCGGACGACCTCACCTGGATGCCGGTCGAACGTGATCACCACGACCGGCAGCTTCCTGGCGCGGGCAATCTCGCCAGCCCGTCCCATGACGCGTTGGTGGCCTTGGTGCACGCCGTCGAATACGCCGATCGTGGCGACGCACTGGCCCCAGTCGGACGGAACCTCGGCCAAGCCATGCCAGTAGTACATGATTCCCGTTCCTCCTTCGCGGGAGATCACGAGCCCAGCCATGCCCGGGCCGTGGTTCCGTTCTGCCGCGGGCTTGTTCGGGATAGATAGTCTTTAAATGTCGGTGATCCGGAGGCCGGCATGCGCCTTGTAGCGGCGGTTGATCGAGACCAGGTTGGCGGTCAGGGCCTCGATCTGACCGCAGTTGCGCAGGCGGCCCGCGAAGACGCCACGCACGCCGGGAATCCGCGCAGCCAGGGCCTGCACCAGGTCGGTGGCGTTCCGGTCATCGCCCAGCACGAGGACGTCCTGGTCCAGGCTGTCCACCTCCGGATCGAGCAGCAGGACCGCCGACACGTGGTGGAAGGCCGCCACCACCCGGCTATCGGGCAGTAGCGCGGCAGCCTGCTGGGCCGCGCTGCCCTCGGGAACCGGCAGCGGGTAGGCGCCGCGCTGGTCGAAGCCCATCGGGTTCACGCAGTCCACTACGATCTTGCCGGCCAGTTCAGGCGCCAGGCCGGCCAGCAGCTCGGCGTGACCCTCCCATGGCACCGAGGCGATCACCAGGGTCGCCTCCCGGGCGACGTCCCGGTTGGCCAGGCCGCGCACGTCATGGCCGATCTCCCGGGCGACGGCGTGAGCCCGGTCGTGGACCCGGGACCCGATGATCACGGGGTGCCCGGCCACCGCGAACCGGCGAGCCAGGCCGCGCCCCTGTTCCCCGGTGCCGCCCAGGATGCCGATGACCAGCCCGTCCACGGACGGGGTCTCCCTGTCAGTCATGAGCTTCATCCTGCTTCGCTGCGCTGGAGTACGAGACTGTCCCGGTCAGCACGGTGCGGCCGCCGACCGATACATCAAAGGTGCCATCAGCCGCTGTGACATCGAGCCGGTCGCCCGGGAACACCGGCGCGACAAAACGGGCCGACAGCGACCGCAGATCAGCAGGGTGCGAGCCGAACGCCCCTGCCAGATGGCGTGCGGTCATACCCAGGGTGGCCAGCCCATGGAGAATCGGCCGGCCGAATCCGGCTGCCGCGGCTGCGGACGGGTCGATGTGAATAAGGTGCCTGTCCCCGGTCAGCCGGTACAGCGCCGCTGCCTGGGGCATGACCGCAATGCTGCCGGCGGGTGAAAACTGCCCGGGTTTTGCGGCCCGAGGGGGAGTCGGCCCGCCAAAACCTCCCCGCTTCAGCAGGACGACCGAGTAGACAGCGCTGAAAAAATCGCTGTCGGCGCGCACATCGATAATCGCGTGGCGGCCTGTGTCCCAGACCTTTCCGACATGGCCCGTGACTGCGACCTCGGCCGCCCGAGGCAGGGCACGATAGGCCTCGAGTTGCTGGCTGCCGTGCAAGGCCTCGGCGGGTACGAAGGCGCCCAGCTCCGATACGGCGTCGGCAACCCACAAGCCGAGCGTTAGCGCAAAGGTGGGAAGTACCCGAAGCTGGCGCTCAAAGACCAGATCGAGCTCGCTGGCCGCTGCGCCGACCGCGAGCGCGTACAGGATCGCGTCCTTCTCCTGGTACCTCACCGTGCGGGTACCGAGCGGGGTGCCGGGGAGCTCTGCTAGGTTCACCGCATGCGCCGAGTCTGGCACCAGCCGTCCAGGCTGTGATCAGAGAGAATGAACCTGCGCCGCCTCATATGAACTCCATTTGACCAAGCGCTTGCTTGTTAAGGCTACGATATCCGGATCTCCCGCAGGAGACAAGGGTGCCAGGGGGTGCCCTTGATGTCGCACTGCGCCGACGGCCAGAGGGCCGAGGCTCCGCGGCGAGCCCGGCACTCACGGGAGGACCCCGCATCTGTACCAAGCGATCGCTTGCTTGGTACAGTTGTCTGATGGCGACGGGAAACTTCGACTTCACCGGCCGTTGCGTCCTCGTAACCGGCGGGGTGCGCGGTATTGGGCTGGGTATTACTCGCCGGTTTCTCGAGTACGGAGCCGACGTCGTGGTCTGCGCGCGCACACAGCCGGAAGTCCTTCCGGCTGCTGCCGGCCGCACTGCCCTCTACGTACAGGCCGACGTGCGCGACCCCGGCCAGGTAGACAAGCTCGTCCAGGCCGCTGTGGACCGGTTCGGGCGCCTGGACGTCGTGGTGAACAACGCCGGCGGAACGCCGCAGCTCGACGCCGCCGACGCGCCGCCCAAGGTGCACTCGAAGATCGTCGAGCTGAATTTGCTGGCCCCGCTGCACGTCGCGCAGCGGGCCTACCAGGTAATGCAGGATCAGCCGGACGGCGGTGCGGTGATCATGATCGGGAGCGTGAGCGGCGTGCGTCCCTCACCCGGGACTGCGGCGTACGGCGCGGCCAAGGCCGGGCTGCACCACCTGGCCACCTCGCTAGCCGTGGAGTGGGCGCCAAAGGTGCGGGTCAACAGCGTCATCGTGGGCCTGGTGGCAACCGAGCACGCTGCTGCCCACTACGGTGACGCGGCCAGCCAGGCCGCGGTGGCCGCCACGGTTCCGCTCGGCCGGATGGGCAGACCGGAGGATGTCGCCGATGCCTGCTTGTTCCTCGCTTCCTCGCTTGCCAGTTACGTCACCGGGAGCGCCTTGCTGGTGCATGGCGGCGGCGAGCGCCCCGCTTTCCTGAACGCTGTGGAGTCAGCATGATCTGTCAAGACCGGGTTGTCATCGTTACGGGTGCCGGGCAGGGCATCGGACGGGAACACGCGCTGGCCCTCGCGGCCGCAGGTGCCCACGTCGTGGCCAACGACTACGACGTGACAGGCGCAGAAAAAGTGGTCGGCGAGATCGCCGCCCAGGGCGGTTCGGCTATCGCCTCCTGCGGCGATGTCGCCGACTGGGGGTACGCGGCGGAGCTGGTGAGGGCGGCTACCGACCGGTGGGGCCGGCTTGACGCGCTGGTGAACAACGCCGGTTTCGTCCGCGACCGGATGCTTGTGTCGATGACCGAGCGGCAGTGGGATGACGTGGTACGGGTGCACCTCAAGGGCCATGCCGCGCCCCTGCATCACGCTGCCGCATACTGGCGGCAGCGCGCCAAGGCCGGCGAGCCGGCCGCCGCACGGGTAGTCAACACCACCTCCGGGGCTGGCCTGCTCGGCAGCGTCGGCCAGGCCAACTACGCGGCGGCCAAAGCCGGCATCGTGGCCCTGACCCAGGTCGCTGCCGTCGAGCTGCAGTTCTATGGCGTGACGGTGAACGCCATAGCCCCGGCGGCGCGGACCCAGATGACCGAGGGCGTATTCGAGTCGATGGCCAAACCGGAGTCCGGCTTCGACGCGATGGACCCTGCGAACGTGTCACCCCTTGTGGTGTGGCTGGCCAGCGAGGAGTCCGGCGGGGTGACCGGCCGGGTGTTCGAGGTGGAAGGCGGCGTGATCTCGGTCGCCACCGGCTGGCGGCGCGGCCCGCGGGAGGACAAGGGTGCCCGGTGGGATCCGGCCGAGGTAGGCGCGGCGGTCGAGCGGCTGCTCGCGCAGGCTCCCGTCCCCGAGCCGGTGTACGGCGCCAGCTAGCCGCGCTGCCAGCGTCGACTTAGGGGTGCTGGCTGCTCACCGAGATCACCTCGCCGGTGAGGTAGGAAGAGTAGTCGCTGGCCAGGAACACGATGACGTTGGCTACCTCCCACACCTCCGCCGGCCGTCCGAAGGCCTCCCGCTCCGATAGTTCCGCTAGCAGCTCTGAGGAGGTGACCTTCGCGAGGAAGGGATGCATGGCTATGCTCGGCGCCACCGCGTTCACGCGGACCCCGTGCTCGGCGGCCTCCGCCGCGGCGCACCGGGTCAGGGCCATCACGCCCGCCTTGGCGGCGGCATAGTGGGCCTGGCCGGCTTGTGCCCGCCAGCCCAGGACCGAGGCGTTGTTCACGATGACCCCGGATCCGGCGGGCAGCATCCGGCGCAACGCGGCCCGGGTGCAGCGGAACGTGCCGGTGAGCGTGACGTCAAGCACCCGTGACCACTGCTCATCGGTCATCTCGACCAGCTCGGCGGTACCGCCGAGGCCCGCGTTGTTGACCAGCACGTCGAGCCGGCCATAACTGGCGTACGCCGCGGCGATCAGTGTTTGCACCTGCGCCTCGACCGTCACGTCGCAGGGCACCGCGAGCGGCGCCTGGTCAGCCAGTCCCGCCAGTTGCTGCTGCGCCTCGGCCAGCCTCCGTTCATGCCAGTCGGATAGCACGACCATGGCACCTTCCTCGACCGCTCTGCGGGCGGTGGCGAAGCCGATCCCGGTGCCAGCGGCGGCGGTGACCAGCACCACCTTGTCCCGCAGCAGGCCGTGCGGCGGGGGAGCGGGGGGCGGGCTAGGCACGGGGCAACCCGAGGACGCGCTGGGCGATGATGTTCTTCTGGATCTCACTGGATCCGGCGTAGATGGTGTCGGCCCGGGTGAACAGGAACAGCCGCTGCGCGTCGGACAGACCGTACGGCGCGTCGTCGGCCACCAGCGCCTTCACCCCGAGCACGTCCATCGCCAGCTCGCCGAGCCGCCGGTGCCATTCCGACCAGAACAGCTTGCCTATCGAGGCGGTGGGCGCCGTGTTGCCCGAAGCGAGGCTGCGCAGCGCGTTCAGCCGCATGATCTCCACCTCGATCCAGGCCTGACGGAGCCGGTCCCGGATGAGCGGGTCGCCGATCGCCCCGGTCTTACGGGCCGTCTCCACGACTCGCTGCAGCTCGCGGCGGAAGCCCACCTGCTGGCCGAGCGTCATCGTGCCACGTTCGAAATCCAGCGTGGCCAGGGCGACGCGCCAGCCGTCGCCCACGTCGCCGACCACGTTGTCTACCGTCGTCCGCGCGCCGTCGAAGAAGACCTCGTTGAATTCGCTGGTGCCGGTGATCTGCGTGATCGGCCGGATGTCCACGCCAGCCTGGTTCATCGGGACGAGCAGGTAGGAAAGGCCGCGATGCCGGGTGGAACCTGCCTCGGTACGGGCGAGAACGAACGCCCACTGCGCGACGTGGGCCAGGGACGTCCAGACCTTCTGCCCCTCTAGGACGAACTCGTCTCCTTCCCGGATGGCGCGCGTGGCGATGTTGGCCAGGTCCGATCCCGCATTGGGCTCCGAGTAGCCCTGGCACCACAGCTCGGTACCGGCCTGGATGCCCGGCAGGAACTTGCGCTGCTGCTCAGGCGTCCCGAAGGCGAGCAGCGTGGGGCCGACCATGCCCTCGCCGATCACGCCGACCCGGGCCGGCGCCTCGGCCTCGGCATACTCTTCGTAGAAGATCACCTGCTGGGTGACCGGCAGCCCGCGCCCGCCGTGCTCCGGCGGCCAGCCAAGGCAGGTCCAGCCCGCCGCGCCGAGGTGACGCTCCCAGGCCCAGCGCAAGTCGAACGCTTCCTCTTCCCGGCCGGGGCCGCCCAGACCGCGGGCGGCGGCGAACTCGCCCGTGAGGTTATCGGCCAGCCACGCCCGGACAACCCCGCGGAACTCCCGGTCGGCGGCGGTTTCCCTGAGGTCCATCAGACGGCCTCGAGGGCGCGGGCCCGCAGGGCGGCTTTGTCGACCTTGCCGTTGGAGGTCAGCGGCAGCTCGGGGACGACGAACACCCGGCGGGGGACCTTGTAGTTGGACATCGACGCGCGGGCCCATGCGACCAGCGTCTCAGGGGTCAGCTCAGCGCCCGGGGCGGGCACCACGAACGCGCAGCCGACCTCGCCGGACCGCGAGTCGGGGATGCCGACCACGCCCACCTGCGCTACGGCGGGATGACGCGCGAGCAGGTTCTCGATCTCCGCCGGATAGGCGTTGAACCCGGCGACGATGAACATCTCCTTCTTGCGGTCAACGATGCTGAGGTTGCCCTGGTCGTCGCAGACGCCGATGTCCCCGGTGTGCAGCCAGCCGTCCGGGTCCACCGCCTCGCGGGTCAGCTCGGGCGCATTCCAGTAGCCGCACATGACACCGTAGCCGCGGATCAGGATCTCGCCGCGTTCACCGGCTGACCGCGGCTGCCCCGCGTCGTCGACGATGCGCACCTCCATGCCCGGCGCCGGGCGTCCGGCCGTGGCGGCGACTACCTCGATAGGATCTCCTGTCCGGGTGGCGGTGACGAACGATCCTTCCATCAGCCCGTAGGCGTTGACGACCCGCTCGAACCCGAGCACGTCCAGCATCTGCCGGACCAGCTGCGTCGGCACCGCCGCCGCGCCGACGACAGCGACCCGTAGCGAGGAGATGTCGTGGCGGGCGAGGTCGTCGCGGGAGAGCAGCCGGGCGAACAGCGCGGGCGGCCCGGCGAGGATAGACAGCCTCGCATTCTCGATGAGCTCGAGGGCATGGTCTGGGTCGAAGACCGCGATGGGGTGCATCTGGGCGAGCCGCATGAGCGAGGCGAGCAGCCCGGCGTTGATCCCGAAGCCGTGGGCGAACGGGCTGACGATCGGGTACGGGTCCCCGGCGCGCAGCCCGACGATGTCGCTCCAGTCCCAGTAGGCCCGCAGGATCTGCTCGGAGCTGAGCATGACGCCCTTGGGCTCGCCGGTAGTTCCGGAGGTAGCGAGGATCGAGAACACGTCCTCGCCGCGGACGGCGCTCGCCCGGGCCTCGGCATCATCGGGGTCCACGGACTGCGCGAGGTCGGTGATCTCGTCGTAGCCATGGCTGTGCGACAGGGCGCCAGGGCCGTCGAGCACCAGGACGTTCCTCAGGTCGGTCAGCCCCTTCACCGGGCGGCCGTCGGCGGGGCCGCCGAATTCGGTGGCGAGAATCCGCAGATAGTCGGTGCCGAGGAAGCGGGCGTTCGCCACCAGGGTCGAGGCGCCGGTACGGGCCAGCATGTCCCCAGCCTCGATGGCCTTATAGCGGGTGCTGAGCGGGACCACGACCGCGCCGGCATCCCAGATTCCGCAGGCCGCGATCACCCATTGCCAGCCATTCGGAGCCCAGAGCGCGACGCGGTCCCCGGCTCCGACTCCGAGCGCCATGAGCGCCCGGGCGAATTCGTGGGCCTGCTCGCGCAGAGCTCTCGCGGAGATGCGGACCGGCCCGTCGGCCACGACCACCTCGTCCGGGTGGAGCTCGGCCTGGGTACGCAGCAGGCTCGGAACGGTTCGCCATGGCGCAGTCACGGGCACCGGGCCTCCTAGCGAGCCATCGCCCGCTGCTGCCCCAGATGGTGGCCGCGCCGGTCCTCGACCACGGGCGCGGCCGCTTCCTCGGAGATGTCGGGGGCGATGTCGATGCCCACGGCGATCGGGGTGACCGCGTAGAGCGCGTCGGCGATCCGGCTGCGCCACATCTGGTTGCCGATAAGTGTCTTTCGCATAAATACCACCTGAAGTGAAGCGACATCTAGGGTCCCGTCGCGGTTTACCACGAGCCGCCACTGCCCGATCCCGTCGATCTTGGCCAGGGCGGCGCGCAGCCGGGTGAGCGACAGCCACCTGCCGCGGATGAGAATGTGGTCGCCGACGGTGTGGCTCGGTGCGGGAAGGCCCTTCGCCTCCGGGCTGAAGTTGACTACCTCGCCGGTGCGCACCATCGTGTCGGCGAACTGTGAGTGCCAGGTCGGCCGGAGCACGAGCTCGGCCCTCCCGCTGTGGGGATGCCCGTCCACCGTGCTCAGGTCGAGCAACCGGTCCTCGGCGAGCGGTGCCGCGGCGAGCAAGCCGGGCTGGACCGGATCCAGGCCGGCTTCAGGATCGGTGGCGTCCCCGGCCGCCAGGCCGGTGCCGAAGACAGGGTCGAGGTACAGATACGACACGGCGGCGCCGAACTCAGCCGCCAGATGCCGGCAGGTCGCAAGGTCGGCGATCTCGCCGGCTAGGACCAGGTGGCGCAGTTCCAGGTCGAGCGGGTCGACGAGGAACTCCATGTGCAGCCGGGCGAGGAAATCCGCCGCCCCGGTTGGGGTAGCCACCAGCGCGGTCGCCCGGACGGCCTCGATGGCCGCCAGCAGCCGCATCCGCCCGCGGGGCCCCACCGAGCAGGCAGCCTGCGCTACGGAGGCAGCCGCCTCGGCGATCCGTGCGCCCGTCAGGTCACCGTCGCTGTTGAGGGCCACGACGACCCGGTCGCGTTCGCCCAAGCCAGCCCGGCTGAGGGCCGCCGCGGTCAGCTCGGCCTGCGCAGCCCGGTCAGCGGCCGTGAAGGGGATCACGACGTCTGCGGTCGGCGCCACGTTGAGCAGGCCGCTGGCGGCCCCGGGCCGACCGGCGAGGCCAGACCTGTCGGCCCATCTGCTGCCGTTCACATGTCCGCCACATCGGATGCGAACAGCTTCATGCAGTCCTGGACGTGGTGGCTGGCCAGCCCGCCGACCTGGAACTGGCACACCAGGTCAGTAACGCCGGCCTCGGCGAACCGCTCCAGCGCCCGTCTGGACCCGGCCACGTCGTCCAGCACGATCATGTGATGCTTCCGCAAGTCCTCGATCGCCTCTTCGGTGGACTTGCCGGCGGCGAGCTGGCCGAGCACCCGGTACGACGCGTGCCGGGCGTCCAGGTAATCCGGCGGGGCGACGAGGTTGATCTGGCGGCGGATGTACCACAGCACGGCATCCGCGGCGTTTTTGTAGGCCTCGTCCTTGGTCGGCGCGACGTGCCACGGGATCATCAGGCCGACCTTGCGGGTGGCCGGGTCGATGCCCCGCTCGCTCAGCCGCTGCTTATAGGCGGCAATGTCTTCCGCCACGGCGTCGAGGCCCTTGAGCATGGTCATGCCGAGCAGGTGGTAGCCCCGGTCGGCGGCCGACAGGTACCCGTCGAGGCTCGTGGAGGCGACCCAGATGTCTGGGTAGGGCTTCTGTACCGGCCGCGGGTACACGCCGACATCCGGCACCGTCCAGTACTCCGATTCAGCGAAGACTGGCTCACCGTCTGCCTCGAAGATCTTCAGGACGATGTCGATGTTGTCTTCCCACAGCTGGCGCGACTTCTCGAACGGCATGCCGAACGCCTGGTACTCCAGGGGCGAGGCCCCCCGGCCGGTGCCGAACTCCACCCGGCCGCCGCTGAGGATATCCAGGGTGGCGACCCGTTCCGCGGTGCGGATCGGGTGGTTGAACGGCAGCAGAACCACGCCGAGCCCGAGCCGGATGCGCTCGGTGATCCGCGACAGTGCGGCGAGCACCAGGTCAGGCGCTGACGAATGCGAGAAGCCGCGGGTGAAGTGATGCTGGACCATCCACACGGTGGAGTATCCGAGCCGGTCGGCCAGCACGCCCTGCGTCAGCAGGTTCTCGAACGTCTGTTGCTCGATCTCAGACGAGCGACCGCGCACCTCCAACTCGTACCCTATGCCGACGCGCAGCGGACTCATCCGTTCCTCCCTGGCCTTCGCAAATCAAGCCAACCAAGCGCTCGCTTGGTAGCTTATCAGGCGAGCGCCGGCTCAACAACTGCCCGCGTCAGATCCCGACGAGCGCGCCCAGCAGCTCCCGGTGCGCGGCAGGCGAGCCGAAGAGCATCTCGTCGCCTTTCGCCCGCTTGAAGTACAGGTGGGCGTCATGTTCCCAGGTGAAGCCGATGCCGCCGTGGAGCTGGAGGGTCTCAGCGGTGATGAAGGCAGTTGCCTCGGAGCAGTAGGACTTGGCTAGTGACGCCGCCCGGGGCAGATCGGCGGGAGCGCCGTCCACCGTCCAGGCCGCGTAATACGCCGCGGAGCGGGCCGATTCCAGGCGCAGCAGCATCTCGGCGCAGCGGTGCTGGATGACCTGGAACCCCCCGATCGGCCGGCCGAACTGCTGACGCGTCCGCACGTAGTCAAGGGTCAGCTCCAGGCAGCGGGCGGCGATGCCGACCTGCTCCACGGCAAGCGCCGTGATCAGCACGTTGACGGTCCGGGCCAGGACGGCCTGCGGCTCGGCCGCCTCGATGGCCACCGCCGGCGTGTCAGCGAAGTCCAGGTTGGCAAGCTGGCGGGTCTGGTCGATAGTCGGCACCGCCACTCGCGTCAGGTCGTCAGCCCGCAGCTCGAACCACCGTAGGGCGCCGTCCGTGGCAGCGGGTACCAGCACGACATCGGCAAGGCCGTCGAGGACCAGCGACGCCTGACCGGAAAGCACCCAGCCGTCGCCGCGCTGCGCCGCCGTGACGGCAGGGGGCTGTCCGGTCGCATTCAGCGCAACAGTAGCGGTCAGTTCGGCCGCGGCCAGCCCGGGCAGCAGCCGGGCGCAGGCGGCTGAATCCCCGCTCGCCAGCAGGGCGGCGGGCACGGCTACTGCGGTGGCCAGCAGGGGACCGGGAGCAAGAGCTCGCCCCCACTCCTCCACGACGACCGCGAGCTCGACGAACCCGGCACCCGCCCCGTCATAGTCCTCCGGCACGGCGAGCGCGGCCAGGCCGAGCTCTCCGGCGGCCCGGGGCCAGATCCCGTCGCCGGCCGGATCGCCGGCCATGGCGGCGCGCACCCGGTTCATCGGGCACTCCCGCTCGAGAAAGCGCCGGAGAACGCTGCGCAGCTCCTCCTGCTCGGACGTGAAAGAGAACTGCATCATGCCACCTGCCTAGCATTCGCTGTTGTAACCAAGCGCTTGCTCGACTACTTTAACTGCTAAGGCAGCCCGCTCAAAGACCGCACGGGCTGAGCTGTCCGCGCACCCAGTATGAGCAACGATTGCCTGTAGGGAGCATCATGGCCGAAGCCGTCATCGTGGCCTGCACCCGCACACCCATCGGACGGGCCCGGAAAGGCTCGCTTACCGGCGTCCGGGCCGACGACCTGGCCGGGCTGACCGTGCGGGCGGCCCTGGACTCGGTGCCAGAGTTGCCGGACCACCTGGTCGAGGACGTGATAGTCGGCTGCGCCCAGCCAGCCGGCGAGCAGGGCTACAACCTGGGCCGCGTGGTCTCCGTCCTGGCTGGCCTCCGAGATGTGCCCGGGACTACGGTCAACCGGTACTGCGCCTCCTCGCTGCAGGCTCTGCGGATCGCGGCCCATGCCATCAGGGCCGGGGAGGGAGAGGCCTTCATCGCCGCCGGGGCGGAGGCAGTCAGCCGCTATACCCAGGGCAAGGCTGACAGCATGCCGGACACGCATAATCCGCGTTTCGGGGCGGCCGAAGCCCGGACCGGCGAGCGGGCAATCGGAGGGGCGCCGCCGTGGACACCGCGACCTGACCTGCCCGATATCTACGTCGCCATGGGGCAGACCGCGGAGAACGTCGCCGAGCTGGAGAAGGTCACGCGGGACGACATGGACGCCTGGGCGGCACTGTCGCACCAGCGCGCGGTGGCCGCCCAGGACGCGGGGGTCTTCGACGCCGAGATCACCCCGGTGCCATTGCCGGGCGGTGGCCTGGTGTCCGCCGACGACTGCCCGCGCCGCGGCACGAATGTTCACACGCTGGCGGAGCTGAAGCCAGTCTTCCGTCCGGACGGCCGGGTGACCGCCGGCAACTCGTGCCCGCTCAATGACGGGGCCGCGGCGGCAGTCGTGATGTCTGACACCCTGGCCGCACATCTCGGGATCCGGCCGATGGCCCGGATCGTCTCGACCGCCGTCTCGGCGCTCGACCCGGAGATCATGGGCCTGGGGCCGGTGGAGGCATCCCGGCGCGCGCTAAGCCGTGCCGGGATGACGATGGGCGACGTCGACCTGATCGAGATCAACGAGGCGTTCGCGGCCCAGGTGCTGCCGTCGGCCCGTGCGCTCCGGATCCCGGAGGCCCGGCTGAACATTCATGGCGGCGCGATCGCGCTGGGCCATCCGTTCGGGATGACCGGCGTTCGCATCCTCACCACGCTGCTGAATGCCCTCGGCCGGACCGGAGGAACGATAGGCCTGGAGGCGATGTGCGTAGGCGGAGGCCAGGGCATGGCCATGGTGCTCGAGCGGCTCGAGTGAAGCCGAGCGGGGTGCCGTGATAGGGCGATGTAGCAGACGGGTTTACCGATCCGGAGGAAATAGTTCGTGGGCAGCGCAGATACGACACTGACAGCGGCCGCGGCAGTTGAGTCGGCTGACGGGGGCGAAGCGGTCGGACTCCCGTCGCTCCGGGGAGCGGTAACCGGGCTGGGCAAGGCTCTGACCCAGGGGTCGACGGTGGCCCGGGAAGCCAGCCGCCTGGGCCTTGAGCTAACCCGGATCGCCTGGGGGCGGTCGGATGTGACTCCGGCCAAAGGCGATCGGCGTTTCGCTGATCCGGCATGGACGTCGAACCCGGCATTCCGGATGATCCAGCAAAGCTACCTAGCCTCCGCCGGTGCCTTGGACCGGATCGTCGACGCGATGGGCGACGGGTCCGGTGACACCCAGGCGGAGCGCGCCCGTTTTGCCGCGGACATCCTCGCCAGCGCCGCCGCGCCGACCAACTTCCTGCCAAGCAATCCGGCCGCCCTCAAGCGCGCGTTCGACACCGGTGGCACGAGCCTGGTCCGCGGGGCCCGCAACTTCCTCAGCGACGTGCGCCATAACGGCGGGATGCCGTCGATGATCGAGCCGGGTGCGTTCGTGGTAGGCCGCGAGCTGGCGGTGACCCCCGGCGCTGTCGTCGCCCGGGACGCTGTCGCGGAGGTCCTGCAATACGCCCCGGCCACGGACACGGTGTTCCAGCGCCCGGTCCTGGTCATCCCGCCGCCGATCGGGCGGTTCTACTTCCTTGACCTGCGGCCAGGGCGCAGCTTCGTCGAGTACGCCACGGGCCAGGGCCTTCAGGCGTTCATGCTCAGCTGGCGGAATCCGACGGCCGATCAGGGCCGCTGGGACCTGGATACCTACGCCCAGGCCGTGCTGGCCGCCATCGACGCCGTCCGTGCGGTCACCGGGAGCCCGGATGTCAACCTGATCGGCTTCTGCGCCGGCGGCATCATAGCCACCACCGTGCTCAATTACCTGGCCGCCCTAGGCGACGACCGGGTGCACAGCATCTCGTACGCGGTGACCCTGCTGGACTTCGGCCTGCGCGTGCCGATCACCGCGTTTTCCGGGCGAGGCCTGGTCGCATTCGCCAGGCGCCGGTCCCGGCGCAAGGGCATCATCACCAGCCAGCAGATGGGCAGCGCGTTCACCTGGATGCGCCCCGACGATCTCGTCTTCAACTACTGGGTGAACAACTACCTGATGGGCGAGAAGCCGCCGGCCTTCGACATCCTGGCCTGGAATGCTGACGGCACCAATCTGCCCGGTGCGCTGCACAATCAGTTCCTGGACATCTTCCGGGACAATGTTCTGGCCCGCCAAGGAGAGCTCAGCGTCCTGGGCACTCCGGTGAGCCTGGAGAGCATCAAGCTGCCCGCCTTCGTGACCGGTGCGGTCTCCGATCACCTGACGCCGTGGAAGGGCTGTTATCGCACCACGCAGCTGCTCAGCGGGCCGTCCACCTTCGTGCTCAGTTACTCCGGGCACATCGCCAGCCTGGTTAACCCGCCAGGCAACCCTAAGGCGCACTACTGGGCCGGCGGGCCCCCTGGCGCTGACTGCGACGAGTGGCTGGCCGGCGCCGAAGAACAGCAGGGTAGCTGGTGGGAGGCGTGGGCCGGCTGGGTGAAGCCGCGATCCGGCGAACGCAAGCCTGTGCCTGCGCAGCTCGGCAGCGAGCAATACCCGGTTCTGAGCCCCGCACCCGGCCTGTACGTGCGCGACGAGATGACTCAGACTCCGTAGCCGCCATCCACGGGAGGGCAGACATGGATGACGACCCTGCCCGTCGGCTCACCGACGAGGAGGTCCGCTTCTACCGCGAGCACGGCTGGGTGCACGTCCCGTCGCTCCTCGACGCCAGGCTCGTGGCGACGCTCGCCACGAAGGCCGCCGAGCTGCACCGGCCGACCGGCGCGGTGTCCGTTTCGGCGGTGGCGGAGGCGTTCGGGCAGAACCGAGGGCTCGCCGCAGCCGACGAGGACTTTGCCGCGGCGGTGCACTCGGCCACCATGGCAGGCAACGCGTCGCGGTTGCTGCCCGGCGCGCCGCAGGTCCGGCTGCAGATCGACAACCTGCTGGTGAAAGAACCGCTCGGTGGTGCCCACCAGGCCACCTCCTTCCACCAGGACTTCCCGTGGATGCCCATGGACCGTTCCGCCATGCTGACAGTCTGGCTCGCGCTGATCGACATCCCCGCGACGATGGGGTCACTGCGCTTCTACGACCGCTCCCACGCCTACGGGGTCCTCGGCCGGTCCTTCGCCCGCCCTTGCGACGATGCGCTCACCCAGCATCCATGGCTGGCGGAGCTGGAACTGTCCCCCCCGCTTGACCTGCACGCGGGAGATGCCACTATCCACAGCGCCCTCACCATTCACGGTGCCGCCGGCAATGAGCACGATACGCCCCGGTTGTCCTACGCATGGACCTACTTTGACGCGCAGACGAAGTACACCGGCTCACCGTTCGCCCAGACCGACAACCTCGGCCTAGCGGTCAACGAGGTGTTCGACCATCCCAGCTTCCCCCTGATCGCGACTAGCTGAGACGCGGAACAGGGCGCGGTTCAGACGCCGTAGCCGCCATCTACGTCCAAGTACTGCCCGGTGATGAAGCCGGCCCGCGGGGAAGCGAGGAAGCATACCGCCTCGGCGATGTCCGCGGCGGTACCGAAGCGGCGCAGCGGGATGTTGCCCATGGTCACCTGGAGCGCCTGCTCGTCGAGCTCGCCCGATCCGATCAGCCGCGCGGCCATCCCGTCGGTGAGCATCCCCGGTCCCACCGCGTTGAACCGTACCCCGTAGCGGCCTTCCTCGGCGGCGAACCCCCGTACCAGCGCCTCTACCGCCCCCTTCGGGGCCGCGGACAGCCCGTCGCGTATCGGGAAGCGGCGGGTGGCGGCGGTGGTCACGGCGACGACGCTGCCCTGCTGCTTCCGCAGCCAGAGCAGTGTCGGCTGGATCAGGTTGAAGAACGCTTGAGCGTCGGCCTCGAGCTGTCCGCGGAACTGGGTCGGCGACACTCGCGACAGGTGGACCATCGGTACGTGCGGCCCGCTGGCATAGATGACGGTGTGGATGCTGCCGAACTCCGCTGCCGCGGCCTCCACGAACGACCGCGACGCGTTCTCGTTGGCCAGGTCGACTGCGGAGGCCCGGGCCCGCTGGCCGATCTTCACGGCATCCGCGACGACCGCCTCGGCGGCGGCCTCGTTGCTGCGGTAGGTGATGGCGAGGTCGCTGCCCCGGCATGCGAGCATCCGGGCTACGGCCGCGCCGATGCCGCCGCTGCCCCCGGCGACGACCGCGCATCCGGCCTGCCCCGTGAAGTCACCAGCCGTGTGGGCCTCTGCGGGGGTCACCGGCCGGCCATCTGCTGCCGTCGCTGCTCGGTGGCGGCTTGGTCGGCCATGCCATCGCCGCTCAGTACCACCCCGTACTGCTTGGCGGCCGCGGCCGCGCTGACCCTGCCCTCGGCGACGTCGCGGCAGACCGTATCGACGGGGCGCTCGTGCGGCGGCCCGAGCCCGCCGCCGCCGGTCGTCTCGACGACGAACGCGTCACCGGCGCGGAAGCGGACGTTGTTGTTCTTAGAAGCCAGCCGCTCCGGGTCGCCTGCCGCGGGCACGCGGTAGAAGCCGCCCAGCCGGCCGCCCCCGCCGCCGTCGCGTCCGGGAGGAGCGAAGCGGAGCCGGTCGCCGCGGGTGGTGATATCGGCGTCGTCGAGAAGCCGGAACGTCGTCCGGGTGCCCAGCCCGCCTCGCCAGCGTCCGGGACCGCCTGAGTCCGGGATGTACTCGATCGCCTCTACTACCAGCGGGCTGCGGACCTCGACCGGTTCGACCTGCGGGACTGAGTTGCGGCCCAGGCCGAAATGGATCCCGGTGGCGTCCGGCCCATCGCGACCTGCGCGGGCGCCGACGCCGCCGTAGTCATAGGAAAGATGAATCCAGAACGGCGCGTGCCGCGCGGCGATGCTGAACGGCTGCAAGATGCCGGACGGGGCGATGGCGTGGCTGGGTGCGGCGTCGGACATCGCCTGCAGCACCGCCTCCATCGCGGCGTACACCGCGACGAAACGGCCGCCGCACGGGAACGGCGACTGGGCGTTGACCAGCGAGCCGACTGGCAGCCGGACGGACAGCGGCCGCAGGCTCCCGTCGTTCATCGGGATCGTCGGGTCGAGGAAGCAGCGGACGGCGAAGACGGCGCCGGCCAGCGCCTGGGAGACCGAGGAGTTGACCGCGGCCGGCACCTGCGGATCGGTCCCCTCGAAGTCCAGTACGGCCTGATCGCCGTCGATCGTGACCGTTACGCGAACGGCGAGCGGGCGATCAAGGTGAATGCCGTCGTCGTCGATCGGGTACTCGGCGCGGTACACGCCGGGCGT
>Ga0335085_10007584_pt1 | contig 16762 bp, 15 predicted proteins | sample Lox_Sample_45_FD_206712 | JGI IMG/M metagenome (GOLD analysis project Ga0335085, IMG submission 206712) | Soil microbial communities from Loxahatchee National Wildlife Refuge, Florida, United States - Lox_Sample_4.5 | ecosystem: Environmental > Terrestrial > Soil > Wetlands | place: USA...
TGCCCGACCGAGACATGACCGGCCACGCCGAACGGCTTCTGGCCACCAAGGCGTCGAAGCAATTCGATCAAAAATTTCTTGCCGGTTGCACGCTGTACACGTCGGCCGAACCGTGCGCGATGTGCGCGGGTGCGATCTACTGGGTCGGCATCGGGCGAGTCGTGTACGGATTATCGGAGCGCCGCCTCAAATCCATGACCGGCGATCACGCCGAGAACCCGACGCTGGATTTGCCGTGCCGGACGGTGTTCGCCGCCGGGCAGCGCGCCGTCGAAGTCATCGGCCCGCTGCTGGAAGATGAAGCCGCCGCACTTCATGCCGGCGTTTGGCAGAGCGCCAACACATAATCTCGCAGCCGCGGGACTGGCTTTGCTGTGAGGAAAGCGGGAAGCCAACAAGTCACGCCGGAGACACGCGACCGCGCCAGGGGTCGGGCCCAGGATCACGCCCGGCTGCAACCTCGGCCAGCCGGCCCAGATAATGGGCCCAGCCCTCCGCGTGGCGGGCGCACTGTTCGGAATTGGGCAGGCCGGTGTGCGTGAGACGGAGCAGCGTTCCCTCCGGCTGCTCGACCAGATCGATCTCGATGAGGCTCGATCCCGGCGGTACTTGCTCGCTGCCGTCCCAGCCGAAGCTGTAAGCCAGGCGGTGCACCGGCACGACTTCGCGGAAGGAGCCGCGGGCGATTCGGGCCCCAGTGACATTGAGGAGATAGAGCCCGCCGGGCTGCGGTTCGAGCTCCGCCTCTGTTCCCATCCAGCGCAGGATTAGCTCCGGATCGGTTAGAAGCGCGAACACCGCGGCGGGCGGCGCCGCGATGTGCGTTTCGCGGCGAGCAATGAGGGCCTCTTGCATCGGTTTCTCCTTAGTCTCACGACGTGATTCATTGCGTGCCGTATTCGTCGTGGCGGCGCCACCAGGCGCTGGCCTCGTTGCGTCCCATGGGGGAGCGGTCGAGCCACTGATACATCCCCCAGAGGCTGTCCAGTCCGCGCGCATACGTCGAATAGGTGTGGTAGATGACGCCGTCCCGATGCACGAACGCGCTCATGCCCGGCCGATCGCGCATGAAGGTGGGTGCATCGGTTCCGCACGTAGCGGCGAACCGGGCGACGGGCGCCGGGACTTGTCCGGCGTTAAGCGCGGGGCCGCCGCGCCGGTAGTTGTATTCGACGCCGCCCTTGCGCTGCTGGTCCTCGGTGATCGAAACGTTGAAGTCAAAGTTGAAGTCGCCGCCGAGTGACGACGCCCAGGGAAACGTCCATCCCATCCGCTGTTTATACGCCTGCAGCTTCGCTAGCGGCGCCCGCGAGATCGCCCAGAGCATCACGTCGTGGTTGGCCAGGTGAACCACGGATCCGTTGAATCCGTCCGCGATCATCGAGCAAGAGGGGCAGCCCGCCTTGTAATCGGGCCCGAACATAAAGTGGTAGACGAGGAGCTGCGAGCGCCCTCTGAAGAGGTCCGTCAGCGAGACGCTGCCTTCATCGGTCTCGAAGCGATAGTCCTTGTCGACCCGGACCCACGGCAGTTCTTGCCGCCGTCGCGCCAGTTCGTCACTGCGGCGGGTAAGCTCCTTCTCCGCCGCGAGCAGTTCGAACCGCGCTGCCAGCCACTCTTCGCGCGTCGCGGTCTTAGGTGTGGTGATCTGCTTTGTCATTGTTCATCTCTCCTCTTCGTCGCTCGTTCAACTTTCGAGAAAGATAGGCGCCGGGCATTGCGGGGTGGGAGTGACAAGTGTGGCGGGATTCCGATGAACACCGTCGACGAGCTCTGCACCGCTGGCCGACACACGATCAGGATCGGTGAGCGGCGTTTTGCCGGCTGGAAATCAGTTTCAGCCATGACGCGGAATGGAACGCACTCATCAGCATGTACATCCAGACCATCCCATTGAGCGATGACGCCTCATGCGCGATAGCGCAGAACATGTCCTGGTGCCCGCCGCCAACCAACCCGGTAAGGAACGCCATGATTGCGAAGGTCGGCGAGGCCGCCAGGCATACCCAGTCGGCCGCGCTGAAGGCGGCTGCCGTGGGCCTATCTCCGCCTGTCCCGATCGTCTGTGTCGTCATGGCCTTTCACTCCTTTCGTCCCGCGTCGTGCGGTAGATTGGTGATGGTTATCGGATGGCGAGAGTGACAAGTGTGTCGGGATTCCGATGGACTCGCTGATCACGGCTGCGGCGCGCGCACTCGCAACGGGTGATCCCCTCGGCGCGCTGAAGCGGGTCGCGCTGCGCGACGACGCGCCGGCGCTGGCGCTTCGCGGCATCGCGATGGCGCAGCTCGGCGATCTGGTTCGGGCGAAGGCTCTGTTGCGAAGTGCGGCACGCGCCTTCGGTCCGAAAGAGGCGGTAGCCCGCGCGCGGTGCGTTGTCGCCGAAGCCGAGATTGCACTTGTCTCGCGCGACCTGGGCTGGCCTGCGAAAGCGCTGGACGAGGCGCGGGCGACGCTCGACGCGCAGGGCGACCGCGTCAATGCGGCGCACGCGTGGAATCTTGAGGTCAGGCGCCTGCTCCTAATCGGCCGCCTCGACCAGGCCGAGCGCGCGCTCGCCGGGTTCGACCCCACGCCGCTCCCGCCTGCCTCGCGGGCCGCCCACGAACTGGTGGTTGCGGGAATTGCGATTCGGCGTCTGCAGATGAAAGCAGCGCGTGATGCGCTTACGCAGGCACAGCGCTCCGCACGCGCGGCGGACATTCCCGCGCTGACAGCAGAAATCGAAAGCACATTGCTGATGATCAACACGCCGGCGGCGCGCCTGATCGCGGGCGGCGCCGAGCGACTCCTCCTGCTCGAGGATGTTGAAGCGCTGGTGGCGTCGAAGGCGCTCGTCGTGGATGCGTGCCGCCATGTCGTGCGTGACACCCGCACGGTCGTCTCGCTCGCGACACGCCCGGTATTGTTCGCGCTTGCGCGCGCGCTGGGTGAAGCCTGGCCCGGAGACGTGCCAAGGAGCGCACTCCTTGCCCGTGCGTTCCGGGCCAAGCACGCTGATGAATCACATCGCGCCCGGTTGCGGGTCGAAGTCGGCCGGCTTCGCGTTGAGCTGCGGACGGTGGCGGACGTGACCGCGACCAAGCGAGGCTTTGCGTTGGCGCCACGCCGCGCACGCGAGGTCGTCGTGCTGGCGCCGCCCGTTGAAGAACAGCATGCGGCAGTGCTCGCCTTCCTCGCCGATGGCGAATCGTGGTCAAGTTCGGCCCTGGCGATTGCGCTTGGAGCGAGCCCGCGAACCGTGCAGCGTGCGCTCGAGATGCTTGCGGCAACAGGCAAGGTGCAGTCATTCGGTCGCGGGCCGGCGCGCCGCTGGATGACCCCGCCGGTGCCGGGATTCCCGACAACCTTGTTACTCCCCGGTCCGCTGCCGAGTGACTAGGATCGACCCATGAAAACAACAGCAGCCGAAATCCTTCGTGAATATGGTCCGTTTCCAGATGTCGACCGCGTCAATGGGGTTACGTTCGACGGTCAGCGCGTCTGGTTTGCGTCAGGAGACAAGCTGAACGCTTTCGATCCGGCGACCGGGGAGGCGCAGCGCTCGATTGATGTCGCCGCGCACGCAGGAACGGCCTTCGACGGCCAGCACTTGTTTCAGCTCGCCGACGATCGCATTCAGAAAATCGATCCGAAGACCGGCAATGTGCTCTCCACAATCCCGGTGCCCGGCGGCGCCGGCTCGGGGCTCGCGTGGGCCGAGGGAGCGCTCTGGGTGGGGCAGTATCGGGATCGGAAGATCCATCAAATCGATCCCGAAACCGGGGCAATTCTTCGCACCATCGAGTCCAATCGCTTCGTCACCGGCGTGACCTGGGTCGACAGCGAACTCTGGCACGCCACCTGGGAAGGTGACGAGAGCGATTTGCGACGGATCGATCCTCGGACCGGAAAGGTCCTGGAGAAGCTGGAGATGCCGCCCGGAGTGGCAGTGTCGGGGCTTGAGTCCGATGGCGGCGATCAGTTTTTCTGCGGCGGTGGAAGCAGCAGGAAGGTGAGAGCCGTGCGCCGGCCAAGGCGAAAGTAATCGGACAAGTAATCGAAGCGGATCGCGCCCGACCGGAGCGTTTCTTCCAAGTCGAGTGAACCTTATTCGCATGCACGGACGGCCGCTCTATAATCCCGCGGATGCGGTTGCCCTCCACACTGGCTTGGCTGGTCGACGAGGCCGGCACCGCGCGTGGCGCCGACAACTTCCTTGCGACTCTCGGCGCGAAACTGATCGCTGATGGTTTGCCGCTCGCAGGCGGCGCTCTGACGTTGACGGCGGCTCATCCGATCATTGCTCGCCGTACCTGGTTGTGGCGGGCAGAAACCGGAGCGGTGATCGAGGCGCTGGGCTTTGGGGCGGCGGCCTTGTCCGGTCCGAAAAGCCAGACGGGACATGGCAAGATCGGCCGCGACTGGCTTGCTGCGCTGGGCACCGGACTGGTGCAGGAAAATGTCGCCGGGCCGACAGCAGACAGCCCGGATTCAGCTCGTCCGGTACTCGCCTGGGCGGTTTCCCGCCCGCTTGCTGAGCCCGAATCCGCGCTATTGCATCAGGCAGCGCGCTTTGCCGCGGCACCGCTTGCAGGCCTCAGCGCGCGGGCGACGCTAGCTGCTTTGCTCGATGCCTATCTCGGCCGCCGCGGTGCTGCGCAGGTTCTGGCGGGGCGGTCACGCCGCGAGACCGGCGAGACGATCCGCGCGGTCCTGCTCGTTGCAGATTTGCGCGGTTTCACCGAGCTGTCGGAGTCGATGACTCCTGAGGCGGTGGTGGCAGTGCTCGACGCCTGGTTCGACCGTATCGCCGGCGCCGTTCACGCGTTCGGCGGCGAGGTGCTGAAATTCGTCGGCGACGGTGTGCTGGCGATCTTCCCGATCGGCGAACGGCCCGCTTCCGCCTCATGCGACGCCGCGCTGAGCGCCGTTGCCGCGGCGCAGGCCGGCATGACCCATCTCAATCGGGCGCGCGATCGGCAAGGCCTGCCGCCCTTGCACTTCGGACTGGCGCTCCATCTCGGCGAAATGCTGTGGGGCAATGTCGGCACTGCCGACCGGCTGGACTTCACCGCGATCGGCCCTGCAGTCAATCTGGTTAGCCGACTCGAAGGGCTGTGCCGGCCGCTTGGCCGCACCGTGCTGATCTCCGGCGCAGTTGCCGCAGAGACGACGACGCCGTTGATCCCTCTCGGCGATCACCTGTTGCGCGGCATCGCCGCGCCGTGCGCGGTCTTCACCCTGTCAGAGGAATAAGCCCGATCGTGGTCGCGCTTTGCCCGTGCGGCAGCTCGGTGAACACGGGTATCAGACTCGCGCTGACCGAGCACGTGTTGAATTCTTGCGCGCGGCAAGCACTTGATCGGCGGCCGTCACGCCGGTTTGCCAGGCGCCGTGCGCGGTCGAAAAGTCGCTGACCGAACAGGCTTCGCCGGCAAAGAACAGGCGATTGTCAACCGGCTCGGCGAGCGCCCGACGGCAATCCGCGAATCCCGGGAGCGCATACGAATAAGAACCGAGCGAAAAAGGATCGAGTCCCCAGCGATGGATTTGGATCGGCTTCAGGCGGCGTCTGAAATCGCTCCCGAGCGCGCCGGTCAGTTCGGAAACCGCGAAATCAAAAAATGCGCCGTCGCCGTTGGCTTCGAGTCCCGCGGCCAGCTTGCCGCCGAAATATGCCTCGATCTGCGGCCGGCCCAGCGGCCTGAACTGATAAGCACCGGTCGCCGCGCGATCGGTATGTCCGAACAGGCGCACATCGGGATCGAACTCCTCGGCGCGGTCGAGTGTGATGAAGAGTTTATCGTCGAGCCCCAGCGGCAGGCCCTGCGCGGCTTCGATTTTTTGCGGCAGCGCGGGCATGAATGCGAGCTGTTCCCTGGCGAGCAGCGAACTTGGAATCGCAATGATGACCTGATCGGCTGTGATCGCGCCTTTCTCAGTCTCGACTCTCAGTCGCTCGTCGCGATGGTCGACCCCGATCACGCGGCAACCGAGCGTGACTGGCAGGTCGACGCCATAGTTTCGTATCACGGTGCCAAGGCCTTCGATCGCCCGCCAGTTCACGCCGCTGTCTGCGGTCAAAATCCTTGGCCGAGACTTGATCCCATTCGGCGCCGCTGATGTAGGTGCTCACCGCGTTGATCAGGCCGTTCCAGCGACAGCCCGGATCGAGCGCCGCTGACGACGGCACGTCGGTCTGGTTTTGCGCGACGTGCTCCAGACGAGCAAAAAACGATCCCATCGCTTCGCCGAATTCTTCTTGTTCGGCGCGTGAGAAACCGAATTCAAGCGACGGCCGCGCCCACGCCGGCAGCGACGTGTCGATTGATGCCCCCTGTGCTTTGGCAATGTCGCACCACGGATTACGGTCCGCGGAATGCAGCCAGCCGCAGCCGAGATCGAGCGCAAAACCGGACTCGTCAATAACAGTCAGTGCGCGCCCGCCGAGACGCGGACGCGCTTCAACAAGCAGACAGCCCACGCCGGAATCGTGCAACCGGCGCGCGGCCGCAATGCCTGCGGCTCCGGCGCCAACCACCACAACTTCGACATCACCGCCTGCCATAGCAAACTCCGACAGGCTTGGCCTGTGCCAGCGAAACCGCCATGCTTCCGACTGTTAAGATAGGTCTCGCGGTCGATTTTCGCCCGATGCAATGAGGGTAGATGATGGACGACACCCAATTTGCCGACATTGCGACATGGATCAGCAACGCCGGCTTAAGTGGCCAGGACGAGACGGCGATGGTCACCGAATTCTGCACACGCCTCGTCGCGCTTGGGCTGCCATTAACCCGCGCCCAAGTCTTCATCGATACGTTGCATCCTGTCCATGCCGGGTTGGGCTACTACTGGCAAAACGCCAGCTTAAGCGGCGCGGTTAAGGGCGAAACAGTCGCTACTGAATACGGCCTCGCCGTTGAGGGTGCAGCGCTGGAACGATGGCGGCGCAGCGCGTTCTATCACATGATAGAAAGCGGCTCCGCAGCGTTGCGACGACGGCTCACAAACGAAAGCGGCGCCGAGTTCCCGTTTTTGGGTGAGCTCTTCGCGGCCGGCATGACGGATTACATCGCTGTTATTGATCGCTTCGGCGCTGACGCCATTATTGGCGAGATGGACGGCGTTTATTCTTCCTGGGTCAGCGATAGACCGCAAGGTTTTACGGACGAACAAATCGCGATGCTGCGCCGGCTTACGCCGTGTTTCGCGCTCGCCATCAAGTCGGCGACGCTGGGGCGCATCGCCCGGACGCTGGTCGAAACCTATCTCGGACGCGACCCTGGCAAGCGGGTCCTGAAAGGAAGTATCACACGCGGACAGTCAACATCCATCGAAGCGGTTCTCTGGTTCAGCGACCTGCACAGTTACACCCGCATTTGCGACCGGGTGCAGCCTGAAGAAATCATCCCGTTTTTGAATGACTACGCCGAAACGGTCATCGCGGCGATCCACGAAGCCGGCGGTGACGTCTTGAAGTTGATCGGCGATGGTACGCTGGCGATGTTCACCGGCGAGGATCGCAGTTCCGCCTGCCGCGCGGCGCTCAACGCAGCGCAAAAAACTCTCGATCTCGTCGACGAACTCAAGCAGCGCCGCCTTGCTGGCGGATTACCGGCGACCGACCTCTATCTCGGCCTTCACCCCGGCGAAGTCGTCTACGGCAATTTCGGCAGCCGCGAACGACTTGATTTCACCGTGGTCGGCCCAGCGGTCAACGAAGTCAGCCGGATCGCCGCCCTGTGCCGCCTGGTCGATCAGCCGATTTTGGTATCCTCCGCTTTCCACGCGGCGCTCGGTCCGGAGCAGGACAATCTCGTTTCAGTCGGGCGTTACGCGCTGCGCGGCGTTGAGCGCCCGCAGGATCTCTTTACGCTCGCTCGGCCGCGACAATCAGTTTGATGCCGCTGTGAAATATGCGTGTCAGATTTGTGCTGTCGCAGCCAAGCGACCGAGAAAATGCGCCAAGTCGTTCGGCGCGCGGCCGAGCAGCCAGCGCAGCGTGTTCGGATTGCCAACGAGGCCGTAAGCGGCGTAATAGCGAAACATTGCGGCAAGCGTGTCGCGCTCGTACTCGCCCATGCCTCCGGTTCGGGCGCGCGCTTCCCACGCGGCAATGCCCTCTGCCTCCGGATGCACGTCGCGCTTGAGCGCCGCGCCGATGGCGGCGGCAACTTCAATCTGGCTAAGTGGTTCGGTACCGACGAGTTCGTAGGTCGCGCCGGTATGGCCATCTTGCGTGAGCACCAACGCCGCCGCCGCGGCAACGTCTTCCAGGTCGACGAGGCTGAGCCGCGTCTCGACCGGATAGGGCACGCGAAACACGCCATCTGTGGTGATTCCGCGCCACGCGCCGAGAATGTTTTGCATATAAGCCGTCGGCTGCAGAACGGTCAGCTCGAGGCCTGATGCGAACAGCATCTCCTCGGTGTGCATCTTCGCCCAATGATGCGGCATCGCCTCGATCTGCGGATGCAGCACCGAGTGATAGACAAAGCGTTTCACACCGCGCGCTTTCGCCGCCGCCGCAACGGCGCGCGCATACGCCACCTCGTCACGGCTCACATTTGGGCAGATGTGAAAAATTGCCCGCACCCCCGCTGCGGCGGACGTGAGCGCGAGCTCGTCTGCGAAACTGCCGAGAGCAATCTCGGCAGCGCCGAGCGCCGTCAACGCGCCGGCGTGTTCGGGATTGCGCACGAAGGCGCGGACCTTTACGCCCCTGCCCGCCAGCGCCTTGATGACCGCCTGACCGGTCTTGCCGGCGGCGCCGGTGACCAGAATCATTCCGCGTCGGAAGGCTTGTTGATCAGCTCAAACAGACGCGCCGGACTGAGCGGAATCTCGTTGAGCTCGATTTTCCGGTCTGACAGCCCGAGCGCATCCTCGATCGCCTGCGCGAACAACGGGCCGACCGGAATGGCTCCGGCCTCGCCCGCGCCCTTGATGCCGAGCGGATTGAGCGGCGACGTGGTCACAGTGTGGGCGATCTCCATGTGCGGCACTTCGAGCGCCGTCGGCAGCAAATAATCGGCGAGCGAGGCGTTGAGCAATTGCCCCTCCTCGTCGAACACGAGCTGTTCGTAGTACGCATTGCCGACGCCCTGCGCGACGCCGCCGTGGATCTGGCCGGCGAGGATCAGCGGATTAATGACGGTGCCGCAATCGTGCACCACAACGTATTTGAGCACCTCGAGCGTCAACGTTTGCGGATCGACCTCGACGATCATGGCGTGCACGCCGCTTGCGGTCGCACCGCCGGAAGGGCCGAAATATTGGGTCGATTCCAGCCCCGGCTCGGTGCCGGGACGCACCGCGCCGCGCATCGGATTGGCCTTGACCGCGAGTGCGCCGAGCTTGACCGACTGGCCGGGCACGCCGACGACCGAGACTTCGCCGTTGGCGATTTCAAGATCCTCTTCGGCGCATTCGAAATGTTCGGCGGCGAGTTTCAAAATTTTCTGCCGCACCACTTTGGCGGCTTCGTTGACGGCATTGCCGGCCACCACCGCGCCGCGGCTCGCAAACGTGCCGGCGCCCCAATAGAACTGATCGGTGTCCCCGGTGACCACGTCGACGTCACGCACCGAGACACCGAGTTGCTCGGCAACGATCTGCGCAAACACGGTGAAATGCCCCTGCCCCTGGGTGCCGATGCCGGTGGCAAGACCGACCTTGCCGTTGGCCTGCACCTGGACTCTGGCGCCTTCATAGGGACCGATGCCGGTGCCTTCGACATAGCAGGCGACGCCGACGCCGACATGGCGGCCTTGCGCGCGCAGGCGCGGTTGTTCCTCGGCAAGAAATTGCTGGTAACCGATCAGCTCCAGCGCCTTGTCGAGGATCGGCTCGTAGTTGCCGCTGTCGTAAGAGAGCGGCGCGAAGTCCTGATAAATGATCTCGTTGTTGTACGGAAACGCATCCGGCGGAATGAGATTGCGCCGGCGAATCTCGGCGCGGTCAATCTTGAGTTCATGCGCGGCAATGTCCAGGAGCCGCTCGATGACAAAGACGCCGTGCTGGCGTCCGGCGCCGCGATAAGGCGTAACGATCGGCTTGTTGGTGAAGATCGCGGTAAAGGCGCTGTCGTAGTTCGGGATGACGTAGGGGCCGAGCAGCGTGCATTGCGAATTGATCGGCACCGTCAGCCCATAGGGATTGTAGGCACCGGTGTCGTGAAAAAACACGTCCCTGATGCCGAGGATGCGGCCGTCGGCGGTCAGCGCGATTTCGGCATCGTGGGTCTGGCCGCGCTCCTGGGTCGTAGCAAAGAAATGTTCGAGCCGGTCTTCAATCCATTTGACCGGGCGATTGAGCTTTTTGGCCGCCCACGGGATCACCACCTCTTCCGGATAAAACAGCATGATCTTCGGCCCGAAGCCGCCGCCGACAAAAGGCGCGATCACCCGTACCTGCCGCTCGCTTAAGCCGAGCATGCCGGCAAGCCCGTTGCGCAAGAACACCGGCGCCTGGGTGGTATCCCAGATGGTGAGGTGATTGGCGCGGGCGTCCCAATGGGCGACGATGCCGCGGGTCTCGATCGGCGACGAACAGCCGTGATCGTAGTGAAAGCGGCGGGCGATAACGCGATCGGCCCGAGCGCGGACCGCGGCGTAGTTGCCGCGGCCTTGCCGGACCCGGGCGGCGACATTGCCGCGCACGTCGTCATGCACCCGCGCCGATTCGTCCGTCAGCGCGTTTTCCAGATCCGTGACGGCGGGCACCGGCTCAAGCTCAACGGCGATGTCAGCGAGCGCATCCTCGGCGAGGTAGCGGCTTTCAGCCAGCACCACCGCGAGCGGCTCGCCGACGTGGCGGATCTTGCCTTTGGCGAGCGGCACCTGGGTGCGCTGATTGAAGGTGATGTCCTTGATCGGCGGCGGCGGCACCAACAAAGGACCGGGCGCCCAGTAATCACCAAGATCCTCCGCGGTATAGACCGCGATGACGCCGGCGCGCGCCCGCGCCGCGGAGACGTCGATCGAAGTAATGCGCGCGTGCGCAACGTTACTGCGCAGGAACGCCGCGTACAGCATTCCGGGAAGTTCGACGTCGTCGACGAACAACGCCTGGCCGGTTAACAGCCGGGCGTCCTCGTTGCGAGTGATCGGCGCGCCGAAATTGCGCGTGGCCACAACGTTCACTTCTGCTGCCGCTCGGCGGCAAGCTGCACGGCTTCGACGATATGCTGATAGCCGGTGCAACGGCACAGATTGCCGGACAGCGCTTCGCGGATCTGCGCCTCATCCGGCGCCGGCGTCTCCTCGAGAAAAACTTTCATGGTCATCAGAATGCCGGGCGTGCAATAGCCACATTGCAGCCCGTGACACTCGTGCATGGCCTGCTGCAGCGAATGCAGATGCTCGCGATCCGGCGCTAACCCCTCAACCGTCATGATCTCATGCCCGTCGACCTGCGCAGCAAACATCAAACAGGAGCGGACGGCGGCGCCGTCGAAAATGATGGTGCAGGCGCCGCAGACGCCGTGCTCGCAACCGACATGGGTGCCGGCGAGCAAGAGATCGTGGCGCAGGAAATCGCTCAGCAACAGCCGCCCCTCGACCTGCCGCCGGTAGGGCGTGCCGTTTACCGTGACAGTGATGTCGTGGGTTTCAGTGCTCACGCCGGACCCGCTCGTTCGCCTTCGTCAACGCGCGCCCCGTCAGCACGCCCGCGAGATGGCGCTGAAACTCTTTGCTGACGTGGATGCTGCCGCCGGGATCGATCGCGCGCTGGATGAGCGCGACGGCGGCCTCGATTGCAGGCCGGTCGATCATGGTGCCAACCAGTGAATCGCTTGCTTCCGCGGCGAACACCGGGCCGTCGCCGGCATTGCACAGTCCGATCCGCGCCGCGCTGCAGCGCCCGCTTTCGTCAATTTGCACCACGCAAGCCACACCGATCATGGCGAAGTCGCCACGGCGGCGCGACACTTCCATAAAGCACGCCGCCGAGCGCGGCGGCGCCACCGGAAGTTCGATTTCGGTCAGCATTTCGTCGGACTCAAGCGCCGTGGTGAGCGCGCCGGTGAAAAAATCTGCCGCGTCGATCCAGCGCTCGCCGCGGACCGATTGCGCGTGCAATTTGCCGCCGAGCGTCAACACAATGGCGGGCATCTCCGAGGCCGGATCGGCGTGCGCCAGATTGCCGCCGATGGTCCCGCGATTGCGGATTTGCGGATGCGCGATGTGCGGCAACGCCTCTTCCATCAGCGGTACGTGACGGGCGATGGCGGGATCGCGTTCCAGCGCCCGGTAGCGCGTGAGCGCGCCGATGCGCAAATGCTCTGAAGCGCCGTTATCAACACCGGCAAGGTCCGTGATCGGATTGATATCGATCAGCGCAGCCGGCTGCGTCAGCCGGAAATTCATCGTCGGAACAAGACTTTGGCCGCCGGCAAGAAACCGGGCCTCATCGCCATGCTCGGCCTTCAACTGCAAGGCTTGCTCAAGGGTCCGGGCAGCGAAGTATCGAAAGGGCGCGGGTTTCATGTCGGGTCAAGTATGGAAAAAATTGCGCCACGGAGTCAAAATATTCCCCCAGGCAGGCCGCGGCTGAGAACCTCGATAATGGGCGGGAACTAGCGAGCCGAAGCAGTGCTTCTTTCGCGCTCAACCGCGGCCAGCACCTCCTCACAGCGTAAAGGCTCAAAGCCGGGACGAAATTTCTCGCGGCCCAGCCGGTAGATCGCCCGGTTGTAGGGAGCCGCCACGCCATGCTCGCCGGCAAGCTGCACGATATAGCCGGTGATCGATTCCAGTTCGGTGTCTTGGGCGCCGCGCAGCGCCACATCCTGAGTCATGCTCGACATCGCCATGGCGCCGAGCTTGCGCTTGAACACCGGGCGAAGAACGAAGCCCGGCAGCAGCGTCGCCAGCCGCAGAAAGCTGAAGCGCGGCAGCCCGGCGATCTGGTATTCATGATAGCCGGCGGCACGAATGATCCGCACGCCCTCCCACAAGGTCTGCGTGAGGAGCTGCTGATACACGGCGAGGTTCGACAGCGGCCGCCAGCCGCGACCGACCAGCGCATCCAGCGCGTTGGTGAGATTGATCACGATCTTGGTGTGCACGGCATCCTGCAGACGGTCGACGATCTGCGTCGGACAACCGCGGGAAAGGATCGATTGCACCAGCCGCAATTCCGCACCCAGGCTGTTGTCGGGCGTACCGATCAGCAACGGCCCCTTCCGCTGATAGCCGATCACCGCCGGCCCGTCGCGCCAGGCGTTATAGGCCACCACGCAATAAATCACCTTGCTGAAGAACTTCGGCAGAATGCGCTGGTTGTCGATGCCATTCGCCATCGACACGATGATCGGCCGGTCGCCCAGTTCGTCTCGAACCTGCTGTGCAACCGCTTCCAGACTATAGTTCTTCACCGCAAGCACAACGATGTCGACACTGCCGATGTCGCCGGGCCCGTCGACGGTCGCGACACGCACGGTTCGACGCGCCCGCTCCGGCGCTGCGGACTGATAGGTCGTGATCCCGTCTTTCCGCAGCGCGGCCTGGGTTTCGCCGTGACCCATGATGAACACCGCAGGATAGTTATCCGCGACCCAGGCCGCGACCGAGGCGCCAATGGCGCCGGGGCCGATGAACAGGATCTTGGCCTCGCTCATAAGCTTATTTGCTGCCGCCGGACGGCACTCTCATAAATCAAGGCTGGCGATCCGATCCGGCGCCAGTGCGCGCGTCCACTCTCTCATCCATTTTTGGTCGGCGGGGCTTTCACATCCTTCCGCGTGTCGATAATCGCGGTGACCAGGCGGCCGTCCTTTTCCTTCTCTTCGCAGATATAGACGTTCAGGATCGGATTGTGCGTTACCGGATCGAAACGGAACGGCCCGCGAGGCGCTTCAAACTGCACCTTCGCCATCGCTTCGGCGAACTTGTCCTTGTCGGAGGCGTCGCCGTCCGTCGCCCGCAAAGCTGCATCAATGACCTGCATCGACACGTAGCCATAATCGGAAAAGAGGTTTGGATTTTCTTTGGTCTTCTCGCGATAGGCGGCGGCGAATTTCTGGTTTACCGGATTGTCCAATGCGTCGGTGTAGATCGTCGAGGACAAGACGCCAAGCGCCGCCCGGCCCTGTTGTTCGATCGTCGTCGCATCAACGAAGCCGGCGAACCCGGCAAGCCGCGCTTTGATGCCGGACTGCGCCCATTGCTGCACGAAACGGATGGCGTGGGCGCCGCCGGTTGAGAAATTGTAGACGACCGGCGGGTTGAGTGAGCGAACGTCGGTGAGGTAGGGGCTGTAGTCGGTGACGGTTATCGGAATGTAGATCGTCTTGATGATCTTGCCGCCCTTGGCGATGAAGGGAGCGGAGACCTCAGCGGCGATATCATGGCCTGCGGCGTAGTCCTCGCTCATCACTACCATTTCCTTGGCGAGGTTATCGTAGATCCACTCCGCGAAGGGGTGGCAAAGCTGCCACGCAGCGAGCGAGGAACGGAACACGTACGGCGCTCGCTCCCAGGTGATGGCATCAGTGCCGGCGCCGGAGATCAGGAGGAACACTTTGTTCTGCTTGACGTAGTTCAGGACGGCGAGTGCTATGTTGCTGCCCTGGGGACCGACGATCAGGTCGACGTTGTCGTTCTGGACGAACTTCCGCACTTTCTCGAGACCGACCTGCGGATTGAACTGGTCATCCTCTTTCACCAGCTCGACCTTGCGACCCGCGAACATGCTCTTCACCTCGTCGAGGTAGACGTTGATGCCGGACCAGTTCCAGTCGCCGGTCGACGCCGCCGGGCCACTGAATGTATTCAGCACCCCGATCTTAAGCGCCGCTCGCGAGGCGGCGAGGATCGCGGGTGCCGACACCGCACCGGCAAGCGCCACTGATGCGGCTGTGCCGGCTTTCAAGATTTCGCGCCGCGTGATCCGCGGCCTCCGATCAAAATGTGCCACTCGGTTCCTCCTTGGCTTTGACCTCATGTCGATGCATTTGCGATTCATGGCGGGCAATAGGCGCTGCCATAAACGCGAAAAGACGTCGATCTGGTAGCTGCTGTCGATCAGTACGGCCGTGCCGACCGTACGATCACGCTTCCTCCGATCAATTGGTCGCGTCGTTTCCCGGCGACTTGGCCACAGGTTTTCATCTTCTGCGCAGCGAGACAAGCACGACGTGGGGCCGCTGGCGATTACTCCTGTGCTGTCCACGCTGCGAACGCTTTGCTCAATCAACCCGCATTGACGGCGCAGCGCTGCGGGCAGGTTCGCCGTCTTTTGCTCGGTAAAGCCGATGCCGATGCGGCGGCCGGGCCATGCAAAAATCCGGCTTCTCAGATGGAGAAATTTAGTGTCCCCTCCTCGTCAGAAAAGTCTTCGGGAGGACTGCGTGACCAAGGCGCTGGACAAGACCTACGACGGCATCATCATCGGGGCGGGCCATCACGGTCTCATTCTCGGCAGCTATCTCGCCAAAGCGGGCTTGAGCGTTTTGCTGGTCGACCGTCGCCTCGAATACGGCGGCGGCCTGATGACCAAAGAAGCAACCGCGCCCGGCTTCTATCACAACTTCCACTCGATCAATCACTTCCACATTTCCGAGACGCCGTGGTTCAAGGATCTCGGCCTCGAAGACCGCGTCACCTACATCACGCCGCGCTACGAGTTCGGCCAGGCGCATCGCGACGGCACCGCCTTGGTGTTCGGCCGCGATCGCGAGGAGACCATCGCCAACGTGGCGCGGTTCTCCAAGAAAGACGCCGAAACGTTTCGCGACTGGAACCGGCGCGCCGAGGAAATCACTGCGCGCATTCTGATCCCGGAGCGTTACGCCGAGCCGCTGCCGCAAGCCGAGCGCGACGCGCTATTGGCTAAGACCGCGATCGGACGCGACTTCCTCGCGGTCAGCCGCCGTCAGCCGCTCGACGTCGTGCAGGAACTGTTCGAGAACGATCACGTCAAGCTTCTCTTTCTTTTCAAGGTCTCGCTGTTCGGCACGTGGCTCACCGACACCTTGTCGAAGACGAGCCCGATGGGTTCGGTGATCCGCGCCTTTGATCTCGAGACGGGCTATCAGCTTTGCCAGGGCGGCTCGTTCAATCTGGCGCGCGGCTTGATGGAAACCTTTATCGCCGCGGGCGGCGCTTTCCAGCCGCAGGTCGCGATCGACCGCATCCTGATCGAGGGCGGCCGCGCGCGCGGCATCGTGCTGGCCGACGGCAAGACGGTGCGGGCGCGGCAATTTGTTGCTTCGACGATCGACGTGCACCAGACCTTCGAGACCATGATCGGGCGGTCGCAACTGCCGGCGGCGTTTGCGGAAAAGCTCGATCGCTTCCAGGGCACCAACTGGACGCTGTTCGGCTTGCATCTCGCGTTGCATGAGGCGCCGCAGTTTTCTGCTGCGGCGTTCGACCCGAACATCAATCGGACGCTGAAATGGAGCATCGGCGCCGAGACCATGGAAGACCTCAACTCGGCGTTCGAGGACGTGAAAGCCAACCGCCCGCCAAGCATCGTCCAGTTCGGCTCGGGGCCGCTGAGCGTGATCGATCCGACCCAGGCGCCGCCCGGCAAGCACACCACGTATTGTTGGCACGTCATGCCGTTTGAGCCTGACATCGGCGGACAGGACTACGAGGAGTTCAAGCGCGAGTTTGCCGAGAAGATCATCGAGACGTTTGCGCGCTATTGCCCGAACATGACCCGCCGCAACATCATCGGGCAATATGTCTACACCGCGAAGGAATACGCCGCCGAACTAATCAACATGCGCCGCGGCGACATTTTCATGGGCGCGTTCAGTGCCGAG
>Ga0335085_10007585_pt1 | contig 16760 bp, 11 predicted proteins | sample Lox_Sample_45_FD_206712 | JGI IMG/M metagenome (GOLD analysis project Ga0335085, IMG submission 206712) | Soil microbial communities from Loxahatchee National Wildlife Refuge, Florida, United States - Lox_Sample_4.5 | ecosystem: Environmental > Terrestrial > Soil > Wetlands | place: USA...
GGGGTCGTGGGTTGAAAGGCCTGAACACCTCCAACTTCCGACACCAGGGCCCCGGTTGAACAGGGCTCACCTGTAAACAACGTGCTGAGACTCCACAGCTAGCTCGCGAATGACCGTCGTCTCGCCCCAGGCTTCATGCGGCCCTCGTCGCGTGGATCGCGGCCCACGCGCATGGGCGCGACCGCGTACTACGCCTCGAACGCTTCGGGGGCCCACTCGAGCCCCAGTTCGCCCGGCGGCGCCATGTACCCGAGCAGGGCGCTCGCCGCGACCACCGTCGGACTCGCGAGGTAGCCCTCGCCGCCCACGCCCATGCGGTTCGTCCAGTTGCGGTTGAACGACGTGATCGCGCGCTGCCCCCTGGTGAGCGCGTCGGGGCCCTGGCCGAAGCACGGTCCGCACCAGGACTGGCGCACCTTGCCGCCGATCGAGCGGAACACCTCCGCGATCGATTCGCCCCCGAGGCGGGGCTCGGGCGTCTCGATCTTCTCGCGCACGCCACCCGAGCCAGGGAAGATCACGAACTCGCGCGCCGCACGCTCGCGGCCGCGCCCACGCGCCGCACGGATCACGAGCGCGGCCGAGAGCAGGTCGTCGTAGCCGCCGTTCGTGCACGAGCCGATCATCGCCTTGTCGAACTCGATGCGCTCGCGCGCGACCTCGTCCGCCGGGAACGCGTTCCCGGGACTGAACGGCTTCGCGATCATCGGCACGACCTCGGAGAGCGCGAGCGTCTCGTCGATCTCGAACGTCGCTTCGGCGCCCGGTGCGAGTCGCGGATAGGGCAGCGACGCCATGCCCTTGTCGCGGTACCAGCGCTCGGTGATCTCGTCCGCGGCGAAGATGCCGTTGAACGCCTCCGCCTCCGCCATCATGTTGCAGATCGTGTTGCGGTAGGCGATCGGGAGCTGGCGCTGCGCGTCGACGAACTCGACGCTCATCCCCTGCGACTGCTTCGCGCCCCAGCGGCGCAGCAGCTCGAGCACGATGTCCTTGCCGCTCACCCACGGCTGGAGCCGGCCCGAGAAGACGACGCGGCGCGCCCGCGGGACCGTCAGGTAGACGTAGCCGGTGCTCCAGCCGAACCCGAGTGTCGTCGAGCCGACGCCGATGCCGATCGCGCCGTAGGCACCGTAGGCCCGGCTGTGCGAGTCGGCGCCGGGGATGAGCATGCCCGGCATGACGAGGCCCTGCTCGGGAAAGTAGAAGTGGAAGATGCCGTCGCCCGGCGTCGCGTAGTACGGCTTCTCGATGCCGTGCTTCGCAGCGAACGCACGCCCGATCGAGGTCTGCTTGTCGTCCGCCTCGACGCCGGTGAAGACGAAGTGATCGTTCGCGATCGCGAGCTGGCGCGGCCAGATCGCGTCGCCGCCCGTGATCTGGTTGAACGTGTGGATCGCGAAGGGCGCGGTGCCGTCGCTTGCCGGCAGCAGGTCGGCGTAAACGCGCAGCGTCGCGCCCGGCCGCACCTCGGAATCGCGATCGACGCGGTGCGACCACACGATCTGCTCCGTCGTCGTGAGCGCGCGCGCGGTCGGCGCATCCGGCCAGACGAGGCGCGGCGGCGTCTCGACGCTGGCCCGGAACTCACGCCGGCCGATCGCGAAGATGCCGCCGGTGCGGCGGATCTCGTCCTCCTTGGGCGTGAGCGGCAGCGGCTCGTAGCGCTTGCCGCGCGTGACGTTGGCGAGCGCGCGCGTGTCGGGATCGAACGTGAGCTCGTCGCCTTCCTGGGCGTCCGCGACGGCCTCCGGACTCTGCACGACGTGGAGCCCGAGGTTGAACGCGTTGCGCCGGAAGATGTCGCCCATGTTGCTGCCGCACACGATCACCATCTCGAGGCCGGCTTCTTCGGCGACGCCCTTGAGGCCGGCGGGGCTCATCTCGCGCGAGCTTCCGATCGCGAAGCGGTCGCCGGCGATCAGGAACGTCTGGCCGGCGTGGACGCGCGCGCGAAAATCCGGCATGAGGTAGCGAAAACTCCCCGCCTTCCAGCGCTCATCGAGCGTCTCCAGGCTCTCGCTCACGCAGTCGGCCGCGGGTGTGATCTGGTCGGTGTCGATCGCGTCGAGCTTCTTCCCGGGCGTCCTGGGGTCCCAGAAGACGAGGGCCCGGCCGCGCACGAGCCGCGTGGGCGTCGACGGGGCAGCTGCTGCGCCGGACGGGGCTGGAGTCGCCGTGGCGGGCGTATCGAGATCCGCGCCGGGCTTGCGGCGCGCGGGCTGGAGCGTGTGCATGCGAGGTCCTCGGAAATCGATCGGGCCGATGGCGCGGCGATGAGTGCGGTCGGTGCGGATCGTGACGCATCCCCGGGGCGGCGGGCAAGGGCAGGCCGCGCGCTGCTAGACTGCGCCGCCGGCCACGCCCACGTTCTTTGAGGAGGAAGCACCCCGATGATCCGCAGCCGCCCGCTCGTGCTGCTCGCCGCATGCGCGCTCGCGCATCTCGCCGTCACCGACGTCCGCGCCGCGGCGGCAGCCCACGCGGCGGCGCCGGTCGCGCTGCCGGATACCGGCCTCTTCGCGCCGGTCGCGAAGCAGTATCGCGGGCGGCTCGAGCGGTTGCACGCGCTCCCCGCAGGCGAGGTGACCGCCGAGCGGCTCGATCTGCTGCTCGCGACGGGCCAGCCCGACGAGGCGGCGCGGATCGTCCCGCAGCTGCCGGCGGGCCATCCCCGGCGCACGGACTGGTGGACGGCGCGGGTGATGCTCGCGCGCCAGGACTTTTCGGGCGTGCCCGCGATCGTGGAGCACATCCTCGCCCTGGGTGACCGCGCGACGCCGCTCGAGCGCACGCTGCCCTACCGCTGGTTCGTCGCGTGCGACGATGGCGCTCGGCTCGATACGCTGACGCGCGCGGCGATCGCGCGTGCGGCGGCGGACCCCGGCGTCGTGCCCGAGCTGATCGCGGCCGGCAAGCTCGCCTACGACCGGCTCGACTACGCCCGGGCCGATTCCCTCTTCTCGCGCGCCAGCTCCGCGACGCCGCTCAACGACGGCCCGAGCGAATCGTTCGCCCTCGCCGCGCGCCAGCGCTCGCTCGCGCTCACCGGACTCGCCCTCGTCCAGCAGAAGCGCCGCGAGTGGGACCGCTCGCTCGTCACGCTGCGCGAGGCGCTCGAGGCCGACGGCTCGGACGAGGTCCTCATGGCGCTCACCGAAACGCTGATCCGCCTCGGGCGGACCGACGAGGCGATTTCGGCGGCCGAGTGGGCGGTGCGGCTCGCGCCCTACGACGACGCCGCGCACTACCTGCTCGGCAACGGCTACGCACGCAAGAACTACACGCAACTCTTCGCGGCCTATCGCGCCGCGTTCGCCGACGAGGCCGGCCGCGCCCGGATCGAGGCGGCCGACCGGCTGCTCGGCGACGGCCAGCGCGACGCGGCTCGTGGGGCCTACGCCGCGATCGTCGCCGCGCATCCCGGCTGGGCCGACGCGCGCGTGCGCCTCGCCTCGCTCGATTTCGAGGACGGCCGGTTCGAGGCGTCGCGCGACGGCTGCTTCGAGGCGTTGCGCGCCTGTCCCGAGTATGGCCGCGCGCACGCGGTGCTCGCGAAGGCGCTCGAAGGCCAGCGCTTCGTCGTCGACGTCCACCGCGCCGGCTACGAAGCGCGCTTCGCCGCCGCGCCGATGCCGGAGATTCCCGGGATCGAGAAGTTCGTCGTCAACTGGCGCGCACTCTCGCCGCGCCACCAGAAGCGCGTCGCACTCTCGATGGCGCCGTGGAAGGCGTTCATCCCGGTGCTCGTCGAGGGCGGCGCGACCTACTACATCAAGCCGGTCTACATGCTGCTGTCGGAGTGTCCCGCCCAGCGGACGCTGCGCGACCAGCGCATCAGCTACGACTCGCGGCTCTGGGACGACGTGCGCGGCTGCGGCGGCTACCACACGGTCACCGGCATCGAGGACGTCGAGCGTACGATCTTCGATCGCTACAACACCGTGCTCCACGAGTTCACGCACCAGGTCCACGCCGTGCTCACCGCCGACGACTCGCGCGCGATCCAGGAACACTACCGTGCCGCGAAGGCGCGCGACGACCGCACGCAGGACGGCTTCCTCTCGCGCTACGCGGGCGGCAGCGTGTTCGAGTACTTCGCCGAGGGCGCGAACGCGCTCGAGTCGCCGATGCGCGATGCCTACGACCCGCGCGAGATCGTGCGCGAGCGGCTCGACCGCATCGATCCCGACCTGCGCACGCTCGTCGAGGGCTTCATGGCGCGCACCGACGTGAGCGCGTCGTACCCCATCGCGTACGCGGCGGGCGGCGACGACGCCGTGGAGCGCGGCCGGATCGAGGAAGCCCTGCCGCTCTACCGCAAGGCGCTCGCGCGCGAGCCGGACAACGAGACCGCGCTCGTCTCGCTGGCGCGCGCGTACGAGCTCGGTGAACGCGCCGCCCAGGCCGAGTCCGTCGCGACGCTCGCGGTCGCGGCGCACCCCGCGAGCGGGCCCGCCCGCGTCGCGCTCGCCGATGCGCGCTGGCATGCGGGCCGCGCGCTCGCCGCGGTGCGTGACTCGCTCGCCGCGTCGCGGCCGCTCGTGCGCGCCGAAGACCGCTACCAGGTCGACGTCGAGCTCGGCGTGCTCGCGTGGACCGCTGGCGACGCCGGCGCCGCGCTCGCCGCGTCGGACTCCGTGCTCGCCTACCAGTCCGACAACCCGGAGGGCCAGCAGGAGCGCGCGGCCGCGCTCGCGCTCGCCGGCCGCGCCGACGAGGCGTTCACGCAGTACGAGCAGGCCGTGCGCATGCGCACGGGCATTCCGGAGCTGCGCTGCGACTACGCGCGCGACCTGCTGCGCGCGAAGCGCGTGCGGGAGGCGCGCGCCCAGCTCGATGCGGCGGCGCTGCTCGACGAGCGCGACCCGCAGGCCGAGGCGTTGCGTGCGTGGGCCGACCTCGCGGACGGCAAGCTCGATCTCGCGCGCGGTCACGCGCGACAGGCGCTCGCCTGGGGACCGTGGTGCGACCTGGCGCAGATCGTCTCGGGCGCGATCGAAGCGCGTGCCGGCCGTGCCGCCGCGGCGCGTGCGGCGTGGGCGCCGGTCGAGGAGCGGATCGCGGGGAACCGACCGCCGGGCTACGTCTACCGCGAGGCGCTCGCCGACTGGCGGCAGGTGCACGCGCTGCCGGCCGTCGAGCGTGAGACGCTGAAGGACTTCGAGCGGGCCACGAAGCAGTAACGCCCGCCGGGCGAGGCGAGGGAAACACCGAGCACAAGGCGTCGCGGTCGGGCGACGAACGCAATGGTGTCCTTCAGGACACGTTGGAGCGCCGAGCCGGCCGCGCAACGCAGCCATCGGCGCTTCCCTCGCCTACTCCGCGGTGTCGAGCTCCTGCAGCATCGTCAGCACGGTCTTCCATGCGTCATCGAGCGCGACGCACGCGAGCTCGTTCGGCGCCGGCAGCTCGCCCAGCCAGACGGGTCGGTCGCGCGTGTCGCGATCGAACCGGGCGCGGTCCCGCGGGTCGTAGTGCGCATGGTCACGCTGATCGCGCGCGAGCTGCAGGACCTCGGGGAGCGTCCACGAGCCGAGCCGCTCCTGCCACCGCGCGTCGACGCGACGCGCGCGATCCGGATCGGACTGCCGCACGTCGGGAGGCAGCAGCGCGTAGCGGTCGCAGTCCCCATCCGGAACGAAGTCCGTCCACATGGTCCGCGCACGCGTCGCGGCCGAGGGCTCGCGGTGCGCGAGCACGGCGCCGGAGCGCGAGTCGATCACGCGCACGGCGTACCGCACGTTGACGTCGCGTTCGCGCGTGACGACGTGGAGCGTGGTCTCGCTCCAGCGCTCGACCGTGTGACCCTGGTCGTCCTGCGCATCCGTGCGGCGGTAGATCGGCAGCGTCAGGTCCCGCGTGTCGGTGTTCGACTCGACGTCGCCGGCGCGCGCGGTGACGATGCGGTCGACCCCGAGGCGACGGCCGAGACCGAGCTCGCCCTCGCCCGCCGGGCCATTCGTCCCGGCGACCGTCGTCGGGACGTCGAGACCGTCGGTCGTGACGAGCTGCGTGAAGTGGAGTCCGCCGCCCGAGACCGCGATCGCGTCGGCGAGCTCGTGCTGGATGCGCGGCTCGAGCCCTGCCAGCCGGCCGTCCGAAGCGAACGGCAGCACGACGACGCGCGTGAGCGCCTCGCGATACGCCGCCTCCTGGAGCTGGACAGCACCGGCGTAGTCGTCGACGTAGCGCCGGCACTCGCCGATCTCGCGCCATGCGGCTTTGGGCCGGCGCGCCGCGAAGGCGGCGCGGGCGAGCGCGTCGTGGATCCGAGCCGCACGGAGGAGCAGGCGGCGCTCGGCCGCGTCGTACGCCGGATCGGGCATCAGCGCCGAGCCGTTGAATCCCACCTGCGTGCGGAAGGTGCGGTACTCGATCGCCAGATCGGCCGCGGCCGAGGAGTCGGCTGCCGCGAGCGCGACGACGCGCATGCGCCAGTCGGCGGCGACGCGGTTGCTCGCGGTGGTGTAGGCGGCGCGCGCCTTCGCGTTCTGCGGATCCTGCTCGATCGCGCGCAGGGCGCGGTCGTATGCCCTGCGCAGGCCGCCCTGCGTTGGCGCCGCCTCGCCCGGCCGGGCGAGCTTCGCGGTGCCGGCGCACGAAACGGCCAGCAGCGCGAGCGCGGCGGCGAACGAGCGGATGCGGATCGACGACATGAGGAGCGACCTCCGACGGCTGTGCGGGGAGCGGCCCCTGCGGCCTGGGGCCATTATCGTCATCGGGGCGAACCCGCTGCAGCCGCGCGGCCCGTGCCTTCCCGCCGCTTCGTGGGGACTCGCCGACGTTGCGGGCGCGCGCAGGCGCGAGCATCATGCGCGACGTCGCTCGTACGCAGCCGACCCCTTCGGGCCCCACGCCCGTGCCCACCGCTCACGAGCCGCCGACTCCGCCGGCAGGACAACCTCCCATGCGCGTTCCCCGTCCGCTTCCGATGTTTGCCGCCCTTGTGCTCGCCGCCGCGCTCCCCGCGCACGCCGACGAGGGCATGTGGACGCTCGACAACCTGCCGGTCGCGAGGTTGCGGGAGCGCTACGGCTTCACCCCGAGCGCGGCGTGGGTCGAGCACGTGCAGCGGGCGTGCGTGAACTTCGGCGGCGCCTCGGGCGCGTTCGTCTCGTCGGACGGCCTCGTGCTCACGAACCACCACGTCGCGCTGGGCCAGCTCCAGAAGATGTCGTCGCCGGAGCACGACTACGTCCACGACGGCTTCTTCGCGCGCACGCCGGCCGAGGAGATGGCGTGCCCCGATCTCGAGCTCAAGGTGCTGTGGTCGATGGAGAACGTCACGGCTGCCGTCAACGCCGCGATCGATCCCACGACGCCGACCGAGCGGCAGAACGAACAGCGCAAGGCCGCGCTCGCGCGGCTCGAGCAGGAGTCGACGCAGAAGACCGGGCTCAAGACCGAGGGGATCGAGCTCTACCAGGGCGGCGAGTACTGGCTCTACCGCTACCACACCTACAAGGACGTCCGGCTCGTCTGCGCGCCCGAGGAGCAGGCCGCGTTCTACGGCGGCGATCTCGACAACTTCTCGTTCCCGCGCCACGACCTCGACTTCGCGTTCTTCCGGATCTACGAAAACGGCCAGCCCGTCCATCCCGAGCACTATCTCAGGTGGAGCGCGAAAGGCGTGGGCGAGGGCGACCTCGTGATGGTCGTCGGGCACCCCGGCCGCACCGACCGCGATCGCACGGTCGCGCAGCTCGAGTACGCGCGCGACGTCGAGCGGCCGCTGCGCATCCGGATCCAGGAGCTGCGCGAGCGCACGTACCGCGCCTACGCGGCGCAGGGCCCCGAGCAGGCGCGCCAGACGGTGACCGCGGTACGCCAGCTCGAGAACAACCTGAAGCGCGAGCGCGGCTTCCTCGACATCCTGAGCGATCCCGTGTTCCTCGCGCGGCGGCGGACGGCCGAGGCCACGATGCGTGCGCGCGTCGCGAAGAACCCGGCGCTCGAGGCGAAGGACGGAGGGGCGTGGGACGCGATCGCGACGGCCGAGCGCGAGCAGCGCACCCAGGGCCGCGCGCGCACGCTTCGCGACCTCACGCGGCTCACGCGCCTGACCGACATCGCGACCGGCATCGTGCGGTTCACGGCCGAGGCGGCGAAGCCCAACGAGCGGCGCTTCAAGGAGTATCGCGACGCGAATCTCGGCTCGCAGCGCTTCGCGCTGCTCTCGCCCGCGCCGATCTACCCCGCGATGGAGGAGAAGATTCTCGCCGCACATCTTCAGATGTGCCTCGATTCGCTCGGGCCTTCGGACCCGTTCGTGAAAGCCGCGCTCGATGGGCAATCGCCGACGGACGCGGTTCACGCGCTGGTGGCGGGCACCCACCTCGCCGACGTCGCCGAGCGCAAGCGCCTGCTCGAGGGCGGCGTCGCGGCCGTGGAGGCCTCGAGCGATCCGCTCATCGTCTGGGCGCGGCGCATCGACGGGGCCTACCGCGACCAGCGCAAGTGGTTCGAGGATCGCGTCGAGAGCGTCGAGGCGCTCGAGGGCGCCCGGATCGCGCACGCGCGCTTCGCGCTCGACGGCCGCTCGACCTATCCGGACGCGACCGGCACGCTGCGCCTCTCGTACGGCAAGGTCGCCGGCTACTCGCAGCTCACGACCGAGGTGCCCTGGAAGACGACGTTCTACGGGCTCTACGACCGCGCGGACTCGTTCGACGGGCGCGAGCCGTTCGAGCTGCCGAAGCGCGTGGCCGCCGCCGCGGGCTCGGTCGATCTCTCGACGCCGCTCGACTTCGTGTGCACCGACGACATCATCGGCGGCAACTCGGGCAGCCCCGTCGTGGACCGCAACGGGGACTACGTCGGGCTCGTGTTCGACGGCAACATCCAGTCGTTCATCTGGACGTTCGCCTACTCGGACGCGCAGGCGCGCTGCGTCTCGGTGGACTCGCGCGCGCTCGTGCTCGCGCTGCGCAGGATCTACGACATGGGCGCGCTTGCCGACGAGCTGACGAGAAGCGCGAACTGACCTCGCACGCGTCCCGCCCGATCGAACCGCCCGGGCGTCAGTTCCCCGCGCGCGGGAACGACTGCGTCATGACGCGGCGAATGCGCCAGCGCCCGTCGGCGCCACGCGACCACTGCATCACGAAGCGGCCGCGAGCGTGGATCACGCCGTGGCCCTCGACGCGCACGACCTGCGCGAACGTGCCCCACTGGGCGGCTTCCGGCTCCGCGAGCTGGATCGTGTCCGACGTCATCGACACCGAATCGACGTGGACGCCTGTGAACGAGCGCAGGAACGCGCCGATCGCCGCGGGCCCGCGCAGCACACCGCCGTCCTCGCGCAGCAGCTCGCCGTCGGGCGTGAAGCAGGCGGCGAGCGAGTCGCCCGCCATCGCGAGCGTGAATGCCTCGTAGCGCCGCAGCGCCGCCTCGACCTCGGCGCGCGAGGCGGCAGGACCGCGCGACGCGGCGGGTTCACACGCGGTGAGGACCGCGGACGCCGCGCCGAGCGCGAGCAGCGTCGCGAGCACAGGCCGCATCGCCCGCTTCACGCGCGCACCGCGGTGGCGCGCGCGCAGCGGATCATCGCTTCGAGGCTCCGCTCGACGTCGGCCTCGTCCGTCGCCCAGCCCGAGACGCTGATGCGCATCGCGGTGCGGCCCTGCCACACGGTCGCGCCGCACCAGCAGGTGCCGTCCTCCTGGATCGCCGCGATCGCGCGCCGTGTGGTCTCGGGATCGCCGAACGCGACCAGCACCTGGTTCAGCACGACGTCGTTCAGCACCTCGAAGCCGGCGGCCTCGAGCCCCGCGGCGAAGCGGCGTGCGTGCCGGCAGCAGCGCTCGATCAGGTCCACGACGCCGCTGCGTCCGAGCGTCCGCAACGCGGCCCAGACCTCGACGCCGCGGGCGCGACGCGAGAGCTCGGGCGTGTGATCGGAAGGATTGCGGTGCGGCGTCTCCGTGGGCAGGTACTCGGCCGTGATCGCCATCGCCGCTCGCAACGCATGGCCATCGCGTACGAACGCGAGCCCGCAATCGTACGGCGTGTTGAGCCACTTGTGAGCGTCCGTCGCCCACGAGTCCGCGCCGGCGAGCCCGGAGAGCCCGGTCGCGAGCGCGGGCGAGGCCATCGCCCACAACCCGAATGCGCCGTCGACGTGCACCCAGGCGCCGCGCGATCTGGCGCGCGGGATCAACTCGGCGAAGGGATCGCTCGCCCCGGTGTTCACGTTGCCGGCCTGCAGGCAGACGATCGTCGGGCCCGAGAGATCCGGCAGCGCGTCGGCCCGCATGCGGCCCTGCCCGTCGACGGGGACGCGCACGACGCGCTTGCGGCCGAGCCCGAGGAGCCCGATCGACTTGAGCAGCGTCGGGTGCGCCTCCTCGCCCGCCACGACCGTGACCGGCGGCGCGCCGATCAGCCCGAGTCCCTCGACGTCCCAGCCGGCGCCGGCGAGCGTCGCGTTGCGCGCCGCCGCGAGCGCGGTGAAATTCGCCATCGTCGCTCCGGTCACGAACGCGCCCGCCGCGGTCGCGGGCAGTCCGAAGAGGTCGAGCATCCACGCCAGCGCGACCTCCTCGAGCGTCGCCGTCGCGGGCGTCGGCTCGTAGAGCCCGGTGTTCTGGTCCCACGCCGACGCGAGCCAGCCGGCCGCAACCGTCGCGGGCAGCGCGGCGCCGATGACGAAACCGAAGAAGCGCGGCCCCGCCATCGCCATGGTCGCGGCCGAACACGCCTCGTCGAGCAGCGCGAGCGTCGCGCGGGCATCCTGCGGCCCTTCGGGAAGCGGCGCGTGCAGCCGGGCCAGCGCCTCGACGGCCGCGGGCAGGGGCCGCACGGCGCGATCGTCGAGCCCTTCGAGGTAGCGGATGGCGCGCTCGGCGGCGTCGCGGAGCAGCGTGGGCTGAACGATCGGGTCGCGGCGCGGCATGACGCCGCAGTGTAGCGGGACTCCGTGCCCGGGGCGAGGCGACCGACGGCCGGCCGACGGCGGCGTCCGCGGGCTCGCGCGATGCTCTCGAACGGAACCTACGCCGTCTTCGGGAGCGGCACCGTCGTGCGCACGAGGACGTCGGTCACGCGACGCTTGTTGATCAGGCGCGTGGCGTCGTTCGTGCGCAGCGGGAAGAAGTCGTCGAGGCCGTTCAGGTAGTCCGAGGCGCGGTTGAACTCGTGCGGCATCTCCATCGCGATCACGCCCTCGACCATCTCCCCGTCGACGAGTCGCACGCGCACCCACTCCTCGCGCGTCGCCATGAAGGTGGCGGGCGAGACGAACCGTGCCTCGACGTCCGGAGCGGGCTCGACCCACTCGATCCGGCGGCGATTGAGGAGCAGCACCGAATCGCTCCCCGCGAGCTCGAACGGCAGCACGCGCTGCGCCGCGTTCAGGCACTCGAGCAGCGTCTCGGGGCCGTCGTGGTTCTCGGCGTGCGGTGCGAGGGCGATCGCTCCGGCGACCGGCGGCGAGCCGAACCGGGCCAGGCGGACGGCCACGCGCAGCTTTTCGACGTAATGCGGCATCGGCGCCACTCCTCCCGGGGTGTCAGTCGGGTTATCGGCCCCATCGGCCGGCACTTTGAGTGCGAAACTCGGCCCGTTCGCGCTACAGCCGGCGGTGCGAGGGGCCGAAAACCTCCGGGTATCCCGCTCACCCGCCGGCGCCGGCCGGACGGGAACGCGGGCGTTCGCACAGGTGTCCCCCCGCATGGCTCGAATCGACGCGATCCTCAAGCTGGTCAAGGAGCAGGGCGCCTCCGACCTGCACATGACGACCGGCTCGCCGCCGATGGTGCGAATCAACGGCGAGATCACGCCCATTCCGTCCGACGTCCTGACGCGCGAGACGAGCGAGCTGCTGCTGTTCGAGATCATGGACGAGCCGACGCGCGCGCGGTACGAGCAGTTCAAGGACGTCGACTTCTCGTACGAGGTACCCGGCGTCGCGCGTGCGCGCTGCAACATCTACGAGCAGAGCCGCGGCCCCGCCGGCGCGTTCCGCATGCTGCCGAGCCAGATCCTCTCGCTCGAGCAGCTCGGCCTGCCCGACGACCTCGTGCGCCTGACCGAGCTGCCGCGCGGCCTCGTCGTCGTGACCGGCCCGCCCGGCACGGGGAAGTCGAGCACGCTCGCGGCGCTGCTCGACCACATCAACCGCACGTGCAAGAAGCACATCCTCACCATCGAAGACCCGATCGAGTACCGGCACGCGAACAAGCAGTGCCTGATCACGCAGCGCGAAGTGGGCCGCAACACGCCCAGCTTCGCCAAGGCGCTGCACGGCGCGCTCCGCGAGGACCCGGACGTCATCATGGTCGGCGAGATGCGCGACGTCGAGACGATGGCGCTCGCGATGACCGCCGCCGCGACGGGGCAACTCGTGTTCGCGACGCTTCACACCATGAGCGCAACGCAGACCGTGGACCGCATCCTCGATTCGTTCGACGGGGAGCGTCAGGCGCAGGCGCGCCTCATGCTCTCCGAGTCGCTGAAGGGCGTGCTGGCCCAACGCCTGCTGCGCCGCCGCGACGGCCGCGGCCGCGCCCTGGCGCTCGAGGTGCTGATCGGAACGCCCGCGGTCGCGGCGCTCATCCGCGAGAAGAAGACCTTCCAGCTCCAGTCCGTGATCCAGACCGGCCGCAAGGAAGGCATGCAGAGCATGGACGAGGCGGTGACGGCGCTCGTACGCGAGGGCGCGGTGTCGGTCGAGGACGCCACCGCGCACCTCTCGAGCAAGGAGTTGCTGCCCACGCTCGAGCGCGCCGCGGCCGGCGCACCGCCGCGCGCCCAGGCGGCGTGATGGCGAAGTCGCCCGTCCTGAACGGCGAGCTGGGCCTGCTCTCGCTGTTCGATCTGGGCCAGCTCTTCATGCTCAACCGCACGACCGGCGAGCTGTCGGTGACGAGCGAAGGGCGCAAGGGCTACTTCTACTTCGACGGCGGGCAGATCGTGAACGCCGTCGACGACGAGTACCACGAGGGCGAGGGCGCCGCGTACCGCCTGTTCACGTGGCGGACGGGCCGCTTCGAGTTCCGCGCCGAACCGCCATCGGGCTCGCCTGCGATCGCCGTGAGCACCGAGGGCCTCATGATGGAGGCCGCGCGGCGCATGGACGAATCGAGCGCCGAGGGCGGCGGCGAGGGCGGCCAGGCGGAAAAACTCGCGCAGCGGGCGAGCAGCCTCGAAGCGCTGCGCGACGCGTTCCACGTGGTCACGCACGAGGCGCGCTCCGTGCCCGAGCCCGACGTCGAGGCGGGCGGCTCGCCCTTCGCGCTGCTGCGCGATCCCTCCGACGCGCTGCTGTTCCGTCCCGGACACCTGCCCCGCGTGCGCGTGGGCGGACGCTGGCGCGGCGCGGGCAGTCAGCCGCTCGATCCGGCGGCGTTCGACCAGCTCCGCGCGCGTCTGCTGGACGGCGTGCGCGCCCCGAACGGCGGCACGGCGCGCGACGCGAACGTGCTCACGTGCGTCGTCACCCACGAGGACCGGCGCCGCTATGCGGTGACGCGCGTCGGCGGCGATCACGAAGCGCTCTGGATCCGCGCGGCCGAACTCGCGCCCGCCGACGCGGCGCATCTCGACGGCCCGCTCGAGGGCTGGCGCGGCCTGCTCGCCGAGCCCGCAGGGCTGCTGCTCGTCGCGGGGCCGGACGCCGACGCGGCGGACCGGCTGTTCCACGCGTGCGTCGCGCAGATCGCGCGGACCCGTGGCGGCGCGGTGCTGCTCGCGGCCGATCACGGCCGCTGGCGTCACGCGGACGAGAGCGGCGTGCTGCTGCGCACGGCGGGCGCCGAGGCGTCGCTCGTGCTGCGCACGCTCTCACCCGAGGTCGCGGCGTTCGATCACGTGCACTCGCCCGCGAGCGCCGACGCGCTGAGCGCGGCGCCACGCGTCGTCGCGGTCGTCGTCGCGTCGGAAGCCGCGAGCGCGCTCGCGCGCTGGTTCGCGCGCACCGGACGGCACGCCGGCGACGGCATCGAGGGGACGCTCGGAGCGTCGGTCGGTGTCGTGTGGGCGATGTCGCGCACGCCGGAGGGCCGCGTGCGATTCGACGTGTCGCGCATCCCGACCGTGCCCGCGCTGGAGCCCTCGGGTGACGGCGCCGCCGCAGGCAATCCCATGGCGGCGCTCGCCGCCGAGCTCAGCCGCACCCTGCGCAAGGCCGCCTAGGGCTTCGCTGGGGTCGCCGGTCCCTACGTCGTCCCCGGCGGCCGGCGCGTGTGCCAGTCGGACGCGCTCTGCCAGGCGATTCCGATCTGCGCGAGCATCGCCTCCGAGAACGCCGGGCCCATGAACGCGATCGAGGTGGGCAGGCCGTTCTCGCCGAAGCCGCTCGGCAGCGCGATCGCGGGCAGGCCGGTCAGGTTGCCGGCCGGGATCACCGGCGGTCCGCCGCTCACGCCCGGATAGGCGTCCTCGAACTTGCCCTCGGCGGGCAGCGCGACGGTGGCGCGACCCGGCGTCGCGATGGCGTCGTACTTCCTGTAGAACTCGCGCATCGCCGTACGCATCGAACCGCGCAGGCGCATCGCGTGCAGGTAGTCGACCGCGGGAACGAGCAGCGACGAGTAGCCGCCGACGTGATCCGAGGGGCACTTGAGCTTCGCGACGTCCCCGGATTCGAGCAGGTCGCGGAACGCCGAAGCGCCCTCGGCACCGACGATCGTGCCGACCGCGGGCCCCCACGGCAGGTCGGGGAAGTCGACGTCGCGCGTCACCTCGAAGTGCGGCGCGAGCGTCTTCATCGCCGCCTCGAAGTTGTCGCGCACCGCCGGCTGCACCTTCTCGATGCAGCCCCTGGGCACCGCGATCCTCCACTTGCGCGTCGGCGCCGGCGCCGGCGTGCGCCAGGCGAACGGATGCGGGACGGTCGAGGCGTCGAGCGGATCCTGCCCGGCGATCGCCGCGAGCACGATCGCGGCGTCTTCGGCGCTCCGCGCCATGGGGCCCAACTTGTCGAGCGTCCACGACAGCGCCATCGCGCCGTGGCGGCTCACGCGACCGTACGTCGGCCGCAGCCCCGTCACGCCGCAGTACGACGACGGCGTGAGGATCGAGCCGCTCGTCTCCGAGCCGATCGCGAACGAGACGAGCCCGGCCGAGACCGACGCGCCGGGGCCGCTCGAGGAGCCGCCGCTCCAGAACTTCGTGTTCCACGGCGAGAGCCCGGGGCCGTTGAACGCGGCGTCGGCCTGGTTGTAACCCATGCCGCCCGCGAGCTCGACCATCGAGAGCTTGGCGACCAGCACCGCACCCGCTTCGTGGAGGCGCTCGACGACGGTCGCATCGAAGTCGAACTGCTGGCCGCGATAGGGCTCGGCGCCCCACGTCGTGGGTGCGCGCTTCGTCGCGAGCAGATCCTTGACGCCGTACGGAATGCCGTGGAGCACGCCGCGCGAGCGGCCGGCCTTGAGCTCGCGCTCGGCGGCGCGTGCCTCGTCGAGCGCCGCGTCGCGCATGAGCGTCACGACGGCGTTGTAGTTCGGGCCCAGCGTCTCGAGGCGCGAAAGGCTCGCCTCGGCGAGCTCGACGGGCGAGAGCTTTTTCTCGTGGAGCTGGCGTGAGAGCGACGGGATGGACTGGAACAGCAGATCGGCGGCGCTCATCGCGGCCTCACGCGTGGAAGGTGAAGTCGGGTTCGTCGCCGTTCGCGAGCTTGTGCTCGGCCATCCGCCTGCCGGCGGAGAGGCGGCCGTCGAGATCGCCCGTCACGCGATCCCACTCGGCCTCGCTCAGGCGGTCCGGGAACCGGCGCTTGAGGATCCCCGTGAGCGCCTTCGCGTCCTCGGAGGGTCCGCTTGGCGCCGCGGCCGCGGGCGGCGCGGCGTGCGTCGAGTCGGCGACCGCGGCGAGCGCGGCGGAGGGAGCGATCGAGGCGATGCCGGCCGCGCCGACCAGGGTCAGGAACTCGCGCCGCCCGAGTTTCGGGGCGGATTCGGACTCGGACATGGATTCACCTCGCGTGAGGGAGGGACGTGCCGACGAAGCGCGGCAGCCTACGCCGCGCCGACGGGCGCTTCAACGGCCGGAACGGCGCGTGTCGGCACGGCGCGGTCCACGCGGGCACGGCGGGCGATCGCCGTGCGAGGGCGAACGGCGCGGACGCATGCCGCCGCACCGGTCACGTTTCGCGCAGCCGGTAGCCCACGCCCGGCTCGGTGACGAGCCAGCGCGGCCGCGACGGATCGGGCTCGAGCTTCTGACGAAGCTGCGCCATGTAGACGCGCACGTAATGATGCTGCGCCGCGTAGCCCGGACCCCACACCTCGCGCAGGAGCTGCTCGTGCGTGAGCACGCGCCCGGCGTGGCGCGCGAGCGTCGCGAGCAGGCGGTACTCGATCGGCGTGAGCCGCACCTCCTCCCCCCCGACGGTGACGCGCCGCTTCGCGAGGTCGACGACGAGCTCGTCGATCTCGATCGGCCCCGCCTCGTCGCCGGCCTCGCGCCGCGCGCGATGGCGCAGCGCGACGCGCACGCGCGCGAGCAGCTCGCCCATCGAGAATGGCTTCGTGACGTAATCGTCCGCGCCCGCGTCGAGCGCGTGGATCTTGTCCTCCTCCTGCCCGCGCGCCGAGAGCACGAGCACGGGCACCTGCGACCACTCGCGGAGGCGGCGCACGACCTCGAAGCCGTCGAGGTCCGGCAGGCCGAGATCGAGCAGCACGAGATCGGGTGCGCGGGTCGCCGCCTGCGCGAGCGCCTCGGTGCCGTTCACGGCCTCGACCAGCCGGTAGCCCGCGCTGCCGAGCCCCGCGCGCAGGAAGCGACGGACGGGAGCGTCGTCGTCGACGACG
>Ga0335085_10007586_pt1 | contig 16755 bp, 10 predicted proteins | sample Lox_Sample_45_FD_206712 | JGI IMG/M metagenome (GOLD analysis project Ga0335085, IMG submission 206712) | Soil microbial communities from Loxahatchee National Wildlife Refuge, Florida, United States - Lox_Sample_4.5 | ecosystem: Environmental > Terrestrial > Soil > Wetlands | place: USA...
GGCCCAGGTCCGCGCGCCGTACACCACCGGCGGGAACAGCGTGACCAGGTCGCGGTCGCACATGGTGATGACCGTGTCCAGGTGCATGTAGCTGCGCGACTTGGGCAGGTGCACGGCCAGCACCTGCCGCGCCGAGCCCGCGCGGAACAGCGACCGGGCGATCCACAGCACCGCCTGCGGCGTGGTCCGCTCGCCCATGCCGATCATCACCGTGCCGTTGCCGATCGGCTGCACGTCGCCGCCCTCGACGTGGCACCGGCCCCAGTCCTCGTCCCCGCCGCCCAGCCAGACCGGGAACTTCCCGGCCGCGAACATCGGGTGGAACCGGTAGATGGTCTCCATGATCATCGTTTCCGGCTTGCGGGCCGGCTTGGTCATCGGGTTGATGGTCACCCCGTCGAAGATCCAGCACGACGGGTCGCGCTGGAACAGGAAGTTGGGCAGCGGCGGCAGCAGCATGCTGGACGGGTCGGCCGACTCCCAGACCAGGCCCACGTCCTGCTCGACGTCGGCCTTGGTGATGCCGCCGACCAGGAACTCGGCCACCAGGGCCGGGTCGGCCGAGCCCGCCCACTCCCGGGCGCGCTGCGCGGCGGCGACCCCGACCTCGCGCTCGCCCAGGATGTGGCCGCACACCCACTCCCGGGCTTCCGGGCTGGCCAGCGCCTCGGCCAGCAGGGTCTCGGCCAGGAACACCTCGATGCCACGCTCGCGCATCACATCACAGAACATGTCGTGCTCGGCCTTGGCCCGGCTGACCCACAGCACGTCGTCGAACAGCAGCTCTTCGGCGTTCGACGGGGTCAGCCGGCTGTGTTCCAGGCCCGGCCGGTGGGTCATGACCTGGCGCAGCCTGCCCACCTCGGAGTGCGCTCCGAAGGACACGTTGATCACCTCGTTTATCCAGTAGCGGTGGACGGTGCAGCCGGGGCGGCTGCCCGGCGGGCGATGAGCTTGCCGAGTTCCCACAGGGCCAGCAGGGCGAGGGCCGGCACCAGCGCCCAGCCGAACTCGCGCAGGTTGATGCCGGTCGTGCCGAGCAGCCGGTTAAACAGGTCCATCTGGGTGACCAGCACGGCCAGCACGAACTCGCCGAGCATGGCCCAGTTCATCTGCTTGCTGTCGAACGTCGCCGTGGTCAGCGCGGTGCCGGTCTCGCTGCGGCACTCGACCGCGGCCACGATCAGGCACAGCGCGAACGAGGTGAACGCGATCGACTGGCCGGTGTGCACGCTGCCGAAGTGGTGCTGGCCCAGCTCGATCAGGGACAGCAGGCCGATCGTGATGGCCAGCCCGGCCAGCCCGACGGTGATCATCACGCTCCGGGTCAGCACCGGCTGCCCGCGCGGCCGTGGCCGGAGCGTCATCAGCCCCGGGCTCTCCTTGTCGAAGCCCAGCGCGAAGCCGAACGGCGCGTTGACGAAGAAGTGCACCCACAGCACCTGGGCCGGGGTGAACGGCTCACCCTGGGCGATGTTGAACAGCGTCGCGCCGAGGAACGTCAGCACGAACACGACCAGGAGCACCAGCACGAACCGGATGTACTTGGTCAGGTTGTCGTAGATCTTGCGGCCCTGCTCGACCGCGAACACGATCGTGGCGAAGTTGTCGTCGGACAGGATCATCCGGCCGGCGTTCTTGGCCACCTCGGTCCCGGTGCCCATGGCGATGCCGATGTCGGCCGCCTTGATGGCCGGGGCGTCGTTGACGCCGTCGCCGGTCATCGCCACGACGTAGCCCTTCTTCTTCAGCGTGTCGGCCAGCAGCACCTTGTGCTCCGGGGCGACCCGGCCGACGACGCCGATGTCATCGATGCGGTCCAGCCGCTCGGACTCGGGCAGCGCGGCGAAGTCGGCGCCCAGGATGGCCTCGCCGCCGATGCCGACCTGCTTGGCGATGGCCGCGCCGGTGGTCACGTCGTCCCCGGTCACCATGCGCACCCGGATATGAGCCGCCTGCGCGCTGGCCACCGCGGCCCTGGACTCGTCCCTGGGCGGGTCGACCATCCCGACCAGGCTGGTCATCTGCAGGTCGGTGACGTAGCCGAGCAGGTCGGCGCCGGGGTCGAAGGCGGCCCGGTCGATATCCCGGGTGGCGGCGGCCATCACCCGCTGGCCCGCCGCCTCCATCCGCTCCATGTGCTGCCGGCCGCGGCCGCTCAGCTCGGCGTCCCAGGGGACGCTGCGGCCGTCCCGCCGGGCGGTGCTGGCCCGGGACATCACCGCGGGCGCGGCGCCCTTGACGAAACACCGGACAACCTCCCGGCCGTCGCGGTCCGTGACCTCGTGGAACGTGGCCATCAGCTTGTAGCCCGGGTCGAACGGCAGCGTGGCCAGCCGGGGCAGCCGCTCCCGGGTGGCGTCGATGTCCAGGCCGGCCTTGTACCCCAGGACCAGCAGGGCGCCTTCGGTCGGGTCGCCCACCACCTCCCCCTCGACCAGGGTGGCGTCGCTGGCCAGCAGGTACGGCAGGATCGCGTCCTCGATGCTGGCCTCGGACCCGACCGCGTGATGCACCTGGCCGTCCAGGCCGTAACCGATGCCCGAGATCGTGTACCGGTCGGCCGGGTCCACCACCTCGACCGCGGTCATCTGGTTCATGGTCAGCGTGCCGGTCTTGTCGGAGTTGATGGCCGAGGTGAAGCCCAGCGTCTCGACCGACGGCAGGTCCTTGACGATCGCGTTGCGCTTGGCCAGGTCGACCCCGCCGAGGGACAGGATGGTCTGGGTCACCGTGGGCAGCGCCTCGGGGATGGCCGCGATGGCCAGCGACACGGCCGCCACGAACAGGTGGTCCCAGGCCTGGCCGCGCGCCCGGCCGAGCACGAACATCACGATCATCGTCAGCCCGGCGGCGGCCGCGATCCACAGCGTGAGCCGGTCCAGTTCCCGGGTCAGCGGGGATTCCTCGCGGGCCGTGGCGGACAGCATCCCGGAGATCTTGCCCAGCTCGGTGCCGGCCCCGGTGCCGGTGACGATGACCGTCCCGCTGCCGTGGGTGACCGGGCTGTTCATGAACGCCATGTTGGTCTGGTCACCCGGATTGAGCCCGGCGCCGGACAGCGTCCCGGCGTCCTTGGCCGCGGGCACGCTCTCCCCGGTCAGCGCCGACTCGTCGATCTGCAGCGCGCTGGCCGCGATGATCCGCCCGTCGGCGGGCACCTGATCGCCGGCCGCGAGCAGGATCACGTCCCCGGCGGCCAGGTCCTCGGCCGGGATCTCCGATTCGGTGCCGTCCCGCCGGACCCGGGCGGTCGCCTTCATCATCGACTTGAGCGCGTTCATCGCGCTCTCGGCCTTGCCCTCCTGGCGCAGCCCGACCACCGCGTTCAGCACGGTCAGCGCGATCAGCAGCACGCCGGTGCTCCACTCCTTGATCAGCAGCGACACGATGGCCGCCACGACCAGGATGATCTGCATGTAGCTGCGGTACTCGCCGGCGAACCGGCGCCAGCCCGGCTTGGGTTTCTCCTCGGGCAGCGCGTTCGGCCCGTCCTTGGCCAGCTGCTCAGCCGCCTGGGCCGCGGTCAGCCCGGCCGCGGGATCCACCCCGAGCCGGGCCGCCACCTCATCCGGCGGGCAGGCGTACCAGGCCTGGCCGGCCGTGGCCGTCGGCCCGGTGCTGCCGGTTCGCACCGTCATGCCTCCGCCCCCGTCCTGGCCTCGTGCTGGCGCCGTAGCTGGAGGAACTTGTCCACCCCCACCACGGCGGGGGCGATGAGCGACAGCAGCAGCACCGCGCCCCACTGGCCCCCGCTGAGCGAGGTGGTGTCGAGTAGCTGCTGCAGGACGTTCAGCTGGACGGCCAGCCAGGTGAGGATCCAGCCGAGGATGATCCAGCCCAGGAACGGGAACACCGGCGACGACCAGGGCGCCTGCCGCTCCCGGCGCATGACCAGGCCGACGTTGACCGCGCTGAACGAGACGACGGCGAACGCCATGGTCATCGACACCGACGCGTGGGTGGTGCTCGGGTGGCCCGGCCCGAACGCGAGCACGCACAGCGCGGTGACCGCGATCACGAAGCCGGTGATGAACCACCGGATGACCTGTGGCCGGTTCACGATCTTGGTGCCCGGCCGGCGCGGTGGCCGCTGCATCACCCCGGGGTCGGGCACGTCGACGATGAACCCGATGACCACGGTGATGACCACGAAGAACTTGCAGAACAGCAACTGCAGCGGGAACAGGGCCACGCCGCCGTTGATGTTCAGGATGGTGGCGTACACCATCAGCTGCAGCACCGAGGACAGGATGGTGAGCTGCATCCTGATGTAGGTGGAGATCCGCCGGTAGATGTCCCGGCCGTAGTCCACCGCGCGGACCAGGGTGGCGAAGTTGTCGTCGGTCAGCACGATCTTGGCCGCCTGCTTGGACACCTCGGAGCCGCTGCCCATGGCCACGCCGATGTCGGCCTGCTTGAGCGCGGCCGCGTCGTTGACCGCGTCGCCGGTCATGGCCACCACCTGGCCGGACTGCTGCATGAGCCGGGCCAGCCGGAGCTTGTCCTCGGGCGCGACCCGGCCGAACACGTGCAGCTCGGGCAGCTGATCGAGGACCTCCTGGTCGGTCAGGTGCTGCAGTTCGGTACCGGTGATCACCCCCGGCCCGAGCCCCAGTTCGTCGGCGATGGCCCGGGCCGTCACCGTGTGGTCGCCGGTGATCATCCGCACGTCGATCCCGGCGTTCAGCGCGGTGTGCACGGCCTGCTTGGCCTCGGCCCGCAGTGGGTCCACGATGCCCACCAGCGCGACCAGCACCAGATCGGTGACCGCGGCCATCGGGTCGGCCAGCGCGGCCGACATGGCCTGATCGTCCAGGTCGCGGGCGGCGAACGCGAGCACCCGCAGGCCCCGCTCGGACAGCTGCCGGTTGGCCGCCATGATCTCGTCGCGCACGTCAGCCATCGGCACCTGCTGGCCATGCCACAGCGCCCGGCCGCAGTGCTGTACGACTACGTCCGGCGCGCCCTTCACGCTGGTGAAGTGAGGCTGCCGCAGGATCCCGCCGGCCAGCCACTCCGGGCAGTCGTGGAACGTGGCCATGAACTTGTACTCGGAGTCGAACGGCACCTCGGCCCGGCGCGGCAGGCTGGCCCGGGTCTGCTCGGCGTCCGCGCCCATCTTGGCCGCCAGCACCACGAACGCCGCCTCGGTCGGGTCGCCGACCACCGAGCCGTCGTCGGCCACGGTGGCGTCGGTGCACAGGATCAGGCCCAGCGACAGGCGGCGCCAGTCCGGCACCTCCCCACCGGCCACGCCCAGGATGGCGCCGGTCTTCTGGTAGCCGGGTCCCTCGATCTTGTACCAGTCGCCGGCCGCGAACATGGTGGTCGCGGTCATCGCGTTCATGGTCAGCGTGCCGGTCTTGTCCGAGTTGATGACCGTGGTGCCGCCCAGCGTCTCCACGTCGCTCAGCGACTTGACCACGGCCTTGGCCTCGGCCAGCCGGCGCGCCCCGGACGACAGCATGGCCTGCACGAACGTGGGCAGGCCGGTCGGGATGGACGCGATCGCGGTGGAGATGCACAGCAGCACCAGCGTGGTCAGGTCCTGGCCGCGGACCAGGCCGAAGATCGCGATGACCAGCACGGCCAGCCAGGCGATCAGCCCGAACACCTTGGTCATGCCGTCCAGTTCGCGCTGCAGCGGCGACTTGGTCCGCTTGGTCGCGGTGACCAGGCCGGCGATGTGGCCCATCTCGGTCGCCGTCCCGGTGGCGGTCACCACGAACGTGGCCGTGCCCCGGGTGACCTGGGTGTTCTGGAAAACCAGGTTGGTCCGGTCGCCCAGCGCCACCTCGCCGCCGGGCAGCGTCGACGGGTCCTTGGCGATCGGCGCGCTCTCCCCGGTCAGCGCGGCTTCCTGGACTTCCAGCGTGGCCGAGGAGATGATCCGGCCGTCGGCCGGGACCACGTCACCCGCTTCCAGCAGCCCGACGTCCCCGGGTACCAGCTGGGTCGACTCGACCTCCTCGACCAGGCCGGAGCGGCGCACCCGGGCGTGCGGCACCTGCAGCTTGGCCAGCGCCGCGACGCTGGCCCGGGCCTTCAGTTCCTGGTTGGTGCCCATGATCACGTTGAACGCGACCAGCCCGAACACCACCACGCCGGTGGCGACCTGGCCGATGGCGAAGCTGGCCGCGCACACGATGAGCAGCATGATGTTCATCGGGTTGGCCAGCTGCCCCCGTGCCACCACCCAGATGCTGGGCGGTGGCTCGGTGGGCAGCTCGTTCGGCCCGTATTCGGCCAGCCGCCGGGTGGACTCCGCGCCATCAAGACCGCGGTCCGGGTCCACCCCGAACTGCCCGGCCACGTCTGCGGGTGGCACCGAATACCACGGCAGCTTCCCGGCTGGCTGTTTGACCGCGGTCATCTCGGCACCTTTCGCTTCCAGCCGTAATCGAGGCCGACGCCGAGCAGCAGGATGGCCAGCAGCGTGACGATCGAAGCCGGCTCGTGGATCAGCGTGGTGAACACGAACGTCACCAGGACCGCCGCGGACGCCAGGATGGCGAGCGACAGGAGCAGCACGCTGGCGCCGGTCTCGGAGCGGACCCGGAAGTGGGCCGCGCCGAGCAGCGCGAAGATCCCGGCCCCCACCATGGCCCCGGCGCCGATGAACGCGGCCTGCCGCACCGACAGGTACTTCTTCGGTGGCGCGGAGCCGGCTGCCTTAGTTTGCGTCATCGGGACTCCGCACCACGTTCGTGCCGGCCGTACCGGCCACGATCCCGGCGATGTCGCCCAGCGAGCCGATGGCGGCGCGCCGGCCGGTCTTGGCCGTGAACCGGGACGCCGCCTCGACCTTGGGGCCCATCGAGCCCGCCGCGAACTCGTGACCGGCCAGCGCCTCCGGGGTGACCTGGCCCAGCCGCCGCTGCTCCGGCGTGCCCCAGCCGAGGTAGACCCCATCGACGTCGGTGGCCATCAGGAACAGGTCGGCCGAGACGTCCTCGGCCAGCAGCTCGCTGGCCAGGTCCTTGTCGATGACCGCCTCGACGCCGACCAGGCGGCCGCCAAGACCGGTGGCCGGGATCATCGTGGGGATGCCCCCGCCACCGGCGCAGATAACCACGGCCCCCTGGTCGAGCAGCCAGGTGATCGGCTGGATCTCCAGGATCCGCTGCGGCGCCGGGGACGGCACCACCCGGCGCATCCGGCGGCCGTCCGGCCGGAACACCCAGCCCTTGGCGGCGGCCAGCGCGTCCGCGTCGGCCTGGGCGTACACCGGGCCGATGAACTTGGTCGGCTGCCGGAACGCCGGGTCGTCCGGGTCGACCACGATCATGGTGAGCAGCGTGGCCACCTGCTGGACCGGCGGCAGCAGGTTGCGCAGTTCTTGCTGGATCAGGTAGCCGATCATGCCCTGGGTGCCGGCGTCCAGCACGTCCAGCGGATAGGGCTCGGCCCCGGTGTAGGCGCTGGCCTGCAGGGCCAGCAGCCCGACCTGCGGTCCGTTGCCGTGCACCACGACCACGCTGTGCTGCGCGGCCAGCGGGGCGATCGCCTGGGCCGCGATCCGGATGTTCCGCCGCTGCACCGCGGTGGTCATCGGGTCGGACCGCCGCAGCAGCGCGTTACCGCCCAGCGCGATGACGATCCGCATGTGCTCCTCCTCGGGTCTGTTCAGGTTCGGCCGGCTATCCCCGGCTGTCCTCACCCATCGGAGGGTGAATGGACTGGCGTTGCGCGAGGTAAACCGGGATGCCGAGGAGCAGCGCGCCCGCGGCCAGGAAGTACGGTGCCCAGTAGACCCAGAAGCTGTGCCCGGTGTTCCGCGAGTAGACGATGAACAGAATGGAGAACAGCAGGGCCAGCACCGCCACCGCCATGTCCCGCACGAAGCGCGGGGCATGCATGGTGCGGTGGTCGATCACCTGCCACTTGAGCTGGGCCAGCGCGGAGAACCCGTACGGGATGGCCGACGTGATGCCGGTCATCAGCACCAGCGTGGTGAACACGGTCGCGCCGCTCGACCCGAGGTAGTTGATGATCATCGCGATCGAGGCCAGCACGGTGGAGGCCACGATCCCGTAGGCCGGCACGCCCCGCCTGGACATGCGCTTGAACCGCTCAGGGAACAGCCCGTCGTCGGCCGCGGCCTTGGGCATCTCGGCGCAGATCATGGTCCAGCCGTTGAGCGCGCCGAAGCCGGAGATGATGACCGCGACGGCCAGCACGTTGCCCGCCCAGGTGCCGCCGAACATGGCATTGGCCGCGTCGGAGAACGGGGCGCTTGCGTTGGCCAGCTTCGAGCTGGGCACGATGCCGAACACAGCGGTCAGTGACAGCATGTAGACGATGGCGGTGGCGATCGTGCCCAGGATGGTGGCCCGGGGCACGTTCCGGTCCGGGTTGCGCACCTTGGCCGCGGCCACCGCCGCGCATTCGACGCCGAGGTAGCTGAACAGGGCGATGGCCATCCCGCCGCCGATCGCGGAGATCGCGCTCTCCTTGCTCACGTTCCACGGCGTGAAGTTGGCGCTCTTGATGTAGAACAGCCCCACGATGGCCACGAACGCGAGCGCCACGAATTTGATCACCGTGGTGATCACCTGGATCGAGCCCATGTTCTTCACGCCCGACAGGTTGATCGCGGCCGGGATCCACAGCCCGGCCAGCACCAGCAGCACCGAGTACAGCTTGTTGTGCCCGGTGTTGATGAAGTGCTCGACGTACAGCACCCAGCCGACCGCGATGGCGGCGTTGCCCGCCCACGCGGTGATCCAGTAGGACCACGCGTTGGCGAACCCGAGCCGGTTGCCGAACGCGGCCCGCGCGTAGGCGTACGGGCCACCGTCGGCGGGCAGCCGCCGGGACAGGCTGGCGAACAGCAGCGCCAGGGCCAGCGCGCCCACCGTGGTCAGCGCCATCGAGACCAGGGTGATCGGCCCGTACGCGGCCAGTGAGGTCGGCAGGTTGAAAATGCCGACACCGATGATGCTCCCGACGATCAGCGCCATCGCCGCCGTCAGGCCGAATTGATGTGGCCCGTCAGAGCCGGCTCCCGGTCCGGCCGTGCCTGGAGCCTTTCCGTAAGCGCCAACCTGACCCGTCATGCGGTCAGGCTGCGCGGGCCCTCGCACTGGCGTCGACACCCTTTCAGGGGTGAAACCGGCCGGAATGGCTCACAGCAAACGCAGATCGACCGCCCGCTCAATGGCTTCCGAACGCGACGTCACGCCGAGCTTCTGGTAAATGGACCGCAGCTGCGTCTTAACCGTGTTACGGGATATGTACAGCGTGGCCGCGATCTGCAAATACGTGCTGGTCGGCAGCAGCTTGAGGATGCGCAGCTCGGCCGCGGTCAGCGGCTCGGTGATCACATGGCGGTCCGCGGGGCGATCCGGCCGGCCCGCCCGCACGTCGAGCGCCGCGGTGATCACCTGCTCCAGGTACCGGTCGGACCGCATCCGGGCCGCGTGCTCCACCAGGTAGCCGGTCACCTGGGGCGCCACGGCGACCAGGGTGTTGATGAAGCCTTCCTGGCGGGCGAGTTGCAGAGCGCCGCCCAGCAGGCCGCCGGCCGCCGGGTCGCCGCGCTCGATCGCCGCCGCGGCCAGCAGTATCTGCCTGGTCAGCGTGTCCCGTGGCGTCGGGTCCGGCGGCGGCTGGAGGTGGGCCTGCGCGGCCCGGTGATCGCCCGCGGCCAGCGCGACCTGGGCCAGCAGCCAGCTACGGCGGGGGCCGGGTACCCCACTGGCCAGGCGAGCCGCCGCCTGAAGATCACCGAGCGACAGCCGCAGCTGAGCCTCGATCTCATCGGCCTGGGCCAGCAACGCCCCGCCAGGCTCGGCCATCACCCGCCGCGCCGCCGCGACCGTGCTCAGCGCCTGGCGGATCTGTCCCCGGGCGGCCCAGATCCGGGCCCGGTCGAGCAGGGTGAGGAACTCGAAGATGGGCCGCCATCCCTCGGTAATGGACAGGGCCTGCTCGGCCAGCCGTTCCGCGGTGCCGAGGTCGCGCCGTTCCAGCGCGAGGCCAGACAGCACCCGCAGGCCGTCCACGGCGAAGAAGTGCTGGCCGAAGCCCAGCCGCCGGGCGGCCTGGTCCCCGGCCAGGGCCGCGTCGGCCGCCGCCTTGAGCCGGCCGGCCTGGAACCAGGCCAGGGCCCGGGCGTTGGGCACCAGGATCAGCCGGGCCGGTTCGGGGAGATCGGGCTGGGCCAGGGCGGCGGCAGCCTCCTGTTCTACCGCCGCGACGTCTTCGAGAATCGGGTAAACCCGCAGCAGCACGAGCGAGACCGCCGGGTTCCAGTCGTCGCGGAGCTGGGTCCGGTCCTGGATCGCCCGGGCGGCGTGCGCCGCGGTCAGCGCCTCGCTCAGCCGGCCCGTCTGCGCCAGGTGAAACGCCCGCATCAGGGTCAGCCGGGCCGCCAGTCTGGACTCAGGCGGGATGGGCGGCTGGGCGTGCGCCAGGACCTGGAGATACTCGCCGCCGCGCTCGGCATCACCGGACAGCAGCAAGTCGGTGGCCAGCCCGAGCAGCCGCTCCGGGGCGTCCACCAGCAGCGCCGGGTCGATCATGCTCACATCGAGTGGGTTCGGCGCGCCCGGGTCGCGCAGGAAGTCAGGCACCACCCGGTCCTGCAGCAGGGCCAGCGCGCGGTCGGCCTGCCGGGCGGTGACGAAGTGCCGGGTGGCCCGCCTGGTGTCGCCGGCCGCCTCGAACCATTCGCCGGCCCGGACATGGAGCGCCCGCTCCCGGTCCGGATCCCGGGCCCGCAACTCGGCCCGCAGCACCTGACGGACCAGATGGTGATACCGGAACATGGTCCGCTCGTCGTCGAGTGGCACCACGAACAGGCCGGCCGCATCGAGATGGTGCAGCAGGGCGGCGGCATCCGGCCGCTCGCTGACCGCGGCGCACGCGCCCGCGGTCAGCTGGCCGAGCACCGACGTGTCCAGCAGGAACCGGGCCACATCGGGCGGCTGCTGATTGAGAACCTCGGCGATGAAGTACTCCGAGATGAGGTGACTGCGGACATCCAGCGCCCGCGCCATCCGGGCTGGATCGGCGGCGGCGCGCAACGACAGCGCGGCCATCTGCACGGCCGCGGCCCAGCCCTCGCTGCGCTCGTGCAGCAGGGCCACGTCCTCGTCGGCCACGTCGACGCCGAAGTTGGCCAGCAGGCGGTTGGTCTCGCTCAGCGACAGCGACAGGTCATGATCGCGCAGCTCGCACAGCTCCCCGGCCATCCGCAGCCGGTGCAGCCGGACCGGCGGGTCGGCCCGGCTGGCCAGGACGAGCTGGGCGTTCTCGGCCGGCCAGCACTCGATCAAGTCAGTCATGTCGCTGGCCACCGCGATCGCGGCGGCCTGGAAGTCGTCCACGATGAGCGCCGTGCCGGCGGGCAGCTTCATCGCATCATTGGCCAGCGACGCGATCACGTCGGCCGACATCTCACCGTCGATGGCCAGCAGGTCGGCGGCATCGGCGCCGAAGGCCGGGGCCACCGCCCTGGGCGCCTCGATGAACGCGGACCAGAAGCGGACCGGGTCGATGTCAGCCGGGCTGCAGCTCAGCCACGAGGTGGAGGCGGGCGGTCTGGTCGCCGCCCAGCTCGACAGCAGCACGCTCTTACCGGACCCGGCCGAGCCGACCACCACGGTCAGCCGCTTGCCCGCCCCCGAGGTCAGCCGGTCATGCAGCGCTGGCCGGGCGATCAGCGTGCTGGGCAGCGTTGTTGGCCGGAACTTTGTTAGCGCGAAACCGCGCGCCCGGTACGGGGCGCTCCCCCTGGGAACCCTCTGCCGAGGCATGTGTCCGGTGCTCTTCCCTCGCTTCCCGGGCGGCCGGCCCCGGGTTGGGTCCGTCTATTACGGCCAGAATGCGGCGCTTCCCGCGATCCGGCATCACCCATCCGGAATGAAATAGAAGGTTAGGAATGGTGTAGAGAGCGGCCCAGTCACCCTCGGTTGGGTGATGACTCTGGCACTGTCACCAGGCACGATGGCCGGGATATGCGACCACGAACCTATGAGATCACCTTCGTGGGCCAGGCCGGTGCCGCGCTCCGCGCGGAGTTCGACGATTGTGAGGTCACCGTCGAGTCGGGGACCACAACTCTGCGGGCTGAGGTGCCTGATCAAGCCGCTCTGCTGGGGCTGGTGGAACGGATCAACGCGCTCCGGCTCGACATGATCGACATGCACGTCGTAGCGCCGCCACCCACGCCGTAACTGATCTCACCGAGCACCGCCGGGCCAGGCACCCGGCAATCACCCCTGCGCGGGTGATGCGCCGGCCGCCGGCCGGGCGGCAGGCTACCGCCGTGGCGTCCGACCGCGGCCGGGCTGGGCTGTCCTTGTTCCGCGTGCTGCCGGGGTTGCAGGCAGCCGCGTCCTACCAGCGCGCCTGGCTGGCCAAGGACGTGGTCGCCGGGGTGGTGCTGACCACGCTGCTGGTCCCGCAGGGCATGGCCTACGCCGAACTGGCCGGGCTGCCGCCGATCACCGGCCTGTACACGTCGATCCTGTGCCTGCTCGGGTACGCCGTGTTCGGGCCGTCCCGGATCCTGGTGCTGGGCCCGGATTCCTCGCTCGGCCCGATGATCGCGGCCACCATCCTGCCGCTGGTGGCGGCCAAGGGGGACGCCGAGCGGGCGGTCGCGCTGGCCTCGCTGCTGGCCATCATGGTCGCCGCCCTGCTGATCCTGGGCTCCGTGGCCAGGCTGGGCTTCATCGCCGACCTGATCTCCAAGCCGACGATGATCGGCTACATGAACGGCCTGGCCCTGACCATCCTGGTCGGCCAGCTGCCCAAGCTGTTCGGGTTCAAGACCGACGCCGAGGGGCTGATCCGGGAGGCGGCCGCGGTCGTGTCCGGGCTGGCCGACGGGAAGGCGGTGCCCGCCGCGGCCGCGGTCGGCATCGCCGGCATCGCGGCAATCCTGGTCCTGCAGCGCTGGCTGCCCAAGGTCCCGGCCGTCCTGATCATGGTGCTGCTGGCTATCGCCGCGACGTCGCTGTTCGACCTGGCCGCGCGCGGCGTCAGCCTGGTCGGGGTGCTGCCGAAAGGCTTCCCGCCGTTGACCATCCCGCACGTCCGCGCGTCCGACCTGGGGCCCTTGTTGGCAGGGGCGTTCGGAATAGCGCTTGTCTCTCTGGCCGACACCATCTCTACCGCCTCAGCCTTTGCCGCCCGCACCGGGCAGGAGATCCGTGGCAATGGGGAGATGCTGGGCATCGGCGTGGCCAACCTGGCGGCCGGCCTGTTCCAGGGCTTCCCGGTCAGCACCAGCGGGTCGCGCACCGCGGTGGCCGAGCGGTCCGGGGCCAGGACGCAGCTCACCGGGGTGGTCGGGGCAGCCCTGATCATCCTGATGATCGTGCTGGTGCCGGGCCTGTTCCGTAATCTGCCGCAGCCCGCGCTGGCCGCCGTGGTGATCACCGCGTCGCTGTCGCTGGCCGACATCCCGGGCACGGCCCGGCTGTGGCGGCAGCGCAAGGCCGAGTTCCTGCTGTCGGTGGCGGCGTTCCTCGGCGTCGCGCTGCTCGGCGTGCTGCCCGGGATCGCGATCGCGGTCGGGCTGTCCATCCTCAACGTGTTCCGCCGGGCCTGGTGGCCGTACGACACCGAACTGGGCCGGGTCGAGGGCCTGGCCGGCTATCACGACGTGCACACCCACCCGGACGCCCAGCAGGTGCCCGGCCTGGTCATCTACCGGTTCGACGCGCCGCTGTTCTTCGCCAACGCCACGACGTTCCGTGATCAGGTACGGCGGCTGGCCGCGGCCGGCCCGCCGCCCCGGTGGATTGTCATTGCCGCCGAGCCGGTGACCGACGTGGACACCACCGCCGCCGACATGCTGACCGACCTGGACGAGGCGCTGAACGCGCGGGGCATCAGCCTGGTGTTCGCCGAGCTCAAGGACCCGGTCCGGGCCAAGATCGAGCGTTACGGGCTGACCCGGACCATCGACCCGCGGCACTTCTTCCCGACCGTGGGCGCCGCCGTGCGCGCGTTCCGGGCCGGCCCGGATAGCCCGCTGAAATCACCCTCGGAAGGGTGAGGACACCCCGGCGCCAATTGGCCCAATGTTCTGGCAGAAGCGGCCGGGCGGGCAGGGTGCCGGCCCGGCCCGCCTGCCAACAGGAGGCACGATGACATCCGCAACTATCAGGCCGTCCAGCGGCGCCAGGAACCGGATCGAAGGGCACGGCCTGCTGATCTTCGCGTCGGTGCTGCTGATGGTGCTGGGCTTGTTCAACCTGCTCGACGGCATCGCCGCGGTGGCCAGCTCGCACGTGTTCATCGGCAACGCCCATTACGTGGTCGGCGACCTGCGCACCTGGGGCTGGGTCGCGCTCATCTTCGGCGTGCTGCAGGTGCTGGCCGGCGTGGGCATATTGACCGGCAACCAGTTCGCGCGCTGGTTCGGCGTGGCCGTGGTCGCGCTGAACAGTTTCGGGCAGTTCTTCTTCATCCCGGCCTATCCATTCTGGTCGCTGACCATCATCGCGGTGGACATGGTCGCGCTGTACGCGCTGTGCGTGTACGGCAGCCGGTCGAACGTGGCCGGAGAGTAGCCAGCGTCGCGGGGTGGCGGAATGACGCGGATCCCGGCCGCGGCGGCGGAAGACGCCCCGGTCTCGCCGCAGCCCAGGAAGGCCCGGAAGCTGCTTTATGTCACGCTTCCGGGCTGCTGGGGCGGGCTCATTTTCGCGTGCCTGTCGTTCACCCCGTCGCTGCTGCCACGGGGCGGCCTGATTCAGGGCATTATTTGCGGCATTACTGCGGCCATTGGTTACGGGCTCGGGGTGTGGGCCGCGTCGATCTGGCGGGCTTTCGCCGGCCGGGAACCGCGCCGTCCGCGGCGCTGGGCCTGGACCGTTTTCTTCATCGCCGGGCCGGTCCTGTTCCTGGCCGCGTTCGGCCTCGGGCAGTACTGGCAGTACGAGATCCGCCAGCTGATGGGGGTGACCGGCTACAGCATCCCGCTCGTGGTGGCCGCGCCGTTCGTCGCGGCATTGGCCTTCTGCCTGTTCCTGCTGATCGGGCGCGGCCTGCGCGGCCTGTACCGGTGGCTGGCCAGGCTGCTCACCCGGTGGATCGGCCCGCGCGCGGCCCGGGGCATCGGCTGGGCCGTGGTGGTGGGCCTGACCTACCTGGTGGTCAGCGGGCTGCTGCTGCAGGGCTTCGTCAACGTGATGAACAGCGCGTACGGGGTGCGCGACACCAAGACCGCCGAGGGGATCCACCAGCCCACCACCGGCCTGCGTTCTGGCGGGCCGGGGTCGCTCATCCCGTGGGATTCGCTGGGCTGGCAGGGGCGCAATTTCATCGGCCAGGGCCCGTCGGTCAGCGATCTCACCTCGTTCAGCGGGCGGCCAGCCATGGCGCCGATCCGGATCTACGCCGGGCTGGCCTCGGCCAAGAGCGCCGAGGCGCAAGCCGCGGTGGCCGTCCGCGACCTGCAGCGGGCGGGTGGCTTCCAGCGCAAGAACCTGGTGGTGGTGACCACGACCGGCAGTGGCTGGGTGGACCCGGCACTGGTGGACTCGTTCGAGTACCTGAGCAACGGCGACTGCGCCACAGTCGCCATTCAGTACTCCTACCTGCCGTCCTGGCTTTCCTATCTGGTCGACCAGTCGAAGGCGCTGGCGGCGGGCCGGGCGCTGTTCGACGCGGTCTATGGCGCGTGGGTCAAGCTTCCGCCGGACCACCGCCCGAAGCTGTACGTGGCCGGGGAGAGCCTGGGCTCGTTCGGCGGCGAGGCCGCGTTCACCGGCGAAAATGATCTGGCCAACCGCACGAACGGCGCGCTGTTCGTGGGGCCGCCCAATTTCAACACGCTGTTCCGCGAGTTCAGCGACCATCGTGACCCGGGCAGCCCGGAGGTCCAGCCGGTCTACGCCGGCGGCCGGATCGTCCGGTTCGTGAACGACCCGGCCGCGGGCATCCCGCCGGCCGGCCAGCCGTGGTCCGGCACCCGGGTCCTGTACCTGATGCACCCGTCCGACCCGATCGTCTGGTGGAGTCCGCACCTGATCTTCAGTGAGCCGGGCTGGATCAGCGAGCCGCCCGGCAAGGACGTGCTCAGGACCATGTTCTGGGTGCCGTTCGTCACGTTCTGGGAGGTCACCGCGGACCTGCCGTTCGCCACCGGGGTACCGGCCGGGCACGGCCACAAGTACACGGCCGAGTACGCCGACGGCTGGAACGCGGTCATGCGGACCGGCCTCAGCGCCCAGCAGCTGGCCAGCCTGCAGAAGATCATCTCGGCCGACTCGTGACCGGTTAGGTGGCCCACATCCAGATGGCGGTGGCGGCCAGCACGCCCAGCGCGTTCGTCGCCCAGTGCAGGCCGGCCGGCGCGAGCAGGCTGCCGCTGCGCCGGCGCAGCTCACAGAACACCACCCCGGCCAGCGCGGTGAACAGCACCGTGCCCAGCACCGATATCGCCTGGCCGGACGGGCCGTGGCCCACCGTGCTGCCGATGGCCTGATCCGCCTGGGCCAGGCCGAGCGACGGGAGCACGTGCCACAGCCCGAACAGCGCGGACGAGACGCCGGTGGCCACGGCCGTGCCGTGCCGCCGCCGCAGCAGGCCCCACAGCACGCCACGGAACGCGACCTCCTCGAACAGCACCGTGCCCACCGGGATCAGCACGAACGCGGTCAGCAGCGCGTGCCCCCAGCCGAAGTCATAGCGGGTGTCACGGAACGCGCTCCGGGTCAGCGGCAGCGCCGCGCCCGCCGCGAACACCACCGCGAACACGCCGATCGCGGCCAGCGCCCAGCGCAGCCC
>Ga0335085_10007587_pt1 | contig 16754 bp, 13 predicted proteins | sample Lox_Sample_45_FD_206712 | JGI IMG/M metagenome (GOLD analysis project Ga0335085, IMG submission 206712) | Soil microbial communities from Loxahatchee National Wildlife Refuge, Florida, United States - Lox_Sample_4.5 | ecosystem: Environmental > Terrestrial > Soil > Wetlands | place: USA...
CGCCCACATTGCCATTTGGCTAGGTAGGTCGTTTGATATTCGAAGCCCGTAACGGATTCTTTTAGTGACCCAGCTTTTCGTCGAAGAACTTCGCCATCAACTCCAGGCATTCCCGCGTTTCCGGCAGCTGGAAGTGATACCAAAAGGCGTGGGGCAACGCCTCATACACAACCAGTTGCGCATCGTTGCCGGAGCGAAGCAAAGCGCGGTGAAATACGGTCGTACCGCTCAGCAACAGGTCCCGCGTACTAGTCACCAGCAAAGATGGTGGCATGCCATGCAGGTCCGCATACATCGGAGAAAGAACTGGGTCCTTGGGGTCCGTATTTGGCGCATATTCGTTCGCCGGACGCTTGCCTGTGTGTTGTGGCTCGAGGTTTCCTGGAAATCCGTTCAGCGTAAACAGGTTCACGGAATCGCCCGGGTTCCTGAAATCGCCGTGCATTGTAAATAAGCCCAGCGCGCCCGGCAACGGCAATCCCATCTGTTTCATCTTTACGGTCGCTTCGGCCGTCAGGATTCCACCCGCCGATGTACCGAAAATCCCGATATTCTGCGGCTGGTGGTCTTTCAGCAATTCTGTGTACACCGCCACCACATCATCCACCGCGGCGGGAAACGGATTCTCTGGTGCCAAACGGTAATACACCGACACCACGGGAATTTTTGCGAGATGGCAAATCGGCACTCCCTCGATCAGCGAACCAGAATCGGAATTGAATCCACCGCCGTGAAGATTGATCAGCACCCGCCCTTTGTTCCCCTCCGGCGTTTCCAGAGGCGTGATTACGTCAGTTCGCACGCTACCAATGATCTTTTCCTCGATGTTTACTGGAAATAGCTTCTTTGCTTCCGCGGAATCCTCCGCGCGCCATTTATCGGTGTTCGCGCGCCGTTCGGCAAGCGTTTCCGGGCCATATCTCTGATGCGCCAACGAATCCAGCCACTTTTGCGCTTCGGGACTGATCGTTCCAGGCATCGGAATTACACGCGTGATGTAGGCCGTCCCGTTCTCGTCGAACGTCGCGGAGTCGCTCTTTGGCCGGCGCGCGCAGGACACCATTAGGATGCAAATCAATACGAGAAAAAACGCGAGGGAACCATATCGCCGCGCTCTCTTGCGCATACGAACTTCCTCCTGCATTTCGGGCCGAATGCTATTTGCCAGACGCCGCCACCGGCAAATGCTTCATCGGATCGTCGCTCTCCACAAAGCGCCGCAAGCTTTCCATCACCACGGGGCGGTTGAAAAGTCTGCAGAATAGCGCAATTTCGCTCTGCAATTCCGCGTGCGGAATCGGCTTGATGAATTTCTTCGCCGCCACGCGAGTTTCGGCGTCGAACTTCGTCACCTGCTGCGCCATCGATCGCGCCACTTGCAACGCGTACCCCTCGCCGGCAAGATGCGACACCAGCCCCGCCTGCTGCGCGCTCTCCGCCTTCACGGTTCGCCCTGTAAACAGCATGTCGCGAATAAAACTGTTTCCCACATCACGCCGCAGTCGCGGAATGCCACCGAATCCAGGAATCAGTCCCAGCCGCAGCTCTGGAAATCCGAAGCGCGCCATCTTATCCGCAACAATCTGATCGCATACCAGCGCCAGTTCCAATCCACCGCCCATGCACAGTCCGTGAACAGCCGCAAACGTGACGAACGGCGCTTCATCAATCGCATTCAAAACCTTGTGGATGCGCTGCAGGAATGCGCGCACTCCTGCAGCACGCTTCGCCCTTGGCAGAGGTAACGCACCCTGATACAACTCTTTCAGATCCGCCCCCGCGCAAAATCCACCCGGACGCGCACTGGTAATCACGCAAGCGCTGGTCACTGGCGCAAGGCCCCTAATAGCGGCGGCGAATTTCTCCAAATCCGCCAGCACCTGAGTGCCAATTTCGTTCAGCGGCTCGCGATCTAGCGTCAATTCCAATACGCCATCGCGCCATTCCCACCGCAACGATTTCCCGCGAAACTCTTTGCTCATGAGTTCCCGCCGGCGGCAACCGCATGCTTCGCGTACATTTGCTCGATTTCCTCGCGGAACTTCGCATCGATGGCATCGCGCCGCAATTTCCCGTTGGCGGTAAGCAAACCGCTTTCCGGCGTGAACATTTCCTTGAGCATTACGAAATTGCGCACTTGCCGGTAATGCGGCAAATCCACATTCACGTGGTCAAGCGCGGCTTGTACAGCCTCCGGCTCGACCGCTCCGGTAATCAGCGCGCAGAGGTACCCTCGTCCATTGCCGACAATCACTACCTGTTGCGCGCTCGCCACCTGTTGCGCGATTTTTTCTTCGATAGGTTCCGGCGCAACATTATGGCCGGAATTCAGAATAATCAGGTTCTTGATGCGCCCGCTGATCCGCCAGTTCCCTTTCGAATTCACTTCCCCCTGATCACCGGTATGGAACACCCCGCCTTGCAACGCGCGCGCCGTTTCCTCTGGCCGATTCCAGTAGCCTGGAAAAACATTTGGCCCGCTCACCACAATTTCGTCATTCTCTCCGACGATCAAATCAATGCCGGGTATCGCTTGCCCCACGCGTCCGGGCTCACTTGCGACGCGAGGATCGTCCATCGTGCAAATCCCACATGTCTCCGTCAGGCCATACACCTGCCAGATAGGAATCCCCAGCATCGCAAAGAAATCCTGTGTTTCCGGTGCAAGCGGCGCGGATCCACATACCAAGCCACGCAACTTTCCGCCAAACCGAGCACGGATCTTCCCGAAAATCAGCATACGCGCCAGAAACAGGGAGAAACCCCCGCCTTCGCGGTTTCCCTCTTGCTGATTTCGCCAGGCCGCCACGGCCTTACGGTAAATTCCCGGAATCCCCATGCCACGCTTCGAGATCATATCTTCCACGCTCCGGCGCACACGTTCCAGCAAGGTCGGCACGTTGAAAAAATAATTCGGCGCCGACAAACGAATCTCGTCGGCCAGTTTGTTCAGATCCGTGGAAAGCGTGAGTACGGTGCTCTTCGAAAGGCACGACAACATTACGATCCACGACGCCGCGAAATTAAATGGCAGGTACTGAAACACCTGCATCGGCTCGGAACGGTTCCAGTCCAGGCGGTCCATCCAACCCGTCGTACAGCTCACAATGTGATTCAGGTTCTTACCATTCAGGCAAACGCCCTTCGGCTCGCCGGAAGTCCCGGAAGTGTAAATAATCGTGACCAGATCCTCGTCTTTCCCTGGATTCGGTCCGCCCTTTATTCCGCTTCCGGACGGCGTCTTCGCAATAGTTTCCGCAAACGTGATTCGCCGCGGCGCCTCCGGCCAAACCTTCACCACGCTTTCGCCCAACTCCGCGTCGCTCGCAAACAAAAAGCGTGCCCCGCAATCTTTCATCATCCCCGCAAGTTCCGCCGCGGCTTGTCGCGCATACAACGGAACCACGATGGCCCCTTCCGCCATCAGCGCCAAATCTAACGCAATCCAAGCTATCGAGTTGTTGCCCAGTACCGCGCAACGGTCGCCCGGCTGCAGCCCCACTCCCCGCAGGTAACTCCTCGCTCGCGCCACTTGGTCCAGCAAATCGCCGCCGGTCACGCTCGTGAATTCCTCGCCGCGAATTTCACGGGCCACTGTACGGCCAGAAGCCCTCTGCAATTGCTCGAACAGGTTTTCGAGGAAATTTGCCATACGTCCTCAGCGTCCCGCCGCAACGGCAGTCGTCGCCGTGTCGTACTGTTCCACCAGTTCCGTCAATTCCTTCGCCAGCGGCGGTAGATTATCTTCCCAACTCAACACGCCCTTGCGCAAAGGAAAGTCGGGGTAGGTCTTTCGCACTTCCTCTTCCAGAAACGACGCCATACGCGCCATCCCCTTCAGATTGCTCACCACCGTGCGCCCGATACTCTCGCGGATCGCCTCTGCCTCCACTACCAACCGCTCCATCACTTCGGCCAGCCTCGGCCCGAGATCCGGATCATCCACCGTGAGCAGCAAATGCTGGTGCCCGCGTTCGCGCATCAGATTGCGAATGCGTTCGTCCATCGTAACTCCCGCAGACACAACTCCCGCCGGCATGCACGTAACAATCCCGTGGTAGCGAGAGGAAACCATGTACGTACACATCCGCAATATCGACACCAGTTGGAACATGTCGTAATCGTCTGACGTGAAAATCGGCACACCCGGAATTTCCTTCTCGATCGCATGGCACGCCACCGCGTCGAGCCGTTCCATTGCCACCAGAATCGGAAACACATCATGCTTCTGCAAAAACGCCTTCGTCGCTTCCGTGTACCCGTTAACGTAATGCTGAAATTTGCGATTAACATCGGCGCCGGATTCGAAGAAGTACACCGTGCGGTACTGACTGTCCTTGTAAGCACCAGTCGTAATCCGCGCCAGATACTTCGCGATCGAGGCGCTCACCGGCCACACAAAGGGATGGATCGGGCACAGCACCAGAATCGGCTTCTTTTCATCCCAGCCCGCTGCCCGCAATGCCTGCCGGGCATATTCCGGCGGTTGCGGCTCGAACGTCCACGCCGTATCCGCGCCCAATTCATTGGGCACGCCCAATGTTCCCAGCAATTGTTGCGATTCCAGGCTGCGCGTAATCACCAACGATTCTTTGGTATACCGTGCACACATCCGCTGCAACAAATCATCCATGTGCCCCGCATCGCCACCATACGCCACCGACAATTTGTTTTCGGCTGAGGCTAAACCCAGAGAGCCGATCATCATCGTGGTCAACGCGTTCGCAAATTTGCTTTTGAACATCGACCCTTCGCACGCAATTACCCCGTGATTCGCATGCACTTCCCGCCACAGGAACGGCGGAAACACGTCTGGCAAGTGCACCTGCTTCGACCCTTCAAAATATCCTTTGGTGCGGTCGAAATTCTGCGTCATTACGCTAAAATCCACGTTCTGTGTGCCCAGCACGTGGCGGATCTGCCGGATCATCTCTTGCACGCGCACATCGCTGCCGGTATTGCGCGTCCCGTTGTATCCCGCGAACAGTACCTTCAGCTTTTCGCCTGGCGTCCACCGCCGCCCCAGGCCAAAGATCCAGCCAAATCGCCGCAGTTCGATCAGCGCGCTGACCCACATCACCAACAAAAAATCTGTCATGCCACCGCGCTCCCCGCGTTTTTTTCAACCACTCCGCCGGCTTTCTTCGGCCAAGGTTCTACGGGATACTTGAACTTATTCTCGCGGCTGAACTTCAACAATGGATACGCATAGCTGGAAAACTCCGCCGGAACCTCGCCCATTTCCTGTACCACACGCGAATTGTCGAACACCGTATTCCAATCCAGGTAGGGCCAAAATACCTTTAGCAATGACGCACCGTATCCCACTGCACCGCCTTTAAACGCCAGCCAGTTCACGGTCTTCGAAAATGGGCCGCCCAGCCACGGCTGATAAATCGGCTTGTTCCAGCCTCCTGCCGCGGCCAGCGTATCCGTCAATTCCTTGTACGTCTGCGACCCTGTCCCTGACGAAAGATGATAAATCCCGTAACCCGGTTTTTCCATCTGGTGGATTTTTACAATCGCCGCTCCTACATAGTTGGCCGGAACAATGTCAATCTTGTCATCAGGACGCAGCGGAAGCACCGGCAAGCGTGCTAGCGTATCGAACGCCTGTACCATATCAAACTGCGTAGTCTCCGCCCGCGTGCTGTCTCCCATCACGATAGCTGGCCGGAAAATCGTATGTGGCACGTCCGCAAGCAACTGGTTCGCCATGTGTTCGCAGAATTTCTTCGTACGCGCGTACGGATCGTAGTCCGACCGCGCCCAGTCGATCGAGTTGTCCTCGGTCACCACTTCGTTCCGGCGCTGCCCCGCCACCGCCACCGTCGAAACATGAGAGTATCGCCGCAAGCCGTGATGATTCTGCGCGCGCCGAGCCAACTGGATCACCTCCAGTGAGCCACGCAGATTCACGTTAAGACACTGCTTCTCCGATTTGCGGTTCAGGGATGCGGCGCAGTGCAGGACCGAATCGGTCGTGTCCACCAGTTCGTGATATTCATCGTCATTCAATCCAAATCGCTCACTGGTCAGGTCTCCGCGAAAAATTCGCACCCGCTCGTTCAGGTATGCGAAAAATTCGGGAAACTCCAAATGCAGTTGCAGCGATTTCCATAATCGCTCGCGCGCTTCCTGCTCGGTTTTCGCGCGCACCAGCAGATTCAGGCGCTCCGCATGGCGAGTAAAAAGTCCCGCCACCAGGTAACTGCCCAAATAGCCGGTCGAGCCCGTTAGGAATATGGCCATAGGATGATCTGTCGCGCCGCCTAGCGCGTGGCTGCCGAAGCGCCCTCCGGAGGCGCCGACCAGTCCAGCACCCGCGCTTCCCTCGCCTCCAGCGGCCGGCCCTCCATCAGCGGGTAGCACCACCGCCGCAGAGCCGGTATGTGGATGTTAATCCAGTAATCCCACCAGTCAATCTTTTCCGGCGCAAAATCGAATAGGGCCTTCTCGTCTTCAGGTAGTGCCGTAGAAAGTAGCCGCGCATTCTCGCATTCAAAGACATGCTGATTGTGCAGAATAAATGGCTCGTACAAATCGATCAGTTTCTCCGCGCGCACTAGGTCGCGCTCGGTCTTCGCCAGCGGCGGTTTGCTCATGTGCAACGTTGTGGCTGCTTTATTGATTCGCGACACCACCGCTTTCTGCATCGGGATCGATAACCGCTCGTACCGCTGTTTCGACACGGGAATCGTTTCCAGCTTTACCTTCAGCCAGTGTTCAATCCCCTGCTGCGCCCGGTAATGCTTGCGATGGGCCAGCCCCGTCAATTCAATCGATCGCCCCATGTTCACTGGATTGATCGCAGACGTCGCCAACTGGTACAGCCGCGCATGCTGCCGGCGGATCAATGCCGCGGCAATCAACGTCATGCCCCGCGTCACCATGTCCACGGGAATCACGTCCAGACACTTCCGTTCGTTCGAAGGCAATTGCCGGAAATTAGTCCCCAGTAAATACGAAAGCGGCCCGGAAGTGTTAATTCCTTCGTTCCATCCCGTAAACGGAGTGCGCTCCGAACTTTCCACAATCGATGGCCGCACAATCGCAATCGGAAGATCTCGCCCTTGCCGCGCCAGGACCGATTCGCCCAAACTTTTTGTAAACGTGTACGTATTGGGCCAGCCCAGATGATGCGCGCGCTTCATCCCCGCCCGTACCAGCCGGTTTCTCACCCAACGAGCGCGATTCCGCCGCAACACGCCATCCAATTCGTCGGGCACCACCTTCGACGCGTCGCCGCTGCGTCCCAATGCCTGCCGCCGCAAGGCCTTAGTCACACCCGAGGTCTCGGAACGCTCCTCAATCCTCTGTACCATCTCGCGCAACGACGCGATTTCTTTTTCTGAATCAAATTCCGCATGATTCACGGGATTGTAGTTGGCCTGCAGTTCCTCGGTTACCCGACCGTCCCGCATCCCCACCACGTAACAAGTCGAAAGATGCATCAGCGCCGCGTGATCGCATCGGCGTTGATATTCCACCAGATGAATCGTGGAGTCGATGTTCGATGTGATGGCATCGCGCAAGTCGGGATTGAAGTCCGTTAATCCCGCGCTGCTCACGATCACGTCCAGCGTTCGCGCGATTCGCGCTTGCGTTTCGCTGTCGAGCCCCAGTCCCGCCACGCTGACGTCGCCCTCCACCACTTCAATCTTTTCCTTCAGAAACCCCGCCAGGTTCGCTCCGTGCATTTCGTGTAGCCGGTCGAACGTGGGTGACTCTTCCACAATTTTCTCGAAGCGCCGCTGCGCTGAGGTTGTGCGATTGCGGCGAATCAGCAGCGTGATTTTCCCAATCTCCGGAATCTTCTCCAGCAAATCCACCAACCATACTTTCCCGATGAACCCCGTTACGCCGATCAGCATCAGGTGTTTCCCGGCCAGGGTTTCCCGCACCGGCAGGTGTGCAACGCGAGGCGTGCTGCTCACCAGTTGTACTGGAGATTCCATCTCAATTTTCGGGCGTGTCGCCGCCACCACAGCCGTTTCCAACAACTCCGGCTCTTTCTTCCAATCCAGTTGCCGCAACAGCTTTTCTTTCGACATGCGGCCATTAACAGATCCGCTCGCCAGCCAAGCGAACGGCCCCCGCGGCCGGATCACCGGAGCTTCCAGCCGCCCGGTGGCCACGCCATTGCGAAACTCCAAACGATTCGCAATAAATCTTTCCACGGAAAAATATTCCGCCATGGGCCGCAGAATGTGCTCGAGCATCTGCCCGACCAGCACCACGCGTTCGCCGTTGCGCACCGCCTCCGCCAGCTTTTCCACGGCCTCGCGCCGCATGCGCGGTTTCAATTCGTACTGGAAGTATTCTTCGCCCAGCAGGTCTAGCCGGTCCCGCGTTATTCCGCGCAGCACGCTGTGCAGCGCTCGCGTGGCAAAAGTCCTGCTGATCAAGTAGTACGGCGGGCGCAGCAACGCCAGTCCCAACATGCCGCCGCGGCGTACCCAGCGTTCCAGGAAGCTTTGGCTATTCCAGTTGAAGAACCCTACGCTGCGCAGCGCGCTCAACTCAAATAGCGACCCTTCCACACGCCAATACGTCACGCCAGACACACGCTCCACCGCGCTGTTCGTTTTCGAGGAAATGTCAGGCATCTCTTCTGATGAACTCGTTTACTTCGGGAAGAAACTATCCCTGCGGCTTGTCCGGGCAGCCGTTTCTTGCTCAACTTCTTTCGAGACAATCTGTTGGCCCGGCTCCAGCCTTCTGCTTCGTTGGCTCTGCTCCACACGGCCAACGCCCGATTTACAAAATTATCATCCCCCACCGCTTCCCGCAACCGGCTTGCCGCCATCTGACGACAGCGAATCTCATCTTTCGTAGCATACTATCTGGATGGAGCATTCCTTCAACTGCCCCTATTGCGGAGAGGAAATTTCCATGGTTCTCGACCTGTCGGTTCGCCGGCAAACCTACGTTGAGGACTGCGAAGTCTGCTGCAAGCCCATCGAGATCAGCTATACCGCGGAAGATGACGAACTCACCAGCTTCAGCGCCAAAACCTTAGACTGAATCCCCTAAACCATGGGTGCCAGAGCTTCTGGCGCACAGACAATTCCCCCTGGATATTCTTTCTGATTCACTTCGCTCGAGAGCAGCACTGCCTGCTCCGGCAGAACCTGCTTCAGCGCATCGATTTCTGGTTCACCCGGGCCTAACGGTAGTTTGATTTGCCCACGCTGCGCCACAGACCGCAGCATGGCCATGGTGATCTCGAATCCCTCATACGCAGACTCGCCGTCGCAGGGATGTACGCACTTGTCGTCATCCAGCCAGCGCACCATATCTTCCACATACGGCGGCATCTCCAAATCGTAATTCATGCAACCCGGTCCGGAGATCACGCCCTTTTGTTCGCGGGTAACGGCTCTCCACCCTCCTCCCGTCAGCACTTCCGCAAAGCCTTCCGTGCCATACACGCCAATCTTGTTCTTGCGCCACCAGTAATCCACTTCCGGCACATCCGGCGCACCGGCGCCGCATTCGATGATGCCTCGCACTCCGTTCGCGAACTGGATGAAACCGCCAATGTAATCGGGAGAAGGATGATTGTCGGCCAGTTTCCCGCGTCCTGCCGCTTGCCCCATCACCCATTCCGCCTGAGCATAGTCGTTGTACCAGCGCATGTACTCGATCAAATGCGTGAACAGGTGCAGGAACCAGCCACTGGAATGCGCGTGGATTGTGTGGATGCGGCCCAACGCCCCGCTCTCCACAATTTCCTTCACCTTGCGGTAATGCTCCCCGTAACGGTGCTGGTGAGACACTACGGTCTTTACCCGCGCCGCGTTTACCGCCTTACGAATCTCGATGGCCTCGTTCATCGATAGCGCCATCGGCTTCTCATAGGCAATTAATTTAGCTCCCGACGCGATGCCCACGCGGATCAGGTCTAGCCGGATGCTTGGAGGAGTACAGAAACAAAACAAATCCGGCTGAATTTCTTTAGCTAGCGCCAAAGGATCGACGGAAGTCTTCTGCACTCCGAGTTCGGCTGCGGCCTTGGCCAATTGTGCCGGGCTGGAATCGGCAATTCCGGCCAGCCCGAACCGTGGATTATTCCTGAATGCGAGGGCATGATGCCTCCCTCGTTTGCCCACACCTACAACCATCACTTTGTAAATCTTCTTGGCGCTCATGCGAATTCCTCCCGGCTGCGGTTTACCAGCCGTACTTCGCGTCCCATTCCTTCAGTTTCGCGATCGTGTAATCCACCTCCTCCGCCGTCAGTTCGGGGAACATCGGCAGAGAGACACACTGCGCTGCGTTGCGCTCGGAGTTCGGAACCTGGGGATGTGGATCCGCCAACTTGCCCCACGGATACCCTTCTTGCTGGTGTATGGCGATGGGATAGTGCTGCTTGGCGTCGATTCCATGCTCGTTCAGGAATTGTGTCAGGTGATCGCGCTTATGATGTTCGATGACATACAAATGAAATACGTGCCGGTAGCCCGCCACTTCTTTCGGCAGCTTGAAACTGGTCCCCTTCAATCCATCGCTGTAACGCTTGGCCCACGCGCGGCGCTGATCGGTCCACTTGGTAATATGCTTCAGCTTCACGCTCAGAAACGCCGCATGCAGATCGTCCAGACGGCTGTTAAAGCCGAACGAGTGTACCGACCGCTTGGATGACCCGTGATTGCGCATCCGCCGCACGGCCTGCTCCACGTCGTCGCGATTCGTGACCAGCGCGCCTCCATCTCCATAGGTCCCCAGGTTCTTCTGAATAATGAAACTGGTACACACCGCGTCGCTCAGCTCACCCTGCTTGAAACCGTCCCCATGCGCGTCGATGGATTGCGCATTGTCTTCCACCACCCACAACTTGTGTTTCTTCGCAAGGGCGCTCACCGCCTTCATGTCCGCGCAGTGGCCGTAGAGGTGTACGGGAACGATTCCAACCGTCCGCGGGGTGATCGCCGCTTCGATCTTCGTCACGTCGATATCGTTGGTGACCGGATCGGAATCCACGAACACCGCTTTGCCGCCCGCAATCCAGATGGCCTCGGCGGTCGCAAAGAACGTATTCGTCGTAGTGATTACTTCGTCGCCAGGCTTGATTCCCAGCGCAAAGAAAGCCAGCCACAGCGCGTCGGTGCCGGAATTCAACCCTACGGCGTGCTTCATTCCAAAATACTGCGCGAGCTCCTTCTCAAAGCGCCCGAGCGCCGGGCCCATGACGTAAGACTCGCTCTCCATCACCGCGTGGAAAGCATCGTCGATTTCCCGCTTAATGCTGTGATACTGCCGCCCGTGGCCGTAAAACGGGACTTTTAATTTCGCTGCTACCGTCGTTGCTGGCATACCATCCTCCTCGATGACGCGGAGGCCTACGCTCCGCTGCCGTTCATCGGAAGCCAGGCACAACGGACTTCAGTGGAACAGCTCTGTGGCCTGAAGCGCGGAATGTTACCGGACTCCGATTACTTGTCTCGGGGTAGGTTCGTCCCGTGACGGGAATACACTTCGGGGAGACAAGCAGCAGCGTTATACCTCTATTGAAACGTTTTAGCGGTGACCACTGTCACAGCGGCCAAAGTCGCGCGAGGAACGCCCGGTGATGGGACAACTCGCAGCCGTTGCTTCCTTGCGTGCGAGGCTCAACCGATGGCTCGCCCGAGCAGCTCATGCATCGCGGCCGCAATTTCGTCCACATGAGTTTCCAGCGCGAAATGCCCGGTATCCAGCATCGTAACGGTGGCATTGGGATTGTCCCGAAGATATGCCGCGGCTCCCGGAGGAACAAAGAATGGATCGTGCTTGCCCCAAATCGCCAGCAATGGTGGCTTGAACTCACGGAAGTACGCCTGAAACTTCGGATACAACTGCACATTCGAGGCGTAATCCAAGAATAGATCCAGTTGTATTTCTTTATTGCCCGGCCGTTCCATCAACGCGTTGTCCAGGGTGTACGATTCCGGCGCCACATCCTCTGGATTTGCCACCCCGTGTGTGTACTGCCAACGCGTACCTTCAAGAGTGAGCACATCGCGTCGGATAGTTTCGCGATTCTCCGCGCTCGGCTCGGCCCAGTAACGCCGAATCGGCCCCCACGCATCGCCCAAACCGTCTTCATACGCGTTGCCATTCTGCGAAACGATCGCGGTTACTCGCTCCGGATGGGCCAGCGCCAACCGGAAGCCCACGGGAGCGCCATAATCGAAAACATACAGCGCATAGCGCTTTAGCCCGACCGCATCGACGAATGCCACCATTGTGCGCGCAATGGCCTCGAACGAATATTTGTACTTGCGCTTCTCCTCTACCTTGGTAAACCCAAATCCCGGAAAATCCGGGGCAATCACGCGATACTTTGTCGCCACCCGCGGAATCAGTTCGCGAAACATGTGCGACGACGTGGGGTACCCGTGCAGCAACAACAACACAGGTGCATCCACCGGCCCGGCCTCCCGATAGAAAATTTCGACCCCGTCTGCTTCCACCATGTGGAACGTAGGGCGCACGATCTTTCCCCAAGCCGGGGCCGTCGATGAACTGGACATAACTCGCTCCTTCGTGGCGGACAAATGCCACACTTCCTGGCACGCGACTTTAGATGCGAATTTCTTAAAATGGTTTCAGATGTAACGCGCCGCAGCCCGCTAAAATTCGCAAGGCGTCAGTTCCGCTCGCTTCTAATTGCTTGCCCGGAATCGCACTCACGGAGTTGTTGGCCCACGCCGTGAGGTCTCTTCTCTACGGTTCCGCTGTAATCGATCTATGGGCTTTGACGTTCGCGACTTTGGTCCTGATTGTAACTGGGATTCTGGCGGGCTTAATCCCTGCTCGGCGGGCCGCCACAGTTGATCCTGTCACCGCGCTACGGCGGAATAATCGCTATTCACGCCACTCTACCGCCCACCAGAGAAATCGCTCAGACGCCCCAGCCATACTTCTCGGCGTGTTCGAATGTGCGCTGCATTTCCTGACTGAGCAGCTCCAGGAAGCCCTTCGTGCCAATCTCTTTCGTGCCCGGTTCGCTGATATCCGTCGTGCGATAGCCCGCACTCAGCACACGTCCCAGCGACTGCTCCACCCAGTCTGCTTCCAAGCCCAGTCCGAACGTGTCGCGCAACATCATCGTCGCGCTCAGGATCGATCCAATCGGATTCGCCACGTCTTTTCCTGCCAGCGTGGGCGCAGACCCGTGGATCGGTTCGTACAGTGGTGCGCTCGTGCCAAAACTCGCCGAAGGAATCAGCCCAATGGATCCCACAAGAGCTGCCGCTGCATCGCTCAGAATATCGCCGAACATGTTCGTGCTCAGCAGCACGTCGAACTGCGTCGGCCGCAGCGTCAATTGCATCGCCGCATTGTCCACGTACATGTGCTCGAGTTTCACCGCAGGGTAGGAAGCGCCTATGGCGGTCACCGTGCGCCTCCACAACTGCGAACTGGTCAGCACGTTCGCCTTGTCCACGGAACACAGGCGGCGTGAGCGGCTCTCCGCCCGCTGAAACGCAAAAGTGGCAATGCGCTCGATTTCCGGCGTCGAATACGACTCCGTATCAAAGGCCCGCTCCATCCCCGCTTCCACCACGTTTCCGCGTTCGCCGAAGTACATTCCTCCGGCCAACTCCCGCACAATCTCGATGTCCAGATCGCCCAGCCGCTCCGGGCGCAACGGAGATATGCCGCGCAGCGACTCCAACAGACGCACCGGCCGCAGATTCACATACAGGCCCAGGCCCTTCCGCAGAGCCAGTAACCCCGTCTCTGGACGCTTACCCACCGGAAGCGCATCCCACTTCGGCCCGCCCACCGCGCCCAGAAACACCGCATCGGCTTTACGGCATGCATTCAGGGTTTCCTCTGGCAGAGGATTACCCGTCTTGTCGATGGCCGCGCCACCCACCGGCATTTCCGTTACGTCAAACTGGTGGCCAAATTCCCGCCCGCATTCCTGCAGCACACTTACTGCCGCACGGGCCACCTCCGGCCCGATTCCATCGCCGGGCAGGATTACGATTTTCTTTTTCAACTTCATCGGGAAGTCCTCGAAATTTCAGCAGATCTTAAGCAGCGGGTGATGCCGTGCTGGCCACAACGTTGCGGCGAATCACTTCGTGCGCGATGGTCATCAGATCCCGCGCGCGTACATTTTTGGAAGCATCCGCAAACGCTGTTACTCGACGATAGCACTCCGCCAGTTGGTCGTCACTCGGTTCGTATCCCAGTTCCTTCAACGACTCACGCAACGCGGCGCGGCCGGAGTGTTTTCCAAGCACCAACGAGCGCGACGGCACGCCCACCGTCTCCGGCGAAATAATTTCGTACGTCAGCGGATTCTTGATGATTCCGTCCTGGTGGATTCCGGCTTCGTGCGCAAATGCGTTCGCGCCCACCACTGCCTTGTTCGGCGCCACCACTGCCCCGGTGATTTCCGTCAACAACTTGCTCGATTTATAAAGTTCATCCAGCTTCAGCCTGGTGGCCACTCCAAAGCTTTCTTTGCGCACGGCCAGCGCTACCGCCACTTCCTCCAGCGCGGCATTCCCCGCGCGCTCCCCAATGCCGTTCACGGTGCATTCAATCTGCCGAACGCCCGCCGAGACCGCCGCTAACGAATTCGCCACCGCCAAACCCAGATCATCGTGGCAATGCGCGCTGAGAATAATGTGCTCCGGATCGCCCAAATGCTCCCGCACTTTGCGGAACATCTGCCCGTATTCTTCCGGCACCGCATAACCAACCGTGTCCGGCAGGTTCAACACCGTCGCGCCTCCGCGCACCGCCGCCTCGCATGCCTTGCAGAGAAAATCAATGTCTGTGCGCCCCGCGTCTTCCGCGGAAAATTCCACTTCTTCTACGTAATTCTTCGCCAGCCTGGTCATGGACTCGATGGCTTCCAGCGCCTGTTCGCGCGACATATGCAGTTTTACCTGCAAGTGCAAATCGCTAGTAGCCAGAAATACGTGCATGCGCGGCGTCTTGGCGGACTTCAACGCTTCCGCAGCCGCCAAAATATCGTCTCTTCGGGCACGCGCCAGTGCCGCGATCGGAACATCACGCACTTCCGTGGCAACCGCGATCACCGCAGCCAGGTCGCCTTTCGACGCAATCGGGAATCCCGCTTCAATGGTGTCCACGCCCAACGCCGCAAGTTGCCGCGCCATCCGAATCTTCTCTGCCGTGTTCATCGAGAAGCCCGGCGACTGCTCGCCATCGCGAAGCGTTGTATCGAAGATGCGTACGTGGCTCATGCGTATTCCTCCAACTTCTTCTTTTAGTTACGCATAGCCTCGCCTTCAAGTCCAATTTATCTTCATTCTGTAATTGATAATTCTGCCTTATACTAGCCGCAGGCCAGTTGGAGCCCCCGGAGCCTCCCAAAATCACCGGGTACTCCCCAAAATTGTGCCTTTTGCCTAGGAAATCGAGGTTTTTCAGCCATGGATCTCGCGGAATTGCAGGTTTTTCTTACGGTTGCCAAAGAGGGCAGCTTCTCTCGCGCGGCCGAACGCCTCTATCGGACCCAGCCTGCGGTTAGCTTAGCCATCCGTAAACTCGAGGATTCCTTGGGCCAGCCCCTCTTCGTCCGCGGGGCCCGTCCCGTGCGCCTTACCGACGCCGGAACCCTGCTTCGCGAGTATGCCGAGCGCCTCTTGAACCTCCGCGACGAGGTGAAAAAAGGCCTGCTGGAGTTGGAAGGATTGAAGCGTGGCGAATTAGCTCTGGGCGTGAACGAAAGTTCGATCCATGCCCTCCTCCCCGCTCTCGCCAAGTTCCGCGAGGCTCATCCCGGCGTGCAGGTACGTTTGCATCGCATGTTTTCTCGCGATATTCCCCATGAAGTCGTGAACTACCGCCTCGATCTCGGCGCCGTCTCTTTTATTCCTCGCGACGCGCAATTACTGGCTACCGAAATCCTGAAAGACGAGTTAACGTTCGTGGTTCCCCCAAAACATGCGCTGGCCAAGCGCCGCGAAGTGGACGTCGAGGAACTCGGGAAGGAAAATTTCGTCGCCCACATCGTGGAATCTCCGTTCCGCCGACGCGTCATCGAACTCTTTGCCAAGCACCGCACCCCGCTCAACATGCCGCTCGAAATGCCCACCATCGAAAGTATCAAGCGCTTTGTTCAGATGGGCATGGGTGTCGCAATCGTGCCGCGCATGTGTGTCAATTGGGAGATCGAGCATGGCTGGCTCAAGGAGGTTAAAATCCGCCAGCTCAATATGCCTCGCCACCTCTACATCGTTTCCCGGCGCGGCGCGCGGCTTCCCCACGCCGCGGCCGAGTTTATGCGTCTACTCAAATCTGAGTAGCGCCCAGGCTACCGTCGCATTGCCGCTTTGACGTTTGACCGCAGAAATAATTCTTTACCGCGTGAGATGTGAGGCGGGCCGGTCCGCACCCTTCGGCGAATCGTTGGCTAAGCAAGTCATGCAGACGCATCGTCCATCCGGATAGAGATTCAATTCTTCTTCCTTGTGGAGCCTTCCACAAACCGCGCACTGCGTAGGTATCCCCAGCAGCCATCTGACGAACGCATTCACTCGCAATCCCCCTCATACTCCAGATTGCATGATCCTCAGGAAGGTTGTCTGTCGCGGACTGTCGGAAACCCCAGACACCTGCCGCAATTCAAGGTCAATCAGTTTGCCGGTGAATTCCTTCAGCGGGGTTCTTGCAATACTTCAGATTTGCATCGGTACATCACGTTATTATTTGTCGTTACGGAACTTTCCTCGCGCGCAGACTAGTAGACGGGCGGAATTCCACGCGACGCAATTCCG
>Ga0335085_10007588_pt1 | contig 16753 bp, 9 predicted proteins | sample Lox_Sample_45_FD_206712 | JGI IMG/M metagenome (GOLD analysis project Ga0335085, IMG submission 206712) | Soil microbial communities from Loxahatchee National Wildlife Refuge, Florida, United States - Lox_Sample_4.5 | ecosystem: Environmental > Terrestrial > Soil > Wetlands | place: USA: Florida...
CAAAAGCACTTGGATTTCCCAGCAATGGTCCAAAGCTCTTTGCGTTGTTGCCTCCCAACGGTGCGGGACCGTTTGGATCTCCGACCACATCTGGATAGGAACCTGCTCCAATATTGTTGACGACCCCTGCGGTATCTGGGACGGAGATTCCGTTCGGACTTCCGCCATTGATAATCGTGAATGGTGTACCCGTCTGGTGAACAATCACGCCGGAGAGTTCCCAGCCCTCCCAGAACTTCTTCGCCCAAAACGAGTTGGAGTTCGAACTCGACCCGTTCCCATTGTGATTGGAAAGCTGATTGGTTGGGTCATCAGCCCAGCTGGTGAGGGAGTTGAATACATGCAGGATGGGAAGTTTGTAGATATAGCTGAGGGCGAAAAGATTTCTCTGATCAAAATCTGAGCTTGCGTGGTTGGCAGGCAAGTCCAGGGAATTTACGAACGTAGCGTCGGTGCGATCCGAAGAATTATCCAGGGAATGACTATAGGAATAAGAAACGCTCAAGGTCAAAGGACCTGCCACCTTGCGTAGGGTCGCCTGCAACGCGTTGTAGCTGGAATTTCCCACGTTCTGCAACGAGTAGATATTTCCGAGATTCGGCGCATAAGTCGGGAGTGTACTCCGCAACGGCAGAACGACGTTAATGGGAAAGCTCTCCGAGTGGCCAGAACATGCCGCGATCAAATTCGCATAGGCGGGATCTCCGCCTCCAATTACCACGCCGTTCACATGGAATTCGTTCGTATTCTGGTCGTAACCTTGCGAATCCGGATTGCTGGGGTCGAAGGAACCGCACGTCTGAAATGTTATCGGTTGATTCTTGTTAAAGGGATTCAGGGAATTAGGAACAGGCTGCAATTGATTCGTCTGAAGTAGCGCTGTCAGGTGGGTTCCTTTGCTGCCTACATAGGCTGCGCCGAATATGAATTGATGGGGAAGCTCTTGTTGAATCCCGAAACTCCATTGTTGGACATAAGGAAATGGAGTATTTTTAGGAATCGAGGTGACGTTTAGTGGAAAAGCCAAATTCGTGACGCCAGGCCCGAGAGTCCCAATGCGATTATAAGGTCCAGGATAAATTTGCGTGGCGGTCAGCACCAGGGGAGCACTACCTTCCAGGGATCCTGTGTTGGCCTCGCCCCCGGTTCCGTGTTCGAAGAAAGTTCCGTAGCCCCCACGGATGGATGTCTTTCCGGACTTGAAAGGCGAGTACGCGAATCCGATTCGTGGTTCGGGGTTGAAGACATGGCTGTCAATGCACCCGCTTGGCACCCCATTCACTCCGCAGCGAACTAGTCCGTTTGTGAGTCGTGGATCCAAATTGTTCAGGTCCACTGTGAGAGGCTGGTTTGTTGCTTTGTCCACCAGATTTCCGATGAAAGGATCGACATACATCGTATCGGCAAGGGCAATATCAAATTTCGCGGGGTCCCAGTTGTAGACGTTATTGTACTTCTCGTGATAATTGCCAAAGAGGCTCAAGCGAAGTCCGAGATTTAATGTGAGCCGCTGTGTGATGTGCCAGTCATCCTGAAGGTAGGGTTCTGCGATTTTGAAACGCTGGTAATACTTCAGCTGGGCGCTATCCTGCTGGAAGCTGCTCATTCGTCCCAACAGAAAATCAGAGAAGGCGTTTCCAGTTGTTCCGGTATTGTTGGCATTGGAAAAATTGGCGATCCCTTGGATGTCGCCCGTGACGCTACCCACCGGTGGATTTATTTGATTTCGCTGAGCAATCAGGAAAAGGACGCCAAACTGGAGAGTATGTTTGCCCCAGACCTTGGTCATGTCCTCGCGAATCATATAGGTGGGATTCGAGTGCTTCCAGGGCATGTAGCCCGTGTCGACATTGAAACCGGCTCCGCCATATTCCGCGTTGTTACCGCCAACCGCAATCCCCGGAATCTTGTCCCCGAAGCCGTTGTCGAAAAGACTCCCCATGGTGTCAAATGCGGGTGTACGCACGGTGGAACTGCCGTCGTAGCCGGGTATGTTCTTCAGTGTGATGTGGTCGCTGGTATAGCCAAATTCCACCTGATTCAGGAGGGTCGTGGAGATTGTCTGACTCCATTTCGTCATTACTGCCGTGCCTGGGCCGTTGAAATCATTTTGTACTGTGGGAAAACTGTTCACGAGGTAGGCCCATTGAGGGATGGGTACGGTGGTGTCCCAGGTGTCATGGATATACCGGACGGTCAACCTCGAATTGACATTGAAATCGTGATCGATTCGGACTAAATCCTCGCGCCAATTTGTGTTTGGCGAGATCGTTGCATTGAAACACGACTTTATCGTCGAGTTGCATCCGGTGGTCGCGTTGGGGAGAGGAATCAGATTTGCATCAAGAACGCCTTGCGCCACCGGGTCGGCTCCAACATTGTTGTCCAGGTACGTCTGAAATAATGGATCTCCTGTAACCGGATCTCGTCCGGAGACTCCCTGTGCTGGACAGTCCGGGTACTTCGTTCTCGAAAAATTGATGACCCCAAGATCGGGATTTGGGCAAACGTCATTGAAGATGCCGGTACGCTCATCCACGCTAGGTACCGCCCGGTTGTAGGTGTAGCCAGTGGGGTCTTGCTCGATTCGCCATTCTTCGGACCAGAAAAAGTAAGTTTTCTGTTTGCTGTCTTTGTTGATCAAGCCGGGAATGATCACCGGCCCGCCGATGGTGAAGCCAACGTCGTTCTTCCTGTAAAGCGGAGCTCTTCTCGTCTGGTCAAAGAAATTGCGGGCGTTGAAAATCTCGTTTCGATTGAAGTAGTAGAGGTCCCCATGATATTCGGAGCTGCCGGATTTGATGGAGCTGAGAATCGTGCCGGAGGCGGTCTTGCCGTACTGGGCACCATAATTGGAAGTGAGAACTTGAACTTCGGATAACGCGTCCAGGCTGGGGTAGACGATCAGTGTGCTTTGCGATCCGTTTATGCCCGCATTGAGGACATCCTGGCCGTCCACATCGAAATTGTTGTACTCCACCCGCCCGCCGTTGACGCTGTATTTCACGCTGCCTTGAATCCCGACTTTTGCTTCGTCCTGGCCGGTTTGATTGCTCACACCCGGAGCGAGCGCTATCAACTGAGTGAAGTTGCGTCCATTCAGCCCGATCTTGACTAGTTCCTTTTGCGTAATCGTTCCGGAGATCTGAGACTGCTCAGTTTCCACCGCGGCTGCTGTCTGACCTTCCACGGTGGTTTGTGTGACGACGGTGGATGCCTCGAGCGTAACGTCCTGCCGAAGCGCCTGGCCTTCGGTGAGAGTGAGCGTCGCGGACTTGAACTGGTTAAAGCCAGTTGCGCTGACTGTGATGGTATAAGTACCGGCCTTCAATCCGGCAAAGATGTACTCCCCCGTGTCGGAGGTTGCTACGGTTTGCACGACTGTTCCCTTCTCGTCTAACAGGTTGAGAGTTGCGCCTACGACCACGCCGCCGGTCGCGTCTTGAACCGTTCCTGCAATCGAAGTGGGCTGTTGACCTTGGGCGGAGCATAGGAATAAGAGAAGCCACACCGCAAACAACCAATAAACTCGGGACAAGGGAAGACCTGCCTTTCAGGAAAAAGAATTTGCGGCATGTTGACAGGCAGCTTGTTACTGCGGGATGAGTTCGCGATTGCAAATCAGTCAAAACAATGCAGCGGCGTTAAAACGATGAGAGGTGTCGTTCCCAAATATTTTTGCTGGACTGCCGCACGTTCCCCTTCCTTCACAACCGCTGGCGGCCATTAAATCGCTCGGATTTTTTCAATGGCGGTTGAATCACCTCTCATCGTCTTGTAACAAATCTCTTCTACCCTGCGCTCACTCTACAGGTTTTCTTTAGATTGCATCCGCTCGATTTCATGTCGCCGGAGCGCTTGTAGTGGTGCTCAATCGCCCAAGGGTCTAAAGCCCGGGCTCCTTGATACGAACAAGCCGACGTCGTCGGGCTGCGCAAGCAGCTTCGGCGTATAACCCTGTTCACCCCACCATGCGGCGTCGAATCCCCTCGGCTCCGCCAGTCCCTGTGGTGTGCGAAGTCCAGCCGATCGAACGGTAAACGCAGCTCAAAAAGAAAATCGAAGAGGAGAAATTTAATGAAGTCACTGAAGCCAATTCTCTTGTCTGCCTCGTTGGCGGCGGCGTCCTTTCTGGCGCCCGCGGCGAACGGGCAGACCGTAAAGATCGCGGCGGCGGGTTCGTCGGCGGTCTTCCTATCCATCGGGGATGCCGCTGTGCAAGACGCACCGGCCATCTGCGGGGCGAATCACTGGTCGAAGAAGAGCCACGGATTCATGCACGACAACCGCACGGGACTGAAGGGAATCACGATTCCCGACGAAAAGGCGGACATCTGGATCACCTGGGATGGTTTAGCGGATGGCAGCACCGCCACGGTGGTCTGCGCGTATGTCGCTGTAGACTCCGGTATCGGCGTCCGCGGCTACATGGCCGTACCTCGCGCGGGCATTTATACGGATTCCGCTGCGCTCACCGCAGGCGATAACCTCATCACTGCGCTTCCCACGAACGACTCGCCTCTCCCAGACAAGGTCCGCACTGCCCTGAACGGTCCGAACAATCCCGTCACGGGCACAACCATCAACATCGCGTTCACCGACGTGCGCCCCGAGGACGTTCAGTACGCCACGGCGCGCATGCTTTCCAAGATCACTCCGAACCGTTCCGGCCTCGGCTATGGCAACTGGCCGAACGTCTACAGCACCCCGGCTAACGGCTATGTCGCGGACGTGCTTCAAGGCTCCAGCTTGGGCAGCAGCTATAGCACCAAGCTGACGATTCCTGACTGGTTCGAGATCTCTCCGCTGGGCCAGGATCCGTTTAGCGGCAGCAACGTGGTTCGCTGGCAGACCTATCCGGTGGGCGCCGTACCGATTATGATAATTGTCAGTAATGAGGACAATTCGGTCACGGGTTTCGGCAGCGGTTTGACCCCCGCGGAGACCGCTGCGGGTCCCTGGACGGCCGGCCCCTACGTCGCGAGCAATATCAACACACCGACGGCGGGATATGTCTTTGATGGCTCTCTTAGCCGCACGGTGGACATTCTGACCGGTGGCCAGACCCTGGCGGCGAACTGCAAGCCGGAAGGACAGGTCGGCGGAGCAGCGGGAGGCGCGGGTTCAAACAACTGCGCCCTCACCACGCTGATCCGGGAACCTCTATCCGGCACCTACAACACCTTTGAATTCACCGTCCCGCGCACGCACTTCCTGCAACTTTCCGTGGAAGACGGCATTGACCCCAGCGTCGCTAACAACAACCCGCTGGCGATCACTCAGGCGGACGGAGCGACTCGTCTGCGCGGTATCGGCACCGGCGAAATCGTAAACGGTGTTTGCGGTGTTCACATCCCGGCGTACAGCCCGAACCTCTGCACTTCGGGACCGACCAGCGGCACGGCTCTCTCCAACCGCATTGGTTACACGTTCTGGAGCTACAACAACCTTGCGCCGATCGCCGGGAACCACGGTGTCGGGACGGGCACGACGTACAACACCAACCCGCCGCTGGGCCACTATCTGACCTTGAACGGTATTGACCCCTTGTTCAGCACCCCTTCCGCGAATCCGGAAGGTGCGTTGAACCCGCCGATTTGCACCACGGCTCCTTGCAACGTGATTCCGTTCACCCACTTGATCGATGGCACCTATGCGGCCTGGACGGTAGTCCAGGCGGTTGTAGACACCACCATTTCGAAGGGCGACGGCTCACCGCAAGATACGCTGCTCTCCAAATTGCCGCTTACTGCGTCTAACTTCTCCGATTTCCTTCCGGAGACCTCGATGCAGTTCTTCCGCGCTCACCGTGACGCGAACGTGGTGGGCATCGGCGCGCGCAACGGCAATGGCGGAGGCTGCAACGTGCTGGATTATGGCAACGACTACGGGCAGTCGGCGGGAGGCATGATCTTCTCCCGTGAGAACGATCTGGACTACGCCTACGACAACGGCGGCAACACCAGCACCTGCGCGAACGCTGGCGCACCTGCGGATGCCGGCCTCACTAACCTGACTCAGTAATTCAACCACGAGTAGAAGTAATGGTCGGGCGGCAGGCGGCTCGGAAGGGCCGCCTGCTGTTTTGTTCGGATTACTTTTGAGCTTGTTGTCGGAACGCATTGGGCAACTTGGTCGCGAAATGGGGAGCTCGAATATGCAAGCGAATTACAGTGCGGTGAAATAACAATGGAGAGCGGGATTGCTCGGTGGCATTCTCTTGTTAACAGGGCTTACGAACTTCGGGCAGGAAAAACCACAGCCAGGAAATGACAAGCCGAAGCCAGATCCACAATATCCCAGCGTCAGCCTACGGAATACCGTGGAAGACTTTAGTACGATCACGCTGGATAAGAGCCAGCTCGTCCCTCTGAAACCTGTGACCGGCTCTTTGATCAACAAGGACTCGTTTACGGAAGAGCGTATCCAGGTGCAGTGGCGCGACGTGGACCCCTTCGATCTTTACGTTATCAAACCGAAGGGAGTCGACCACCCTCCTGTGATCCTTTATCTCTATGGCTATCCGACGGGCGTGGACGCCTTCCATAACGAAGGATGGTGCAATCGCGTGACCTCTGGTGGATATGCCGCCGTCGCCTTTGTTGGGGCTTTGACCGGCGACCGGTATCAGTATCGCCCCATGCGGGATACCTTCCTGAATCAACTGCAGGAATCGATCGGCACTACAGTTCATGATGTGCAGATGGTGATCAATTATCTGGAAACTCGGAACGACCTGGATACAGCGCGAATTGGAGTTCTTGGAACCGGCTCGGGCGCGACGGTTGCAATTTTGGCCGCTGCGGCCGACCCGCGGATCAAGGCGCTTGATTTGATGGAGCCCTGGGGTGACTGGCCGGTCTGGCTGGCAAACAGCGTTTATGTGCCGGGCCCGGAGCGAAAGGACTATCTCAAACCGGAATTCCTTGCGAAAGTGGCGCCGCTAGATTCAGTCAAATGGCTTCCCACATTGACGACCCAGAAGGTATTTCTGCAGTTTGTAGATACGGATGATGTCCCAGCGAAACAAGCGAGTGCGGCGATTGAAGCTGCGGCCCCAAAGAATGCGGAGGTCTTTCACTATATCAACCATGCCCAGCACATGGGGCTGAGCTCCAACGGCCGGAGATTCGAATGGCTGAAAGCACAGCTTCGTCCACCCGCGCCGACAAGTACTACAGCTAAGGCCAACAAGTAGCCGGTCGCTGTTTTTTTTTGCAAATCGAGATTCACCATAATTCCGCTGGCGTACAGGGAAGTTGGTAGTCCTTCGCATCGGAAGCTACGGAATCAAGAACGGGCTCATACCAGCCGTCGTACTCTGGATCGATCAGCGGAGAATTGTGCCAGAGCAGCGTGAAGACGCCGTTCGCAAGCGCGACACGTTTCGCGCACTCCCGGATACGCGCAAGCGCCTCCGGTTTCGAAAGTGCCATGTATTTCACGGTCGTGCAATCCATCACCGTCAGTGGCACTTCTATCAGATTCAGTTCGCGATTTTGCTCGAGCTGCCAGGGACGGTAGGGAACCGATGTGCCGGCGCGGAATCCGATCGCATCGGCGAATCCCAAGGTGGAGTCATAGACGAGCCCACAAGCCTCCCAATCAAGCCACGTTTGCGGAGTCCAGCGGAGATAATGTTGTCTACCACCCAATTTGGCGGTTCCGAGTGCTCTTGTTAGCAGCTCCACTTCTGTCCGTAGCCGGCTTCGATCGCCAAAAGAATCGTAGCCTGGATGCACTCCCTGCTCGAATCCTTCTCTCTTCAGGTCAGCGATCACTCGCTGAATTTTCGGATGGAACGGGTCGTAACCGGAGTCGTGGGGACCGGCTGGGCTGCCTTTCCAGAAAAATGCGGACCGCAGTCCGCGGGATTTGGAAATTTCGGCGAGCTCTCGAACGAGGCCGAGTTCAGTGGTCTCTGCCCCTGTAAAATTGGCGACCGCATCTTTAATGGTCGCCGCGGGACGCCTTCGTCTGATGGTGTGGCCGATTGCTGTTCGCAACTGAAAAGGAAAGCCGACGTTATCAATGTCGTGCGTGACTTTCACGCGTCGAAAAGCGGGAATTGGATCCCATGCCGGTAGCAGAGCCTTGATGACCTGGGCAAGAGCCGTGCCATACTCGTCCACAATGGGGCGTTCCAGGAAACCATGGTGCGCTGCAACAGACGCAGAGGCAGGAAATCTTCCATATGGATCCGCAGCGTGCGCAAACATCTCTTCAACCCGGGCCAAGGTGAAGACCGTAGACAGCAATACATCCAATTGGCAGACGAAAGTTCCCTCTTCTTTCTGAAGGAACAGAGGAGCCTTATTTTCACTCGGCGTAACGAAAGGCAATACCAAATCCGCTTTCAATATCTCGTCCGATGGTGCAGCCATCCAACTTGCGAGAGCCACCGGAATGCGGCTGCTGCACTTGCCTTGGAAAGGGCCTTCCGGCGCGTGCCGAAAAATCACTCGGCGTGATTGGGCTCCCAGCGTCAGTACGGTATCCTTTTCGCCTACTTCTATTTTCCAGGAGTTAAAGAAATCCCGTTGCACTCTTGCCCTGCGTGCAAGTTCGCGAATGGCATACGTTCGCGCTTCCGGGGTGAGCCGTTTTCCGAATGAAGGCTTCAAATCAAATCCTCAGCCGATTCCAATTGCCAATTCTCTGACCAATCGAGTGGAACAACTAGGATCTATTGAAGTTGATGCCACGCTTCTCGAGCCAGGGTCCACGCCAAACGCTTCGTTTGCGACACGAACAATTCGGGGTTGTGCGTCTTCCATGCCTTCACGATCTGGCTGATCGGGCGATAGACACCCGAAACTTCTCGCGTCAACAGCGAACGAGGAGCGGTCAGCAACACTTGACGCAACTCAGTTTCGTCGCGGACTGACCCCACTTCAAAAAGGTTGAGAGCTGCATGGAGTTCACCCGCACAATGTGCATCGGCGCCCGCCACGTATGGGAGACCATGAATGTCTGCTAATTCTCTGGCCGAGTCATTTTCTGCGATGGAACACCGAGAGTTATACACTTCCACCAGATCAATTCTCGACAAAAGCGAGGTATCCAGAATGTGTGACTTGTAAGGGTGCGGCAGAATCACGAGGCCGCCTTGTACGTGGATCTGGTCGGCAACCTCTTCAGCGCTTTGTCCTTGGACTTCTGACTGAAGAAATACGCCGATTAAATCACCTTTGTCTGTTTTATACTCGGCAGCGACTGGGATGAATCGTGGATTTCCCCTTGCGTAATCTCGAACGGCCAGGGAACCCGCGATTGTCTGATGATCCGCCACGATCAAAGCATCTACGTCGGACTCGCGCGCTGCAGCCACGATGGTTGCCGGCGACAACAGGGAATCCAGTGAATGATGGGTGTGCACATGGGATAGGCAGCGGAATGGCATGCGTCAGCCTCGCATCGCGTGAAGCAATGCATCGCCAAGGGACTGGATCTCCTTGAGATTTGGCCCGAGGTCTTTCAGCCAGACGTTTGACTTTACCCTTGGGTCCAGCATGTCCCAAGCAACCTCGAAGAACGCACCGGGCTTGGATTTCAAGTGATACAGCTCGCCGAAGCAGGAGAAGGGCCAGTGGAATCTGAGGTTTCTCTTGTATTTGTCCGTGAAAACAAGCGTTTCACCGAGTGCCATCCTGCAGAGATCTCCTGGAAAATCCGCCCCCGCGGCAAGGGCGAGTTCCAGGGATCCCCAGAATTTGGGATTAATTTCGATCAGTTTGAACGTATTATCTCGCGTGTCGAAACGAAACTCCGCCATGGCCACGCCATGCCACTGCAACGCGTCTAATATCCGTCTGCCGTATTCTTCCAACCGCGGGTGATAGAAGCTTTCAGCGCATGTACTCACACCGCCCGTGGCCGGGTATTCGCGGATTCTCCGATGCATGAAGACTCGCTTGCACACGGCCTTCTGATACGTAGCGAAAACCCCACAGCCGTACCCTGGAACGTACTCTTGCACGATGGGTGGTTCATTCTCTCCGGTCTCGAAAGGGAATCTCCCGCGATAAAGTGCCAGCAATTCCGGCTCGCTACGCGCGTAGGACACGCTGCGTCCCGGCGATTCCTTCTGGGGTTTCAAGACGAACGGCCCTTGCATCTCCCGCGCAACCTGCCGTACTTCGTCATAGCTCTGCGGAACGAAAGAGCGCGGTGCGGGCACGCCTATTTTCTCGCATAACCTAGCCATTTCGTATTTGTTAGCCGCACTCTGAATCCGGTGGCACTCCGCGATCTCCGAATGAACATAGGGTAAAAAGCGTTCCTTGGCTGCCGCCAGCGCAAGTGTGGTCTTGTAACCGACGGGAAGCAGCAGTTCGTAATGGTTTCGCTGCACTTCTTTGAGAATGGCGGTCAGCAAGGCCTCCACACCAGGTTCAGCGACCGGGATCACACCGGCGCAGTAGCGCGAAGCGCAGGCAAGCGCTCCCAGTGAATGGGCCATGAGACACACCTGAACCTTTGCCTTGCCAAGTTGGCGCACTACACCGAGGGTGTGCTTATAGTTCTCGTCGGTTACAAGCACAGTCATGTTCCTGCCATTGGGCAGTTGCCATTGCGAGTTCATAGGTGAGGGAGGCCGATTCGTTCTGGATTGTTCCATCCTCCCTCGAAAAGATGAATGAGACGTTACGTACACTTTTCGTCTGCATGAGCCGTAGGGCACGCCCCTGAAGCCTGAATGTGTATACAAACTAAGCTGCCCCGTCATTTGTCCAGAAGCTCAGCGCATTGCCTGCTAAGTTGCACTCGATTGGAGACGCCAAGTTTGTCGTAAATCTTCATGACGTAGTTACGAATGGTGTGCTCGCTCACTCCCAGCTTTTCACCAATCTCAGCGTTTTTCATTCCCTCGGATACGTGCAGCACAACGTCGCGCTCCCTTGGGGTCAGCCGGTCCAGGCCCACCGCGGGTTTCCGCACAACTTGAGCTTCGCGCTTCAGAGCCTCGAATGCATAGCCAATCTGGTCGCTGCTGGCCCAAATCTCACCTCCATCCACCTTTCGGAGGCATTTCGCCAATAGTCGAAACGGATCGCCGCGGGAGATGACTCCGCGAGCGCCCTGACGAAACGCCTCAAGGGCAAAATCCCGCTTTGATTCCTGTAATAGGGCAATGCCACATGAGCCTGGCATATGGTCGCGAATATGAGCGAGCAAACGATAGCCCGCCGTTTCACCGTCTTGTAATTGAATGCTGACAAGAACTAACCGTGGCTTCAGAGTGTCAGATTGCCGGATAGCTTCGGCGGAGGTAAGACACTGGGCCACCATCTCAAAACGGCTCGGAGACCGCCTTAGGGCGCCAGAAAGAAGCTCCGCGCCAAGGTGATCGCGCTCTGCTAGCAGAACTGAAGTCGGTAGAGGTCGTTGGTTTAACAAATTTTTACCTGCAACAATGGGGTGTCCAAAAATGTGAGCGGAATCATACTCGGCGAGTGTGGTCCGCAGGATGACAATCTCGTGAAACCTACAAAAGAATTTTAACAATTCGATTTGCCGCTGAGACGCGGGCCACAAAGTTCCAGTTAGAATGCGAATGCGCCCGTGATTTCAACAATCTTTTCACGCGCCTGACAAATTTCTTGACAAACCAGCAACCTTCCTGGAAGTTTGCGAATGGGGCAACATCTCGAAACCCGACTCCTTAGAAGCATACGCCCTGGCCGTTCTCTTACATGACAAACCACTTATTGAATCCTGTCGGTCAGGCGCTTTCGCTGATTGGCTTAGTCGGTAATTCGTGAACACGCCGAAGCTCATGAGCGCCTGCCCCGCGTTGCCGGTGACATCTGCCCTTCGTCCTCGTTGTGACAAATGCTGAACCGTTGTGAATTCCTCCACGGAATCTGCAGATCTTTGGTCCGGTATTGTGAATTTGTTGATTTCGGGTGCCGAGTGACATCTTCAAAAAAGGATGAGGTTTCGCCAGGAGAACTTCTGCATCTTGCGCCTGCTTTCCTGCACGGGTAAGTTCGGGCGAACGCCGATACAAGCGCGGGGCCGCTTTCTCAGCCAGCCGATCCCCGCACTGAAGTTCTTTCAGGTTCTGATCTGGGTGCGGATCGGATTCCGCGTCGAAAGCTTCGTGCTTCGCGAAACCACTGCTCACTGGGGAAGTGCCGCGGACCAACTTCGGAGTTGCCCTCGGCGTCCAATTTCATCCTTCCAGGAAGCCGACCAGCTTGTTGGAAGCGGCTTACGCGCGGAGTCGCTGTAAGTCAGAGGGCGGAGCTACATGCATCCGTACGATTCGCAGCAGGTTTGTGTCTCGGGAGTGATGTCTTTTGGTTGGTACGCTCTTTACACCCGTCATCAGCACGAAAAATCCGCAGCACAACAACTCGCCAGCAAGGGCTTTAACGTCCTCCTCCCGCTTTATCGGTCCGCAAATCGTTGGAAAGACCGGACGCAAATAGTTCACCTCCCGCTCTTCCCCAATTATCTCTTCGTCCAGGCCGACTTAACCGGAAAACTGGAGATTCTCCGTACTCCGGGAGTCTGTCACCTTGTCTGCAGTGCGGGGATGCCGGTTCGTATGGTGTCCACAGAGATCGAAGCAATCCAGCGAATGGCGAGTTCTTCCTGCGACCTCCAACCCCATCCGTTTCTAAAGCGGGGAGATCGGGTCCGCATCGTCAACGGCCCGCTGATTGGATTGGAAGGCGTTCTGGCCCGTGAGAAGAATCAGCTCCGTGTGGTTGTATCCATCGGACTGCTCAGGAAGTCAGCATCCGTTGAAGTGGATCTCAATAGTCTTGAGCCCGTCAATTGTGCGTCGAACCTTGCCAAGCTGTGCGAACTGGCCGAATTCTAACCTCGTTTCCCTCCCCACCGGCGTAACTGCAAGAAACGGAAGTGAGCAATGCTATCTGAACCGAATGACCCTGGAACCGGTTCCAGAAGATTCCTAGCGGACAGCACCTTACCGCTGGATCTGAAGCCGCTAATTGCGCATTCGGGTGCTCCGGCAAATCCCTTCAACTGGGAACAAGTCGCGCGGGTCCTCCGCAAGAACTGGCGGTTAGGGGGAACATGTGCGTTGGCAACTTTCGCCATATTTTTGGCTTACGCAATGTGGTTGAAGGATTCCTACCAACCTTTTGCTCGATTGGAAATCGATCCTCCCGGATCTGGTGCGCTTTCTCAGAGAGAAACCGAATCCAGTATGGAGAACAATCAGGAATACCTCGAAACGCAAGCGCAAATCCTTCAAAGCGACGAACTGGCCACTCGCGTTGTTCGAGCCATGCGCCTGGACCGCGAAACCGAAATCGTCGGGAAGACGAACTTGGCGAAGTACAGAAACCTCAAATCTCTTTCGCCATCCGTCACCCCGAGATTAGCGCCAGATTCGCCATTACAAGAGCAATTCGCAGCCGCCAATCGCACTCCACTGGAAACCATTGCCCTTCGGACATTCCACAGGAATCTTAGCGTCAACACCGTACGGGGTAGCCGGCTGCTGGAAGTAAGCTTCTCGAGCCATGATCCGGCTCTCGCACAAGGAGTGGTCAATAACCTCGTTGCTGCCTTCATTGACGAGAACTTTAAGACTCGTTATCAGAGCACAATGCAAGCTTCCGAATGGCTCTCCAGCCAGCTGAACGACTTGCGGCAAAAAGTGGAGAGTTCCAAGCAGGCCGTCGTGGACTATCAGAAGCGCTATAACCTGGTAGACGAGGATGACAAGGACGGTCCGTCCATGAAGCTTGCGGCCGATGTAGGCCATCAGGTCAGCGAAGCAACGGCAGACCGGATTCAGGTGGAAGCGTTTATGAGGATGATCGACACCGGACAAGCCACCTCCCTGCCCCAGGTGCAAGCAAGTCCGGTCTATCAGACGCTTACCGCTCAATACGCGGAAGCTAACGCGAAGCTGGCTCAGGCCAAGGTCGTGTACGGCGAAGAAAATGCTGCTTATAAGAAACTCGAAAACGAGGTAAAGGAATTGGCGTTGCAGAGGGAGGCAGAACAGGATCGAATCGCTCTCGAAATTCGCACCGCCTATCAAGCGGCACGGGAGCGGGAGCAACTCATGCTTGCTTCGATGGCCCGTCTAAAGACGGAAATGGGAAATACAAACGAGCGCCTCGTTCGTTATCGCATTCTGAGCAATGAAGCCCGCGCCAATGCGGATACCTACAACACACTGCTAATGCGCCTGAAAGAAGCAGGCGTCTATGCCGGTCTTCGTTCCAGCAACATTCGCGTCGTGGATCCCGCCTCGTTATTGGACCGGCCTACTGAGCCCCACCGTTTCCTCCTTGCGGCTCTCGGGGTAGTGGTTGCCGTCATCGTGGCTTTTTTGGCGGTCTTTGGACGCGAGAGTTTCGACAACACGGTATGCACGCCCGATGACATCTCGGATTGGATTGGTCTTCGGTCGCTGGCAATCATGCCCCTGATACCCTCGACAGCCGTGGTCAAACGTCCGCTGATCCTTGACGCACCTAAGGGTTCCGAGGCCAGGTTTATGGCAACTGTTCCAGAAAATGACGAGGGCACACCCAGGTTGCTTTCGACTCAGCAGAACTCAAGGGAGGCGGAGGCACTTCGCGAACTGCGGACTTCTTTGCTGTTGCCCGGTGGAAAAATCCAACCTCGGGTGTTCCTTGTCACTTCACCCGTTGCCGGTGAAGGAAAGAGTACCGTGGCCATAAATACGGCGGTTGCCCTCTCGCAACGAGGTGAAACCTGCCTGATGGACTGTGATCTCCGGCGGCGAAGCATCACCCACGCTTTTGGCTGTTCGCGCAAAACGGGCTGGACCTCTGTAAGCTTTGGCGACACGCCGTTGGAGAATGCACTCTCGCGCGTGGAAGGCTTCAATAATCTTTTTCTCCTGCCTGTCGGCTCCGATCCAGATCTACCCCCAAAATTCAATTCCCCTGACAAGATGAATGAATTTGTGGCCGGGCTTCGGACTAGGTTCGACTACGTGGTGATCGACTCGCCCCCTGTCATCCCGTTTTCCGATGCACGTGTACTTGCCCAATTTGCCGACGCTGTGATTTTAGTCGGCAAGTACGGCTTGACGACGAAGAGGGCATTGGTTCGCTGCGCCCAACGCCTTCAGGAGGTTGGCGCGTCTCTCGCCGGAGTCGTGATCAACGGGATGGATTTCTCTTCTCCGGACTACGTTTATTACAACTACGGATACAGCTCGGGAAAGCTGCAAAAGTACGGCTATTACTCAGATGAAAGTCCGGCCGTCTCCCCAGAGAATCCCCCTGCCCCGACCGACAAAGCGAAAGGCGCGAGCGCATGAGAGGAGGCGTGATGAAAAAGTTGGTTCCGGCAACTTACTTTCTGTTGGCTCTCATTCCAGTTGCTAAGGCGCAAGTTTCCCCGGCGGGTCCGCTTCCCCCAGAGAAAGAACGGACCGTTACGGCGGATCCCCTTCCGGCCCAGAACGAGCGGACTGTCGCGCCGGACTACCAGATCGGTCCGGGCGATGTCCTGGCGATTACGGTCAGTGACGCGCCCGAATTTAGCGGAAAGTTTCGTGTGAACCAATCAGGGTTCCTGGAAATGCCATCGCTTCCCTCACCGGTTAAAGCACAAGGCAAGACGCCCACTCAGCTTGCCAACGATCTGCGCCAGGCTCTGGAAGACGCCAAACTTTACCGGAATCCAACCATCAACATTTTTGTTGACGAATATCACAGTCAGACTGTAACGGTTGTGGGCGCGGTGGCGAAACCCTCCATTTATCCGCTGCAGAAACGGACCACACTGCTGGAGGTAATTTCTCAGGCTGGAGGACTCTTGCCTACCGCCGGAAACAAAATTACGATTGTGCCTGGAGGCGCTTCGGAATCGACAGAGGAAACGCAGGTCCGGGCGGCGACAACGATCGAACTCAGCAAACTCGTACGCGGTGATGACCCGAGTTTGAACGTGGAAGTCCGCGACGGTGATGTCGTCAGCGTTTCCACGGCTGAAGTTGTCTATGTCGTGGGTTCGGTGAACAAACCTGGTGGCTATGTGCTACCCGATCAGAGCGCCGGAATCACCGTGTTGCAGGCTTTGGCGATGTCTCAGGGACCGAATAGCTTGGCCTCCACCAAACGCGGAATGATTCTGCGTCGGGGTCCCGACGGCACAGAACATCAGAACATCCCCGTAGATCTGCAGACCATCATGGAGGGAAAGGCTCCGGATCGGGTGATGGAAGCCAACGACATACTTTTTGTCCCAGTCAGTGGCACGAAACAAACCCTGCATGTAATGGGCGAAGTCGCAATGAGCATGGTGAACGGTGTTGCTTTCTACGGTGTGGGTTACCGCGTCGGAACACTCTAATCAATCGCACCAGTTCGCTTCCGAGTTAAAGGCAAACATGAGCACTCCACCGCTAGCTAATTCGTCTGACCATTCTACTGCTGCCTATTGGGAAAATCGTTTGCGTGCCGTGAACGGACTCGAAGGCGTGGGCAGCATTGCCTATGGTCGCGAGTTCAACGAATGGATGTATCGGGTAAGAAGGCACGTCTTTCTGAAGCAGATCGACCATCTGAATGTCCCGTACTCCGAGGTGCGTGTTCTGGATGTGGGTTCGGGCACAGGATTCTGGCTGGATGTGTGGAGATCTTTAGGTGTGGAAAATCTGACCGGCTCTGATCTGACCACCATTGCGGTGGAGAGACTTCGAGCACATTTTCCATCGTACCCGATTCTGAAGCTTGACATCGCCGCTTCTGATACTCCTGATTTGGCATCGGGTGCGTTT
>Ga0335085_10007589_pt1 | contig 16752 bp, 16 predicted proteins | sample Lox_Sample_45_FD_206712 | JGI IMG/M metagenome (GOLD analysis project Ga0335085, IMG submission 206712) | Soil microbial communities from Loxahatchee National Wildlife Refuge, Florida, United States - Lox_Sample_4.5 | ecosystem: Environmental > Terrestrial > Soil > Wetlands | place: USA...
CGATCACGACGGAGATCAAGCCCGCGGGCGAGTTCTACTACGCCGAGGACTACCACCAGCAGTACCTCGGCAAGAATCCGAACGGCTACTGCGGGCTGGGCGGAACGGGCGTGTCCTGCCCGGTGGGTGCGCTGGCGAAAGCCTGACGCCGCCGGGGCGGGGCGCTACTTTCCGCGCTTCAGCATCAGCTGCGCGTCCTCGATCACCTTGAACGGGCTCTTGCCCCAGAGGATCGCGCCGTAGAAGAACTTCTCCAGCTTCGCCTCGGTCAGGGCGCGCCACTGGTACTGGTTGACCAGGATCACCTGGCCGGTCATGCCCAGGTCGCCGATGATCGTGAACGCGCCCTCGAGCACCGGCTTCTCGGGCGCCTTGCTCCAGGCGACGGGACTGACGCTGGCGACGGAATTGGGCTGCTCGCCCGGGGTCACGTCGAACGATCCCTGACAGCCGTCGACGGTCTTCAGGGTGCAGGCGAGACGGTTTCCACGCGGAGGCATAACTGTGCTCATAATAAACGCATGCGCCGGTTTCTTGGACTCGCGGCGGCGGTTCCCGCGATCGCTTTCGCACAGCAGCAATCGGACCCCGTGGTCGTGACGGCCACGCGCGTGGAGCAGCCCAGCCTGGAGGTTCCGGCCTCGATCGACCGCGTCTACGGCGACGAGCTGCGCGCGGGGCGGCCGCAGGTCAACCTGTCGGAGAGCCTCGGGCGCGTGCCCGGGCTGATCATCCTCGACCGCCAGAACTACGCGCAGGACCTGCAGATCTCCTCGCGCGGGTTCGGCGCGCGGGCCACGTTCGGCGTGCGCGGCATCAACCTGATCGCCGACGGCATTCCGGCGAGCATGCCCGACGGCCAGGGCCAGTCCTCGAGCTTCGACCTGGGCTCCGCGGGCCGCATCGAGGTGCTGCGCGGGCCGTTCTCGGCGCTCTACGGCAACGCCTCGGGCGGCGTCATCAACGTCGTCACCGAGGACCCGACGACGACGCCGACGCTGGACGCCGGGCTGTACGCGGGCAGCTTCGGCACCCAGCGCGAGGCGCTCAAGTTCGGCTGGCAGAACGGCAACGTCGGCTACATCGTCGACGGCTCGCGCTTCGACACCGACGGCTATCGCGACCACAGCTCGGCGCGGCGCGACCAGCTGAACACGAAGATCAAGGTCGGCCTCGGCGAGGGCACCGGGCTGACGGTGGTCGGCATGACGCTGCACCAGCCCGATACGCAGGACCCGCTCGGACTGACGGCGGCGCAGGTGCAGCAGAACCCGCAGCAGGCGACGTCGGTGGCGACGCAGTTCAACACGCGCAAGTCGATCGACCACGACCAGGTCGGGGCGACGCTCGACCATGCGCTGAGCGCGACCACGCGGCTGCAGGCGAGCGTGTGGACCGGCACGCGCGACGTGCAGCAGTACCAGGCGATCCCGATCGCGGCGCAGAATTTGCCGACGAGCTCGGGAGCCGTCGTCGAGCTGGACCGGCGCTTCGGCGGCGCTGCGCTGCGCGTGTTCAACGATGCGTCGCTCGGCGGACGGCCGCTGCGCGTCGCGGCGGGCCTGGAGTACGGCCGCATGGACGAGCATCGCCAGGGCTTCATCAACAATTTCGGCGTCGAGGGCGCGCTCAAGCGCAACGAGGACAACGTCGCGCAGAATACCGACCTCTTCGCGCAGGGCGAGTGGGTATTCGCGAAGCGCTGGTCCGCGACTGCCGGCGTACGCACGAGCCGCGTGAGCTTCGACTCCACCGACCACTACATCGTGCCGGGCAATCCCGACGACAGCGGCTCGCAGGCCTACCACGCGACCACGCCGGTGCTCGGGCTGCTGTACCGCCTCGACAAGCTCACCAGCCTCTACGCCAACTACGGCCAGGGCTTCGAGACGCCGACCTTCGTCGAGCTCGCGTACCGAAACTCCGGCACGGGCCTGAACTTCGACCTGCAGCCGTCGCACAGCGACAACGTCGAGGCGGGCGTGAAGGCGGTGCGGCCGGGAATCGCGAGAGTCAACGCCGCGGCGTTCCACGTCGACACGAGAGACGAGATCGTCACGGACGTGAACAGCGGCGGGCGCACCACCTACCGCAACGCGGGGCACACGACCCGTTTCGGGCTGGAGCTCGCCGCGGAGTCCCTGGTCGAGGGCCCGTTCCAGCTGCGCGGCGCCTACACTTGGCTCGCGGCCAAGTACGCGGACGATTTCGGCGCGGTCGGCGCGGGCAATTCGCTGCCGGGCGTGCCGGGCGCGCAGCTCTACGTCGAGGGCAGCTGGCAGCCCGATCCCCGGGGCCTGCGGCTCTCGCTCGAGGGACTCTACCGCTCCAAGATGGCCGCGAACGACGCCAACACCGCCTACGCGCCCGCCTTCGAGGTGCTCAACGCGGTTGCCTCCATCGAGCAGGACGGGCAGGGCTGGCGCCTGACGGAATTTCTTCGCGTCAACAACGTCTTCGACCAGGCGTACATCGGCTCGGTCATCGTCAACGACGCCAACCAGCGCTACTACGAGCCGGCGCCGGGGCGCAACTATCTGGTCGGCGTGCAGGCCCAGCTGCAGTTCTAGCTACGCTGGAAAAGAGAAAATGGGGTCAGATCAACATTCTTGCCGGCAAGCGACGGAGCGAGCGACACGCCGGGGTTTGTGTCGTTCAAAACGATCTCGTGTTTCCTGGCCGGGTGAATCTTCCGACCAGGAAACACGAGACCATGAAGATTCAAACGAGGGCACCGCGATATCGCGAGCGGCGCAAGTCCGGGGAAATGTTGATCTGACCCCCTTTTTCTACGCCGCCTTCGCCGCCGCCGGCCCCGACTTCGACACGAGCTCGCGCAGCACGTAGGGGAGGATTCCCCCGTGCTTGTAGTAGTCGACCTCGATCGCGGTATCGATGCGCGACTTGACCTTCAGCGTCTGCTTCGAGCCGTCGGCGCGCGTGACGACCAACGTGAGCTCCTGCTGCGGCCGGATGTCGTCCAGGCCCAGGATGTCGACGGTCTCGTCGCCCTTGAGGCCGAGCGACTGCACGGAGTCGGACCCGAGGAACTGCAGCGGCAGCACGCCCATGCCGACGAGGTTCGAGCGGTGGATGCGCTCGAAGCTGCGCACGATGACCGCCTTCACGCCGAGCAGCTGCGTGCCCTTGGCCGCCCAGTCGCGCGAGGAGCCGGTGCCGTATTCCTCGCCGCCGAACACCACGGTCGGCGTGCCTTCGGCGAGGTAGCGCATCGCGGCGTCGTAGATCGGCATTTCCTGGCCCTGGAACCGGGTCAGCCCGCCTTCCTTGCCGCCGAGCATCAGGTTCTTGATGCGCACGTTGGCGAACGTGCCGCGCATCATGACCTCGTGGTTGCCCCGGCGCGCGCCGTAGCTGTTGAAATCGACGACCGCGACGTCGTTTTCCTGCAGGTACAGGCCCGCGGGCGACGTCGGCTTGATCGATCCGGCCGGCGAGATATGGTCGGTCGTGACGGAATCGCCGAACAGGCCCAGGATCTTCGCGCCCTTCACGCCGCCGGGCGTCCCGGGCTGCATCGAGAAGTCCTTGAAGAAGGGCGGCTCGGCGATGTAGGTGGACTCGGGCCAGCTGTAGACCTGGCCCGTCGGCGCGGAGATCTTCTTGAACAGCGGGCTCGCCTCCGCGAGATTGCCGTACAGGCGCCGGAACGTAGGCGCGTCCATCGCCAGCTTCATCAGCGCCTGGATCTCGTCCGAGCTCGGCCAGATGTGGCCGATGTAGACGTCGCGGCCGTCCTTCGACTTGCCGATCGGCTCGCGCCGGAAGTCCTTCAGCATGGTCCCGGCGATGGCGTAGGCGACCACCAGCGGCGGGGAGGCGAGGAAGTTCGCGCGGATGTTGGGGTGGATGCGCGCCTCGAAGTTGCGGTTGCCCGAGAGCACCGCGGCGCACACCATCTCATTCTTGACCACCGCCTCCTCGATCGGCTGCGCCAGCGGCCCCGCGTTGCCGATGCAGGTCGTGCAGCCGTAGGCGGCGAGGTTGAAGCCGAGCTTTTCCAGGTAGGGCATCAGCCCCGCCTTGGTCAGGTACTCGGTCACCACGCGCGAGCCCGGCGCGAGCGAGGTCTTCACGTGCGGCTTGACGGTGAGGCCGAGCTCGACCGCCTTCTTCGCGAGCAGCCCCGCCGCGAGCAGCACGCCCGGGTTGGACGTGTTGGTGCAGGACGTGATCGCGGCGATCAGCACGTCGCCGTTCTTCAGCTCGATGCCGTCGTAGGTCCGGTAGGGCTTCTGCAGTTCCTCGGCGCGCTTGCCGAAGCCGTTTTCCCTGGCCGGGGCGCTGAAGAGCCTGGCGAAGGTCTGCTTCACGTTGTCGAGGTCGATGCGGTCCTGCGGGCGCTTGGGCCCCGCGAGCGAAGGCATGACGCGGGCGAGGTCGAGCTCGAGGTTCTGGCTGTAGTCGATCGAGCCCGCCTTGGGCACGCCGAACATGCCCTGCGCCTTGTAGTAGGCCTCGAACGCGGCGATCTCCGCGTCGGTGCGGCCGGTACCGCGGAAGTAGGCGACGGTCTTATCGTCGACCGGGAAGAAGCCCATGGTGGCGCCGTACTCGGGCGCCATGTTCGCGATCGTCGCGCGATCCGTGACCGACAGCGACGCGCAGCCTTCGCCGTAGAACTCGACGAACTTGCCCACCACCTTGGCCGCGCGCAGCATCTCGGTCACCGTGAGCACGAGGTCGGTCGCCGTGCAGGCGGGATGCAGGCGGCCCTTGAGATGGACGCCGACCACGTCCGGCGTGAGGAAGTACACCGGCTGGCCGAGCATGCCGGCCTCCGCCTCGATGCCGCCCACGCCCCAGCCGACCACGCCGATGCCGTTGATCATCGTCGTGTGGCTGTCGGTGCCGACCAGCGTGTCGGGGTAGTACACGCCGTCCTTCAGATGCACGCCGCGCGCGAGATACTCCAGGTTCACCTGGTGCACGATGCCGATGCCGGGCGGCACGACCTTGAACGTGTCGAAGGCCTGCATGCCCCATTTCATGAACTGGTAGCGCTCCTGGTTGCGCTTGAACTCGAGCTTCATGTTGAGGTCGAGCGCGTTCTTCGTGCCGTAGTGGTCGATCTGCACGCTGTGGTCGACGACGAGGTCCACCGGCACCAGCGGCTCGATGACCTTCGGGTCCTTCCCCATCTTCTTCGCCACGCCGCGCATCGCCGCGAGGTCGCACAGCAGCGGCACGCCGGTGAAGTCCTGCAGCACGATGCGCGCGAGCACGAACGGGATCTCCTCGGTGCGCGGCGCGTTGGGCTTCCAGCCGGCGAGCTGCCGGACGTGGGCCTCGGTGACCTTCTTGCCGTCGCAGTTGCGCAGCACCGACTCGAGCACGATGCGGATCGACACCGGCAGCCGCCCGACCTTCACGCCGAGCGCGCTCCCGAGCTTCGGCAGCGAGTAGTACTTGCCGCCCTTCAGCGGCTGCAGGGTGTCGTGCAAGCTATGCGGCATTCGTGCCTCCGTCGTTGGTCCATTGCGCGTCCGGGCCGCAGCGCGGCTCGGACTCGAGTTCGTGCAGCCGCGCGAGCAGGCGCGCTCGCTCCTCGATCAGGGCCGGCAGCTGCTCGTCGCAGCGCGCGATCGGCGTCGGGTAGTCCCGTATCTCGTGCGACAGCTCGGCGATGCGGCGGTTCAGATCGGAGATCATCGCGGCCTCACTTGCGGCGCAGCTGCACGTCGTAGATCCGGCCGTCGTCGTCGCTGCAGGTCCCGCTGCCGGCGGCGCCCGTCACGCCCCGAAAGTCGCAGCGCAGCCCGCGGCCGTCGGCCGAGCGCAGCAGCGCCTTGGCCTCGTCGCCCTGGGGGTTGTCGATCACGACCGACGTGCCCATCATCGGAAAGCGCCCGAACGTGCCGCCGACCGAGACGCCGGTCTGCACCGGCGGCTGGGTCACCACCCAGCTGCCCTCGTAGGTTCGATCGCCGATCGTGACCGTCACGCGCGCTTCGCCGCCCGAGGGGCCGCTCGCCTCGCCCTGGTACTGCGTGCCGCTGTCGCGCGGCATCAGCGTCAGCGAATAGGCAGCTGTGCAGCCGGCGAGGAGGGCGGCGAGCGCCGCCGGCAGCCAGGCGCGCATTCAGGCCACCAGCAGGTCCACGAAGTCGCGCACCGGCATCGATTCGAGGCGCGCGCGGTCCAGGCACAGCTCGAGGATCGCCCGCTGCCGCGCGGCCGGGAAGCGCCGCGCGAGGTTGACCTTGAATTTCTCGACCAGGATCGGCATGCCCTCCTTGCGCCGGCGCCGGTGGCCGATCGGGTACTCGCAGACGACTTCCTTCAGCTTCGTGCCGTCCTTGAACTCGATCGTCAGCGCGTTGGCGATCGAGCGCTTCTTCGGGTCGTGGTAGTCGCGCGTGAAGCCCCGGTCCTCGACGCAGGCCATCTTCGCGCGCAGCGCGTCGATGCGCGGGTCCTGCGCCACGCCGTCCTCGTAGTCGGCGGCCGTGAGCCGGCCGAAGAGCAGCGGCACCGCCACCATGTACTGTATGCAGTGGTCGCGGTCCGCCGGGTTGTTCAGGGGCCCCTTCTTGTCGATGATGCGGATCGCCGCCTCGTGCGTTCGGATCCGGATGCGCTTGATGTCGGCGATGCGATCCTTCACGAGCGGATGCAGCTGCATCGCGCACTCGGCCGCGGTCTGCGCGTGGAACTCGGCCGGGAACGAGATCTTGAACAGCACGTTCTCCATCACGTAGCTGCCGAACTTCCTCTGGAACCTGAACGGCTTGCCCTTGAACAGCACGTCGTAGAAACCCCAGGTCTTCGCGGTCAGCACGGACGGATAGCCCATTTCGCCCGTCTTCGAGATCAGCGCGAGGCGCACCGCGCGCGAGGTCGCGTCGCCGGCGGCCCAGCTCTTGCGCGAGCCCGTATTCGGCGCGTGCCGGTAGGTGCGCAGCGACTGCCCGTCGACCCAGGCCTGCGACACCGCGTTGACGACCTGGTCGTAGGTGCAGCCGAGCAGCTGCGCGACCACGGCGGTCGAGGCGACCTTGACCAGCACCACGTGGTCGAGGCCCACCTTGTTGAACGAGTTCTCGAGCGCGAGCACGCCCTGGATCTCGTGCGCCTTGATCATCGCGGTCAGGACGTCGCGCACCGTGAGCGCCTCGCCGCGGCGCGAGAGCCAGTCTGCCGTCGCCAGGATGCCCCCGAGGTTGTCGGACGGATGGCCCCACTCGGCCGCGAGCCAGGTGTCGTTGAAGTCGAGCCAGCGGATGATCGTGCCGAGATTGAACGCGGCCATCACCGGGTCGAGCTGGAACTTCGTGCCCGGCACCTTCGCGCCGCGCGGCGTGACGGTCTCCGGGTCGACGGGGCCGAGCAGCTTGGTGCAGGCGGGATACTCGAGCGCCTCGAAGCCGCAGCCGAGCGTGTCCATCAGGCAGTAGCGCGCGGTGTCGTAGGCGGCGTCGCTCGCGACGGCGTACTTCGTCGCGTAGTCGGCGATGAGCTTGAGAACGGCGTCCGGCTTCGGCCGGACGTTGGAGATGGGCGCGCTCATCAGGGCAGCTCGCCTTCGCCCGCCTCGAACGTGGCCTCGTTGCCGCCGGCCCGCGGGGTGGGCTGCAGCGCGGGCGGCGGCGTGCGCGTCTCCGGCGTCTTGTCCCACCAGATCGCGCGTCCCTTCTTCTGCGACTCGATCTCCTCCGGATGGTCCTCGAGCCACCGGCGCATGAATCGCGTGTGGTCGGACTCGTAGGTCGCCATGGTCAGGTCCTCTCCTTCAGCGGCACCCAGGCGCGGTTCTCGGGGCCGGTGTAGTTCGCGCCCGGCCGGATGATCTTGCCGTCGACGCGCTGCTCGATGATGTGCGCCGACCAGCCGCTCGTGCGCGAGAGCACGAACAGCGGCGTGAAGTGCAGCGTCGGCACGCCCATGCGGCTGTAGGACACGGCGCTGAACCAGTCCAGGTTGGCGAACATCTTCTTCTCGGCCATCATCACCGTCTCGATGCGCTCGGCGATCCCGTACTGCGCGATCTGGCCCGATTCCCTCGACAGCCGCAGCGCGACGGCCTTGATCACCTTGTTGCGCGGGTCGGCGACCGTGTACACGGGGTGCCCGAAGCCGATGATGACCTCCTTCGCGGCCATGCGCCGGCGGATGTCGGCCTGCGCCTCGTCGGGCGTGCGGTAGCGCTTCTGGATCTCGTCGGACACCTCGTTCGCGCCCCCGTGCTTCGGCCCGCGCAGCGCGCCGATGCCGCCGGTGATCGCCGAGTAGATGTCCGAGCCGGTGCCGGCGATGACGCGGCAGGTGAAGGTGCTCGCATTGAACTCGTGCTCGGCGTAGAGCACGAGCGAGGTGTGCATCGCGCGCACGTGCGAGGCGGGCGGCGGCTTGCCGTGCAGCAGGTGCAGGTAGTGGCCGCCGATCGAATCGTCGTCGGTCTCGGTCTCGATGCGCCTGCCCGAGTGGGCATAGTGGTGCCAGTACAGCAGCATGGAACCGAAGCACGCCATCAGCCGGTCGGCGACGTGGCGCGCGCCCTGCAGCGAGTGCTCGGCGGCCTCGGGCTCGAGTGTGCCGAGCACCGAGCAGCCGGTGCGCAGCACGTCCATCGGGTGCGCGCTGCGCGGCAGCTGCTCGAGCGCGGTCTTCAGCGGCGCCGGCAGCCCGCGCAGCTTGCGCAGCCGCGACTTGTAGGCCGCGAGCTCGGCGGCGGTCGGCAGCTTCTCGTGCACCAGCAGGTGCGCGACCTCCTCGAACTCGGCCTCGTCGGCGAAATCGAGGATGTCGTAGCCGCGGTAGTGCAGGTCGTTGCCGGTGCGGCCGACCGTGCACAGCGCGGTGTTGCCGGCGATGATGCCCGACAGCGCGACCGACTTCTTCGGCTTGGGTGCCGGAGTGCTACTTTCGGGCGAAGAGCTCATCGAGTTTCTTCTCGTAGGCGTGGTAGTCGAGGTAGTCGTACAGCTCGTCGCGCGTCTGCATCGTCGAGACGACGTCCTTCTGCGTGCCCTGGCGCCGCACCGATTCATAGACGGCGAGCGCCGCCTTGTTCATGGCGCGGAACGCCGACAGCGGGTAGAGCGCGATCGCGAGGCCGGCCGAGCGCAGCTCCTCGAGCGTGAACAGCGGCGTCTTGCCGAACTCGGTGATGTTGGCGAGGACCGGGACCTTCACGGCGTCGACAAACCTGCGGTACTGCGCGAGCTCGGTGACGGCCTCGGGAAAGATCATGTCGGCGCCGGCCTCGACGTACTTCACCGCGCGCGCGAGCGCGGCCTCGAGGCCTTCGCCCGCGAGGCCGTCGGTGCGGGCCATGACGACGAACTCCGGGTCGGTGCGCGCGTCGACGGCCGCCTTGATGCGGTCGCACATCTCGTCGGGCGGCACGAGCTCCTTGCCCGGGCGGTGCCCGCAGCGCTTGGCACCGACCTGGTCCTCGATGTGGGTCGCTGCGGCGCCCGCCTTGACCAGCGAGCGCACCGTGCGCCCGACGTTGAAGGCGCTCGCGCCGAAACCGGTGTCCGAATCGACGAGCAGCGGCAGGTCGCAGGCGTCCGTGATGCGCCGCACGTCGATCAGCACGTCGTCCAGGTTCGAGATGCCGAGGTCGGGCATCCCGAGCGATCCGGCGGCGACGCCGCCGCCGGAAAGATAGATCGCCCGGTAGCCGGCGCGCTGGGCGAGACGCGCGTGGTACGCGCAGATCGTGCCGATGACCTGCAGCGGGCGCTCCTCCTGGACCGCCTTGCGGAAGCGCGCGCCCGGGCTCATGCGCCGAGCAGCGCCTTCACGCCGGCGCGCTCCTCGTGCAGCTCCTTCAGCGTGGCGTCCATGCGCTTGCGGCTGAACTCGGAGATTTCCAGGCCCTTCACGATCTGGTACTGCCCGTCCCTGCAGGTGACCGGGTAGCCGTAGAGTACGCCCTCGGCGACGCCGTAGCTGCCGTCGGCCGGCACGCCCATGCTCACCCAGGTGCCGGGCGGCGTGCCGAGCACCCAGTCGCGCACGTGGTCGATGGCGGCGTTGGCCGCGCTCGCGGCCGAGGACAGCCCGCGCGCCTCGATGACGGCCGCGCCGCGCTTCTGCACCGTGGGGATGAACGTGCCCTCGAGCCAGGCCGGATCGTTGATCATCGGCCAGACCTTCTTGCCCTCGCACTCGGCCTGGAACACGTCGGGGTACTGCGTCGCCGAGTGGTTGCCCCATACCGTGACCTTCTTCACCGACGCGTTCGGCTTGCCGATCTTCTGCGCGATCTGCGAGGTCGCGCGGTTGTGGTCCAGGCGCATCATCGCTGTGAACTGCGTGGGCTTGAGACTTCTCGCGTTCTTCATCGCGATCAGGCAGTTCGTGTTCGCGGGGTTGCCGACGACCAGCACCCGGACGTCGCGCCTGGCGACCTTGTCGAGCGCCTGTCCCTGCGGGGCGAAGATCTTGCCGTTGGCCTCGAGCAGGTCCTTGCGCTCCATGCCGGGCCCGCGCGGCCGCGCGCCCACGAGCAGCGCCACGTCCGCGTCCTTGAAGCCCTGCATCGGGTCGGACGCCGCCTGCATGCCGTAGAGCAGGGGAAAGGCGCAATCGTCCAGCTCCATCATCACGCCCTTCAGGGCCTTCTGCGCCTTCTCGTCCGGGATCTCCAGCAGCTGCAGGATCACCGGCTGGTCCGGCCCCAGCATGTCCCCGTGCGCGATGCGAAAGAGCAGGCTGTAGCCGATCTGGCCCGCGGCGCCGGTAACGGCGACGCGGACGGGCGCTTTGGGCATGGGCGAAAGCTCCGGGTGCGGGGCGAAGAGGGGCGACAATTCTACCGCAGCGCGCGCTCGAAACGCAGTGCACAAAGGGAACTCAATCAATGCGCTACGGGGCTATAATCTTTATCGGTCGCACCGAGCGGCCGAACTTTCCATGGCCAATGCCGCATCAAGAAGACCGAGGCCGAAGTACCTCAGCCTCCAGGCGCTGCTTTTCGAGATCCGTCTGCCGCTGCCGGGCTGGATTTCGATCCTGCACCGCGCGAGTGGGCTGCTGCTGTTCCTCGCCATGGTCTGGGTGCTGTTCATGCTCGACCGCAGCCTCGCCTCCGAGGCCGGGTTCGACAGCGTGCGGCGCTATGTCGGCCTCGTGCCGGTCAAGCTCGCGCTGCTCGCGCTGGTCTGGGCGTACTGCCACCACTTCTGCGCCGGGATCCGGTTCCTGTTCCTCGACCTCGACAAGGGCGTCGACCGGGCCGCGGCCCGGCTGACGAGCGGCGTCGTGCTGGCCGCGAGCCTGCTGCTCACGGCCTGGCTCGGAGCGAAGCTGTGGTAGAGCGCGTCGTCGTCGGCGCCCACTACGGGCTGCGCGACTGGCTCGCGCAGCGCATCACGGCCGCGATCATGGCCGTCTACACGGTGATCATGCTCGTGTCGCTGATCGGCGGCGCGCCGCTCAGCTACGCGGTCTGGAAGGACCTGTTCACGCAGGGCTGGATGCGCGTGGCGACGCTGCTGTTCGCGGCCAGCCTCGCGTGGCACGCCTGGGTGGGCATGCGCGACATCCTGATGGACTACGTCAAGCCCGCCGGCACGCGCCTCGCGCTCGAGGTCGTCGTGCTGCTGACGATCGCCGGCTGCCTGGGCTGGGCGGTGCAGATCCTCTGGAGATGAGCGTGGCGCTGCCGGTGCGCAGGTTCGACGCGATCGTCGTGGGCGCGGGCGGCTCGGGAATGCGCGCCGCGCTCGAGCTCGCGCGCTCGAACCTCAAGGTCGCGGTGCTCTCCAAGGTCTTTCCGACGCGCTCGCACACGGTGGCGGCGCAGGGCGGCATCGCCGCGCCGCTCGCCAACTCGACCGAGGACAACTGGCACTGGCACATGTACGACACCGTGAAGGGGTCGGACTACCTCGGCGACCAGGACGCGATCGAGTACATGTGCCGCCGCGCCAACGAGGTCGTGGTCGAGCTCGAGCACATGGGCATGCCGTTCGACCGGCTGGAGAACGGCAAGATCTACCAGCGGCCGTTCGGCGGCCACACGCAGGACTACGGCAGCGCGAAGATGGCGATGCGCTCCTGCGCCGCCGCGGACCGTACCGGCCACGCGATGCTGCACACGCTGTACCAGCAGAACGTGCGCGAGAACACCCAGTTCTTCGTCGAGTGGATGGCGCTCGACCTCGTGCGCGACCCGCAGGACGGCGCGGTCGTCGGCGTCACGGCCCTCGAGATGGAGACCGGGGAGGTGTCGCTGCTGCAGGCGAAGGCGGTGCTGCTTGCCACCGGCGGCGCCGGCCGCATCTTCGCGGCGAGCACCAACGCGTTCATCAACACCGGCGACGGCCTGGGCATCGCGGCGCGCGCCGGGCTGCCGCTGCAGGACATGGAATTCTGGCAGTTCCACCCGACCGGCGTGCACGGCGCCGGCGTGCTGATCACCGAGGGCGTGCGCGGCGAGGGCGGGTACCTGCTCAACAAGGACGGCGAGCGCTTCATGGAGCGTTACGCGCCCAACGCCAAGGACCTCGCGAGCCGCGACGTCGTCTCGCGCGCAATGACCACCGAGATCAAGGAGGGCCGCGGCTGCGGCCCCGACGCGGATCACCTGCTGCTCAAGCTCGACCACCTCGGGCCGGAGGTCATCAACCTGCGTCTGCCCGGCATCCGCGAGATCGCGATCAAGTTCGCCAACGCCGACCCGATCCGCGAGCCGATCCCGGTCGTGCCCACGGTGCACTACCAGATGGGCGGGATACCGACCAGCTACCTGGGCCAGGTCGTGGTGCCGGAGGGCTCCAGCCACGAGGCCATCGTGCCGGGGCTGTACGCCGCGGGCGAATGCGCCTGCGTCTCGGTGCACGGCGCAAACCGCCTGGGCACGAACTCGCTGCTGGACCTGCTGGTGTTCGGCAAGGCCTCGGGCGAGCAGATGGCGAAGGACATCCGCGCCATGCCGCGCCCGCAGCGCAACCTGCCGAAGGACGCCGGCGAGCTCACGCGCGAGCGCCTGGCGCGGCTCGACGCCGCACCCTCGGGCGAGCGCGTCAGCGACGTGCTGGGCGAGCTGCGGCGAACGATGCAGGCGCATTGCGGCGTGTTCCGGTTTCCCGACGACCTGCGAAAGGGCGTGGAGAAGATGAAGCAGATCCAGGCGCGCGCGGCGCGCAGCTTCATCGCCGACAAGTCGAAGGTCTTCAACACGGCGCGCGTCGAGGCGCTGGAGCTCGACAACCTGGTCGAGACCGCGCTGTCGACGATCGTGTCGGCCGAGGCGCGCAAGGAAAGCCGCGGCGCGCAGGCCCGCAGCGACCATCCCGAGCGCGACGACGCGAACTGGATGAAGCACACGCTCTGGTACAAGGAGGGCAACCGGCTGGCCTACAAGCCGGTGCACCTGAAGCCGTTAACCGTGGAGGCCTTCGAGCCGAAGGTGCGAACCTACTGATGAAGCTGTCGATCTATCGCTTCGACCCGGACAAGGACGAGCGGCCCTACCTCCAGGACTACGAGGTCGCGCTCGAGCCGTCGGACCGGATGCTGCTCGACGCGCTGGTGAAGGCGAAGGTGCAGGACGACTCGCTCGCGTTCCGGCGCTCCTGCCGCGAAGGCGTCTGCGGCTCCGACGCGATCAACATCAACGGCCGCAACGGCCTCGCCTGCATCACGAAGATCGCCGAGCTGCCCGCGCACGTGACGCTGCGGCCCCTGCCCGGACTCCCGGTCATCCGCGACCTGATCGTGGACATGACGCAGTTCTTCAAGCAGTACCACTCGATCCAGCCCTATCTCGTGAACCACGACGCGCCACCGGAGCGCGAGCGGCTGCAGTCGCCGCAGGAGCGCGACGCGCTGAACGGGCTCTACGAGTGCATCCTCTGCGCCTGCTGCTCGACGGCCTGTCCCTCGTTCTGGTGGAATCCGGACAAGTTCGTCGGCCCCGCGGGCCTGCTGCAGGCCTACCGCTTCATCGCCGACTCGCGCGACCAGGCGACCAGCGAGCGGCTCGACAACCTCGAGGACCCGTACCGGCTGTTCCGCTGCCACACGATCATGAACTGCGTGGACGTCTGCCCGAAGCACCTCAACCCTACGCGCGCGATCGGCAAGATCAAGGAGATCATGGTCAAGAGGACGGTTTGATGGACCGCGCGGCGCGCGATCGCCTGCGCTGGCGCTGTCGCCGCGGGCTGCTCGAGCTCGACCTCGTGCTCGAGCGCTACCTGCGGGCGCATCCCGACGACGGCGGGCTCGAGCCGCTGCTCGAGCTGGCCGACAACGACTTGTGGGACATCGTGAACGGTCGCAGCGAGCGCTACGATGGGAGACTGAGGGCCATCGTGGCGCGCCTGCGCGCCTGCTAAGGGGACGACACCGCATGGACAAGAAGGCAAGGCTCACGCTGCACGACGGCCGGAATCTGGAATTCCCGGTGCTCTCCGGGTCGATCGGACCGGACGTGGTCGACATCCGCACGCTGTACGGCAAGACCGGCGTGTTCACCTACGACCCGGGCTTCCTGTCCACCGCGAGCTGCAGCTCCACGATCACCTACATCGACGGCGACGCCGGCGTGCTGCTGTACCGCGGCTATCCGATCGAGCAGCTCGCGCAGCACTGCGACTTCCTGGAGGTGTGCTACCTGCTGCTGAACGGCGAGCTGCCGGACGCCGCGCAGAAGAAGGAGTTCGTCGACATCGTCATGCACCACACGATGGTGCACGACCAGCTGAGCCGGTTCTTCAGCGGCTTCCGGCGCGACGCGCACCCGATGGCGGTGCTGGTCGGCGTGGTCGGCGCGCTGTCGGCGTTCTACCACGACGCGCTCGACATCAGCGACGCGCGGCATCGCACGATCTCGGCGTTCCGGCTGATCGCGAAGCTGCCGACGATCGTCGCCATGGCCTACAAGTACAACATGGGCCAGCCTTTCATGTACCCGAGGAACGACCTGTCCTACACGGCGAACTTCATGCGCATGATGTTCGCGGTGCCCGCCGAGGAGTACAAGGTCAACGACGTGCTGGTGCGCGCGCTGGACCGCATCTTCATCCTGCACGCGGACCACGAGCAGAACGCCTCGACCTCGACGGTGCGCCTCTCGGGCTCCTCGGGCGCGAACCCGTTCGCCTGCATCGCTGCCGGCATCGCCTGCCTGTGGGGCCCGGCGCACGGCGGGGCGAACGAGGCCTGCCTCGAGATGCTGGAGGAGATCGGCGACGTCTCGAAGATCGGCGAGTTCATCAAGAAGGTCAAGGACAAGAACTCGGGCGTGCGCCTGATGGGCTTCGGCCACCGCGTCTACAAGAACCACGATCCGCGCGCGAAGCTGATGCGCGAGACCTGCCACGAGGTGCTGGAGGAGCTCGGGCTGCACAACGACCGCCTGTTCAAGCTCGCGATCGCGCTCGAGAAGATCGCGCTCGAGGACGACTACTTCGTCAGCCGCAAGCTCTACCCGAACGTCGACTTCTACTCCGGCATCGTGCAGCGCGCGCTCGGCATCCCGGTGTCGATGTTCACGTGCATCTTCTCGCTCGCGCGCACGGTGGGCTGGATCGCGCAGTGGCAGGAGATGATCACCGACCCGGAGTACAAGATCGGCCGGCCGCGCCAGCTGTACAAGGGCGCGCAGCGCCGCGAGGTCGTGCCGCTCGCCAAGAGGTGACGCCATGATGAAGGAATTCCTCGCCAATTCGTACCTGTTCGGCGGCAACGCGCCGTTCGTCGAGCAGCTGTACGAGTCGTGGCTGGAGAATCCGCAGTCGGTCCCCGCGCAGTGGCGCGACTACTTCGAGCGGCTGCAGCTGCTGCCCGCGCCCGCCGGCAAGGGCGCGCAGGACGTCGCGCACGCGCCGGTGATCGAGGCCTTCGCCCAGCGCGCGAAGCAGGGCGGCGCGCGCGCGCCGGCGCCGGGCACGCTCGACCGCAAGCAGGTCTCGGTCATCCAGCTCGTGGCCGAGTACCGGTTCCGCGGCTGCCTGGTCGCGGACCTCGATCCGCTGAAGCGCCTGCCCAAGCCCCATATCGTCGAGCTCGAGCCGGGCTACTACGACCTCGGCGATGCCGACCTGGACACCGTGTTCAATACCGGCACGTTCATGGGCCCGGAGCAGGCGCCGCTGCGAGACATCATCCAGCACCTGCGCGACACCTATTGCGGCACGCTCGGCGTCGAGTACATGTACCTGTCGAGCCGGGCCGAAAAGCGCTGGGTCCAGGAGCGCCTGGAGCCGATCCGCTCGCGACCGAGCTACTCGGCCGACGAGAAGAAGCACATCCTCGAGCGCCTGACCGCGGCCGAGGGCCTCGAGCGATTCCTGCACACCCGCTACGTGGGCCAGAAGCGCTTCTCGCTGGAAGGCGGCGAAACGCTGATCCCGGTGCTCGACCACCTGCTGCAGCGCGCCGGGGCCGCCGGGGTGCAGGAACTGGTGCTCGGCATGGCCCACCGCGGCCGGCTCAACGTGCTGGTCAACACGCTGGGCAAGATGCCGAAGAACCTCTTCAGCGAGTTCGAGGGCGAGCACGACCATTCGGTGCTCGCGGGCGACGTCAAGTACCACCAGGGCTTTTCCTCCGACATCAACACGCCGGGCGGGCCTATGCACCTGACGCTGGCGTTCAACCCCTCGCACCTGGAGATCGTGAATCCGGTGGTCGAGGGCTCCGTGCGCGCACGGCAGCACCGGCGCAAGGACCGCGACGGCTCGCAGGTGCTGCCGGTGCTGATCCACGGCGACGCCGCGGTTATCGGGCAGGGCGTCGTGATGGAGACGCTCAACCTGTCGCAGACGC
>Ga0335085_10007590_pt1 | contig 16751 bp, 7 predicted proteins | sample Lox_Sample_45_FD_206712 | JGI IMG/M metagenome (GOLD analysis project Ga0335085, IMG submission 206712) | Soil microbial communities from Loxahatchee National Wildlife Refuge, Florida, United States - Lox_Sample_4.5 | ecosystem: Environmental > Terrestrial > Soil > Wetlands | place: USA: Florida...
GTTGACAGTAAACGTGTAAGGCGGCGCGTTCTGATTTGCGGTGCCGAGACTGGTTGCGCCGTCGAAGAAAGTTACTGTGCCCGTCGGTGAACTGAATGTGGGGGCGCTGTCGGCGACATTAAGAGTCAGCGGAACATTCGTGCCGATGACGATAGTCGAGGGAGATGTTGTGCTGAGATTCGAAGTCGTGGCAACCGCCGAGCCCAGCAGCACCGTCACTGTCGCGCTGCCGCTGTTCGTCGCTGCGATGTCTTCAATTCCATCCCCGTTGAAGTCCGCGACGACAAAAGGACTCCCCGCCGAAACATTGGCCGAGGCCTGTGAAAAGCCGCCGGTGCCGTTCCCCAGCAGCACTATCCCGTTCCCGAAGCTGAGGTCCTGAATGCCGTCGCCGTTGAAATCCGCAACTGCGCCAAAGAACGTGGATCCTCCTGTCGAAAACGGGCTGCCGGACGATTGCGAAAACCCGCCCGCGCCATCGCCCAGCAGTACGCTCACGTTACTGTTGCCCTGATTGACGGCTGCCAGATCGGGTTTGCCGTCGCCATTGAAGTCGCCGGTGACCACCGAGAACGGGTGCGAGCCCACGGCTATTGCGCCGCCCGACGTGAAGCCGCCCGACCCGTTGCCAAGCAGCACCGATACGTTGTTGCTGTTCACATTGGCTACGGCAAGGTCCTGCACACCATCGCCATTGAAGTCCCCGACTGCAATCGATTCCGGTGTGTTGCCAACGCCGAACGGGCTGCCGGAAGCAGGGGTGAACGCGCCTGTGCCATCACCGAGCAGGACCGATACGCTCAGGTTGGCGGCATTAGCAGTAGCCAGGTCCGGAATCCCATCCCTGTTGAAATCGCCGACCGTAACGAAAAACGGCTGTGCAGCTGTCTGCACGCCGACGCTGAAGGGGCTGCGCGCGTCTTCGGTAAACGTGCCGTCCCCGTTACCCAGCAGGATAGTAACGTTGTCGCTGTAGACGGATGCCACGGCGATATCCGGGTGGCCGTCCACATTGAAATCCCCAACCGCGATCGAGTACGAGTTGCCGTTTTGCCCTGAGGGAACCGGGTAGGGGCTGTTCGCAGCCTGGGTGAAGTTGCCCGACCCATCTCCCAGCAGCACCGTTACGCTGCTGCCGGGGCCTGCCGAATTGGCACCGTAATTGGCGACCGCGAGATCCGGAAAACCATCGCCGTTAAAGTCGCCCGTCGCGACAGAGTTGGGGCTCGTCCCCACCTGAAACGGGCTGTTAGCGGCCGCCGTCAGAGTGCCTGCTGCATTTGCCAGCCGTACTGTGAAGGTATTCGCGACAGTGGCAGATTGGTAAACCGCGTTCCCCGACTGAGTGGCTGTGACGGAACACGGGCCGGGGCTCAGCAACTGCACCCGGCCGCTCGCAACGGTGCAACTGCCCGGCGTGATGGACGCGAAGGTCACCGGCAGACCGCTGCTGGCTTTGGCAGCCAACTGAAACGGCGCCACTCCGAAGATCTGGTCCGGAATGCCGGGGAAACTGACCGTCTGCCCCGCCTGCGCCGAAATCGATCCCGAGACCAGCACGCGAAAGGTCCCGCAGTTGGTGCACTCATAGCTGGCATCGGGGCTGCCGCTGCCCAAAGTGAAATTGATTTGGCCTCCGTTATCGGTGGGAGGCGACTGCAATTGCAGCAGCAGATACAGCAGGTCGTCGCTGCGCGTGAACTGAAAACAATTCGCCGCACAGAGGGGATTCAGGGTCGCGCTGTAGGAGCCCGAGCTCGACGAAGGAGTGTAGGCAAATCCCGAAAGGGTAGTTCCGGGGGTGGTAACCAGATTCCAGTTACTGACCGCGCCGGTATCCGCGTCGTAATCGAAGGTTCCTGTCAAGGAACCGCCGTCGTCGAAAACGGCGTTCGAAACCGTCCAGGTGAGCGGATTGCCGGAGGCGGCAGCGGTGACGGCGAGGCAAAGCAACCCGGTTCGGGACACCATTCTCATATCTGATGCTGATGTTCAGTGTGTCCGGACACAGAGTTGTTGCGCCTGCGGCGCACGGTTCTGTTAGTTTAGCGGGGCTATTCGGCGCAAGCCAGCTTTTATGTGGAGATACAACTAAAATGTAATAAAGATTACAATCCCGGCGGACGCACGAGGGCCACGTCGCCAGGGCGAGCACTGATAGACTTTCGGCTGGTGATCGTGTTCCGAAAGCTGGCGGCGCTTGCATTTCTTGTCGGCGCGCCGCTCGCGCCTGCGCAGCAGAAGATCACTGTCAATTACGCCACCCGCACCGGGACGAGCTGGCCGCCCTACATCGCGAAGGAAGCCGGTTATTTCAGTAAGTACGGCCTTGATGTAAACATCGCGTTCGCGGTTCACCCCGCTGCGGTGGCGATGGTCATCAGCGGCGAGGCCGCGATGACGAATTATCCGCTGGAACAGGCGATGCTGGCCGGCTCAAAAGGCGGATCGCTGGTGATTATCGGCAGCCCCTATCGCAAAAGCCTTTTTGCGCTGATGGCCCCGAAAAGCGTGGGCAGCGTGCGCGACCTGAAAGGAAAGCGGGTGGGTGTGAGCCAGATCGGCGACGCGCCGTACAACTACGCCGTGGCGCTGTTGGGGAAAGCCGGCCTGACGGCGCGCGATGTGCAGTGGGTTCCGATCGGCACGGATGTGAACGGGCGCGCGGCGGCGCTGGTTGGCGGCCGCGTCGACGCCACGATGATCACGGCGCCTGTGTACTTCAAGCTCGAAGAAAAAGGTTATAAGAGCCTGGCTAATACGAGCGACTACGACGACATTTATGCGCCGACGGTTTATCTTTTCCGCAGAGCCACCATCGAAGCCAATCCGAAACTGCCGGCGCTTCTGATCAAAGCGCACGCCGAGGCGATCAAACGGTTCTATGACGACAAAGACTTCGCGCTCAGGGCTTACGAGAAGTATGCGCCGGAGGATCTCAACGACCTCGCGCGCGTCTATGACCGCTATGCGAAGACCAACACCTTCGAGCGCGTGCCTTATGTGCTCGCGGCATCGGTGCAATACATGATCGATCACGCTATTGACGATCAGGCCGCGGCGCAGATGAAGAGCTTCGACTTTCGCACCATCATCGATAACCGGACGATCGATCGGCTCGTGCGCGAAGGCTTTTTCGAAAAACTCTACGGCCCCGGCATTAAAGCCGAGGAAGAACGGAAAGCCCAGGCGGCTTTCCGTTAAAATTCGGCCGCTAAAATTCGGCCGCTGAAATTTGCCGGCTGCCGTGCGGTTCGTAACACCAACGCAACGGGTAACGTACTAACATGGCGGACAATGGCTCAACGCAAGTCAGCCTCGAAGCAGGCGGCCCGGAAGAACCGGACGGCGGGTCCGAACATCCTCGTTATCGACGTCGGCGGGACGCACGTCAAGGTCATCGATTCCAATCACACTGAGGCCGTTAAAATCCTTTCGGGCCCGGCGATGACGCCCATACAGATGATCGAGGACGTCCGGAACGCCACGCAGGATTGGGGTTACACGCGCATTTCCATCGGGTATCCCGGTCCTGTGCATCGCGGAAGAATTCTGGCCGAGCCTCATAATCTGGCGCCGGGCTGGATCGGAGTCGATTTCGAAAAAGAGTTCGGCGTCCCGGTCAAGATCGTCAACGACGCAGCCATGCAGGCGCTGGGAAGCTACGAGGGTGGGCATATGCTTTTTCTCGGGCTGGGTACCGGACTGGGTTCGGCACTGGTAATCGACGGCGTCCTCGCGCCCATGGAACTGGCGCACCTGCCCTATCGAAAGGGAAGGACCTTCGAGGATTATCTCGGGATTCGGGGACTTGAAAGACTGGGGAAGTCCAAATGGCGGGAGCATGTGGCGATCGTCGTCGAAGAGTTGCGCCATGCGCTCAACGCGGATTACGTCGTGCTGGGTGGTGGAAATGCGCGATTGCTGAAGCAATTACCCGAGGGCGTGAGACCGGGCGCGAATGCCAACGCTTTTCGCGGGGGCTTCCGTCTTTGGGAGGACGACAAGAACCGGAACAAGCGGGCGCGCCCAGCCGGTTCAACCCCCGATGGGCCGGGAGAATTTTAACGCGCCATCAGCAGTTTTATCCATTCACATAAAAAGGAAACCTGACATGCAACTGGGAATGATCGGTTTGGGACGAATGGGCGGGAACATGGTCCGGCGGCTCATGCGCGGCGGGCACCAATGTGTTGTGTTCGACCTCAGCCCCGCTAACGTGCAGGGTCTGGCGAAAGAAGGGGCCACGGGGTCCGATTCCATGGAGGCTTTCGTCAGGTCCCTGGCGAAGCCCCGTGCCGCGTGGGTCATGGTGCCGGCAGGCGCTGCGACCGATTCCACAATCACGAAGCTGGCGTCGCTGATGGAGCCCGGCGACATTGTGATCGACGGCGGCAATTCCTATTTCAAGGACGACGTGCGCCACGCAAAGCTGCTTAAGGAGAAGGGGATCCACTTCGTCGACGTGGGCACGAGCGGCGGCGTCTGGGGGATTGAGCGCGGCTACTGCATGATGATCGGCGGTCCGAAGGACGTGGTTGAGCATCTCGATCCGATTTTCAAAACACTGGCGCCCGGAACAGGCAACGTGGAACGCACTCCGGGCCGCGACGGCAAAGGCGGCAGCAAGACAGCGGAGCAGGGCTATCTCTACTGCGGTCCCGCCGGCGCCGGCCACTTCGTCAAGATGGTGCACAACGGAATCGAGTACGGACTGATGCAGGCGTACGCGGAAGGATTTGACATCATGAAAGCCGCGAACTCGAAGGAAGTTCCGGAAGACCATCGCTATACGTTCGACCTGCCTGAAATCGCCGAAGTCTGGCGGCGCGGCAGCGTGGTGGGGAGCTGGCTGCTCGATCTCACAGCCATGGCGCTGATAGAAGATCCGGAGCTGAGCCGGTTTACCGGCACTGTGCAGGATTCCGGCGAAGGCCGCTGGACGATCATGGCCGCGATTGAAGAAGCTGTGCCGTGCGATGTGCTTTCAGCTTCGCTCTTTACGCGCTTCCGTTCGCGTCAGGAACACACGTTTGCCGAAAAAATGCTGTCCGGCATGCGCAACAAATTTGGCGGCCATGTCGAACGGCCTGCAGGCGGATAAGGGCTGGCTTTCGCGGGCGCGGCGGCCCCGTCTACACGCTGGTATTCGACAATTCGGGCTGCTAAAGCCTCAGCGGGGCCAGTTCGCCAGAAGTGCGGGTACGATTACGCGAGCCGGGTGCGAATGAATACCTTCTGCCGGGTGTAGCGGAATCCGCAGTCTCAGAATTCAACGCGCAGCAGCCCCTGTATCTGACGGGCGGTTTCGTTTACCGGCGATACCGCCGGGAATCCGGAAGCGGTGCCCTGTCGTCCGTAAGTTTCCAGGCCGAATGTGGTGTCGCTGATCAGATTGTCCGGATTATTCAGGTTCGCGTGGTTGAGGAAGTTGAATGCGTCCGCCCGGATCGTGAACCGTGTGCCCTCAGGGAGTTTCGGTATCGAGAACGTCCGCGCGACGGAGAGATCCATGTTGTAGAGGCCGGGTCCGCGGAATGCATTGCGGCCGCTGTTTCCGTTGTAGTTTGCGATCGGCGGGCTGGCGAAGGCCGACGGGTTCAGCACATAGATACCGCCGGGGGCCTGCGCCGGATGGTTCAGCGTGACGGCTCCGGGGTTCAGCACATTCACTCGCTGGTTTTCGATTTCTCCGACGCCGGTGATCTGCTCCGAATTGAAGGATGACGCAAGGACGCTGTACGGGAATCCGGTGCGGAAGGCGGCCATCCAGGAAAACTGCCAGCCGCGCGTCAACAGCCGCCGCGCTTCCGATCGCCATATACCCAGCAGAAAGACGTTGTGTCGCTGATCGAAGTTGGAGTTGCCGCGGTCGCCGCTGCTGTCGAACTGGTTGGCGAACGAGGCCCGGCCGGTGGTGGTATTGGAGGCCGCGCTGACCACCGAGGTGAAATCGAGATCGAAAAAATCGCCCAGAAGCGGATCGCTCTGGTCGTCGATGGAGTGGCTCCAGGTGTACGTACCCTGCAGCAGCAGCGTACGCCAGTGATATTGGACGATCGTGCTCAACGCGGTGTAATTCGAATTGCCCTGCGACGATCTCCAGTACACATCAGGCAGGGACTCATCGGGGCGAAAGAACGGCGGGTTGTCGGGAGACGTGAACTGGCGGTTCACGATATCGCTGGTGATCAGCCGTCGGCCGAGGGCCACAGTGCCGTTCAGCTGGAGCGTGACGTTGCCGCCCAGGGCCTGCTGTATGCCGACAAAACCATCCTGCGAATACCCGTTACGCAGATGAGGATCGATCATTGTGAGCCCCGGGAAATTCGAAGCGAAAAGCGCACCGGCCGTCTGGCTGGCGAAGCCGGGCAGCACCGATGACATCGGCGCCAGATAATTGAACGTTCCTCGAACCGAGTACTGGACGAGCGCCAGATCATTGGCGCGCACATTCTGCCAGATGTTGTCGAATGGCGCGTCATAGAAGATGCCGTAACCGCCGCGCACAATGGTTTTGCTCCTGCCGAGCGGATCCCAGGAAAAACCGAAGCGCGGGGCAAAATCATGATTGTCGGCGCCGAAAATGGACTGATCGCCGGAGCCGGGCTGCACCAGCTGTGCGGAAGCCAGACGCGAATTGAAGTCGGCGCCGGGGCCGAGCTGCAGGAGCGCGTCTTTCTGCGAACCGGTGTTCCGGGGGCCGCCGAAATTGTCGTAGCGAATGCCGAAGTTCAGCGTCAAACGCGACGAGACGCGAAAGCTGTCCTGCGCGAAGAAGTACATCTGCGGGTAGTAATAATTGCGATCGAAACCCGGCTGCGTGGGCGTGCCGGAGACGCGGTCGATGGTGACGTAGAGCAGCGACGGCGAATCGAGCGCGAAGTTGACGATTCCGGGGAAGGCATATTCTCCGTTTGCGCCTGCCGTCAGATAGCCGCTGTTGAGCCGAAAGATGAGGCCGCCGCCCGCTGTGATGATGTGCCGGTTGCGTGTCCAGACCGTGCTGTAGATGCCCTCAGTGGTGTGGTTCTGATTGCGGTAGGCGTAGAACGCCGGGCTGCCGGGCAGGCTGATCGGCAGGCCAGTCACTGTGTCGGGCGCGGTCGCGAGCGTGGGAACTTCCGGGTGCGGCCGGTTCCACCATAAGCTGTCAGCAGCGAAATTGAATTTCAGCTCGCTGATGACGCGCGGCCCCCAGGTATGCGTCCAGTTTCCGGCGATACCTTCCGTCGTTTCGTGCAGCGGGGAAATGAAGTCGGGGTAGGGAGTCCAGATGAAGTCAGGCTCGGTCACGCGCTGGATGGCGACGCGCGCCATCAGGTGGTCGCGTCCGGATTTAGTGGTGTAGTCGCCGCGCTCGAGCAGAATCAGGCGATCGAGAACGGTGGGGGGCGCCGCGGTATAGACGCCGGTGATCGCGCCCCCGGGCGCGTTGACGACAGGCGCCGGATATTCGGTGAGCAGCTGGCTGGCGAGTCTGGTGGTGGGGACGCGGAGGGCAGACAGAAACGTAGCCGAGGGAACCTCGAATCTGGCCGGGCTTTGTTGACCGTGGCTGATGAGTTGTTCGAGGGCGCTGGAGAAGAAGAGGCGGTCTTTCAGAACCGGCCCGCCGATCTGATAACCGAACTGCTGTTCCTTATCGGGGATGCGTCCGAGGCCGGCCAGATTGTCCTGGAAATCGGCGGCATTCAGCACGGTGTTCTTGATGTAGTCGTAGCCGATGCCGTGGAATGCGTTGCCGCCGGCCTTGGTCACGGCGTTGGCGACGAATCCCGCTGTCTGGCCATACTCGGCGGAGTAATTGTTGGTGGAGATGCGATATTCCTGAATGGCTTCCGGCGCGACGGGGTTCAGGGGGCCGGTGATGAGGTAGTTGTTGTTCGAGACGCCGTCGAGCAGGTAGTTCGATGAGGAGGGACGAGCGCCGTTCACGCTGACGCCGATGCCGCGCGCGGTACCCTGATCCGCGGTGACGTTCGGCAGGCTGACGATCATTGTGTAGACATCGCGGCCCTGCAGCGGAAGGTCCTCGATCTCGTCGGGCTCGATGACGTACGACATCGAGGTATCCAGCGTGCCGCGCGTGCCCTGCTGGCCTTCGAAGGTGCCGGACTTGCTGGTGTCGACGTCAGGTCCGAAGAATGTGACGATCGTCTTGCTGCCAGGCAGGAAGACACTGCGATACTGGCCCGCCTCCCAGACGTCGCTCAGCGGGCGCAGCCTGAATTCAATCTGGATGCGGCCCGCAACGGGCAGCTCGAGCTCTTCGAGCTGCTGGGACTGATAACCCGCGGCCTCGCAGCGGACGCTGTACGTTCCGGCGGACAGCAGGGGAAGAAAATAGTATCCGGCGACATCGCTTTTCAGCGTGCCTGAGGCGGCCAGGGTGCTGCTCGTGTACGTGACCGAAGCGCCGGAGATCGGCACACCGGTAACGGAATTGACGATGGTCCCGGAAATCAGACCCTGGGTTGTCTGACCCTGGAGGGAGACAAGGCCCAGCACACCGAAGGCGGCCGCATAGAAAAGGACCCCGCGAAGTCTCAATGAACTCAGTGTACTTCGGCAGCGATCCGTATCGTTCGTTCGAACACAATTTAATGGGACGGAGTTATGATCCCAACGTTTACAATAGCGGCGTGCGGAGTTCGGGAGTAAGAATCAAAACGGTTTGGGTGTTTTTACTGGCAGCGCCATGGCTGATGGCCCAGGAAGAAACGCCTGACAAGCGCCTTCAGCGAACCGCCGACACGCTGCATCAGATTTCCGCGGCGCGCGATGGCGGCATTCCGCTGCGCCTGCTGGCGCGGGCGCAGTGCATCGTGGTGGTGCCGGACATGAAGAAGGCGGCGTTTCTTGTGGGCGGGCACTATGGCCGCGGTTTCGCATCCTGCCGGGTGCCCGGGAGCTGGAGTGCGCCGGCGCCGGTGCGGCTGACCGGAGGCAGTTTTGGACTGCAGCTGGGCGCGGATTCCACCGACATTGTGCTGCTTGTTATGAACGAACGCGGGCTGGAGCGGTTGCTTTCGGATAAGTTTGCGCTGGGTGTGGATGTGAACGTGGCGGCGGGGCCGGTGGGTCGGGATGCGAACGCGGATACGGACGCGCTGCTGCATGCGGAAGTGGTGGCGTGGTCGCGCTCCCGCGGAGCATTTGCAGGCGTGGCGCTCAATGGAACTGTCGTGGAGCACGATCGCGCCGAGGCGATTCGTCTATATGGCCGCCCGTGGAGCAATCGGGAAATCATTCGCGGCGGTCTGGCGATGCCCGATCCGGCGCGAGTGCTGACCACCGAGCTGAGCCGCGAAATCTATAAAAAATAAATTGGCTCGGCTGAGACCGGGGTTCAGTTCACTCACTCACTCACTCGCGTACGCAGGTGAAGCTGGCGGCGGCATCTTCGGTTCCCGGTGCGCCAGTGAACTTCGGCCATGCGGGCCATTCGCACAAAGGCCGCATACGGTTCGCTCCCTTATTGCCGTCGATCGCAACCAGCCCTGCCGGCGGCTGACCTTTTTCAACCCAGTTCTGCAGCGCAGTCAGGCTGTCGAACTTCGCGTTGAAGACGCCGAAGCCGTGGCCGAATCCGGGAATTTCGTAAAACCGCAGGAAGCTGTTCAGACTGTCCTGCCCGAAATGCCCGAGCTGCCGCTTGTAGTATTCGATCGAGTTGTGCGGCGTGATGAAGTCATCCGCCGTGCCGTGCGTCATGATGATTTTGCCGCCTTTCGCACGGAATTTGTCGAGACTCACGTCGGTCACGTCCATGATCGATGCCACGACCGCGATGCGCTGCTTCCACTGTGTAGGGTCGAATTTCAACGGATCGTAGTGCGGGTCGCGCGTGAGGATGAACTTCACGGTCTGATCTCCGGCCGAGTATTCGAGCGCTTCTTTGCCGGAGAGCGGGTTGGAAGGCTGGCTGACCTGGCCGAAGTTGGACGGTCCCTGAAAGGTCGCGCCTTCGAGCAGCGCCCATTTGGGGAAAGTATCCATGCCGGCGATGGCGATGCCGGGTTTGTAAGGCGAATCGATCATGCGCACGGCGCGGATCTGGGCATCGGAAAGGCAGGTGTCGCCCGCATCGACGCCGTTCGGGCAGCGCAGCGTGGAGATGTCGAAGGCCGCATTGCAGCCGGCGACGTTGCTGATGATGCCGTCTTTGACGCCGTCGAGCGCATCGCATTTGGCGTAGACGGCATCGCCGATGAGTTTTGTCTTTTTCGGATTGATCCACGCCGCGCCGCCTTCGGCGTAGAGGGCGCGGCCGACGTTGAGCGAGCCAAGATGCAGCAGGGTGACGTTGTAGGCGGGGTAGTGAGCGACGACGCCGTCGTAGTCCTGCGGATAGCGCGCGGCGGCGTCGAGCGCCTCATGGCCGCCCTGCGACCCGCCGATGAAGTAGAAGCGCTGAGGCCTCTCGCCATATGCTTTGCGGATCACAGCCATGGCGGCGTCGTGGGTCTTCTTCACCGACTCTTTGCCGAAGTTGAGGAGGGCTTCGTCGTCGACGCCGAACGAGCCATCGAATCCCTGTTTGCCTTTGTGGCCGCCGTCGCTGCCGAGGGTGACAAAGCCCTGTTTGAGCGGTGTGTCGGTGTTCGGCGTCTGATTGGAATACTGGGTGAGACCGGTGACGAGAGAGCCGTCGTATCCGCCGCCGCCCATTTGCAGTGCGCGGCGATTCCACGCCGCTGGCAGGTTGACTTCGAATTCGAGATTCGGTGAGCCGGCGTGGTGCGGTTTGACGACGCCGGTGACTTTGCAGAAGTCGCCATTGATGTCGTCTTTGGCGGAGGCTTCAACGAAGGCCGCGGTCTCGATGACCGCACCTGAAGTGGCAAGTCCGATGGCGGACGCTGGGATGGAAAGTGTCTGGAGCGCCGCGCAGGTTTCGCGAGTGAGGCGCACGGATTCGGCGCTTCCGGAAGTTGCGGCGAGGCCGAGAGAAATCGTGGCGGGAATGAGAAGCGCGCGGCAAAGCGATGTCAGTCCGGTTCGCGAGGTGAGCATACGGGTTCCTTAGACAAGACCTTAACAGACTGAAGACGGTCTGACACGATAAACAAATCTGCATGCATAGTCCCCTGGAAGCGCAGGCTGGCGCCTCAACGAAATTGATATGATTACCCTCTGAAATCGGGGCGATAGCTCGCGTTCTTAACTCTGATATCGCTGAATACGATCCTGGATCGTAAAAAACGCATGCATAGCCTGGTTTTTCAGCGTATTCCCTGCTGCGGCTCGTATCTTTCTGAAAGATCAGAATTTCGTAAAGTTTTGACAGTCTGCTTGCGACTGTTGTAGACTGCTCAGACGAACCAGGGGTTAAGCAAAAAAATTGATATACGGCGCACCCGCTCGATCCGCGCCCAGTCGATTTTTGTGCGCCAATCAGCGATTCATGGCTAAGACCGCACTGCGTGCGGAGTTCAGCGCCGTGTCGCCGGAATACCGGCATGAGGAAAGATGATGCGTTCACTACTAACGACAATAAGTTTGCTGCTGATTGCTGCCGCGGCATTTGCGCAGAGCGATCGGGGAATCATTACGGGCACCGTCACCGATACATCGGGAGCTGTGGTTGCCAATGTCTCGATCGAAGCGAAGCAGCTTGAAACGGGAGCTGTTTTCCCGACCACCTCAACGGCAACGGGCAGCTACTCACTCACCGAATTACCGGTGGGCTCCTATGAAATCACGGCCACGGTCGCGGGCTTCAAGAAGTATGTCCGTTCCGGGTTTACGGTGCAGGTCGCGCAGACACTGCGCATCGACATTCCACTGCAGGTGGGCGCGGCAAGCGAGTCGATCACGGTCAGTGCGGAAGCCAGCCTGCTGAAAACCGAGAGCGGCGACGTCAGCCACAACGTTGAAGTGGATGAGCTGGACACGCTTCCGATGCTGGGTACCGGCAGCGCGAATGCGGGCAGTTCCGGTATTCGCAACCCGAACGGCGTGTTGTCGCTGGTTCCGGGCGCGTATTACATTCCGAACTCACAGGTCAAGATCAACGGCGCGCAGACGAATTCCTACGCCTACCATGTGGAAGGCCAGGATCAGACGAACGCTGGCTTCCCCTACGCCGCGGCGCAGACGCAGCCCAGCGTAGATGCGATCCAGGAAGTCTCGGTGCAGACGAGCAACTTCGCGGCTGAATATGGCGCGGTCGGCGGCGGCTTCTTCAACGTTTCCATCAAGTCGGGCACCAACCAGTTTCACGGGACTGTCTATGATTACTTCGTCAACGAAATCCTCAATGCGGGCACGCCGTTCACGAACGCGGGCCTGACGGACAGCCGGCATGCGAACCAACTGATCCGACCGCGCGCGCGGCGCAACGATTACGGCTTCACCATTGGCGGCCCCGTCGAAATCCCGAAAGTCTACAACGGGAAAGACAAGACGTTCTTCTTTTTCAATTTCGAGCAATTCCGCGAAACGCAGATCATCAACAACGTTCCGATCACGGTTCCCACGGCGGCATACCGCACCGGTAATTTCAGCGGGGCGATCATCGCCGACGGAAACAAGAGCCTCGGCACTGACGTGCTGGGCCGGCCGATGCTGGCGGGCACCATCTACGACCCCACGACGAGGCGGAAGGATCCGGTCAGCGGCCAGACGGTGGAAGATCCGTTCAACAACAACACGATTCCGCTCAGCCAGCAGGATGCTGTGGCGTTGAAAGTTCAGTCCCTGATACCGCAGCCCCAGAACGGAAACGCGATCAACAATCTGATTCCAACTTATGACGCCGTTCGGCATACGACGATTCCCGCGTTGAAGGTGGATCACCTGATCGGGTCGAGGCAGAAGCTTTCGTTCTACTGGTCGAAAACCAGGACCTATGCGCCGTTCTCGCCGATTTACGGCGGCTCAGAAGGGTTACCCTCGCCGATCACGGCCGATCGCGGCTCTTACATCGGCGGACCGGTCGAGAGGCTGAACTACGATCTCACCGTTTCGCCGACAATGCTGGTGCATATCGGAGTGGGTTATCAGCAGAACAACTTCTTCGACGACGCGCCGACGATCACCTACAATGCGGCGACATCGCTGGGGCTGACCGGCGCCACGATCGCGCGCAACTTCCCGGTTTTCCAGGGACTGTGCTCGGCGGCCACAGGCTGCACGACCGCCGCGGGCGGCACGATGAACATGGGCCCGGTGGCCGGACAGACTCACAGCTTCTGGGAAAAGCCTTCCACCAACGGCAGCATCACGTGGGTTAAGGGAAATCATACGGTGAAGGGCGGAACCGACATGTATTGGTCGGCTGTTCCGCAGATTCCGTACTCGAGCACCGCCGGCAACTTCACGTTCAGCCCCAACGAAACGGCCATGCCGTACCTGGTGGGCCAGACGCTGGCGGGCGGGTCGCTCGGCTTCAACTACGCCAGCTTCCTGCTGGGCGCGCCCGACAGCTACAACATCGCGGCGGTCGCAGACTTCCGGCAGGCCAAGAAGCAACTCGGCTTTTTCCTGCAGGACTCCTGGAAACTCAGCCGCAAGCTCACGGTGGATTACGGCGTGCGGTACGACTACGGCACTTATTACCAGGAGGAGCACGGGCGCGCGGTGGATTTCTCGCCGACCACGGCGAATCCGAGCGCCGGCGGTGCGCCAGGCGCATTCATCTTTGAAGGTTCCGGCACCGGCCACTGCAATTGCCAGTTCGCGAAAAACTATCCTTACGCGTACGGGCCGCGTCTCGGCGCTGCTTATTCGCTGAACGACAAGACCGTCATCCGGCTGGGATGGGGGCTCATTTACGGTGCCACGAGCGTGAACCCGCTGGGTGTCAATACCGCCGGAATCGTGAACACAAACACGGTTGGCTCGCCAGGTCTGGGCGTTCCGGCAATGACGCTGGCAACCGGCATTCCGACCAACACGATTCCGACCTGGCCCGTCTTCAAGCCCGGAATCGCACCCATTCTCCCGAGCGGCAACCAGGCGCTGCCTGTCGGCGTCAATCTGCTCGATCCCAACGCCGGCCGGCCCCCGCGACAGAACCAATGGAGCGTCGGCATCCAGCGCGAGATCACTCACAACATGGCCATCGAAGCTTCTTACGTTGGCAACCGCGGAGTCTGGTGGCAGGCGCCGTCGCTTGAGGATGTCAATGCAATCACGCCCGCGATCCTGGCGGCTCACGGCTTCAATCTGAGCAATCCGGCGGATGTCACGACGTTGTTCGGCACGGCGCCCGGAGTTACGCCGTCAACTCCGGCCCTTCTGTCGCAGACGCTGTCCGGAGCCTCGGCGACCGTCCTGGCGGCGCACGGCATCACAGTGCCATATACCGGTTTTGCCACGTCGAACACGGTAGGCCAGGCGCTGCGGCCGTTCCCGCAGTTCGGCTGGATTCCGGTTTCGGGCGATCCGCTGGGTAAGACCTGGTACGATTCGCTGCAATCGAAGCTGACCCTGCGGCCTACGCACGGTTTCTTCCTGGTCAGCACATTCTCGTGGCAGAAGTCGCTTGAGGCGGGTGTTGACGGCAACGCCAACCCCGCGGTGGGCGGTCTCAATAACTCAGTCAATAACGTTGTGCTGGCGGCGCAGCAGAGCAAATCGCTCTCGCTTTACGATCAGCCGTTCCTGTTCAACATTCTGGGAACGTACACGCTGCCGAAGATCAGCCAACTCAGGAAGGCTGCCTATGTGCTTCAGGACTGGCAGATCGGGACATCGCTCTCCTATTCGAGCGGCCTTCCAATTCCTGTCCCGGCCTCAACCACGAGCATCTCCAACCAGTTGTTCCAGGGCGCGCTCGACAATCGCGTAGCCGGGCAACCGCTCTACCTGGTACCGAGCCTGAACTGCCACTGCTACGATCCGTCGACGACGCCGGTTCTCAATCCGGCCGCGTGGGCGGCGCCTGGCCCGGGACAATTCGGGACTGCTTCGCCGTTCTACAGCGACTACCGGTATGAGCGCCACCCGGCGGAAAGCATCAACATCGGCCGCACCTGGCGCATTCGGGAAAAGATGAGTCTCAACATCCGCGTCGACTTTTCGAATTTCCTGAACCGCACCTATCTGAACAACGTGACGTCGACGAACCCGACCACGCCGGTGACCCGCAACGCCGCGGGCCTGCTGACGGGCGGCTTCGGGTATATCAGCACGGCGTTTGCGAGCACCACGCAGCTCGCGCAGCCCCGCAACGGCACCATTGTGGCGCGGTTTACCTTCTAAGCGGGCAAAGACCACAGAGCCCCGGTCCGAAAGGATCGGGGCTTTTTTTAGTGTGCCGAGCATGTTCGACAGCTCGGGGGTGAAAGTTCCCTTGACAACCTGATGGAGGTGAAGTCATAGCGAAGCGCAAGGACGTTCCGGCGACGGAGGGTCTGAAAGAAGCGTGGAGCAAACCTGCCAGCCGATGTACAAGAACCGGATTTGAGGCATACGGCATCGGGCGAGTTGGCCAATGACAGCGAAGCCCATAGCCATCAGGATGCTGGTTGTAAATTCGGCGGTTGGGCAGGGAAGGCGGTCGAGCTTACCTCGGGAGATCTGCTGGGTGTCGCGGATCCGTGACTGAGGGCGTCGCCAGGCGCTTTGATCCCGCAGCACAAGTCAGCAGAGGGCATATTAGTCCGGTAACGGATGAAGGCCTGAACCGTGATCGTGGGCAGTAGTCTGCGAAACTCATGGCGGTCATGCGCCAGCCAATCAGCTTCGGCTGAGCTTGCCGGGGGCGGATAGGGTGAAGCCCGAAAGGAACCTGGGAGCGGCGAAACCGCTGCGGGACACGTGCACGACCCTCCGGCCCTCACGGGCTCAAGTCACGGAACCGCCGTATGCGGACCCGCATGTACGGTGGTGTGGGAGGGGAGGAGTCGCGAGGCTTCCCCCTATCCCAATTGAGCGCAGCTTGCGGGTCCAGCAAATGACGTAGCTCGCGCTGCAGGATGTTGAAAAAGGGGACAGACCGCTCTGTCCACGGTCAAGCTTGCGAGCGATTTGAAGCTGTTCGCGTTTTGGGACAGAGTAGTCTGTCCCCTTTTTCCGACTCTGCTAGCGGTCTGATGTGGGTCTGCGGGTGGGCACGTTTCCGCCAGTGCCGGCTTTTGCGCCGTGCTCGTTCAGCAGCGCGATGACGGATTCGTACTTCAGCCGCTTTGCGCCGTCGAGGGCGGTGCGGCCGTCGTCGCCAGTAGTGTTGACGTCGACGCCGGAATCGATCAGCAGTTTTACGGTTTCGAGGGCGAGGGCTTCGCGCGCCGGTCCGCCGGGAATGGGTGTCCAGGACCCGGCACTGCCGCCGTCGCGGCTGCCGCCATCGGCGACGACGCCGAGCGCGGCCATGAGAGCAGACGCGGTTTCGGTGCGCGGCGCGCTGGCCGTGCCCGTGGAGGCTTCCCACCTGGCTTTGAGCACGAACTTCGGATCGGCGCCGTGAGCGGCCAGCATCCGCATCACATCGGGTTCCAGATAGCGCGCGGCCAGCCAATAGGGCGTTGCACCAATGAGCGAAGCTTCGAAATGAAAATCGTCGGACGAGCGGCGCGTGGGAGTCCAGGTCTGCACGGGCGTGTTGGCGTTCGCGCCGTGATCGAGCAGGGCTTTCACCATCATGGCGTCGCGGCGCATGACGGCTTCGAGCAGCGCGGTGAATCCGTTGGGCGCGGCGTTGGGGTCGGCGCCTTTATCGAGGAGGAACTGAACGAAATCGGTGAAGCCGGAGTGCGCGGCGAGAGTAACGGCACTGACGCCCCAGGCGTCGGCATCGT